>Ga0181581_10000120_pt1 | contig 53919 bp, 77 predicted proteins | sample 071ome_22_FD_132433 | JGI IMG/M metagenome (GOLD analysis project Ga0181581, IMG submission 132433) | Coastal salt marsh microbial communities from the Groves Creek Marsh, Skidaway Island, Georgia - 071404AT metaG (megahit assembly) | ecosystem: Environmental > Aquatic > Marine > Intertidal... | reverse complement strand
TGTAGACGAGACAATACTGGGACCGGGTGATTTTACAAGGGTAAAGCCAGGTGTATATCATCAATTTGAAGGGTTAGAAGATGGTGTAGCTTTTGAATTATACTGGGCAGAGTTTAATCATAATGACATTGTTAGAGAATCGTGTGGTAAAATAATATAAAATACATGTTACCAAATCATTTAGGCGGCATGGGTTTGTCTTTAATAGAAAGTAGATTTAGGGATGGATAATTGTATTCAACTATTATTAAATGAACACAATTCGAAAGACATGTGGGTAAAATATTTAGCTAAATATTTTTCGACACATAATGTAAATCATATCGTTTATAAAGCCAGCACAGATTTATCAAAATTTAATATGAATAGTGGACCTGCTATTATTCTAGGTCTAATGAGAGGATCAGAAATAATATTAGATTTATTTATAAGACACAAGCAGAAATTTTATTATTTTGATCATCCATACTTATGGCTTGATGATAGAGGCACTTTTAAACAGTATTGGAAAAGATTTTGTAAAAATAATTTTGCTAAGAATAAACTTGAAGACTTATCAAAAATAGACAAAAAACATATGCAAAGAATACGTAATAACGGATTAGAAAGACACTTAAAATCCATTAAATCTTGGAAAAAAAACGGATCATATATTCTTGTATGTCCATCGTCAAATAGAATTATGTCAAGAATAGAACAGCAAAGCATTACAGAGAAAGAGTGGGTTCGCAAAACAGTAGCAACTTTAAAAAGTTATACAGATCGAGAGATCATTGTTAAGGAAAAAAATAATGGTAAAAGTATAAAAAATTATTTAAATGATAATTGTTTCGCTTGCGTCACATACACATCTATGGCTGCTATAGAATCTTTACAAGAAGGAATTCCTGTTTTTTGTCATCCTCAATCTCCAGCATTTCCTCTATCTTTATGCGATTTATCAAAAATAGAACATCCTATTTACCCTGATAATAGAGATCAATTAACTAAAACATTACTATTAAATCAATTTAACAAGGAAGATTTTTTAAGTGGGTTAGCGTGGAATTTCGTGAATGGGAGCGATAAATGAATATTAAAGTAGTGACAACATACAATAATAAACTGTACAATAAATATGCTTATAGGTTTTTTGATACATATAATTGGCCTTTTGAAATTATATCATATAATGAAGATAAAAATATGTTTAATTTAATTCCAGAGTGTAAGAGCTTTATTAATAGAAACGCAAACAGACAGGTGAAAAATTTTCGTTTTGATGGAGTAAGATTTTGCTATAAAGTGTATGCATATACACACGCTATTCTTAACGAGAATGTTGATGGACTTATATGCATGGATTCTGACTGTGTTTTTTACGAGCCTATTGATATAAATTTTATTAAAAACCATCTTCACAAAGACGATCATATGATGGCTTATATGGGAAGATATCTGTTGTATAGTGAATGTGGTTTCTTATATTTTAATTTACAGCATCCAGAAACCAAAAATTTTGCTAGAGAAATGCAAGAAATGTACAACGAAGATAAAATATACAAATTGAATGAATATCATGATTCTTTTGTATGGGATACTGTTAGGAAAAAATTTGAGAGAAATCGAGGTGTAAAGAATATAGATATTACTCATAATTCTAAGAGAGATCATCCACAGGCGAGTAGTATTTTGGGTAAGTATTATGATCATTGTAAAGGTGATAGAAAATTAGAAGGTAAAAGTCCAGAAAACAAATACTCAAAAATGGAGAAAAAATGAAACAAATAAAAGGATGGTGCATACCTAAATGGGACAGTCATTTTGAACATACTCTACAATTACAAAAAGATAGCAATAAATGGCAATATCAACATAAACAGAGACAATATTCATTAAGTTTTGTTAATAGCTGGAATCTTGCATTAGATATTGGTGGTAATGTAGGATTTTGGTCGCAAGATTTATGTAAGAGATTTGATCAAGTATGGGCTTTTGAGCCACATCCAGACAACATAGATTGTTACAAGGAGAATATGAAAAATTTTAATAATTGGCGTTTGGAGGAGCTTGCTTTATCTGATCATTTAGAAAAAAACGCAGTGTTATTTGCTAGCCCAGATGAAAGTGGTAATATTAGCTTAAACTCTCATGGGGTGACGCACGGCAGTTCTGCGAGAGTACTGAAAGAGGGTAGGCTTACTACTACATATACAGAAGTAAGAACACTAGATAGTTATATTAACGAATTCTCTGGTCAGAATATTGATTTTATAAAGGTAGATTCTCAAGAGCATGAAAAAGAGATTATGCTAGGAGGTTTGGAATTGTTAAAACAACACGAAGCGGTTATAGTGTTAGAACTGCCATGTAGAAATAAAAAAGAAAAAAAATATCATGATGATATTGTTGATATATTAAAAGACATAGATTATTACAGAAGGGGAAACTGTGTAAAAGAAACCGTATTTACGAAAGGAAAACAATGATTAATATTTTTATCGGCTATGATTCAAAAGAGCGGGTTGCTTTTAATGTATTATCTTACAGTATATTGAAAAATAGTAGCAAGCCTGTGGCAATAACTCCTATCAATTTAGATAATATCAAAGATGATTTTGTTAGAGAAAGGAATAACTTGTCATCTACAGAATTTTCTTTTAGTCGATTTATTATACCACACCTTATGAATTATCAGGGTTGGGCGTTATTTATGGATTGCGATATGTTGATGGTTGATGACATTGCTAAATTATGGCAGTTACGGAATGATGCATATGCTGTGCAGGTTTGCAAGCATAATTATACTCCTAAAAATCAAACTAAATTTCTCAATCAAGTACAGACAGTCTATCCAAAGAAGAACTGGTCATCAGTAATGCTAATGAACTGCAAGAAGTGCCACACTCTCACTCCAGACTACGTTAATAAAGCCAGCGGGTTGGAACTGCATCAGTTTAAATGGCTGGAATCTGAAGGTCTAATAGGAGATATTCCTTTAGAATGGAACTGGCTTGCTGATGAGTATGAACACAAGAACGATGTATATAATATTCATTATACAGAAGGTGGGCCTTATTTTGAGGCATATGCCAATTGCGATTATTCTGAAGAATGGTTTAAGTACTACGAAGAATGTAGTACAATTAACTTAAGTTAATAATTTTAACCAATATAGTTTAAATAGTGTATAATAATATTAGCTATTAAAGAGGTGTTCTATGAAAGCTAATATTTTATCGTGTTTAATATGCCTGTCTGTCTTTTTTTTCTCTCAGTTTCTATTGGCAGGTACTCACAGACCAGACATAAAAGATTCTGAGTTCTTAAAATACGGATCTAGATTTAAATGTGTTATGCCAGTAGTGGCTAATATCGACAAAGATAACGAAAATCTGGTTGGTATGGGTTCATGTGTGGTCATTAATGAACACTGGTGCATAACAGCTGCTCATGTTGTTCAGCCAGCTTTTAGGATTACTGTTTTTGTAAATGGTAAGAAATTCATCATCGATAAAGCAATTATCAACAAAAATTTCAAAATGGAAGCTAAGATTCCAAGCGATAGCGATATAGCGCTATTATACTCCAAAAAATCTTTTGGAGAAGTCTATTGTCCTGAACTGTACTCACAAACTAATGAAAGATCTAAAATCTGTACCGTGGCCGGATTTGGGTATACAGGTAATTTTATTAAAGGAATAGACACAAAACATGACTTCAAAAAAAGAGGCGGGACTAATACTGTTGATCGAATTGAATATGGTATGCTTTCTTGTAATGCCAGTAGAAACGGTACTAGATTAGAATTTTTAATAGCAGAGGGTGACAGTGGAGGTGGGTTATTTATAAATGGTAAATTAGCAGGAATTGCTTCTGTTATTTTTACTCTGCCAAGAAGGGCGAAAGGTGTATATGGAGATTCAGCAGGTTTTACAAGAATATCATCACATTTAGAATGGATAGAAAAACATGTTAAATAGTAGAAGAAGCTGCGGTTTATTGCCCCATATTAGAGAAGATGTGAGTGGTATGAATTATGGTGCTGGCCAAGTCATGGGCTGGGAAATTATCAAGTTTAATATTAAAAATCTATGGCCTAAATCTAGTGGTTCTGGAGTAAAAGTGGCTGTTATAGATACTGGATGCGATTTAGATCACCCAGATTTAAAAGGCAGTCTGATAAAAGGCAAAAATTTTGTAGAAAAAAATCAAGATCCTATGGATAGAAATGGTCATGGTAGCCATGTTGCTGGTACTATAGCGGCCGATAATAATGGGTATGGAATGGTCGGTATAGCTCCTGATGCGAAAATAATTCCTGTTAAATCTTTAGGAGATAATGGGTCAGGAGATATAAATAATGTTATAGATGGTATTTTATGGTCTGTAGATAATGGTGCAGATATTATTACAATGTCCTTAGGAAGTCAATTTTCTAGCGCAAGATTATTACAGGCTGTTAGGTATGCTGACTCTAAAGGGTGTTGTGTTTTCTGTGCCGCTGGAAACTCTGGACCTAGTGTGGATATTATGTATCCAGCAAAATATGCTCAAACAATTAGTATTGGAGCAATTGATAGAAATCTAAATCGTACTAGCTTTAGCTGCAGTGGAAATAGCTTAGATTTCTTAGCCCCTGGTCAAGATATATTCAGTTGCGTACCGGGAGGATACGCTATGATGAGCGGCACTAGTATGAGCAATCCCTTTGTCGCTGGTTATGCTGCTCTTTATCTTTCACACAAAAGAAAATACAATAAAAATATTAAGCTAAAAACTACAGATTATATTAAACACTTCAAAAAAAGTGTTTTACATCTAAAAAATCCAGACTATGCCAATCAAAAACGTTACGAGGGCTATGGAATAGTAGTACCTAAACTCTAAGCCTTTTGGCGACATACCCATACAACAGGAAGAAAATCTTCTTGCATGTAAGGTCTTAGATTTTGTTTTTGACATACTTCATCTATATGGCTATCATCTATTTCCAACCAATCCCACGTTTTATTCATGATGTTGGCTTTGAAATATTCTAGATTAGGAGAGTAATCGTGAGCCATGATTATATCGTGCTGCTTAAGATAAGGGGCTAGTAACTGAAATTCATATCTTTTAGCTCCACCATCACACAAAACTATAGTCGGTCCTTCAGATTGTATAAATGGAATTACTATATCTGGATTAGCTATTTGAAGATAGCTACCAGAAAAAATATTATCATAACTTAAATCTATACCTTCTGTTTTTTCTAGTGTTACATGGCTATCGAATTTTATTACATCAAATGTTTTAATTTGCGAATCTTGCAAACCTATTTCATTAAGAGCATCTCTGAGATATAATGTTAGGCCGCCGTGAGACGTGCCTATTTCAACGATTCTTGCCGGTTTAACCTCTGATAATAACTTCTTAAAAACATTAAAGGCATCTTTGTGTTGCATGGCTAATGTGTCTTTGTAGATACAGCAACCAGTAAGATGATTACCATCCTCGTCTAGATAACCACCACCTTCCGCCAAATACCGACCCATTTCATCTGTTTTTCTTTCACTCATTGTAATTCCTCGAATGTGTTATAAAACATTTTTTTATTTCTGATCATTTTCTTAAAAACATCTCCGCTATCTTCATGATTCCATACTTGAAAAGTAATATCGTTAAAATTTTCTGGATTTTTATGATGAACTTGAGTCATAACAGATTCCTCAAGAGGTAGTGTTTTATTTTTATCTACATAATCATGAAAAGAAGTCAACACCTGATTAGAAAAGTCTTTACACTGTTTTGTTTGACCTCCAAACATACCTCCAATAATCAAATACTTCGAACGCACAATCCTGCTTTCTACATGAAATTCTGGACTATTATTCATCTTAAAAACAGTTACTTTTCCATTAGAAGATAACTTATTGACATTGCTAAGCCATTTGTTATTGAATAAGCTTACTTCAGAATATTGTCTCATACCAGTTTTTTCAGTAATGTATCTATTGGGAAATAAAGCACTACTAGATAAGCCTATATCAATATAGTATGTATAAGGGTGTTTAAAGGTTTCTATTGTTTTATTCAGTGTAATGAATTTAGCATATTGAACATCATAAGATCTAAAAGTGCCGCTAGAGATGCAAGAATCTTTTCGTATATTGTATATTTTTTCATACAGTGGACTAGTTTTTAGATCAAAGTCTTCTATATGAATTCTATCTAATTCTTTAGGGTTGTCTCTAAAATATTTTTTAGCTATATTCCATAGCCTATCTATATCTTTTCCATGAGAATAAACAACTAATTCAGCATCAATTTTTAGTAATGACTCAAAACCATGCAAATATCTATGCAGAGGATTTTGACGTCCACCAAATTCTGTTTTATATAGGTTTGTGTAACAAACCATAGAAAAAACTGTATCCATTATGGAAGAACCCCAGAGATTTGATCGCACCAGCCCTTAGATGTACTATGAGGCCAAACCACCCAACTTCTTGGCTTGATATCAGTTGGAAATTCTCTCCAAACTTTGCAATAGCCATCTGGATCGTTTTTCATTCTTTCTATTTCATCAGGGGTTGCGTCTTTACGATACAGATCTTGGTTTTGATCGTCCTTAAACACCACGCACCAGAAATCATAATCTTTTTCTGGAACCTGATCATACCCAATATCTATACAATGTTTGAATATTTTCAAGAATGAATTTTCATATTCTTCGTCAGTCTTGAAAGGATACGGATTTGGTGGTTCTTTATGCTCTAATGTGTATTGCTGTATAGCTCTTTTACCAAAACACACCCCGCTATATTTTTCGTAATCTTTTAGAGTTCTAACAGTACCAAATCCATATTCTCCAAAATCAATATCTTGAACTTCTCCATCCATACCAAATAGTTTTCGGTTTCTTAGGTGGCAATTATTATTTCTTTGGGGCCATATAGGATCATCATCCCACTGTTTCGATCTTCCTTTTCTAGTATATTCGTGCCATGCTATTAACTTATGAGGATGGAACAGATCATAACCGTGGGTGAATGCTCTAACCGCTATACTAATTTCTTCTCCATGGAAATAGTATTCTGGATCGTGCTTTACTTCAGTACAAAACTGACCAACAGTAAAAGCAAAATGTGCGCTATAAAATCTAGCCCTAACAGGTCTATCCTTATCGTTAAAAGAGTCGAAACTAGCAGGCAAAAAGAATATCGCCCCTTCTGGAATGAACCTGTCAAAATTCATCTTCCAAGGTTCTTGTACTCTCGCTGCTGGTTCATTGTCAGGATCGAAGCTAGGTATATAAGCAGTTATTAGAGGTTTTTCATGCCCCTCCTTCTGCAAGCCCTTTAACATATCTATAGATACTTGATCCCAGTCAGGAACAAATCTATGATGACTATCTATTTGTAGCGTATAATCTTCGTCTTTATATAATTGTTGTACGGCGTGTCTGGCCCAACAAACACCTTTACTGTCTTTATAATTAATGTCTAAGATTCTAAATCTACTATCATCCTTATACTCATCGAGATTATCCCAAGCGTCTTCTGGATGGTGCTGCCAAGCAATGCCTATCCTCAAGTTTTCTGGGTGTTTAGCATTTTCTATCATGCTTTTTAGTGTTGGTAGTAATTGCGGGTCTCTGTAAGAAGCAATCTGTACGAAAATCAAATCGTTCTTTTTTGTCGAAGCTTTAGTTTTTTTTGGGGAAGTTGTTTTTCTAGTTCTCTTTGCGCTCTGACGCTTCATAATGATGCACCCTGTTATGTGTTATTGGACTTGCGAGTAAAATAGCTGGTCTAACCTTTTGTTCTTTTGTCAAAGTGTAAATATGACTCATCCAAGTCTGTTCATAAGGATGAGCCCACTCTGTGTCAAGAAAACATTTCTGATTTCCCTCTTGTGATATAATATGAGGCCAATTAGAATAGTAAATCTCTCCTTCTACATAAGGAGTCTTGTTTACTGTTTTTATGTTAGTAAAATTCGTTAAAGGTCTATTGTTCCTTTCTCCAAAGTATTCTATTTTCCTATCTCCTGGCACATTATGCCAAGACCATTGTTCGGAATTGTCTCCAAAAAATTCAGCAAAACTGAACTTCAAAAAATCATAATCTTCTTTATCCATAATCCTAATCAAAGTGTCGTATAAATTTGGCACATATTTCTTAAAGCCTACCTTGCAATATCTATTTTTGGATAAATCGATTAACATATCATCCTCAAAGAAAAACATGTATTTAGCTTTAGACTCTTTGAAATGTTCTGCGGCTAACTGTCTTGCTCTATTGATGCCTATATTCCCCTGTTTAATTTGTTCAAAACCGTATTTTTCACAAATTTCATCGTACTTGGGCAAAAGTTCTTCTTTAGTCGTGTTATTGATAAGAAATTTCTTAGTTTTGCTTAAGAATTTGGGCTCATGCTCTTCGTAAGATTTACAAACCATTTCCATCTGTTCTGGCGAGTTAAACCCAACCATATACAAATTCACATCTTCTGTTTCATGTATTTTACGTTTGACATAATCTGAATTTAATTTTACTTTATCGTCTTTAACATTTTCAAAAAAATGACCTAGTAGACCATTATCAAGAATAGACTCGTATTGATATACTTCTGGCTGTAAATAAGTCATCAGAGTAAAGATACTTTCTTCAGTACCCATATAACCCTCGTTTAAACTGTCTCTTAACAGCCCATAATATAAATCATTAGCCCCTGGTAGCTCATCCTTATGCCCACCAAAAAAACCACCTCTAGCAACCCTATTTACCTTTTCATTGTTAGCAAATTTTCTCATAGCCTTAATATCAAAGCCATGAATCTCACTTTCTGTTTCATATGGGAAGCATACAAAAAAGAATTTCCTAACAAATTTTTCAATCTTCTCTATAACTTTGTCATGGCTAAAGTAGCCTGGGTGAACAGTATTGGCTATCCCACCATCTATCCAGAAATAATAATCGGTATCAAAAGGATTGAAACATTTAGCATTATGTAGCATAAACATCTTACTCATAACCATAGGATTGTACCATTCCATTTTAGCTTGAGTACTTTCCTTTAACCATCCAACCTGATTGTACCAGTCAGGGCTAGTCCTTACCTCTTGAACCTTGTCATAAAACGGAAAGAAATTACTATTAAAATTTTCCTTAGGATGATTATATATTACTGTATTTTTTTTACTCTTATCTCTAACCTCCCATACTATATCTTCATGTTTTTTGTCAATAAATATAGCCAGATAATGATCATTTGTTGCAGAGAGGAGTTTCTTAAAAGCTTCCACATAATGCTCAAAGCTTCTACTCCATCCTTCTCCTAATTCTGATCTTCCTAAATCCCATATTCCGGTTACTAGTGTTGTATTTTTCATATCTTTCTTTTTTATCAAGAGTATCTTAAGTATCACCCTCTGCATAATATATAATATTTCTACGCATCGGTGTCAAGAAAAAAAATCTTGACTTTGATAGATAAAGAGATACAATAAGTTAGTTGGTTGGCAAGAAAAACAGCTTAAAAGAGGAAGGAAATGACAAAAAAGCAACCAAAAAGAAAAAAATACTCTAATGATTACGAAGACACAAATCTAGAAAGGAAGAAAAAAATAAGCTTTAAAAAAGATAAGCAAGACAAATACGAAAAAGACGTAGAGGACGAATGGGAGGATTATCAAAAATATGGATACACTCCTAAGAATTAAAACATTTATAAAATCCTTACTATTCCATGTGTGGGCAGGATTCCCTAAAGCTAATCAAAATGAGATATGGCACAGGTACTCTATATGTACAAGGTGCGAGCATTTTGACGACAAAGAAAGCGTTTGCAACATGTGCGGATGTAATATTACGCATAAGAAACAGTTTCTTAATAAGTTAGCATGGGCTGATCAAGAATGTCCAGATAAAAAATGGAGCAAAATATACAGGAGCCAAAAATGACCATACAGAAACGAAATCCAGAAAATTATAGGCTGACATTAATAAGAAATAAAACATTCTTACAGAACGTTTTTGACACTTATAGCAATGCAAAAAATGCATACATAATCATACCCAATCTATGCAATAATTCCGGCACATTCTCCGGACCTATTAATGCAATTCTAAAAGAAAATTTTCCAGCTTCTCATTTAAACTATCAATTACTAACGAAAAAGTTTTTGTCCGACAATAGTGGTTACTGTCAAATAGTAGAATGTAAATACGATAAGAAAAAAAACAATAAAATATTCGTAGCAAACATGATAGCGCAAGACACTTATAGGCCATTAGACCCCAAAAGAACATTGAACTATTTTTACTTAATGAAAGCAATGTATAATATTGGAGTATTTATAGACAAAAATATCAAAGAGACAGAAGGAGATGTTTTGTTTGAAATACATAGCCCAAAATTTGGCACAGGATTTCCAGGAGGTAAGTGGGAATTAATTAAAGATTTGATGGAAGATGTGTGGAAATATAGAAATGTCCATGTATACCAAAACCTAAAATAATATTTATCAATGAAATACAAAGTATATATCCCACATACCAATAATATAAAAGTAACAAAATTGTGCTTAGACAATCTAACAAATAATACTAAAGATATTATTGTAATAGATAATTCTATTGAGAAAGATTGTCAGGTCTTTAGAGATAATTTTGAGGTCATAGAAACCCCTGTTCAGTTGCATACTGCTCAAACATATAATTATATCAAGAATTTATCTAACCAATCAAAACTAGACTGTTTTTTCTTCATGCACTCAGACTGTATTGTTGAAAACAAAGAAACGCTCAATCAATTTATACAGCAAGCCCTTGCTTTACTCGAAAAAGATTCAAGAACTGGGTGGGTTCATGCCGATAATAAAAAAGATATCCCGAAGGACTTGCTTTGTTGCTATCGTTGTGGTATGCTAGACGAAGTAGAAGGATGGAACGCCTTGAAATTTCCATTTTATTTCTTGGATTTAGACTTATACAATAAAGTAGTCAAAAATAAATGGAGCGTTTTGTCTGTCGAAGCAAATGTGGAGCATCTATTCGAAGGTTCTGTTACTGTTAAATCAGATATGGAAAGAAGCATTATTAATGCTTATTATTATGCGGTATCTAAGACAATTTTTGATATAGATTGGAGATAAAATGAGTTTTACATTTATTATTATTATGACAATTTTGCTACTATTAACACATAAACCTGAAGATGATGGAGATGAATTGGATGCGTTTCACCAGACTTACTAATCAGAGAACTTATTTGGCTGGTGCTATGGATAGAGTTCCAGACAGAGGAACAACTTGGAGAGATTCTATTACTCCATTCTTGGAGTCTCTAGGCTCTATAGTTTTCAATCCTATAACCAAACCCACTAATATTGGACTAGAGGATGAAGATACTCATGTAGTCAAAACAAAGCTTAAGTCACAACAAAGATATGATGAATTATCATCTATGATGAAAACAATAAGATCTGTTGATTTACGACTGGTGGATATTAGTGATTTTTTAGTTGTTAATTTGGATCTAGATGTTCATCCGTGCGGCACTTTAGAAGAAATTTTTTGGGCCAACAGGCAAAAAAAACCCATTGTAATTCATATGGTACAAGGAAAAGAACAAGCCCCAGATTGGCTGTTCGGCACTATTCCTCATCAAATGATTTTCTCGAATTGGCAAGAACTTAAAAATTATCTTCAACACATTCATTCTTCAGAAAATATAGAAACACATAGAAGGTGGTATTTTTTTCATGAGTAATAATAAAACCTTAACTCTTGAAGGACCCATTAATAGTACGGGTTATGGTATAGCTGCGACCCATATATATAGACATTTATTAAAAAAACAAATAGGTGTTAGCTGCTTCCCTGCTGTTCAGTATTCTGATCATAGTCTATTAAATGAAACAGAACAAGAAGTGTTGCTTAGATCACAAGAAACATATGATCCATTATGCCCATTTTTAAAAATATTTCACCCAGCCACGCTTCATCAGAGAATAGGTAAAGGTCCCTATTATAGCTTCCCATTTTTCGAAATAGATTTTTTTACTAAATTCGAAACAACCAACCTTACAAATTGCGATGGTTTATTTGCTACATCTCTCTGGGCAAAACAAATTCTAGAATCTAAAACTGATAATAAGAATATATCTATCGCCCCCCTTGGAGTGGATCTCGAAATTTTTGACTATACAAAATATCAATCAGAAAATAAAAATAAGTATATATTTTGCAATATAGGTAAATGGGAAATTAGAAAAGGTCATGATATCTTATTAAATATTTTCGAAAAAGCATTTACCAAAGAAGATGACGTAGAATTATGGGTGCTGGCTTCAGCAAGAAATGTATACAATCCTCCAGAAGAAGTTAAGAAATGGGAAACCGTTTACAAGACACATCCTCTATCTAGTAAAATAAAAATCTTTAACGAACAAGAATCACAGCACGATGTTGCTTTTCTCATGTCTCAAATAGATTGTGGAATTTACCCAAGTCGAGCGGAAGGTTGGAATTTGGAACTGCTTGAAACTATGGCAATGAACAAACCTGTAATTACCACCAATTATTCTGCACATACTGAATTCTGCAACCCTGACAATAGTTATTTAGTAGATATTAAATCTACACTCCCAGCTTACGACGGCAAATTTTTCCGAAATCAGGGGAACTGGGCTAATATAGGAGTGGAAGAAATAGACACGATGGTTGATTATATGAGATATGTTTACAAAAACAACATAAAAACAAATAAAAACGGCGTATTAACTGGCCAAAAGTTTTCTTGGTCAAATACGGTTGATAAAATTATAGAAAGTGTATATTCATAAAGATATCGTCCCTCTCACCCCAGGATTATGAAATGCCATTACCATCCAAAAGACCAGACGAAGACAGAAAAAATTTCATTTCTCGATGCATGAATGACGATACAACAAAAAAGGAATTTCCAGACCCAAAACAAAGAACTGCGGTTTGTATGAGTCAGGCTTCCTTATTAGATCAAGTTAAACAAAATATTGCAGCTAAAAACTGCGTATGGGATAATGAATGGGACGAGTTAACATGGGAAGTTGAAGCATCAGAAATTTTCGACGAAGATGGTAAATCTTTGGGCTCAGAATACAAGGGCAGAAAAGTTCAATTAAACAAACCTTTCCTGACTCCAGACGGACCTAAAAAAAGAAGTGTTTATGTTAAAAACGATAAGGGCAATGTTGTGAAAGTTAATTTTGGTGATCCAAACATGAAAATTAAAAAGTCCGATCCGGCAAGAAGGAAAAGTTTCAGAGCAAGACACAACTGTTCAAATCCAGGACCAAAATGGAAAGCCAGATACTGGTCTTGTAAATTCTGGTAAAATTAAAACAATAAAAGGAAATTATGGATTATAGAGAACAACAGGAAGCCTCTGTTTCTGTCAACATTAGATTTTGGACAGACGGAAGAGAACAATCTGATAGAGTGAGAAATGCAAAGTATTGCTGGGAGCAATTAAAAAATCTTAAAGATTATTTGCAGAAATCTCACAAAATGAACATAAGTATTAACTTGTTTGATTTTTCAGAAGAAAAACAAATAGACGACGCAATACACATAGCATTTCCACCGAAAGATTATAAGTTAGCAGAAAAAACAAACCATATTATCCAACATAATATCAAGACAAAAACAGATGTTATAATGGTGATGGACGGAGATCTTTTCTTTTCTCCAGAAGACTACCATTTCATTCATCCCCTATTGACTTCTGTGAGGCACGGTGATATAATTACTTTTGATGCCTTGAATGTAAAATTCGAGAACCTTAAAGAATATATCAAAGATGGGCATGTGTGCAGAAGTATGGTTAAAAATAAAAAATATTTCTACACACCATTTCCAGATAAGGGTCCGCTAGCTGGTTGCGGTGGCGGTCTTGGTGGAACATTTATGTTGCACACTAAACTAATTGATTCTATAGGAGGATTCAATAATGAATACACAGCATGGGGAGGTGAAGATGGAGATGCCCTGAATAGATTATGGGGCTTGAGGTTTAAGCAAAGAATAGCTCTCAGATCTCAAAGAGATTTCTGCCCCTTGCACATAGATCATTTTCGAGACTTTAAGAACACTAATTACAAAAACAAGAAAAATCCTCATTTACAAGGAAAAGGAAAGGGTTGATAATGAATACTTTTGATACTTTGGAACAGTACAGAGACACAGCTAAAAAAATTATATCTAAATATAATTCTAGATCAAATAGCAAAAATTATCTATTAAATAATGAAGATATCATAAGCGATGTTTCATCGGCTATTATGTATGCTGATTGGAAATGGGATAGTGAAAGAGTTGGTAAAATTACCGGAAAGAAAAAAACTAAATATTCTTTCCGCAATCAGTGTGCTATATGGGCTATAAAAACTTATTTAACTAATAAGCACAAGAAAAATAAATTAAATATTCTAGATATAGATTTAGAAAACGAAAAAGAGTTTGTTAGCTCATACATCGAAGATAACAGACATCAAGAACCCTCCCTCAATGCTGAAACTAACGAATATCATTCTGATATACGAATGTTGATTGATGAAATCTTCAATAGTGATTTATTGACAGAAAAACAAAAAGATCAAATACATTTATATTACATAGAAGGATTAACTCTTTCCGCTATTGGAGATAAATATAATGTTACCAGGGAAGCGATTAGACAAAATATTAAAAAGGGTATCGAGTTTATCAGAGAGGTGGTTTCATGAATGTGAATCTTTTCTTGATAGCCATAAAAGCACCGACTCCTCCTGATAACGATTTTTTAGTGCTCTCTTCTACTCAGGATATAATGACTATTCCTAGTTTTGAGCTGCACGAAAATTTTCCAGATATTCCTTTAATACTAGAAGCATTGTTAAAAAAGTATATAGGATTTAATACGGAATATGTTCCAGATTTTGTTATACACGATGCGATATTCAATGATAATATCTTAAATCTTTATTACTATACTTTCTTAGACTACAGAACAGAATTACAATATGGCAATTTTCAAAACATTAACAGATTATCTAACGCGAATATTTACTTTAAACTATTCAAAAAGCTATCAATCATCTGATAATGAATACGTTATTAAATTTGCATTAGATAAGAACAATAAAAAAATAAATCTGGATTGCATAATTCCTAATATCGAAAAAACCAATGTTGTAGAAACAGCAAATAATTTCTTGGGCCTATTAAAATATGTGGCAGGAGAAACGGTTCTGAATGATGTAATGCTCACTTTTTCTGAGAATGTTGAACAAGAATCTGATGAATATAAAAAATTTGTTAGACATATATTATCGGAACTCAGTAAAGAATATTTGTCAAATAAAGAAATAGAGCAGCCTGCACAATCTAAATACGAATCTCCTCTGGTTAGACCAATATATGCTATTAAAAACATCGTTACGTCAGAGATCATATGATGATTAGAAAAAAACACACTATTGTATGGGAGAAATGGGAAGATCCATTTGCTGTCAGCGAAGATTTTATAGAATATTATCCTGAAGAAAATTTAACTGAAGAAGAGTTGGAGGAATATAATCAACTCGTAGAAGAAGGGGCGGAGCACCTTCAGCAAAAAGCCAGCGCAGCCCAACACAAATTTATAGTAACTCCTTTTGGAATATTTTCTCCCGAAAAAATCTCTATAGGACAACAATTCAAATTCTGGATAGGACACACTAATTTTGACTTATCTTCCAAAATTGTTGATATTATAGAAAAAACAGAGGGCGTAGAAGTGCTTAATATATATACGAGATATCGTTTCAGAGTAGCTATCGGAGAATCATTTTCTGATAGGCATATTATGTCATTAATAAACAGAAGAATCAATCAATATTCGCATCAAATAAATGAATAGCTATTTAAACTTAGATATGCTTCATGATTACCATACCTATGGAGCAAACTTAAAATCAAGAGAAATTTTTTTACACAATCATTATTCAGATGATGGTAATCCGGGCGTTGAGTATCAGATGACAAATACTTTCTTAAAAAATCTCAGATGCTTGGAAAGTAAAAGTAGCGATCCAATAACTATTCACATGAACAGTATCGGTGGCAGTTGGGCAGATGGTATGGCTATATATGATGGTATTTCTATGTCTAATTGTCATATAACTATCATATCTTATGGTCAGGCCGAAAGTATGAGCAGTATTATTCTTCAATCTGCCGATTATAGATATGTGACTGAAAATTCTTATTTTATGTGTCACTTTGGTTCTTCTGGTGTTAGCGGCGACTATCTTAGTTGTCAAAATTGGACTAAATACGAAAAGCATATTTGTGATGTGATGTTAAATATTTATGTAAATAAATGTGTTAAAGGAAAATATTTTAAAGATAAATACGGCACAAAACCAGATAAAGAAAAAATTAAAACATATCTTTATAGAAAACTAAAATCAGGAGATTGGTATCTTAATGCGCAAGAAACTATCAGCTATGGTTTTGCTGATCGGATAATAAAGAAATACTACTAATAGTGTATATATAGTTGATATAATACCGCAACATGGGGTTTCAACTATGAAATTAGAATATAGATTTCAAGACGAATCTGCGCACAACAAAGAAATAGAACATTTAGTTAATGAATTATCTAGATATAATTTATCTAAAATATCAACCCTATATCAGTATACAAAAATTTTTTCAAAAAAAATTAAATCTGATCAAAAACTTTCATCTATTATTGATTTTCCTTACGGCGCATCTGACAACACCATGAGATCGCAAATGATTCAAAATGCGATTAAAAATGGAGCAAATTCAGTAGAAATTGTTTTACCTTTTCACTTACTGTCTAATGCGATGTATACAAGTCTCAAAAAAGATATAGAACAAACATTTGAAATTTGTGAAAAAAATAAAGTAGATTTATCATATATATTAGAATATAGGGTTTTTAACTACTCTGTTTTGTATAGAGCCTGTAAACTCTTATGTAGGCAAAAGATTAATAATATTTATATATCTACTGGATATAAAGTAGACAACCTATATGATCATTTAATTGCTATAGCAATGATTAAAAAAAATGTTCCAGACATTAATATTACCTGTAATGCCAATATTTTCACCGAAAAACACCTAGATATCCTTAATGCAGCAGATATTACAGCTCTAAGTTTAAATTCTATACCAAGTCTGGAGACAGCCACTAAATTTATATCCAATTTATAATTTTTTGGGGTATAAAAATAAGGTTAACCAATTTGTACTGTACAATACAATGGAGAATTTAATATGGCTAATAATCAAGTTACTAGTAATACTTTATCAACAGCTACTAGCACAGACAACAACGGCTCTGCTGTATTTGGCTTAGGTGTTGATGAAAACAACGCAAAAAATGTAGCACACGGCAGAACAGAAAGTGTATTTGCTTCGACGGTAATCGACGGAGACACTGCAGACAAAGCTGTTTCTGGTGGTACTTTCGCGTTTGACAATCAAAGAGGTGTAATTCGTAGAGTTACGACAGAGGTTGCTGGCGGCGTGTCCGCACCAGCAGCACTACAATCTGCTGCTTCTGATATCAACAGAAGTAAATTTCATAGTATCGAAAGTCAAAAATATTCTAATATTGGTTCTGGTATCAGAGCTGGTAATTGGAATGTCTATAGTGGAGCGTTCGATCCTGCTCTAGTAGCAACTAGTGGGGACTTCCACAATGCTGAAGCCGGTAACGCTGTTATTGATGAGGCAGTTAATGTTAGTAGATCTAACCCAGGTCAATTAGTTTACAAGACTGGAGCAAAAGTTCCTGTTCTTGATGACTATGAAGCTAAAAACGGCTAATGTTTTTTAAGTTATATAACTAATTATAACAAAGACGCTAATGGTGTAAAAACTATTAGCGTTTTTTATTATCTTATTGGAGGCTTATATGTCAGATCCAAATACATTAGGAAGTTTTCTGGAAAATTTAACAACTTCCATGCTTAGTATTATTATTGCACTGATCGGCTTTTGGACCACATTTGTGAAAAATTTAGTTAATAGGAAAGATGTAGAAGATATGATAAACAGATGTGCTCAATCCAGTCAATATGCTCAAGATAGGCAGTTTATTATGGAGAGGCTTGATAGCCACAAAGAAGATACTGGAATTTTATTTAAAGCTTTAGAAAAAAATACTGAAGTAATGACTGAACTAAAAGTTCAAATAGCAACACTAAGCAAAACTCTAGAAACATTAGAAAAAAGAATAGAAAGATAAAATTATGTCAGCAGATAAAAGATATACAACTATTCAATTTCGTAGAGGCAACAATGCAGAATTTTCTGGCAAGGTTTTAGCTAGTGGCGAACCTGCATTTGCAATAGACACATCAACATTAAAAATTGGAGATGGCTCAACTACATGGGCTAGTTTAAGCGGTTTGGTAGGTGGTGCGGGAGGTGGGATATCTAGTATTTCTCAAGATGGTGCTCCAATTCTCGGAGGAGATCTTAATCTAGACACCCATGCTATAGCGATTGATTGTAAAAACGAAACCGGTTCTACGATCAATATAGGAACCCCCGTGTATGTTTCTGGATATTTTAGTGCTAACGGAAAAGCTTCAATCGCACCTGCTATAGCAAACGACCCTTCCAAAATGCCAGCAATTGGATTATTAACATCTTCCCTCGATAGTGGAGATGAAGGAACTGTTGATATTTTTGGTGTTGCTAGTCAATTAAACACTAATAGCTTTGATGTTGGAGATACTGTTTACGTAGATCCGACCGGAGGATTGACAGATATTAGACCAACAGGATTAAATGAATTAGTACAAAATATGGGTAGGGTGTTAAGGAAGGATTCTTCTCAAGGTAAAATCATTGTTTTAGGTCCAGGAAGAACGAATGATGTTCCTAACAGCGGAACTTATGCAGCATTACAAGTTGGCGGTGATGACGTTGTAATTAGTAGTACCGGCATAGCTGGTGGAGGAGCATCGGTGAATAATATTGTGCAGATTAGTCAAGAAGATTTTGACGGTTTGTCTTCTGTAGACAGTAATACAATTTACTTTATAAGTTAATTTAAACTATGCCAATTAAATTAGGAAACTCTATAGTCAATGATCTGGTAATAATAGGATCAGATGGCAATGCTAAGCAGTGTGTTAGTATAGATATCAACTCTACTTCACAAAACATATCGCCCCCTACACCCGCAGCAATTCTAAATCAAGATGGGCTATCTTCTAATTTTTCTATTAAATACATCAAAGATGGTACGGAAACATCTTTTAAAACAACGTCTAGCACAAGCGGAACATTATCAAACGCAGATTTATTTAATCTCAGAAAAAATAGTCCAGACGCTATTATTGTAGAAAGCTCATCAGGTACTCTTGATAAAGACGGTAAATCTACAAACTTTAAAAACTATTACCCTTTCAATAATAGTAAATTCAGTATTGGTAAAAAAATAGTAGCTTCTCCTATTTCTAGTATACAATACTTCATGAAATCTGAAGGTAGTAGTGACAGTGAAATTACAAGTAAAATATCTGGTATTTTTAATATAAATATAAATTCTTTATTAGATAGCAGTGGCAATGATACTGTAATTGACAATCCTGACACTATTAATGATGTTAAAAAATTAGAAAAAAGAATACAAGCTCTTACAGAAGCTAGTAAAGTTGCGATTAGTGGCTCAACGACAGAAACAATATTATCTGCCGTAGCCAAACAAATTATTGCTGAAACTAGTAATTTACAAAGTGCAGAGACATTCTTTAATAACCAAACCGAGAACATTCTAGTGTCTGTTCAGAAAGATGTCTCCTCCATAGATCCTTCCACTGATTTAGACTCCTCAACAGCAGCCCGTATTACTACGATCTCCACCAACACAAAAAACATTATGGATAAAGATATAGAAGCTTATGAAGATGGAAATAAAACACAAAGCTCAACATTTGTGAAGAATCTATTGGAAGAAGAGAGCGTAGAAATTGACTCGTCAACAGATACATTTTCTAGTAATATCGATTCAGCAGTAACCTCAGTATTACAGGATATTTTGGATACAGACTACGTGTCACCTTCTGGATAATTTTTTGATATAACAAAACTGGTGTATATAATTTTTGAAACTATTATATTTAATAAGGAGTAATTATGGCTATTGTAAGTACCACCGATGTTTGCCAAAATATTGATTCGACTAGAGAAATTCCAAAACATGGAACTGCTGTGGTATATGTTTCTAAATCGGGAACAACATACACAGTAGATGATTATGTAAGCAATACTCCAGCTTACACAACCGTAGAATCTACTTTAACAGGAAAATTCGATGAAACAGGATATTATGTTACGGGAGATACCGTCGATGGTGGCAGCCCATAAGGTTGCTGTAGTCGGTAATGGTGGTAATATTTTAGACGCAGAAGAAGGCGCACTCATTGATTCCTACGATGTTGTTATTCGTATGAATACGTTTGATATCAGTGACAAGTTCGCCAAACACACAGGAAAAAAAACTACCTTGTGGTCTAACGCTATGCATTTCCGTGTTCCTTTTAGAGAAGATAAGGAGTACGAACAAATGATATGCCCTATCCCATTAAATATCAATAGAGTTTTTAAACAATATGGCGCGACAAGCAAAGAAATGTTTGCTGCGTACAAAGATAAAGCTATCTATATTCCTGAAACGTATTTTCTAGAGTTAACAACAAAGATTCCTAATCCTAGTACAGGAATAGCTACTTTATTTTGGCTAAAAAAAGAAAACATACCGTTTGACATTTTCGGATTTACCTTTTTTAGTAATCGATATAGCCATCATTATCACGATGATTATAAAGGTTGTGGCCATCACGGCAATAAAGAGCAACGATTTTTTGAAGAATATATAGCTCCTTAATTTGGTGTAATATATATTGTTGCTATCTGGAGCTATATCATGAGAAAACCTGGCTATAAAACAAGTGAATTCTGGTTCACTATGGTAAGTTTTATATTTAGTGGATTATTTTTATTTGGAATAATTCAAGAAAATGACACCAAAGATGAGCTAATAGAAATTGTTACACATGGTGTTGAAAGTATCATCCTGATAGGCGGTCAGCTGACTATTTTTTACAGATACATAAAAAGCCGTAAGCAAGAAAAAATAGAGTATGAGAAAACAAGAAGAAAAGAAATAGAAGAAGCTGAAGAAGATATTAAAGATTATGTTGGCATAGACAAAGTACATGTAAAAATTAATATAAACACAGCAAGCGTAGGAGAATTAATACAGCTCCCCCATATAGGCCCAATAACTGCTAAAAAAATTATTTTGTATAGAGAATCTCATGGAGAGTTTCAGTCGCTAGAAGAATTAATCAATATTGACGGAATTGGCGAGGTAAATTTTGAAGATATCAAACTACACATATTAATATGAGGCTAAAATGAACACTAAAGATCTAATTCGTCAAGAATTTCAAAAAATAATTGATGAAAGCAAGAAATCAGCAGGAGAGATTAAAAAAATTGCTGTTTCAGAAGCATGGAAGGTTTTGCAGTTATTAACTGCTTCTGTTATCCAGATTATTGAAAATATCGGAAAAGACCTAAGTAGTCCAGACAAAAAGGCTTTGGCGTTAGAGCTGATTAATAAATTTTATGATGAAGTGTTTAACACTGTTCTACTGCCTTGGATTCCTACAATAGTTCAAGCATGGTTTAAAAGCTATATCAAGCAACTTCTAATGCTTTTTGTAAGCTCGGCTATAGATGCTATGGTAACAACTTTTAGAAACATAGGCGTATTTGCTGACAATGTGGCTACAACTCAAAATGAATCAATAGTAGTAGATAATTTTATAAGCAACTTTCACAGTATCATAAGGAATAAATAATTATGAATATAGATAATTTCGGAGCTATGCCCAGCGCACTTGATTGGTGTTTATATGGTGGCGTAGCTATTGTTTTATACGTGTTATTTAAAGATAGATTAGGTTCAGTTCAAGAGTTATTTGGTAAAATAATTAGATCGACACCTAAACTAAACGATATTATTTCTGTTGATGACAATAAGCCAGCAGACGAAATTTATAACGACAGTGAACTGTTTTTTAAGCTCATAAAAAGCTGGAAAGAAACAAAAGATCTAGCCGAACAATATGGCGCAGACAAGGCTGTTGATATCGCTGATCAAATGTTCCCTCATTTAATACCTAAGGAAGAAAATAATGTCAAAAGAGAAAATCCTATTAGTTATAGCTAGTATTTTAATACTGCTTGGCTTATTTAAACCAAACTTAGATAATTTTATCACAGTTATAAAACCAAGTGTCATTGCTGATAGTTTTGTTGTAGATAAACCAACAGATGAAAAAGTTTTAGAGCTATGCAATAATATTGTAGATATTCTAAGACAAGGCCCAACATCAGATAAAAAAGATATTATGAGGTTGTCTAGACTATATTATGATATGGCTACTCTTGTATCTTTAGATGGGGAAATCAAGACCATTAGCAGAACCGAAGATATTAGACAAGCAAATCAAATTGCTGGACCTATGCTTGGACTTAAATTAAAAAATAAGTATGAAGGATTATCTGCTGCTGCTGATGAATTAATTAAATTTATGATTGGTTCTGAAAACGTTACTTTAAGTGATGATTTAAGGCTAAAAAGCTCGGAGGCTTTCCTTGCGCTATCGTGGTCTTTTTTAGAAGGTAGTAAATAATGCCAAGAATGACTCCTGATCAATTATATAGAGAATATAAAAAAGGCTATAGTGGCTGTCTGTGGGAGCAGCACATCTATGACGAACTCATGGAAACCAGCAAATACGCTTATTTTAAAGACGGTTCTAAAAAAATTAAAAATAGCGGTAAGGGTAAATTATCAACGCCTTTCAAATCAGTGTTGAAATTTGATAAAAACGCTTACATAGAAAGGCAAACTACAGGTGACTGTGTTTCACACGCAACCCGCAACGGGTGTGATTTAACACGAGCAGTAGAAATAGATGTAAAAGGACAAAAAGAAAGTTGGGTAGCAAGAGGTGCTACAGAAGCTATTTATGGCTGTAGAGGTCATGGTGGCCAAGGAATGAGTTGTAGTCGTGCCGCACAATTCGTTAGTAAAACTGGTGGTATATTAGTTAGAAAAAATTATCCTGGTATTGCTGATTTCAGTAAGTATAATGGCAGTATGGGGGCGAAGTGGGGCTCTAGAGGCTTGCCAGATAAAGTAATAGATAAAGCAGATGACCATCAAATAAGAACAGTATCGCTAATAAAAACGGTAGAAGAGGCTAGAGATGCATTAGCCAATGGGTATGGCTTAAGTGTATGTTCTGGTTATGGATTTTCTAATCGTAGAGACTCTAAGGGATTTGCTCGTAAATCTGGCAGCTGGGCCCACGCGATGGCATGGACAGCCTGTGATGATACTAATGGAGAACCAGCCTTTCTGGTCCAAAATAGCTGGGGTAAATGGAACGATGGAGGCCATCCAGAATGGGGACCTATTCCTGATGGGTCATTTTTAATACACGCCGATGTGGCCGAAGGTATGTTGAGGCAAAACGGAGCTTATGCCTTTAGTGACTTTAACGGATTTCCTCCACAAAAACTACCAGACTATGGGTTTGATAGTTACCTATAAGAAAGGGTTGTTCAATGAGGTTTTTAGATAAACTTGCATTAAACAGATTAATTGCTATTATTACAAATTTTATTTTAGCAATTATCAAAATTTTTAAACCGTCAGAGGGGAATGTACCCCCGCTTGATCGTGGTAAAAGAAGAAGACCTTTACTAGACCTGTTAGATAAATGGACTAAAAAATGAATAAAATATTATTAGGATCAATTATATTAATATCGAGTACAATATCTTTAACCACAACTGAAATTTCACCCACAGCAGCTGTTACAATTGCTGGTGGTATTATAAGAGCAAATTCAACACCGGTTATTGAAAAATACAAACGTAAAGATTGTCCCGTGTGTAAGGGTAAAGGATGGTACATAAGTGGTGACGGAATAGAAAAAGTTGATTGTGGTTATTGTGAGCCAGAATCAGATGGGTCGGGTTTAACAGAAATTATAATGGATTAATAACTATGAAAGAATATCCAGATAGAATTAATGAAATTGCTAGCGATGTAGTTAAAGATGTAGATACTGAAAAGTATGGAATTATTACTATTATTATGATTATTGGTATTACATTGACTTTTATTAGAATATTGCAAGAGTGTGATAAAAATAAAAATCTCAGCGAGGCCGATAAAGTAGACGCTTTGCAAAAACGATTAAAAGAATTATCGGAACGTCGAGGGTGGTATACTAAACTTAGAATTAGAAAAGTTCTAAGACAACATTTAGGCAAAGAAGTGTATAAAGAATATAAAGATCTTATATCCAATAATTTATTAGATATAGGAAAATCATTGAATAAACAAGATTTACAACTCTTAATGGAGCAATTAAATGATTAGCTTATTGATATGGTGTGTTTATGGTATTGTTGTTGGTACAGTTGCTAAGGCTATTGTGCCAGGTGAAGAGAGAATGGGATTCTTTCAAACTGTTTTTCTTGGTGTTGTAGGCTCATATATGGGCGGTGCAGTTGCTTATCTTTTGGGTATGGCTAATGGATTAGCTCCTTCTGGTATATTGTTTGGTATAGGGGGTGGTGTTGTGGCCCTTATGGTCTATAACAAGCTGAACAATAACAAATAACATATTATACATCACAAAACAGAACCCACCCTTGCAGGTGGGTTTTTTTATGATACTATGAAATATGATTATATACGTAGATATTGATGAAACTATATGTGTTACTCCTACTGACAGAAACTATGAATTGGCGCAGCCACTTCCAAACAGGATAGATAAAATTAATCAGCTTTATGATGATGGTCATACTATAGTTTATTGGACAGCAAGAGGTACTATGACAGCAATTGATTGGAGAAAAATTACCGAAAATCAATTAAGGACATGGTCTGCTAAATATCACGAATTAAAAATGAATAAACCACAATATGACTTATATATTGATGATAAAAGCATAAATTCAGAAAGGTATTTTAATGAATAAAATTATAGTTACAGGAGGCCATGGTTTTCTGGGAAAGGCTGTGTGTAAAAGATTAGAAATGTGCGGATATGATATGAATCATGTCGTCGTTCCCAGAAGCAAAGAGTATGACTTGACTAAACAATCTCAATGCGAAAAACTTTTCTCTAAACATAATCCAAGTACAGTAATACATCTGGCTGCAACTTGTGGGGGTATAGGAGCCAATAGACAAAATCCAGGTGTGTATTTTTATAACAATATGAGTATGGGTATTAATGTTATAGAAAATTGCAGAAAATACAATACGAATAAAATTATTTTAGTTGGAACAGTTTGTTCTTATCCTAAATATTGTCAAACACCATTTAAAGAGGATGATATATGGCTAGGGTATCCTGAAGAAACAAACGCCCCATATGGCATAGCCAAAAAATCTTTATATGTGATGCTAGATGCCTATCGACAACAATATGGTTTAAATAGTTTAGTGCTCATACCCACTAATTTATATGGTCCAAACGATAATTTTGACGATAATTCGAGCCACGTAATCCCAGCTCTAATCAAAAAAATTCATAAATGTAAACTAAATAATGAAAAACTAACTGTGTGGGGAGATGGTAGCGCAACTAGGGAATTTCTTTACGTTGAAGATGCTGCTAGGGCTATTGTGCAAGGGATTGACGTTGATAGTTCAAATATTATTAATTTAGGTAGTGGAGAAGAAATATCTATTTTAGATCTTGTCTATACAATATGCAATATTATGAAATTTGATACGTCCATGATAGAGTGGGATACCAGCAAGCCTAATGGACAACCCAAAAGAATGCTTGATATATCTAGGGCAAGGCAAGAATTAAAATGGCAAAATCAAACAACTTTAATGGATGGTTTAAGCAAAACTATTGAATGGTATAATGCTTGATTATAATTCTTACATAGACCCATCAGCACTGCGCCCACCCCAAAACCGACTAGAAGCCATAGTGTTGCTAAGTACTGGTGTAGAATCCAAAGAATTAAGACAACACATCATAGATCAATTACAAAACTTATCTTCTTTAGATAAAAATATAGCAAAAACCATAGATCTAATCTTTTTTGTCAATAAAAATCATCCAAATACTTTTGATTATGACTGTCTTAAACAGTTTTTTAAAAAAGTTGCTATTAAGTCAATTCTAATACCTAAAAATAAAGATTTTTACTTCTCTGGATCTCACAGTAACAGAAAAAATCCTGACTATGATTTTACACACGGAGATAAATCTGGTCCTAATTATTCTTTTTTTAGAGTATTCGAATTGTGTCAATTTTATAATACATGTTTATTTTTAGAAAGTGATTGTTTTTTGAGAAAAAATTGGCTAAATAAAATAAATGAATATTGTTTACATGCCAATGGCTTCTGGGTATCGGGGAGCAAATATATGGGCTGTGTCTACAACCCCCCAGATGAACTATCTTTAATTGTTAATCATATTAATGGCGGAGTGTGTTTATACAATACTGGTGACAGTAATTTGCAGTCTTTTATGTATCTTCTTGAGAATTTTTTGAAAATTGTTGTTCAAACAGCCCATGGTTATCCCTATGATTATATGGTCCCTCTTTTGTTGCACACATATGAAAAATTAAATTACGATGAAAACTGTCATATGTTTACTAAATACATTAGAAAATATTATCAAGACAATTCTATAATAGCAAATTTTAGCACTACAAAAGATTCTAAAATATCTATTGATGATATTTATGCAAAATATAATCCATACATTGTCCATAAAAAACCTCATGAGTATCGCAAATTCACAAACTAAAAAATACAAAATAACACCATTGACACGCCCGTTACTTCTGATACAATAATGGTATGAGACCTAACTGGACAAATTATTTTTTGGGACTGGCTAAAGTTGTTTCTCAACGTAGTCATGACATACACACCCAACACGGTTGTGTTATTACCGACAAGCAGCATAGAATACTTGGTGTTGGCTATAATGGTTTTCCCAAAGGAATGGATGATTCATCTCTACCTACTTCTCGTCCAGAAAAATACGATTGGATGATTCATGCTGAAAGGAATGCTTTATCTAATTGTGTCATAAGGCCCGATAATGGCATTGCATATGTCACTGGACAATGTTGTAATGATTGCATCATGGCTCTGTGGCAAGAGGGTGTGATCAAAGTAGTAATGTCTGATGAACATGGCACTAAACTTTTTGATCAAAAAGCTAAAGAAAAATTTGATTTATTTGTACACCAAACTGGTATTAAAATAGAAAAAACAAAAATGGATTTGATGTGGATGAAAGATTTAATAGACAAGGCCGCTGGTGTATAATTGAATATAATTAATTACCTATTTAATGCCGATCTTATGCCATACATAATAAATATTCTATCTCTATATTATGTGTTCTCGTCGCAAGGTCGTATAAACTCTACAGATGGTCTGTACTGTTCAATTATTATGATATCGTTACTTTATCTGGTTAATAGGAAGCTTTAATATGTCAAGTCTTCAAGAGCTACAAAATTACACATTTGTCAGTAAATATGCTAGGTGGATTGAAATAGAAAACAGAAGAGAAACTTGGAAAGAGGCCGTTGATCGTGTTAGAAACATGATGAATATCATGTATGAAGACAAGCAAATAAAAGAAGATATAAACTGGGCTTACGATCTAATGTTTAAAAAGAAGGTCTTAGGAAGTCAAAGAGCATTGCAATTTGGCGGAGAACCTATATTAAAACGTCATGCTAAAATTTATAATTGCACAAGCTCTTATTGCGACCGCTTAAGATTTTTTCAGGAATGTTTTTGGTTATTGCTTTGCGGTAGCGGTACGGGTTTTAGTGTTCAGAAACATCATGTCGCTAAATTACCAAATTTATCACAAGAAAAAAAAGATAAGCGCAAAGGTGTAAAACATATTATAGAAGATAGTATTGAGGGCTGGGCTGATTCTTTGGGAATTTTATTAAGTTCCTATTTTAATAAACCTAGCGAGTCCCGTTTTACAGAATATAGGGATAAATATGTAGTTTTTGACTATAGTAATATTCGTAAAAAAGGAGCCCAGCTATCTTCTGGTGTTGGCAAAGCCCCCGGTTTCGAACCACTGCAAAATGGTTTAGAAAAAATTAGAGAACTTTTAGACAAGTGTATTGAAAATGGCCAAAAAAAGCTCAGACCGATTGATGCTTATGATATTATTATGCACAGCAGCGATGCTGTACTATCTGGTGGGGTGCGTAGAAGTGCGTCATTAGCGCTATTTAGTGCCGATGATGAGGAGATGGCAAAAGCCAAGACAGGCAATTGGTACGTAGAAAATCCTCAAAGAGCAAGAAGCAATAACTCTGCACTACTATTAAAAGATGACACATCCTATGAAGATTTTAAAAATCTTATGGAGTCTGTTAAAGAATTTGGTGAGCCAGGATTTATCTGGAGCGATTCTACAGAAATGACTTTTAATCCTTGCGTTGAGGTAGGTATGTGGCCTGTTGATGAAAAAACAGGTAAGTCAGGATGGCAAGGTTGTAATCTGTCTACTATCAACTGTTCCTCCGTAACAGATGAAGATGATTTTTATGAAAGATGCAAAGCAGCTGCTATTATTGGAACACTACAAGCGGGATTTACTGATCTAGATTATTTAGGTGAAGTCAGCAAGTCTATCTTTGATAGAGAAGCACTATTAGGTGTTTCATTAACTGGAATTATGGAAAAACATGATCTAGTACTAACAGAAAAAGTTTTAAAAGCTGGTGCAAAAATCGCTGTTGATACCAACAAAGAGTTGTCTAAAAAAATTGGTATTAATCAAGCAGCCAGAGTCACCTGTTTAAAACCAGAAGGTACAAGTAGTTCTATGCTTGGTACAAGTTCTGGGATTCATCCTCATCATGCAAAAAGATACATTAGACATGTTCAGGCCAATATTCTTGAGCCTCCATATCAATACTTTAAGAGCTACAATCCACAGGCTTGTGAAAAGTCGTCATGGTCTGCCAACAACACCGATGAGGTTATTAAATTTCCCATTGAAGTGCCAGATGGTTCTAAATTAAAAAATCAATTACCAGCAGTAGAAATGTTGTCTGTTGTCAAAGACACACAAAAGAATTGGGTTCAGTCTGGTAAAAACAGATCATTATGTACGCAAGATTTTCTTAGTCATAATGTTAGCAATACCGTGACTGTACAACCTGATGAGTGGGGAGACGTAACAAAATATATCTATCAAAATCGTAAATATTTTGCAGGTATCAGTCTTATTCCTCAAAGTGGAGATAAAGACTATCCTCAAGCGCCATTTACAACTGTGCTAACTAGCCGCGAAATAGTTAAAGAGTATGGAGATCCGGCATTATGGTGTTCTGGTTTAATTGAGCTGGGCCTTAATGCTTTTGATAACAATCTATGGTCAGCTTGTGACTATATTACTCTAAATCAAGAAACAGATAAAGACACCGATGATAAAAAATTATTTTCTCTTAAAATGAGGAGGTTTGCGAGAAAGTATTTTGAAAATGATATAAGACGATTGACGTATTGTATGAAAGATGTATATAATTGGAAAATATATACAGATTTATATGATAGTTTTGCTAAGGTTGATTATACACAACTATTAGAAACAGAGGACAATACCGTGGGAATAGAGGAAATTAGTTGTGCTGGTGGAGCATGTTTGATCTAATCCTTTATTCCGTGAGGTATAACATTGAGAAAAAGAAAAAAACAAAACAATACCAAATTTAGTGTCCTGAATCAGAACAATAACACAAACAAACAAGATGTTTTTGATAAACCTGAAGACATTGTAATTGGTTTTAAAAATAGACTTAAGCCAAGATCTATTAATCAAAAAGATTATATAAGAACCGTTGCAGAAAATACCGTTACTTTTTGTCAGGGGGTTCCTGGTAGCGGCAAAACCCATATAGCTATTGGAATGGCTTTAGAATATTTGCTTGATTTTAAAGTAAAAAAGATTGTCATTACCAGACCTGTTGTAGAAGCTGGAGAGAGACTAGGTTTCCTTCCAGGTACAGCAGAAGAGAAATTACATCCTTACTTATTGCCTTTATTTGATGAGGTTGATTATTTTCTGAAAGCTCAACATTTCCAGAAACTTAAACACACAAGACAAATAGAAGTGGTGCCTTTAGGTTTAATGCGTGGCAGAAGTTTTCATGAGGCTTTTATAGTAGCTGATGAATGTCAGAATGCTTCATATGATCAGTTGAAAATGCTTTTGACAAGAATTGGTATGGATAGTAAAATGGTATTGACGGGTGATTTGGAGCAATCGGATTTGGCTTATAATCAAAGGCAAGGTTTCTCCGATATAATAACTAGATTACAAGGTGTTAATAATATTGGTTTTTCTGAGCTAGAAATTTCAGATATTGTCAGAAATCCCATTATCGGTGATATAGTTGATAGGTTATAAATAATGTGTGGGCATAAAGATTGTTTAATACTTAATGCTGATTATTCTCCTATAGGTATTATTAATTGGCAAAAAGCAATTACTTGGTCATTTAAATATAAGTATAAAAAAAATCAAGGCATAGAAATTATTGATTACTATAGTAATGAATATATTATTGGTGCTAATAGAAGATTTCCAATCCCAGCTGTCGCCAAAACCGTCCGATATTTCAAGTTGCACAAAAGATACAATATAGTTTTTTCTCGCAAAAATTTATTCACTAGAGACAACTATACTTGTCAATATTGCGGTAATGTATTTTCTCATAATCATCTTACTTATGATCATGTAGTGCCTAAATCAAGATTTGTAGATACAAGATCCGCAACAAATTGGACCAATATTGTAACGGCTTGCTCTAAATGTAACAGAAGAAAAGGAAATAAAACCCCTAAAGAGGCTAATATGACATTGATAAACGAGCCTCTTAAGCCGTCTTTCTCTATAAAATACTTGCCGTGGTATCAACATTTGATTACTATAGGTAATGGCACAACTAATGAAAAATGGCAACAGTATATATCTGGCTATAATCTATGAAATTTAGCATTAAAAAACACACAGAAGATACAACATTCTATACTTTAAATGGCTTACATGATAATTACGATCCAGCAGGCTATCCTCTATTAGATGGGGATCAAAAAGACAAGGCTATGGCAAAGAAGGTCAAGCAAAAGCTACCTGATCATTCCAAGCTTGTTGATCAATACGATTATTACATTAGAACATACACAGACAAAGAGCCTTTTAATCCAGTAGAAAAACTATCGATTAAATCCAAAAGAACAAATACATATATAGATTCTGTTTGTAAGTCAGAAACAATATTCACCAAAGTTCCACACTCTATTTTTAAACAGTATATCGATTTTCTCAGAACAAAAAATGAAAGAATATTATCTTTTATACATAGAGAAATAAAGTAATGCCAGAGTACACTTACATTTGTGATCATTGCGGACTGAAAACAGAAATATTTTTTAGCCTTAAAGACTATAAGGATACTATAGAGTGCTCATGTGCTTCTATGATGAGAAGATCATATCAGGATGATCTGGGAGGATTAACCAACTCAATCATTAAAACTGACGATGAATTAAATACTATAGGTGATTTAGCTAATAGAAATAGAGACAGAATGAGTAACGATGAGAAAGCCCACTTACACAAAAAACATAATGCATATAAAGATGATTACACAGGATTTAAACTACCTAACGGTATGACTTCAATGAGGCAAAAATGACATTTCATACAATAAAGATTAGCAAAGACACGATTAAGGAAAACAGTACATTATATTTTTGTGCTGAACAAGATAGTGAATTTATAGATGAGAACAACAACTATAGATGTTCAACAGACACGAACTCTGTGGCAAAACAAACCCACCTACATAACACTGTTTTATATTATGTAAAAGTGTCGAATTATGGTAAATTGCTCGATCCGTACTCTCAACTATCGGTTTCAGAAGAGTTTACTCATGCAAAAAAAAGATTAATTAAAGAATCGTATCAATTTAAAACTACCAACATGATTGTTTTTGATATGTATAAAAAATACCTACAAACTAAAAATACCAAATGGCTTCTGCAAGCTGAAAGAGAGATGATTTAATGCCTAAGATTAGTAAAGCACAGACATATGCTGTTGAATATCTGTATACTTCAGGAAAAAATATTGATTTTATTTGTGAGGATTTAAACTTATCTAAAAAACAAATAGAAACTATTATACAAGATAAAAATCTTACAACACAAATCAGTAATGCAAACACAGAAACAATTAATGAAAATAAACAAAGTTCTAACAATGCTAGAATTATGACCAAAAATGATTCTATGCTTGCTGATGATTTAAGAAAAAAAAACCAACCGACCACTGTTAATCATTCTCACATTTTTAGACCAAAGAATAAATAATGGATATAGAAAAACTCAAAAAAAATCCAGAACAGGTTAAAGAGCTAATATCTTTACTGTCTTCATTACTTGATGTAACCGAAGATGGATCAAACAATAGTTCTAACACAAAACCATCTAGAACAAATAAATTTTTACAAATGTCAGAGTTCAAGATGCATAAAGAAGATGCAGACATTGATAAAAAACTTCATGAAAATGTAGCGCCAATAGAGAGAAGCAGAGAATTTGAACCTGTTCAAGTAACGTGTAGAATATGTGGCAAAAAAGAAAAAGTTAGTCCAAGTTTAGTGAGTTCATATGACAGATACAAATGCAACAGATGCTCCGGATCATCAGGATGATAATCAAAAATATATTACTGATGAAGAACATATTGCTAATATCTTAGAAGAATTGCGTAAAAGCAATTACAACTTTGATCAAGGGCAATATGCCGATTTCTTTAATAAGGATTCAGGAAATCAGGAAAGAGGCGTTCCAGATAAAGAAAATTGTCTCCACGAGATAATCATTACTGTACAATATCAAGTAATAGCAACAGATCATAAGAAAAAAGAGTTGGGTTGTGTCGAAGCGATAGACGACAGATACATCATCCCTGTTGCTGTAGCAGAAGACTATAAGCCTTTTATAGACAAGTTTAAAGAGCATTTGAATAAATCTTTAGCAGAAGCGGCTAAAGACGTTGATTTACCAAAGCAATGAAATACAATTCTAAATATTCACAATCTCAAGTAACTGCTGCTCAGTACGTTACAGAAATAGTGTGTGAACACAAAGCGGTTAAAGATAAAAAGGATCTTTATTATCGTTTTTGGCTGAATAAGGAATGGTCTAGATTTTTCCGTAATCAAATAGCCACAGCCAACAAACTGATTAGCAAGTATGGAGAGAAGCCTGTCATTCGAGCTTTGAATGACTACAGAGCACAAAAGATTTTTTCCTTGAGAGCACCTCATCTGATACAGATTATAGAAGAGAAAGTTCTTGAGGTGGAGAAGGAAAATCAGACTTTAACTAAAAAATTGGTAAGAAATGCGGTCAACACTTATAGAAAACACAATAATAAAAGTAGTATTTTAGATAAACTAGAGGATATAGACAATGACGAAAATTAAAGACGATGTTAATAAAAAGTTTGGCGACGGCATTGTTGTATCGGGCAATTCTGTAGTAGACAGAGAGCAGATTGTGATTCCTGTAAGTCCTTCGCTAGATATTGTTTTAGGAGGTGGTATCCCGGAAGGAAGTTTTATAGTATTTACGGGACAACCTAAATGCGGCAAGACTACCACATCGCTAGACTTTGCTGCCACAGCGCAAAAGCCAGAATACGCTCACGGAAGTTTTGCTAAGGGCAGACAAGTGTATTACCTGAACATAGAAGGTAGATTAAAGAAGAGAGACATTCAAGGGATACCTAATTTAGACTTAGACAGATTTAATATTATAGGTTCTCAAACTGGCAAAATTTTGCATGCAGAAGAATATCTTCAAATTGCAGAAAGAATTATCAATGAGGAACCTGGCTCTATAGTTATCATAGACTCATATTCTGCTTTATGTACGGAAGCTGAGATTACTTCCGGTATGGATAAAATGCAAAGAGCTGATGGTGCAAAATTATTAGCTAAGTTTTGCAGAAAAGTGGCGAATGTTATTCCTGTTAATCAAAATATAGTGATCGGTATTACGCATTTAATGGGTAATCCTGGATATGGTAATGTAGAATGGAAAGAAAAAAGCGGACAAGCTATTGCTTATCAAACAGATATCAAAATTAGAGCAGAATATTTTAAGGCTTGGTCGATTGGAAAAGAAGACGATAAAAACCAGATAGGTCAAGAGGTGGTTTGGAAAGTGTTGTGCTCGGCTCTTGGTCCGCCTGGGGGTAGTATTAGTAGTTTTATTAGGTATGGCACGGGGATAGATAAAAATGCCGAACTATTTAAGTTAGCAGTAGATTTGGGTTTAATTTCTAAGGGGGGCGCTTGGTACACATACTCTTCTATTGAAGATAAACCAAAATTTCAAGGCATGGAAAAAGCAATAGATTATCTATCTGGAAATCCTGAGCTTTATGATTCTCTTTGGCAAGAAGTAAAAACAACTATGGGCATTTAGTATGCAAATTGTAGATTTAGACGGCAATACTCAAAATTGGTCATTAACTGGACATATCGCAAAAGGTCAGATGAAAAATAAATCTGATCTGCATCTCAAAGCTCGTCAATTAATTAAAGATACTTTTCCTACCATGCAGATACTGGAGGAAGTCGGCATACCTTTAAGATATGGTACTACTTTATTTTTAGATTTTTATGTACCATTACTAAAATTGTGTATTGAAGTAAATGGTGAGCAACACTATAAGTTCATTCCATTTTTTCATGGCACACAGTTAAATTTTATGAAACATAAAAGAAGGGATAGGGAAAAAAGGGATTGGTGCGATATCAATGATATCAAAATTATTGACTTGCCTTATGACGAATCTGTGGTACAATGGGGTGAAAGGCTGAACATACATGAGTAAAACTTCCAAAGAACAAGTAGAATATTGGGATAAAATTCTTGATGAATACGAGTCAAGCGTCGGATTACCGAAGTATAGTAGAGACGCTTTGCCTGAACAGGAACTCAACACTTATCTTACAATGAACAGGGACGATCTAGAAAAATTAACACCTCCCGATTGTGGACAAATAGCATATAGACTATCTCAATTTGTTTTCCATCTGCAAAGAACTATTAATAGAGAAATAGCTCGATACAACTGGGCTGAAGAAGAAATTAAAATAACTATAGCCGACGAAATCAATAATTATAAAGGATATGGCTACGTAGAAAAATCCCTACAAGCTATTAAACATAACGAAAAAGCATACGCTCTGAATCAAATAAAAAAATATGCGAAACAAAGAAATGACAGACTATCTTATATGGCAAATAGTTTAAAAAATTTATCTGACGTTCTTGTTTCTATACAAAAAACTAAGTCAAACCCCAATCTAGGATAAATATGTTATCAGATCCTGCCGCAGAACGAGCTGTTTTAGCTGGTATTATTACTTATGGTGAAAATGTTTATTTGGATGTTTCTGATATTGTTTCGGAAAATAGTTTTACTATATCAACCAATAGTATTATATATAAGTGTATAAAGCAAATTTATGAAGAGTCTGATACAAAAACCATAGATGTTCCATCAATATATTCTGCCGCAAAGCAATTAGGTTGCGATACCGTACTTGCTGGCAAAAGCGAAAGCGAGCATTTAAAATCTCTTATAGATTTTCCTGTAGAGTCAGAAAATCTGAGAAAGTTTGCTGCTACTCTTAAAAAATTAGAAATAGCAAGAACTCTTAAAAGAAAACTAGAACTTGCTGGTAAGAAGATAGGAGATCTTACAGGTACAGAAAGTGTTGGTAAAATTTTAGCTATAGCAGAAGATACGGTGTTTGATTTTGGATCCTCTGTTTCTGATGCTGAAAATCAGCCAATACATATCGGAGATACTGTTGATGAACACATCGATTATTTAATCAGCAATCCTGTTACCAATGTCGGTATCTCAACCGGCTTTCCAATCTATGATCAATCTATAGGAGGAGGCTTGAGAAGAGGTACGGTTAATGTTATTGCAGCAAGACCAAAAACCGGTAAAACTTTGCTGTCTGATAATATGGGTTTTCATATAGCTTCGAAATTACAAATCCCTGTTTTGAATCTAGATACAGAAATGTCCCATGAAGACCATATACATAGAATTTTAGCCATGATTTCATCAATAGAAATTAATAAAATTGAGACCGGAAAATTTGCTAATAGCGAAATGCAAAAGACTAAGATTCTAGAAGCAGCCAAACAACTCAAAGAATCTAAACTTTATTATAAATCTATTTCTGGCAAACCGTTTGATGAGCAGTTGTCTGTTATAAAAAGATGGCTTGTAAAAGATGTGGGTCTCAATTCAGATGGAACTGCTAAAGACTGCGTGATATTTTATGATTATTTGAAACTTATGGATAGCCAGGGCATTTCTCAAGACATGAAAGAATATCAAGTGCTCGGTTTCATGATGACATCTTTGCATAACTTAGCAAATAAATATAAAGTACCGATTGTTTCTTTTATACAATTAAACAGAGATGGTATCACGAAAGAATCAACAGATACAGCCAGCGGCTCGGATAGAATCATATGGTTATGTAGTAATTTTACAATATTCAAAAGAAAATCTGATGAAGAAATTGCAGAAGATGGACCAGAAGCTGGAAATAGAAAACTAATTCCAGTGATTAGTAGACATGGTGGAGGATTGGATGACAATGACTATATCAATTGTCATATGGAAGGTTGGTGTGCAAAAATTACTGAAGGTAATACTAAATTAGAAATTAAGAACAATATTTCCTCTAAAAATGATGGGTTTATAATCAATGAACAGTCTGATGAAACAATCGACTTCGTATAGTCAAACGCAACTTAAAAATTTGTGCGACCTAGCTTGTGATGATATTGAAAAATTATTGGAAGTGCTGGGCGTTGAAGATTACAGAATGACAGATAAGATGGTGCTTTGTAGATGCCCCATTCACGAAGGAGACAATCACTCAGCCTTAAATCTTTATTATACAGGAGATATGTATAGGGGCAATTGGAAATGCAGAACACACAACTGTGAAGAAGTATTCAAATCTTCTATCATTGGTTTTGTTAGAGGTGTGTTATCTAGACAACAGTATGAATGGTCGGAATCTGGAGATAAAACAGTATCGTTTAAACAAGCCGTAGAATTTATCCTTAAATTTTTAAATAAAGACCTCGATAGCATTAATACAACAAAGTCAAGTAGTGTGGACAACTTTGTATATATAGCTAAGAATTTTAGCAAAAATACGCAATCCGAACAAATGAAATTAGACCCGCAGCAAGTTAAGCGGTCATTGCATATACCTGCTCAATACTACCTAGATAGAGGCTATTCTAGGGAAGTATTAGAAAAATATAGTGTCGGCCTATGTGACAACCCCAAGAAACCATTTTATAATAGAGTAGTAGTCCCAGTATATTCAACAGATGGAATGTATGTTACCGGATGCACAGGTAGAAGCATACATTCACAATGTTCTAGTTGTAAATCTTACCACCATCCAAACAAACAATGCCCAGAACCCAACAAAAGATGGATTTACTCAAAATGGAAGCACAATCAGAATTTTCAATCACAAAACAATTTATACAACTTTTCTTTTGCCAAACCTCATATCAAGGATACAAAAACAATAATTTTAGTTGAAAGCCCAGGAAATGTATGGAGGCTTGAAGAAGCTGGCTTGCATAACAGCGTTGGTTTATTTGGCTCTTCTTTGAGCAACTATCAGAAACTCTTGATAGATTCTTCTGGAGCTATGAACATTGTGGTATTAACGGACAATGATGAAGCTGGTCATAAGGCATATCAACAAATTCAAGAAAAGTGTAAGGACATATATCGCATATATAGACCGGAGTTTGATGCTCCTGATATTGGAGAAATGAAAATAACAGATATACAAAATATAATCTTACCTCAATTAGAAAAAATTTATGAGCAATACTAATACAACTATCATAGCGATTGCTGGTCGTAAACAATCTGGTAAAACTAGCGCATGTGAATTTATAGCCAATATCTATGCGCAAACTATGAGAAAAAATTCTGCCATATATAATTTTGCTGATCCTTTAAAGCAAATGTGCATAGATATATTAGGCTTAACTTATGAACAATGCTACGGTTCTGATGAACAAAAAAATCAGTTTGTTAGTTGTGTTTGGCCAGATAATCAAAAACCTATGAGCGCTAGAGAGGTAATGCAATATGTCGGCACTAATGTGTTCAGAAAAATGCAAAACAACGTTTGGGCTGATGCTACCATTCGAAAAATACAAGACGAAAATCTTCCTTTAGCTTTAATAGCAGATTGTCGTTTCCCGAATGAGGTCGAAGCCGTTAAAAGTGTTGGTGGTTTAGTTTTTAAATTGAATAGAAATTTATATGATTCTCAACACGAAAGTGAAACAGCTCTTGATGAGGATAACTACGACTACTCCAATTTTGATTTGGTAATAAATAATACAGACATGCAAATAGGACGTAAAAACGAACTTATATATGATTTTCTCACAACAAAAGGAATAGTCCAATTATAATTACATATTTTCGTAGCTCATCCTACAATACTCACGATATGTGTGAGCAACAATATTTCTTTGACTATGTTCTAGGATATAAAGGACCGTCAAATAAAAAAGCTGATAAAGGAACTATTGTTCATAAGGTATTAGAAATCCTTGCTTTTGTTAAATATACAGAGCAAAAGGGTGAAAATTCTTTTGAAGATGATATCTTAGGTAAGATAGATATCAACAACTATGAATTAGACAAAATCATAGATGACGTATACGCATACTACACCTCTATGTTTAATCACCATAAGTGGTCATCAACAGATTATAAAGATTGTCATAAATGGACTTATAAAGCCATAGAATATGGCGATGGAATGTTTGATCCCAGAAATAGAAATATATTGTATCCAGAACAAAGATTCGATATCCCAATCAATAAAAAATGGGCAAAATTTACTTACGATTACAATGGTGAAAAATTAGAAGGAACTTTGTCAATTAAAGGTACAATAGATTTATTAACCAGACCAAATGATAATACTGTTGAAATTATTGACTGGAAAACAGGAAGAAGATTGAACTGGGCAACTGGAGAGGAAAAAACCCAAGAAAAGTTAGAAAAAGATCCCCAGCTGATGTTATACTTTTATGCTGTGCAACATCTCTATCCAGAAATAGAAAATTGTATTGTGACTATATTTTTTATTAATGATGGCGGACCTTTTAGTGTTTCCTTCAAAAAATCTGATCTAAACCAAATGGAAGATCTGCTCAGAAAAAAATTCAAGAAAATACAAAAATGTCAAACTCCGACATTAAGCAAAAGTTGGAAATGTACAAAACTATGCCATTATGGCAAAACTAATTTTCAAGATACCGATCATGTTTTGCCGATCATAGAATATAGAGACGGTCAGGTGTGCCAAAAGGGTGACTTTATGACGAAATGCGAACAAATACATCACGAAATTCTGACCAAAGGTATGAAAAATGTGGTTGACGAATACACAGTTCCAGGCTATAATGTTGGATACTACAAGCCTCCCGGTAGTGCAGAATAAGGAGTTTTGAAATGAAAAAAGAATTAGATATTTTAATAGTTGGCTCTGGGGGTAGTGGTCAGAGCTATTTCATGAAGCAATTAGGTAAAAATTTTATAACCAATTCTGTTGGAGATAATGATGGGCTTAAGCACAGTAGCAGCCCCAATAATCCTAAATTAGCAAATTACAAAGTAAACAAGTGTATTTTCTTATATAATAAATCTTTTGAATGTATATGTTCTTTTTACAGAAGAAATCCAAGCTGGTCGTGGTTGCAAGTGGTAAAGCTTGGAAACGCACAAAAACTGAAACCTGCAAATCTGGCCAATGCCGATAGGTTTTTTTCTCTGGTCGAAGAAAGAAATTGCGATTTGTTTTCCATAGAACATCAATTTGAAAATTGGATAAATGCAGATACCAGTTTCCCGATTTATTTTGTTGACTTTAATAATATTGATACAGCAAAACTGTCTTCTTTCTTGTGTTGTGATGAGAACATCTTATCTTTTGACGTAAAACCCAGACGAGAATATCCAGAACTTAGCAACAAATATCCTAATGCTTATTCTCTGTATCAAGATTTAGACAACAAAAAACAAAGATTGGCACAAGAAGCAAACAGAAAACAGGGGCTGTAATGACAAGTAACAATAGTTATGTTCCGTTGCACGTTCATAGTCACTATTCTTTATTAGACGGCCTAAGTAGGCCGAAGCAAATTGCTCAAAGATGTGTTGACATAGGAGTTAAGAGCTGTGCGATAACGGATCATGGAAATATAGCAGGTTCCGCACAAATACACTCAGCACTAAAGTCTAAAGGAATTAAACCCATTCTTGGTTGTGAACTATACATTTGCGATAAACACGCATCTATTAAAGATAAAAGCAATGCTAAATTAAGTCATTTCTTAGTCTTAGCAAGAAATCTGCAAGGTTGGAATAAATTAGTCAATATTGTTTCTGAATCTAATAAGCCAGATTTTTTTTACAAAAAACCTAGAATTAGTATGCAGCAACTGGCTGAGATAGTAGATGATAATCTTATTGGTTTTTGCGGACATCTCGGCTCTTACATTGCAAATAAAATTATAGATAATGACACCATAGTTCCTAATTGGGAAGATATTGCTTATGATGAAATATCAATGCTCAAAAATATATTTGGTGAGTATTTCTTTCTAGAAGCACAACTAATGGATTATGAATTAAATCCGATACAGAAGGAACTAACAGAATGCATCAGAATTATAGCCCAAAAAACAGGAGTCAAAGTTATTTGCACCCCAGATGCTCACTATGCTAACCAAAAAGACGCTATTGATCAAAGAATACTTTTATGCAACAACCTCAAAACAACTTTGCCAGAGATTAATCGTAAACTCGCCAATAATGAAGATGTGCCAATGTCTACATTTTTCATTAGTGACAAATACTACATTCTTTCAGGAGACGAAATGTCTGAACTGCATCCGCAGGAAGAAATAGACAATACTATTTATGTAGATAGTTTATGTGAAGAATATGACATCAATCATGCCCCTAGACTTCCACCATTTCAATCGGAATCGGCTCCAGACGAATATTTAAGGCAATTATGTCGAGAAGGGTGGAGGAATAAAATAGCAAAAAAAGTAGATGAATCGTTACACCAAAAGTACGCGGATAGAATCAAATATGAGCTATCTATTTTACAAACTGCTGGCTTGTCTAGCTATTTTTTAATAGTGTCCGATATAGTCAAATATGTGAAGTCTCAGGGGTGGTTAGCTGGACCGGGCAGAGGTAGTGCTGCTGGTTGTTTAGTCTCTTATCTGATTGATATTACGTCTATCGATCCAATTAAGCACGATTTAATATTTGAGCGTTTTTATAATGCAGGAAGAAATACCACAAATCGTGTTTCCATGCCTGATATTGACATGGATGTGCCTATTAATCAAAGAGAACAAGTGATTGATTATATTAAAAATAAATACGGATCTGATAATGTATCTCAAATGATTACTTTCAATACTCTCAAAGGGCGTGGTGCCTTAAAGGATGTATTAAGGGTGTATGGGGATGTATCTTTTGATGAAATGAATCAGATTACCAAGCATATTCCAGACGAAGCTAAGATAGCAGACGAATTAGAAGAAATGAAAGACGAGCACGGAGATGCTTCAATTATTAGGTGGGCTCTGGAAAATAGGGTTGACAGCCTTGAGAATTGGTGTTATATTGATAAGGAGGGCAATCTCGCAGGGCCGTTCGCAAAAAGGTTCGAACAAGCCATGAGGCTAGAAGGAACCAAGGTAAATCAATCAAAACACGCTGCTGGGGTTGTGATAACAGACCAAAAATTAGAAAAAATATGTCCAATGATTTTTGATACAAAAACTAAACAACCAATTGCCGGTATGGAAATGAACGACTTAGAATATTTGGGTATCATTAAGTTTGATGTTCTAGGCATTGCAATGTTAGACAAAGTAATGAATATTAGTAATACACTTAGGTATGGAGAATTATAATGTCAAAATTATTTTCAGAACTTAAAGAGGGTGATAAATTTACAATTCCTGGCAAAACAACTGTGTTTGAAAAAATAAAGGCGCAAAAAGTGAGCTGTTGCAAATCTTTAAACGCTAGGCAGGTAGACGATAACTCTCAGAAAACATTTTTACAACCAGGAACTATAGTGGAACCACAGAATGGCTAATAAACAAAAAATTTGTGTTTTTGATTTGGAAACAGACGGATCCGATCCAGAAAGCTGTGATCCCGTACAGATTGCTGCAATTATGGTAGATCCTATAAAGTTAGAAATTATTCCAGACTCTGAATTTAATATCAACTGTAAACCCTTGATATTAGATAAAAAGAAAGACTATGCTTATGAAGATAGCGATGTGTTAGACTTTCATGCAAAAGTTTCTAATTCTTCAAAAGACAAAGTATTAGCTACTTGGCATAATTATCCCAAGCAATCTGCTAGCTGGAAAATGTTTGTTAGTTATCTGGAAAAGTATCATACAAGATCAGCTAGAAAAAATCAGTTTTCAGCCCCTATTGCTGCTGGATATAACATAAACAAATTTGATCTTAGAATATTGCAGAGACTCAGCAAAAAATATAAAAATGTTAATAAGGAGGGGAATTCTGACCTATTCTATCCTAGAGATGTCATAGATATTATGAACCTACTCTTCTATTGGTTTGAATCAAACGATGAGTTGCAAAAATATACACTTGATCATTTTCGTGATTACGTGGGTATTTCCAAAGAAGGTGCTCATGACGCCCTTAAAGACGTTAAAGATTCAGCAGAAATTCTAATCAGATTTTTAAAATTACACAGGAACCTTTCGCAGAAAATTAAATTTAGAAATTCTTTTGTATGAAATATTATACTTTTGATTGCGGTTGCAAGTTTAGGTTGTTAGAAGAAGAGTCTGACAGGGAAATTCCTTTATTAGATTTTTCTTTGAATTTAGAAAATCTAAATTTGGAATGCAAAAAAACCTGGGATTTGATATCGTCGGGCAATACCAAAGGTTGTTTTCAGTTAGAGTCCAGACTTGGCAGGTCGATGGCCAAAAAATTACAGCCATCTAATATAGAACAGCTTTCTGCTCTTATTAGTATCATGAGACCCGGTTGTTTAGAGGCTATGAGAGATGGTAAGAGTGTTAGTAATCACTTTATCGACAAAAAGAATGGTAAAGAAAGTATAGACTACTTTGATTCATGTCTAGAGTCTGTTCTATTGCCCACATATGGGGAAATGATATACCAAGAACAAGCCATGGAAATTGCCAGAATTGTTGCTGGTTTTGATTTGCAAGAGGCTGATGTTCTAAGAAAAGCAATTGGAAAGAAAAAGGTTGATCTTATGGCAAAGGTTAAAAAATCTTTCCTGGATGGTGCTAAAAAAACTAAAGCAACATCCATTGAAAACGCTAAAGAAATTTTTGGTTGGATTGAAAAAAGTCAGAGATACAGCTTCAACAAGAGTCATGCCATCTCTTATGCCTATAATGGCTATCTATCCGCATATAGCAAAGCTCATTTTCCTAAAATATTTTTTGCTTCCTATCTTAAATACGCTAAAGATAAAATAGACCCTCAACAAGAAGTCAGGGAATTGGTACAAAACGCAACAGAAATGGGTATAGAAATCAGCGTTCCTGTGCTTTCCTTTATGAATAAGCATTTTTGCATTAAAGACAACAGGATACATTTTGGTTTAACAGATATTAAGAATGTTGGTGATTCTGTATTTAAAAAACTACAGAACATTACTCAAGAAAACGACCTATCTAATTTATCGTGGTCTCAGTGTTTGTTCTTTATATTAGATAAAATTACATCTACAGCAGCCAAAGCTTTAATTTCTTGTGGAGCTTTGGACAAGTACAATAAACCCAGAACAGAAATGTTGTTTGAGTACGATGCTGTATTAGAATTAACAAAAAAAGAAAAAGAATATATATGCAGCCTAGATCTTTTTGAGTTTAATTTAATTGATATACTCAACATATCTCTCAAAAAACCCAGATTAAACACAAACAGAAAAGGTGTGATTAACAATTTAATTCATACGCTAGAAAATCCTCCCTATTCTCTCGCAGATAAGATAGAATGGATATGTGATACAGAAACAGACCTACTAGGTATTAATCTCACGCATTGTCGTTTAGATTCATATAATATGAGTAATACCAATGCTGAATGTAAAGATATCACAGGACTCCAACCCGGTGCTAAAATTATAATGGGTGTTGAGGTAGATAATTTCAATATTGTGAAAATAAAAAATGGTCCAAACAAAGGTAGCGATATGTGCTTCATGACAGTTAGAGACAGCACCGGATCATGCGATTCTGTTATTTTGTTCACAGAGCAGCTTACCTTGTATAGAAATGAGCTGTTTGAGGGAAATATTATTATCATACAGGGTAAAACTGCCAAAAACGGTGGTATAGTGCTAGATAAGATATACAAACCCAGAGGTTGACATAGTACATCGTCCGTGATATAATAAGTATCGTTTGGTTTTTATTTTAGAAAGCAGGAGTTAATTAAAAAATGAATATAGCTTTAATCAAAGGTAATCTGGCTAGAGATCCAATTGTTCGATCTGTTCAAACTAGTAGTGGTAAAAATACTTCAGTGGTCAATTTTACTATTGCCACATCCAGAGAGTATACTAAAAATAATGGACAAAAGGATAAGATTAAGTCTTTTATTCCGTGTGAGGCTTGGGACACTGGAGCCGAAATTATAGGAAATTCTTTTAGCAAGGGTGACTTAGTTATGGTCGAGGGGTCAATTAGAAATGATAGCTGGGAGAAGGATGGTGTTAAGCATTCAACTCTTAAGATCAGGGTTAATAATTTTTCTAAGATAACCAAGCTGTCCAACGACAAGAAAGAAGAAGCGGAAGAGGATACCGTTGCTGCCTTCTAGAGTCTTATGATGTAAGCTAGGGAAAGGCGGGGCTATCCCCCGCCTTTTTTATTATGAAACGAGACCGACTCAAAATTTTAATATGCGGAGAAGCTAGTTTTCTAGACTCTGGCTATGCTGTTTATCAGCACAGACTTTTAACTAAATTGTCTCAAAATCCAGCCTTTCATGTGGCCGAACAAGCGGGCTATAGTTGCATTAATGATCCCAGAGACACAAAATGCAACTGGAGATTTTATGCTAATGCTGTCAGAGATAACGATCCAAGAATAAAACTGTATCAATCCAATACACAAAATTCCTTCGGGAAGTGGAGATTTGATGCTGTTGTTGCAGATTTCAGACCTGATGTTGTGATAGACATAAGGGATTTTTGGATGAATTCTTTTCAAAGATTATCCCCATTGAGAGAATGTTTTCATTGGGTATTAATGCCAACAATAGACTCTATGCCACAAAAAGAAGAGTGGATAGACACATATATGAATTGTGATGCTATTTTTACATATTCTGATTGGGCTAGAGATGTGTTAAATAATCAAAGTTTTGGTCAAATTAATTATATAGATACATGTTCTCCTGGATATGATTCTGAATTTTTTGAGTTTACTGGAGGAACGGCTAAAAAAGCCTCTAGAAATTTAATGGGTATAAGTGATGACAGTATCATAATAGGTACTGTCATGAGAAACCAAAAGCGAAAACTTTTTGCAGAGCTTATTAGGGATTTCAGAAAATTATTAGATCATCTGAAAGCAGAGGGTTTTGATCAATGCAATAATATTTTCTTATATCTTCACACAAGCTATCCGGATTTCTTGTGTTGGGATATACCAGACTTATTGAGAGAATGTAGGGTGTTAAATAAAACTTTATTTACCTACAAGTGTGAAAAATGTAGCCACATTCAGTCGTGTTTATATTCTGGCCCAATGACCCTATGCAACCACTGTAAGCAGAAATCAGCATCTATGCCCACAGTCTCTAAAGGCGTTACCAGACGACAATTAGGACTAATATATTCTCTCTTTGATATGTACGTGCAGTATTCCATATGTGAAGGTTTTGGAATGCCTCAGATAGAAGCTGCTTCTTGCGGTGTTCCAGTTATGGCTGTTAATTATAGTGCTATGGAAGATGTGATCAAAAAACTAGACGCATATCCAATCGATTTGGCTTACAAATTTAGAGAACTTGAAACATTTGCAGATAGAGCATATCCAAGCTCTGATTCTTTTATAAGAAATATTAAATCTTATTTATCTTTAGACGAAACACACAAACAGCTGAAAAGTCTCAGTTTTGCTCATGGATGCTACAAGCAGTATCAATGGGATCATAGTCTAGACAAATGGGAAAAATATTTAATGTCCCTCTATAATAATGGTTATAAGGCTGATTATCGTAAACCGAGAATACCAATTAGTCCAATCACTAAACATGAAATAAACAGCTTGTCTAATAATACAGATATAATAAGATATATGTTTGATAGATTAGCTCCTTTTAACTTAAAGAGTTATACTATGCTAGATATGTTAAATAGGATTAATTATGGTTATGTCATTGACAACGGTAGGCAACAAAACTTTAACATAGACATGGCTCTTAGAAATGTGAATATTTTAATTGATAACTATAATTATAGCATTGAATTAATTAATAGTGATATGACGCAACACGAAGACTATATTCAATATGCTAACATGAAGGATCCCATATGATTTCTTATGTCAAAGAATATAGTTCTGAGTTAATCAATACTATATCACAAGAAGTTGCAAATATATTAGGCGCAGACCAAAATCATCTTCTTCAATTTAATTTATATAACAATATTGTTATTTCAAATATTTTTGATATCAATATTAGTATCCCTAACACTCCTTCGCACATCGCTTCTCATCAAATTTCTAACAAATACAGATTTATAGATAAGATTTTTGTCTTTAATAACCACGAAGCAAATCAATACAAAGAATACAATCCTCAGATATTAGATATACCCATCAGAAATAATTCTGAAATTTTACTAAATAATTTCAATAGACACAAGTTTTATAAGTTTGCATATGTTGGTAACCTAGAATATGATTTGCCTATCATCAGCAATTTATTGTATTCTTTTACAAAATCAGCTATGAAAAACAATAATATTTCTATGTCACTATTATTAGAGTCTGATCAAAAAAGTCTAACGAATTTTAAAAATCAATTTTATCAACAAAACAACCTAAAAGATTTATTAAATCACAGAATATATTTTATGTGTCAAGATCAAATAACGCAGCACACCAAAGAAACGTTTATAAATAGTATTGATTCTCTAGTATACGCAACAACAAGAAGCACAGACAACTATCTTCTCTACTACGCCCTATGCAACAACACAAAAGTTTACTCGCCAATAAAATATTTTGATGATATATCTACCATAGACTCACACCCAAGCGTTATTTATGAAGCACATGAAGATATCATATATCAAACACCATGTATACAAAATCTCATAGATATATTCTCACATCCAAAAAAATCACAAAAAAATAGTGAAAAATTTTTAACCTCTGGCATACAAAATTACTTTAAATCATGATAGATATATATAACCATCTATACAAAAATTTTGATAAAAAAATTCTATATATCAAACATAATTCGTCATTTGATTTGTTGATGTCAAAAATATTTCCAAATGCAGTATACGCGGATTCGTTAGATAATATTAATTACTATTTTACCTATTGTAGCGTGATATACAATAGTTTGTTAGAGATTAATAAGAATCAATATCAAGAAATGCTTCAAAGACTAGAGTACTGTAGAGAGAATAGTATATGTTTTGTTCATGATGATGTGGTTTCACATACGAAACCAGAAGATCTACAGATTATGTTGAATAATAATAGCGGTCTACAATTAATTAATTTACATCCATCAAATAAAAATGTTATGGGATATACAAAATATGGTATACCATATAATAATTTACTAATAAATAAAACATCTAATAAAATACTACTAATTAATCCTGAATATCAAACAGAAGAGATGTTGAAAAAATTCAATCTCAAACATGATACGATCACCAGTTTCCGTCAGTTTACAAATTATGAAGAATATTTATCTTTCTTATTAAACTATAAAATAGTTGCATCTAATAATATAATAGATAGGCTCATAGCGCAATCAGTTGGTTGCTTTACACTTGACCCAAATAGTCTTAATATAGATGATCAGCATCACGAATTTACAAAGTACTACTTTAATCCAGTCAACACAGCAAAAATTTCGGATATATTTATTAATTTAAATTTCCATTCTTTTAAAAGAAATATTTTTAATGAAGAAAACACTAAAGATCTCCTGTAAAAAACTAGAAGAACTATCTGACATACCAAATTTTTCAGTAATGTGCTTACAATTGCACGATATCGATGAAATAGAAAATAAACATGAAGCCCTAGCCGCAGCTGTTCAAAAGTTAAGAAAAAATGGAGAAATATTAATTGATTATATTAACATGGACAGAATAATTCGAATGTACACTGATAAAGAAATGTTGTATGAAGAAGTTTATAACAAAATCAAACAAGCCCCACACCTTACTAAATATGAGGATTTTTTAGAGTTTATAGATCTGAATAATTCTATTTTAATATATAAGGTAATTGAGCAAAAAACAATAGATATAGTATCTCTACTTAGAACGGGTTATTAAAATGGATACAAAGTGTTCTTTATGTTGTTTTTTTAATGACATGAAATGCGATTTTGGGATTGATACCATCCTCAATGATAAAATCTTAAATTCTGAAACAGAAAAACAAATCATATCAGATTATCACTGTAATTATGCTTATGGGATAAAAACTTACGAGGATAACAAATATAACTTGACATATGAAGAACTTAAACAAAAAATATTAGACAGAAATTCACTAAATTTTGTTTTATATCTGAGACTTACAAATGATGTTTTTGATTTCGATAAGTCTATAAATCTTTTGAATGCATTCAGCTTCACGCCTGCCGCTATAATAATTGCCTCAAATGATCTGGCAGACAAAGATGCCGTGGAACAATTCGGACAACAAATAAATATTCCTTGGAGAATTTCACAAAAACATCCAGATGTGTCTGAGTATGACCTTTTTGCATCGTCATTTAATCAATATGTACAATATTATCCAGACGCTCTTTTAATAAATGGGTATGAGTGTGACTTAAATAGCTTTGTAAACGAAATTCATATTCGAAGCAAAATTTATCAAGATACTATTAAGCAACTAATAGTGGATAAAATGCACAGTAATATTTATATATTTAAGGAGTGTTTTTTTGAAAATAGATATGATTGGAAAACATTATTTAATAACCCTGAAGAGTATATTAAAACCATAGAATGTCTAAATCTATGATTAATGTAACATTAATAATGACTGAAATTACTAAAGGTATGAAATCTGTAGGCCCTAAATATATCTACAAATATAAGAATAAAGCTCTAATAGAATATCAGTTGCATTTCTTAAAAAAATATAAAACAAAAATGAATCTTAATTTATTGGTTGGGTTCGGTTCAGACCGTGTTGAGAAGCAGTTGCAGAAACAGAAAAATATCAAAATAAATTACTTATATAATCCTAATTATACTAATGAAGAAAGTGGCGGTAATTTTGAAATTGCTATCAATAACTTTAATCCACAGAAAGAATCTGGGCTGTTATTGATCAATAATGGTATTATTGCAAATATTAATTGGGAAAGATATATCAATAAAATATCTAAAAAGTCTAATATATTGTTTTACACAGATGAGTTGTGCCATAATTTTAACTTGGGATTTACAGATACGGGAGATTATTTGTTTTATGACCTACCCAACACATGGCTAGAAGTTCTTTATATTTCTAAAGCTTCTGCTATGAGTTTACAAAAGAAACCTATTAGTTCAATTCATAAAAATATGTTTCTTTTTGAGATTATTAACGAAATGAAAAATAATGATTACGCTTTTGAATCGTGTAAAATTCCTGGCAAAAAAATATTTAAATTTAATTCACCTAAAGATCAAAAAATGCTTTCTAAGTTCTTATGATACTAATATCTAAAACAGAATGTAAATTTTTAAATTGCATAGCTATTGCCTGTCATGAAAATAATATTCCGTATCAATTTATAGACGTAGAAGATATTTTTATGTATTATGATTTATATTCTCCAAAAATTATATTTATATCTGATAAAGACAAACATAATAAAGCTGTTCAATTGATAAATTCTACAGAAATTATTAATGTTATTACAGAAAACCATAATCTAGTAAGCGAAACAACGAATATAAAACCTGATACAAAATCTTCTATGGTAGCTATGTTTCTAGACGGTATTACAAAAATACCCAAAAATATAGAAGAATTAATATATCCCAAGACCATATCTAGAATTCAGCTGTTTAACTGTTCTATTCGACACCCCCAAAATGTCGGCCTGTTAAACGAAATAGATAAATTAAGCATTATACAAAAATATATTGGATTAATAGATTTAACTGGAGAATATAGAGAAGAGTGTGCAAATTATGGGACATTTTATAGTGATGGCACAGACATGACAACAGACCTGATCAGCCGATGGTTTACTGAGCAAAATTGCGACGCGCAAAAAAGCAACAAAATCACCTATAAAGATTATTTACTGGGATTAATTAATGAGTAGTGATATAGGAATTATTATAGACAATAACAATAATCTTAATACAAAAGTATTATCGGAATTATACAATTCATATATTGTAAAAAACAACCTTGATCAATTTATTATTTTTGCGTCTGAACCTATCAGTTTAAATGTTATACCTCAACTGCCCTTGAGGGATGCTGTTTTTTTTGACGGAGCATTAGTTTTATTTAGCAATAATGCGTTACTCATTGCCAAAGATTTTGTGAATTATTCAAAACTGTTATATGTAATCGAAGAACCAGCATGGACATCAATATCGCAAAATAGCTCTTATAATTCGATAAGAGAATTATATACAGAAACACGGGACTTGTATTTTATAACCAGTAACCAAAACATTTATTCTTTGTATACTACTCTGTGGGGGAATAATATCATATTAGGAGATATCAATTATGAAAAAGCAATATTGTGAATTAAATGATCAAGAAAAACAAAAAATTATTACTAAGTACTATATTGATCAAAAGAAAAGCTTTCAAGATATAGCTACAGAATACGACACTTATGCCAATAGAATTAGAAGAGATGCAAAAAAATACAACATTAATATTCGAGATAAGAGTCAAGCACAAAAAAATGCGCTCAAGACAGGAAAGCATAAGCATCCAACCAAAGGTAGTGTTAGATCAGAAGAAACAAAAAATAAAATAGGAAATTCTGTTTTAAAATCATGGGACAGCCTTACTCCTGATCAAATAAAGAAAAGGAAAGCTAAAAATTTAGCAGCATGGAATAAATTAACAGATGAGCAAAAACAAAAAATGCAACAAGCTGCCAATAACGCCATAAGAGAAACCAGCAAGGTTGGCTCTAAACTAGAGAAGTTTTTACTTCAGAAATTTATAGAAAACAAAGTCAATGTGCAGTTTCATAAAGAACAATTTTTAGTAAATACCAAGTTGCAAATTGACCTATTCCTGCCTAGTATAAATACAGCAATCGAAGTTGACGGCCCTTCACATTTTTCTCCTGTTTGGGGAGAGGATGCTTTTGCTAAGGCTCAACAGTACGATAAGAAAAAGCAAGGGCTGATTTTAGGAAAAGGATTGGCCCTAATTAGAATTAAACAAACAAAAGATTTTTCTAAAGCTAGATCAGAAATCATTTTTCAAAAACTAATCCAATTAGTCGATCAGATCAAGACTCAGTTTCCTGAACCAGATAACAGATTTTTCGAAATAGAGGATGTATAATGGGTAAAGCTAAAAAGACTATTCCTACAGTTAATGATTTAGAGTGGAACGACTATGTGTTGGGTCTACTAAACGATGATGAAAAAATTGAAGGTAATCCTACAACAGACGGTCTAAGGAGAATTTTTGAAATCGCCTTGGACTGTACTCTGGTTGGTTCAAATTCAGAAGTTGTTCAATCTCCAGACCCTAATAATGGCCAGAGAGCCACTGTAGTCCATTCCCTGACTTTTATTTTAAATGATCCGGATTTGAGTCCAGAATTTAAAACCAGGTCAGTAAATGGGTCTGCTGACGTTTATTGGGGTAATTGCGACAAAATCTACAGAAACCATCCTGTTGCAGTCGCAGAAACCAGAGCAGAAGGAAGGGCTCTGAGAAGAGGCTTGAGACTCAGAAAGGTGGTAGCAGCAGAAGAAATAGCCAAAGATGTTGAGGATATTGACGGGGACTCTGTTGGCAAAATTACAAGCAATCAAATTAACTTTATTGATGTGTTGGCTAAGAGATTAAACATTAATGTGAAAAATTTGGTAACAAATCTTAATATAGATACCGCTAATGTATTAGACCTAGCGCATGATGAAGCTGTGCTTATAATAAGAAAACTATCTTCTTTGCAGCAAAACATAGAGGATATTCCCGAAACTATTATGAGTTATGATTCTAACTGGAGAGATTGAAAATGAAAGCTTCTTATAAGATTAACGATAGAATATCTTTTGAATTTCAGGCAGAAGGACAGAAAGAACTATTTAAAGAAATGTCTACTGTCCAAGAAATTTTTGGAGAAAGTAATTGCGGTATGTGCGACAGCGACGATATTCGTTTTGTTGTTCGTAGTGTAGAAGATAATGATTATTACGAATTAAAGTGTGGTAAGTGTGGAGCCACACTCTCTTTTGGTCAGCATAAGAAGGGGAATACTCTTTTCCCTAAGCGTCGTGATGACGAAGGAAATTATATGTCACACAATGGGTGGTACAAGTGGCAGGGTAATAACAACAATTCCAAGAAGAAGTAATTACCATTTCTTTATAGGACAATGCTGATCAGCCCAGTCAAGCTTGCTAATAAACTTAGCTTTAGCCTTGATTGGGCATCCGCATTTAGTACACACGCTATCATTAAAAAATTCGCACGCTTGACATATTCTGTATCTTTTATTTCTTAAAAATGGGGATGATCTCTTACCTCCGGTTTTAATATGATGATACAAGGAATGTGAGAAATTTTTAATCTTTGTATATATTCCTGGCGGACTCAGCTTCGCATGAATATTACCAGAACATGGTATAATAGGTAATTCTTCCATCTCTATTGGAGCTTTTAAGATATTGTGACAAGTAATGCATTTGTATTGATTGTATTGGTCATCAATGCGTTTTTCAAATTGAAATTGACATGTATTCATAATATCTCTTAACCTTGATCTTGTTGTGTCTTAGAAGGGGTTGGCGTTGGCGTTTTGGTTCTTGTCGGGGTTGGGATTGGCGTTTCGGTTCTTGTCGGAGTTGGGGTTTTGGTTCTTGTCGGTGTTGGAGTTTTGGTTTTTGTTGGTGTTGGAGTTAGCGTTAATTCTGGTATTGATGAACACTGTAATATAACAGATTTTGCCAATGAACGCTTTTCTGCAGGATCAGAAATCCTATATAGCCAAGCAAGCTCATCAATTACATATCTTGTTTTGCGTTCTAATCTACCAAAAATATTTTCTGGCGGCTCAATACAAAGCTCTGACGCTGACGGAGGTGGTGGTGTTGTTGGTATACC
>Ga0181581_10000081_pt1 | contig 59395 bp, 64 predicted proteins | sample 071ome_22_FD_132433 | JGI IMG/M metagenome (GOLD analysis project Ga0181581, IMG submission 132433) | Coastal salt marsh microbial communities from the Groves Creek Marsh, Skidaway Island, Georgia - 071404AT metaG (megahit assembly) | ecosystem: Environmental > Aquatic > Marine > Intertidal... | reverse complement strand
GTTGATTAGATGAGTATATCCCTTTGAAAATTTTTCATAATGATAAGCAATGTCAGATGCAAAATAAGTGGGTTGGCCATTATCTCTAACGACTACACGATCTTTTTCGTCTCCAAGTTTGGATGAAGCGAACCATAGGGCACCTTTGTCCTCATAGAGGTACCCACTGTCTTTGAGTTTTTCAATTGCCGCGTTCACATTCCCATTATCAAATAAGCTACACTCTGAGAACCAGTTTTCATACTCTACACCAAATAAGTGAAGATCATCTTTGATGTCTAACAGAATTGTATTGATAGCTAAATCAAAAAATAGCTTATAGCCATCATCGCCAAGTTGTTGTTTTGAGCAATTGATGAGTGCATCGATATAAGCTTCTTTATCGCCTCCTTGAGGTTCATCATCAGGTAGTTGTGAGCTGAAACTATCAGGAGAGATGAAATAACGCGCGCCATTTTCACGATGTGCTGTGGCGGCTATATCCCAAATATAGTCGCCTTGATAACCGTTGCTGGGGAAAGTCATCTCGGCACCACATAATTCTAAATAGCGGCACCATACAGAAGTTGCCAAAATATCCATTTGACGTCCTGCATCGTTGACATAATATTCACGATGAACTTGATAACCATTTTCGCTATATATATTGGCTAATGTTGCGCCATATGCTGCCCCACGGCCGTGGCCTACATGTAAAGGCCCTGTCGGATTGGCTGATACATATTCGATATGTACAGACTCACCTTGGCCGATATTGCTCTGCCCATAGGCTCGTTGTTGGGTATATATTTTAGACAGCACTTTAGATTGATTTTTCTGGGCAATGAAGAAGTTAATAAAGCCAGGACCGGCGACTTCAACTTTTTCAAATAAATCAGATTGTTGCAGGAGTGTGACCAGCGAGCTGGCAAAATCGCGTGGGTTTTGTCCGAGTTGCTTAGCAAACATTAAAGCAATATTACTAGCATAGTCACCATGGCTAGGATCTTTGGTGCGAGTGACTTGTACTGATCCATCGAACGTTTGAGTTAAGTTCTGCTCAGAGATGAGTTGCTCAATACTATGACTGATGGCTTGGTTAATTTGTTCCTTCAATGTTTTATTCCAATTTTATATTATGCCGCTTATTGTACTCTTATCCAATTCGCTTTATCAGTGCTCAAGTGAATTCAATTGGGTCCACATCTATGCTCCAATAGACGCGATTGGCATTTTTTTGTTGTGATAAATGCTCTATCCATGCATTGATTAGGCTCGTATGTTGTCCACGCTGTGTACGCGTAAGTAATAAAAAGGCTCGATATTGCCCAGCTTTTTTTTCCATTGCTGGGATGATCGGGCCTTGGATTTTTATTTCCTTTGGGAAAATAGTATGTGCTGAATTTTTGGCTTGAATCAAAAATGCCTGTACTGCCTCGGGGTGTCCAGCTCTGGCACGCAATATAATATGATAAACATAAGGCGGCAGTTGATATTCTTTTCGTGAACTCAGCGCTTGCTGTGCAAAGCTAGTATAGTCTTTTTGGATTAATGTCGTTAGTAGAGGGTGATCAGGATTATGGGTCTGCACAAAAACCTCCCCGCGTACATTCCGCCTGCCAGCACGCCCGGCCACTTGCATAAGTAACTGTGCGCTACGCTCCATAGCGCGAAAGTCATGACTATAAATGCCATAGTCTATATCCAAAACACCAACTAGCGTCACATCTGGGAAGTCGTGTCCTTTGGATAGAATTTGTGTGCCTATGATGATCTGATATTTATGTTGATGTATATCATCTAGTATGGTCTCCATGCTGCCTTTATGACGGGTACTATCGCGGTCCAGCCTTATGTGAGCGTAATTGGGAAATGCTTGTTCAAGCATTTCCTCAATACGTTGGGTACCGTGTCCAAGTAATGCCACATTGCTGGACTGACATTCGCCACAGATCGAGGATTTTGGCATGTGATAGTCACAATGATGGCATATGAGTTTATTGTGAGTGGAATGATAAGTCATATTTGAATCACAACGCGGGCATTTGGCCACCCATCCGCAATCATGACAATATAAAGCAGGTGCATATCCGCGTCGGTTTAAAAATAAAATAACTTGTTTATCTTGGCTTAAATGGCGTTGCATAGCGTCGACTAATGGGCGTGATAATATTTGTCCAGCAGACTGTGCACGCATATCGCTGACATGAATACTCGGTAGTTGATCGGAAAATACACGCTCTGTGAGTTGTAGATGGTGATATTTTTGTGTGCTGACATTGTGCAGTGATTCAAATGATGGTGTGGCCGAGCCAAGAATAATAGGTATGTTATTTTGCTTGGCACGATAAATTGCTACGTCACGAGCATGATATAAAAACCCTTCTTGTTGCTTGAATGAAGGGTCATGTTCTTCATCAACAATAATCATTTTTAATTGTGGCATAGGTGTAAAAACAGCCAAGCGTGTGCCGAGAACAACACGGATATCGCCACGACTGATCTTCAACCAAGTTTTATAGCGTGTTGTTTCTGTAATATTTGAGTGGAGTAATCCTTTTTCTGTCGAAAAATGCTTTTGTAACCTCAATTGTAGTTGAGGGGTGAGACCAATTTCTGGAACTAAAATCAACACTTGGCTAGCCGCTGTTTGTAAAACTTTCTCAATAAGGCTGAAGTAAATTTCTGTTTTGCCACTACCAGTGACGCCTTCTAATAAGCACGGATTAAAATTATTTAGTCTTGATAATAAAGCCTGACTTATCGAATTTTGTGCGGGCGTAAGATTGAGAGAGTGGCTATCAATTGGATGTTGTGATTGGGGGGGGAGTGCTCGAGTCTCATTCTTGATATAGCCTTTTTCGATTAAACATTGAATTGCACTGCGACTTTTAGGGAAGGTCTGCTGAAGTTCTGATTGTGTGACAGCATGTGGCTGTTGTTCTAATAGCCAAGTAAAAATCGCTTTTTGTTTAGGCGCGCGCTGAAGTTTTTCTGCATCAGCCTGTAGTGGGCTGATATAAGATTCATGAAGGGTGCCATGAGTATCAGCTTTGCGCAATGCTGGAGGTAGTGCCGTAAATACCGCACACCCCAGAGCCGTATGATAGTAATGCGCCGCCCACATGATTAACTGTAAGGTCTCATGATTGAATAGTGGTGCTTGATCAATCACCGTCTTTATCTGTTTAAGTTTATGTTCAGGCACCTGAGCATTGTCAGTGAAGCCTATGAATACGCCAGTGAGCATTCTGCGACCGAACGGCACTAATACCCTGCAGCCGGGTGTTAGCTGCGTATGTAAATCTTTGGGTATTTGATAATCAAACAATTTTCTAAGTGGGTTATCAAGGACGATTTGAGCTAGAGGGATTGTGGTCATGATTAAAGAAGCCAGCTCAATATGGACGATGGACTTTATCCACAGTTTCTGTGGATAAATATGTGGATAGGGTGTCGGTGAGACGTAAAAACATGGTTTGTTATCAGTATGTGGTTTGGTTTGTGCAAATTTTATCCGTGTATGAATGTATGAAAATCATACACTTAGTCGCATATTAGTCAGTTATCGCGGTTCTTTGCATAGTGTCATATTAGTTTAACGTTACATGTGAATAAAGTACTTTAAGTCTATGTGCTTAATGATTCATTTTCATTGAGAGATACTCGAAGTTTGTAGGTATATCTCTGGTGTTCATCTTTTATCACTACAGTGCGCTCGAGGTTTTACACCGATACCAAGGCATGGATTTCGCTATATGATCATTGTTTCACTTGCCACAATTGCATCAGTTGCATACAGTATGCTCAGTCACACAGAGGTTAGGTGTCCATGGATCAATCTTTATGGCAACAAGTCTTGCGCACAGATGTCTCTGGTATGCCGCTTGAGTGGATCAATTATCAAGAGGCCACAAAGTTATACTGTGCAGATCAGGTTGCATATACATGCGGTGAAGCGTTGTATGTGGTGCGAGGTGGCGTAAATTCCAAGACAGGTATAAAGAGCCGCATTGAGATTAACTCAATTATTGCAACTTATGGCAATAATAAGACATTGCATGACAGTTATGTTCCACCGTTGAATAATCAAACGTTATTTAAACGCGATACTTATCTATGCATGTACTGTGGAGGGAGCTTCCACCGGCACGATCTATCACGAGATCATGTCAGACCAATCAGCCAGGGGGGAGAAGACACATGGAATAATGTTGTCACTTCATGTAAGCGATGCAACAATCAAAAAGCTAATTACACGCCTGAGCAGGCTGGGATGCAGTTGCTTGCCGTTCCATTTGTGCCTACCCATGCCGAATATATTTATTTGCAAGGCCGAAAAGTGTTGGCTGATCAAATGAAATTCTTGTTAGCACATTTTCCACGTACCAGTCCATTACACGAACGCCTACGCCGATTCTCATAAATCATAGATCGCGTTAAGCTAAGCGCTCTATAAAAAACGACATTGATCATGAAATACTCAGGTAAAAAAGACTACCAGCACTCAAGTCTAGAAAAAACAGGATTATTAATTACAAATTTAGGGACACCTGAGGCACCCACTGCTAAGGCACTTCGGAAATATTTAGCCGAATTTTTATGGGATCCGCGCGTTGTGGAGATTCCACGCCCTATTTGGTGGCTGGTATTAAACTTAATCATTTTGCGTATTCGTCCTAGGAAAAGTGCAGCCGTATATAAAAAGATTTGGACAGAACAAGGTTCGCCACTTATGTCACATACCCTAGGTCAGATGGAAGGCATTAAACAGCAATTGCAAGCACGGGGTTTAGATCACATAGAGGTAGAGTGTGCTATGCGGTATGGACAACCTTCGATTGAACACGCCTTGCAAAAATTGCAAGAAAAGAACGTCACAAAGCTATGCGTGTTGCCATTGTATCCGCAGTACTCTGGTTCAACGACTGGCTCCACGTTTGATGCTGTATCACAAACACTTACCCAACTTCGATGGGTGCCAGAATTTAGATTTATTCAACAATATGCTGGACATGCTGACTATATTAAAGCGTGCGCTGATCAGATTCATCAGCATTGGGCAACACATCCTCGTCACGAAAAACTAGTATTTTCGTTTCATGGCGTGCCAAAACGTTATTTGATGTCAGGTGATCCTTATCACTGTCAATGTCATAAAACCGCTCGTCTAATTGCAACTCAACTGAGACTGAGCGATGAGCAATGGATGACGACTTTTCAATCGCGTTTTGGACGTGAGGAATGGCTGCAACCTTACACAGACAAAACACTGGAAAAACTCGGGCAGGATGGAGTGCAATCCATAGATGTATTTTGTCCTGGATTCTCATCAGATTGTGTTGAGACTCTGGAGGAGATAGATATGGAGAATCGCGCTATATTCATAGAGGCGGGAGGCAAAAACTTTAGCTATATTCCTGCTTTAAATTCTACGCCTAGTCATATTCATGCGCTTACCAACATTGCGATGATGCACATGCAAGGGTGGCCAGCGCTTGATGCAACTTATGATGACAGTCAACAAGAGGTTGAGTTATGTAAACAGCGCGCGCTTGCTAAAGGGGCTAAGCAGTAATCAGCTTCTCCCATCGTTGGCGGCGCAGATTTCCAAAACCAAGTTGTTCAAACAATTCTTCAAGGGCGTTTTGATCACAGCTTTCTCGGTGTAGTCTGAAACTGCCCGTGGATGGCTCTGCATCACATTTGATTTCTGTCAGGCGTTTACACAAGCGTACCATGTCTTGATGCTCATCAATCAAATCTTGAATACGTTTTGCGCCACGAATTTTCATGCTGCTTATATTGGCTATATTGGCGAGTAAGTTATCGAGTGTTTCAAATTTATTGAGTAAGCGAGCGGCTGTAGTCATGCCGACGCCAGGAACACCAGGTATGTTATCGACTTTGTCACCAGCTAAGGCTAATTGATCAGCAATTTGATCAGGTCGAACGCCAAAGTGATCTTTAATTTTATTGGGTGTGAGGCGTTCATTTTTAGCATAGTTCCAAAAAATATCTTGCTCGGTAATTAATTGTGCTAAATCTTTATCGGCACTTAGGATAGTTACAGTGTGTCCTTGGTTGCGTGCATGGTGTGCAGCAGATCCTAATAAATCATCCGCCTCATACCGGTCACTACTCAGTAGAGGCAAACCTAGTGCTTCAATAAAACGTCTACAATAAACGAATTGGCGTTTGAGTTCTTCAGGGGCGGGTTCGCGATTGGCTTTATAAGGTGGATAGATAGTATTTCTGAAAGAGCTGGTAAGACTCTGATCAAAGGCAAATGAGATTAACTCAGGATTAGTTTCATCTAATAAGCCAGCCACAAAATCAGTGAAACCGTAAACCGCATTCACTGGTTCACCGGCATGATTAACTAGCGTGTCGGGAAGTGTGAACCAGGCTCTAAAAATATAGATGCTTGAATCGATTAGATAAGCTGTTTGTTTTTTACTCATAGTTTTTTACAGCAAGTATGGACAAGCGGGCAAAGTGTCAGCGTTTATACTACCAGCGCAAACAAATAATTATTGTACTATTTTTATTATTTGACCAGGAGTGGGCTCTCCATCTGGATACAGCCCATTAATGAGACGCAGCTGTTCCTCTGCATGGGATGTGAGGGGGGATTGCTGCGCTAGCTTTGCAAAAGTATCACCTTGTTTAGCGGTGATAACTCTAAGCTTACGTGGGGTAGCTAGTTTGACCTCGTTTTTCTTGAGTGCGCGCAGGCTGTTGATTGTTTCAATAAAAGATTTGTCATACTGGTTTAAAAGCGAATCGTTTTTGGCCGCAGCTAAAATTTGATAAACCTGTTTGTCTTTAAATATGACCCCAACACGAGTGTTTTGTTTACCGAACGGCGTGTTAGTGTTGACCATCGCAGTATAGCCTTGATAATCGTCGGTCTGTACGCTCATGCCTTGTTTGAGTCCATTTTTGAACTGGTCTTGTAGAAATTGCTTAGGTGTCTGGCGTTTATTCAAATCGCGCAATGTCATTTGTATGATCGCGTCATTAGTTTTTGGTGTGACAATTAGACGATCTGGACGGTTATCAATTTTCCAATTTTTTGGGAAACTCACAGTGATGCCTAATTGTTTATGATAAAAATTATTTTTGCGAATGACGCCGTCTTTTTCACTATCACCGAGCACTAAACCGTCCATCATTTTCATAAAGCGTTCGCCTTTATTCACTTCAGCGGGTTTGTATTTGTCTGCCGCTCTAATGACTTCTTGAAGACGTAAGTCATTGGCTGGATGGGTTGAGAATAAGCCATGATAAGCCCGTGGTTCACGTCCTTCTTCTTCGGCCAGTTGCTTATCAAAATCTTCTTGTGATTTTAAAATACCGACGACCTTGATCATGTCTTGTGGGTCATAACCAGTTTTGGCTAGATATTCTGCACCTAGACGATCAGCTTCAAGTTCGTGTTCACGCCCATATCCTCGCAGAAGCGCTGTGCCGGCAATGTTGGCAAGGTCACCAGCACCATAAATGCCAGAGGCGCTGGCGAGGACTGATGTGAGAATATTAGTAATTTGAGAAGCGCTCTGTTGTCGAACACCATGGCGTGCGGTTACATGGCCGATTTCATGGCCCAATACGCCAGCTAATTCCGCCTCGGAATTCATGTAAGCCATAATGCCGCGCGTGATGTAGACATAGCCACCTGGTAAGGCAAACGCATTGACCTGTGGGCTGTCCAACACCGTGGCGTGATAATAAAGGTGACTGCGGTGACTATTGATTGCAATATTTTCGACTAATTCGCTGACATATGCTTGCAGTTCTGGGTCATTATAAGGTCGATAGGTTTGCATTATCTGCTGATGATACTTTTGACCGATAGCAATTTCTTGATCCTCACTCATTAGGACTAGGTCTTGCTTACCCGTAACAGGGTTGGTCGCACAGCTTTGCAGTAATGCCAGACTACTTAAGACTAGCAGTAACAGACAAGTAGCTCGAAATACGCCTTTGTTGAGCTTGATTTTAGTCATGCGTCGTTGGTACCTTTCGGTCAATGTCGTTCAGTCAGTTTCTATGTATCGGTGTCTGGTTTAGATAGATCAAGGATGTATTTGTCGTCCTCGAATCAATAGATCGTAACCAAGAAGGTATGCTGTTGGTTGTGTTTTTTCAAGCACAACAAATTAATGACATGCAAAATGTGCGTATTAGTACAGAACCGAACGTGGCGTGATGATATACCGGTCAGTGGATTGGCCTGGATGGATCGTCGATAGAGTCGATTGGCTTGTTGAAATTGGCTGGCGGAATTATTTTGTGCCGTATCTGCGACGGAATTTATCAACTTGTCCAGCAGTGTCGAGTATCTTCTGTTTACCCGTATAAAAAGGATGGCATTTTGCACACACATCTATCTGCATAGCATCCCCACCATAAGTGGATTGTGTTTCGAAGGAGTTACCACAACTGCAACTAATGGTAATGGATTTATATTCTGGGTGGATATCGGCTTTCATGTGTGCTGACCTAAAATTTGAGGCGAGATGATACTGTATATTGGCTTGTTATGGCAAGCAGTAAAATCACGCGTACATAGAGGTTTTTTTTAAACAAAAAATTTCACTAAGTGACGTAAGTGTCTGTCCAATCAAAGGTTGTTAGCTTATCCACAAAATCTGTGGATAAAATTGTGGATAGAATGAGAAATAGTGATTAATTCTCGAGAAAAAGCCTTAAATCTTTAAATCGGTTAAAAATTAAACACTATAGGTAAGCTATTGTTTTTATTAAAAAATGTGTTTTCCATTGGGGATATACACGAAGTTTTCGAGTTAAATACTCAAGAAAAATAAGCTAAAAGGCTCTCGCTGTGAATAAAGCACTTATTTTAGGCGGTTTTTGTTAGTCTTGATCACGTCGGCAGTCTAAATACACGGATTGGTCAAATGTATTTTGCAATAGTTTTATTACTATGGGCTGACAGCAGACGTGGCAATCTTCTATGTATTCTTGATTAGCCTCTTGTGTATCCACTGTGAGTTCGATGGATTCTCCACAATATGGACAGCCAACTAGATGGGTATCTAACAACATAGAGGTGATTCCATGTGATCTGATTATGATGAATATTGCCCTTAATTTGGGAGGAAACGCTCTGTGATGTGATCAAGAAAACGATATCCCAAGCTTGAGGCCCTGTAATGGCTTTGATGGTACTCCATTAAGCCTTCATCCATAAGTTGGACAAGCATGGGTTCTATTTCATGCCAGTCAATTTGAGTGAGATTGTGCAGTTGTTGACGTTCAAAGCCTTGAGTCAGACGTAAATTATTTAGCATGAACTCAAATAGCTGTTCCACTGGGGAAATATGAGATTGTTTGACTATATGTGTATGAGTGCTGACAGCGTGCATATAACTCTCTGGTTGACGTGTGCGTTGCTGACGGGTAATTGAACCATTAAGCGTGATTTTGCTATGTGCTCCAGCACCGATGCCTAGATAGTCGTGATATTGCCAATAAGCCATATTATGTCGGCAATGAGCATCTCGCTGTGCGTATGCTGATACTTCATAGCGTGAAAAACCGGCATCGTGCAAGATTGTCTGTGCGGCAAATTGCATCTCCGACTGGGTATCGCTGTTAGGTAATGGGGGAGGATATCGATGAAATACTGTATTGGGTTCTAATGTAAGTTGATAGTAGGAGATGTGTTGAACAGGTTGTTGTACGGCCAGCTGGACCTCATTGATGGCATCTTTGAGTGTTTGATTAGGCAAACCAAACATTAAATCTATGTTGATGTTGCAAAAGCCGATAGCAGATGCCGTTTGAATCGCATTGAGGGCATTCTGTGCATCATGTATTCGACCTAAAGCCTGCAAATACTTGTCATTGAAGCTCTGAACACCGATTGATAATCGATTAATGCCAGCACTTAAGAATTGTTTAAACTTGCTGATTTCGAATGTTCCGGGATTGGTTTCTAAAGTAATTTCACAATTATCAGCTAAGTGAGTGCAGGTATGGCAGGCGGTCAAAAGTTGATGAATCGCTTCAGCTGAAAATAAGCTGGGTGTGCCTCCACCGATGAATATTGAGCGTACTTGGCGATCTTTTAACGGCTCACAGGCAAGCTGTAAGTCATGTAACAATGCTTGCAAATACTGTTGTTCAGGTAAATTTTCGGTAGTGCTGGCATGAGAGTTGAAATCACAATAAGCACATTTATGTAAACACCATGGTAAATGGATATATAAGCTAAAGCTTTGTGGTGATTGTATGGACACAGAAAAGTCAGTTGTTTGGCGTAAGATGTTGGAGTTGTGCAGTGAGTTGTCGAAGCGCAAGAGCACGATGACTGATTTGGTTTTTCGTTTCATTGCTGAGTTCAGCTGCTGTGCAATTATATTGACTCAGATAAAACAGTGGATCATATCCAAAGCCTTCACGGCCAGAGGGTGAAGTTGCAATCGTGCCATGCCAGGTTCCTTGGCAAATTATTGGAGTTGGATCATCACTATGGCGCAGCAATACTATGACACAGTGGAAGCGAGCTTGACGTTGCCCCTCAGGTACAGATTGAAGTGCTTCTAATAGCTTGGCGTTGTTGGCTGCACTATCACCATGTGCTCCTGCGTAACGGGCAGAATATATGCCTGGTGCACCTTGCAAGACATCCACTTCCAGACCAGAGTCATCTGCTAACGCCATATGGCCTGTGTGTTCACAAGCATGGCGCGCTTTAATAAGTGCGTTCTCGATAAATGTGAGTCCAGTTTCATCAGCATCACTGACAGAGAATTCACTTTGCGTGCGTAATTGATAAGAGTAAGGCGCCAATATCGTTTTGATTTCTGCCAACTTACCTTGATTACTGCTGGCTAAGACGATGGTGCGAGTGTTATTCACCGTGACTGTTCTGTACTACTTATGCACTTAAGCATTGTTTTTGTTTTTCTATGATGGTGGCAATGCCAGCTTTAGCTAAAGCCATCATGTTATTTAGCTCTTGTTGGTCAAAGCAGTGTCCTTCTGCAGTCCCTTGCAACTCGATGAATTGTTGTTTGTCATTCATGACAATATTCATATCAGTATCGGCAGTGGAGTCCTCTGCATAGTCTAGATCTAACACGGGGACTTGATTAACTATCCCTACTGATACCGATGCAACAGCATGTTGAATTGGGTTTTGCTCTAGGGCTTTCAGTGTTATTAGTTTGTGAATGGCATCATGCAAGGCGACATAAGCACCACTTATAGAGGCGGTTCGAGTCCCGCCGTCAGCTTGGATAACATCGCAATCGATAGTGATAGTATGTTCACCCAATAAGCGTAAATCGACTGCTGCTCGCAACGAACGGCCAATAAGGCGTTGAATTTCTTGAGTTCGTCCACTTTGTTTCCCGCGACTGGCTTCTCGAGCCATTCTACTTCCCGTTGAACGCGGTAACATGCCATACTCAGCAGTGATCCATCCCTTGCCTTGATCACGTAAAAAGTGCGGTACTTTTGGTTCTATGGACGCGTTGCACAGGACTTTAGTATCTCCAAAAGCGACCAGTACGGATCCTTCGGCATGCTGGGTATAGTGGCGTGTGAATTGAATATCGCGAAGTTGATCTGGTGCGCGTTGGCTTGGTCGCATAACTATCTCCTAGTTTATTGGCGCGCATTATACGAGCATGCATGCCATAGAGCCATACTGATGATGCTACTGAGCTACACTATAACTGGTGGACTTATAACTAGTGAGTCAAAACTATTGTTAAGAAGGGTACACAATGCTTAAGAGTATGACCGCCTTTGCGCGTGTAGAAGAAAATCACACATTGGGTCAATTTGTATGGGAAATACGCTCAATTAATCATCGATATTTAGAAATGAATTTTCGCTTGCCTGAAGATGCGCGCGCGGCAGAATTTGTTTTAAGAAAGCACCTTCAAGATGCTCTCAGTCGAGGCAAAATAGACTGTTCTCTCAAACTGCGAACAACGTCAGATACGCAAGTAGAACTAACAATCAATGAGCCACTGGTGGACAGTTTGCTTAAACAAGTTCAACAATTGCGGGATAAAGCTACGGTTCGAGCACAAGATACATTGCAGGTTGGAGCAGTGAATCCTATGGATATACTTAACTGGCCAGGTGTGACTGAGCAAAATACGGTTGATCAAAATCTACTCTTGGACATTGTTAAGAGCAGTTTTGAGAAAACTGTCGAAGCATTGGTTGAAAATCGTCAGGTTGAAGGTGCGCGCTTGCGTGAGTTGATTATTAAGCGTTTAGATGAACTTAAACATCTAATCAAAGATGTCCGTTCTAGGCGTCCGCAGGTATTGCAAGCTGTGCGTGAGAAAATTATATCCAGAATCGAGGAAATAAATATTGATATAGAAATGACAAGGGTAGAGCAAGAATTGGTTATTATGGCGCAAAAATTAGATGTTGAAGAGGAATTGGATCGACTCGATAGTCATTTGGATGAACTCAACATGGTAGTCAACAGTGAAAAACCTGTCGGACGTCGCATGGATTTTCTGATGCAAGAATTGAATCGTGAGGCTAATACCTTGAGTTCAAAATCGGCTGATATTAAAACGACACAAGCTGCAGTAGATATGAAGGTATGTATTGAACAGATGCGTGAACAAATCCAAAATATTGAATAACGTATAATCACTGAAAAACATACTTAAATATTGCGAGATGTTATGGAAATAAAAATACTCTGTACCGGTGGCACTTTCGATAAAGTTTATTTTGATGCTCTGAGTGACTACACCATTGGAGAACCCCAAGCTGAATGGATACTCAAACAAGCGGGTGTGAATTTTGATTATTCGATCGACAGTATATTGAAAAAAGACAGTCTTGAAATCAGTGATCAAGATCGAGTGGATATTGCGTCCAGGGTTGAGCGAGAGCCATGCAAACATATAGTCATCACGCATGGTACCGATACCATGGTGGAGACAGGGCAAGCATTAAAACACATACAAGACAAAACTATTATATTGGTTGGCGCCATGCAGCCGGCCAGATTTCGTGATAGTGATGCTTTGTTTAATCTGGGATTTGCTTGTGCCGCCGTATCTTTGGCGGGACTTGGAACCTATATCACAATGAATGGTCAATTATTCACTATTGATGAGGTGCGTAAGAATCGCGCGGTTGGTCGTTTTGAGAACATAGATTAGTATCTTATCAATGGCTGTGGCTTTGTTAGCTCGCTACTCTCAAATGATTATGGATTAAACAACGTTTAATAAATTTTAAGTTATGAGAATCATGAAAAATCTATTACTTACTCTGACCCTAGTATTGATTGGCAACTTCTATAGTTGGGCGGGATTGCCAGTCAGTGTAGAAGGGGAAAAGTTGCCAACACTTGCCCCTATGTTGCAACAAGTCACACCGAGTGTAGTGAATATTGCGACTTCTAGCATGGTCGTTCAGCATAGCCCATTATTTAATGACCCATTTTTTAGGCATTTTTTTGATGTGCCTCAGCAACCTCGTGAGCGAAAAAAAACGGGGCTTGGCTCAGGCGTCATCATCGATGCGCAACAAGGCTACATCGTGACGAATAATCATGTCATAGAAAAAGCAGATGATATTGTTGTTACGTTGAGTGATGGGCGAAAATTCGATGCCACAATTGTAGGGCGTGATTCAGGTGCAGATGTGGCGGTTATTCAAGTAGAGGCCGATAATCTTAATGCAATCGACATTGCTGATTCTGAGGAACTAAGAGTAGGTGATTTTGTTGTAGCGATAGGCAACCCTTTTGGCTTAGGTCAAACGGTGACTTCAGGTATTGTCAGCGCATTGGGTAGAAGTGGACTAGGGATAGAAAAATATGAAGATTTCATTCAGACCGATGCTTCAATTAATCCAGGTAATTCCGGTGGTGCTTTAGTTAATTTGCGTGGCGAGTTGATAGGAATTAATACGGCGATAGTCGGGCCTAATGGAGGAAGTGTTGGTATTGGTTTTGCTATTCCGGTCAATATGGCGCAACAAATTATCGATCAGTTGATTGAATATGGTGAGGTAAAGCGTGGTCGCCTAGGGTTCACCGCGCAAGATCTAACGCCTGAACTAGTCGAGGCTTTTAAACTTAAGCAAAAGAAAGGTGTGGTGGTAGCCAGGGTAGAACAGGATTCAGCGGCAGACAAAGCAGGACTGGTTGCCGGTGACGTCATTATCAGTATCAATGGTGATGAGGTTAAAGATTCTACCGACATGAGAAACAAAATTGGCCTGATGCGCGTGGGTGAAGATATTCAATTGAACATCATTCGCAATGGTAAAAACCGACAAGTGACGGCCCGTATTGCTGAAATCAAGGTGTTCTCTAAGCCGGGTAAAGCGTTATCTGAGAAGTTAGTGGGCGCTGAAATCACCATGAAACAACTTGAAAATTCACAAGGTGGTGTAAAACCGGTTTTAATTGTATCTAAGCTTCAGCCTGGAAGTCCGGCAGCGTATGCGGGATTAAGATCAGGCGATATTATTTTGAGTGTAAATAAAATGCCTGTGGATGATTTCAAGGGCTTTGAAAAGGCACTTAAGAAAAATGGGCAGGGCTTGTTGTTAAATATTCAACGTGGTCGCAGAGCCTTGTTTTTACTGGTGAGATAATATCGAGACAATGGTTTTAGTTGTTTCTTTAATGAAGGTTGCCTTGTTTGCTAATAGTGACAATCAATGGCTATTTTTTCCGCAGTTGGTGGCTAGTGATTTGCTGGTTAACCACCAGTAACAGGAGGAAAGAAGGCTATCTCATCACCTGAGTTCACCATGGCATCGGGTTTGACATATTCTTGGTTAATGGCAATGAGTATAGTGGCAGGTATAGCGGCAGGTAATTGAGTTGTTTCAGCACAGTGTGTCCACACCTCAGCAACAGACATGGTGTTCTTTGTTTCTATGATTTTTTCACCTGTTCCAATAGATTCTCTCAGGCTTGCAAAAAAACGTACTCTTATAGTCATAATGATGGAAATTGTTAAATAAAGTGCCAATATTAAATTGGTGGTTATAGGGAGTTATCCGATCGTCACAATAGATGTTGTAAGCTGCCTTGGTGTATGATTATTGACATCGCATCTTACTAATGATTCAACATATTATCACTATAATTGCAAAAAAATAGACACAGTTTATGAATGAATTAACGCATTTTAATACGGCTGGAGAAGCTCACATGGTCGATGTAGGCGACAAGCCAGAAACTCAACGTGTGGCACTCGCTGAAGGCGCCATACGCATGCGAGCAGAGACGCTAGAATTGATTCAAGCAGGTGGTCACAAGAAAGGTGATGTGCTCGGAATTGCTCGCATCGCCGGCATCATGGCGGCTAAGAAAACCTCTGAGCTGATACCGCTATGCCATCCTCTGGCATTAACATCAGTCGAATTAAATTTTGAATGTCAGCCACATGAGAATCAAGTTTATTGCACCGCTCGCGTTAAAACTACAGGTCCAACGGGTGTTGAAATGGAAGCTCTCACGGCTGTGCAAGTCGCACTGTTGACGATTTATGATATGTGTAAGGCGGTCGATAAAGCCATGACGATGCATCAAATACAGTTGTTAGAGAAGACTGGAGGCAAGTCAGGCACTTGGACACGTTAGAGTGTATGCTGATTGTGTGAGAGTCTCGGGGAGTTGGTTGCGTTGTAAGAACCTTTTTGGTTGGGGTCATCATTAGGAGTAGTAATGAGAATAATTAAGTTTTTGATCACCTCACTAGTTAGTATTGTTTTGTTAATGGCTGTGGTTATAGGGGGGGTAACTACCCTCATTGATCCCAATGATCACAAAGAATTTATCACTTCCAGTTTCAGTCAAGCCACCGGTAGGTATCTGACTTTAGTCGGAGATATTGAATTTACCCTGTTCCCTAAACTAGGTATTCAGCTAGGTAACACCTATGTGAGTAACGCTGAAGGCTTCTCACAAGAGACATTTGCACAGTTAGATAACGTCATCATTCGCGCTGATCTGCTGAGTTTGCTGATGTTTCAACTTAAAGCAGACACGATAGAGTTGCATGGCTTGCAAGTAAATTTAGAAAAAAATAAAGCAGGTAATACTAACTGGCAAGATTTAATCGCTACGACGGATTTAAAAAAGCCACAGACAAAAGATCAGCTTGAAAAAAATAGTTCTTCAAGTGTTCCGCTTGGAATTGAAGTGGCTGGGATTAAAATCAGTGACGCCAGATTCACATATGAGGATGCACTCGGGAAAAATACCATAACTGTCGATCGAGTGAATTTTGATAGTGGAGCTATTGGACGTCCCGAGTTTGCACCGATAAATGCCACCCTCCGTGTTGCTCAGACTGCTTCTCAAAGCATTGTGGAATTGAGTCTTGGTGGCGAGATGATGTTGGATTTGAAAGCCGCACAACTGCAGTTACGTGGTTTGGCTGTTGATGTGCAAGCCAAATCGCCTGATTTACCAGAGGCAGGTATCAAGCTGGGTCTTAATACTCAACTTAAATATGATTATGCGCACGAAGCGCTATCTCTATCAGATATGCGTTTAGCATTTAACGATATGGTATTAGTTGGCACGTTGTCATTACAGTCTTTTACGCAGCCTAATATAAAATTTTCAGTGCATGCCGATGAAATTGACTTGGATGAAATGTTGGTGGCTCCCTCACACACAGATGATGCGTCTAGTAGTGATGTTGTCGAGTTGCCATTAGAACACATTCGTCAAATGATGGTCGCGGGAGATGTAAGTGTGAATACGCTACGTACATCTGGTCTCGAGTTAACTGATCTCAAGAGTCTTATTTCTATTCAACAGGGTGTGGCACAAGTCAAAAAACTCACGTTTAATCTTTATGAGGGCAGTTATGCAGGGATGGCTGAGGTGGATGTGAGTCGAGCAGTACCAATGTATTCTGCAAGGGGTCAGTTGAAAGGCTTAGCAATTGGCGAACTGCTCCAGGCCTTATCAGATAACAAGCGATCGTTGATAAGGGGTCAATCCGAACTGGGCTTTACTTTGCAGACGTCTGGTCAGCGGCTATCTGGACTGAAAAAAAAGCTACAGGGCAAACTCAGTTTTCGTGCAGTCGATGGCGCATTGCAAAATCAAGATTTAGCTAAGAATATTGAATATGTCGTGGCTTTTTTACAAGGACGCTCTCCGAAAGTCAGTGGTAAAGAAATTATCTTCAACAGTTTTTCTGCTAGTGCTGTGATTGATGAGGGCATTTTATCCAATCAAGATTTGGTTTTAGTCGCGCCGCTGATATCTGCTACTGGAAATGGTCAAGTTGATCTTGCCAGCGAACGTATTGCTTATACGTTAAATATTGGAATGGCTGGAAAGGGCAGTAAAAAACTCCCTATTAACATTACCGGGCCATTCACTGACCCGAAATATAATTTCGACATGAAGTCGGTTATCACTGGTCAGCAAAAACAAAAAATCAAAGAAAAATTGCTAGAAGGTGCTGGTGAAAAATTGGGTGATGATCTTAAGAAGCAAATCAAAAAATTTAAATTTTTCTAGTGTGCTCATATGGGGATGAGGCCAGAGTTATTTGCTGATCGCGTATTGAAATGGGCACAACATTCAGGCCGTCATCATCTACCATGGCAAAAGCCACGCAGTGCTTACCGTGTTTGGGTGTCTGAAGTTATGCTGCAGCAGACTCAGGTAGAAACGGTGATTCCTTATTTCGAGAAATTCATGCAGGCTTTCCCAAATATTACCACCTTAGCAGGTGCCTCTCAGGATGCTGTGCTGCATCATTGGTCAGGATTGGGTTACTACGCACGCGCACGTAATTTACACAAAGCAGCCCAAATTATTGTTGAAAAGTATGCGGGAAAATTTCCAATCAACATTGAACAAGTTATGGCTTTGCCTGGTATCGGACGTTCGACAGCCGGCGCGATATTATCACTTAGTTTTAATCAGCGTCACGCCATATTAGACGGCAATGTGAAGCGTGTACTGGCTAGACATACTGGTACTTATGGATGGCCTGGGTCTGCAAAGGTTGAAAAAATATTATGGCAATATGCAGAACAGCGTACTCCAGTTGATAATAATGCCGCCTATACGCAAGCCATGATGGATCTGGGAGCAACACTATGCACACGCAGTCGGGCGAAGTGTGAGCGATGCCCAGTGCAACACGATTGTTATGCTCATGAGATGTTGGAGCAGTCTAATTTACCCACAAGAAAGCCTAAAAAAGATTATCCAGAAAAAGAAGTGGTTATGTTAGTGGTAAAGTGCTCTGAACAAGGGCTGTTAATGGAGCGGCGCCCTGACACTGGCATATGGGGTGGTTTATTGAGTTTCCCCGAATTTGAAAACACTCATAGCGCTGTGCAATGGTTCCAAGAACAATTCAACCAAAATGGTCAAGACTATTGTGAGCATGAGTTAATTAAACATGTGTTTAGTCATTATAGTCTAAATATTCAGCCCATCTCGATACAACTGGATGCCCCCTCATTAAGGGTAATGGAACGTAGTGAATGGGTCTGGTATAAATATCCCCAGATTCAGGCTGGTGTTGCCGCGCCAGTGAATAAGTTGTTAAAACAATTTTCTGGATAATGCTTTAATCATGACTTTATCAAAAATTATCAATAAGGAGACACCATGACGCGTATGGTGCAATGCAGTAAGTTGGGCGTTGAGGGTGAGGGACTGGATTTTGCCCCTTATCCAGGTGAGTTAGGTCAGAGGATTTATGAGAACATCTCCAAGCAAGGATGGGAGGCATGGGTGGGCCATCAAACAATGCTTATTAATGAATATCGTCTGACGCCAGTTGATCCGAAAGCACGCAAATTTCTCGAGGAGGAAATGGAAAAGTTTCTTTTTGGTGAAGGTTCTGAAGTACCAAAAGACTTTATAGCCCCCAAAGACTAAACTTGACGCACAGGCTAAGAGTCTGTTTAATATCGCATCCCGCATCAGATGGCAGGTATGTTCTTCACAATCTGACGTGTGAGCATATACACACACTACACTTTACATGACGCATGTCTCATATACCTCAGAGACACGATAGCATCATCCAGAGATACGACCTACTTGGGTCATCTCCACAGTGTTATGAATTGCGGCCAGATAGCTCAGTTGGTAGAGCAGAGGATTGAAAATCCTCGTGTCGGCGGTTCGATTCCGTCTCTGGCCACCATGTTCTTTAAATTGCGTTTTCTATACTCGTCTTACTCACTCAGTTGTATCAATTTGTCAGCTGTGAGGTGAACTTTTATCGCTTTGTAATTGTTAATACTAAAACTCGCAGGTGTGATCTAGATATGATCAGATTGAATAGTGATGCGCTCTAAAAATAAATCATCAATCACTGAGAAAGTTTATAAATATCCTGCCGGAGTTGATTTTATTTGTTCGTATTGGGCAATTGTATAGCTTGATACAGTCTTCTAGAGTTTGGGATTAAAGATTTTTTTATATCAATTTAAGCTCCCTCAGGATGTGTGGGTGCGACAATATGACACACTACATGGTGTGTGAATGTTTGTAATAATCTCTCACATGCTAACGAATCAAGGATGTGATGAGTGAATCGAATATTTAACTACTGTTGCATAATTACCGCTATTTTAATGGCTGTCTCCCCAAGTATATTTGCTGATAGCAGTTTACCGACGGATCATGCACCAATTGGTGTTATGGGAGATCATACTCATAATGCCGGTGAGTGGATGTTTTCGTATCGTTATGGGCGTATGGAGATGGATGGCAATCGTGATGGCACCAGTTCAGTGAGTGTGAGTGAAATTCATCAAGATTTTATGATTGCACCCTTAGATATGACTATGGAAATGCACATGTTTGGCGCCATGTTTGGATTGAATGACGATGTCACTTTGATGGCAATGATTCCCTACAAAGAGCTTGAAATGGAAATGATTACTAGTCCGATGTCCATGGGTATGATGCCTGCCAACTATAAATTCAAAACACGCTCTAAAGGGTTTGGTGATTTAAAGTTGTCGGCATTGTGGAATCTTATGGGTAATGATCACTCATCGCTACATGCCACTATCGGTATGGGAGTTCCCATTGGGTCAATTAAAAAGCAAGATGATAATGCTATGGGTGTGCGGGCCAGAATGCCATATATGATGCAACTTGGTTCCGGCACATATGATCCTATACTTGGGTTAACTTATGTTATGAAGTATGCGCATTGGACGTATGGATTACAGACTTTAAATACTTTTCGTTTAGGCAAGAATGACCAAGGATATCAGTTAGGTAATGAATACACTGCAAGCACATGGGCTAGTATGAACTTAAATCATTCCGTGAGCCTATCACTTCGTCTTGATGCTAAAGCTTGGGAAAATATTGATGGTGACGATGATGACCTTGATGTAATGATGGCGCCGACAGCAAGAACAGATTTACGAGGCGGTCAACGTGTTGATGGAATATTAGGGTTGAATTATCTTCATGGCAGTGGACATCGTTTAGGGGTTGAATTGGGTGTGCCATTGCACCAAGATTTAGATGGGCCTCAAATGAAAACCGACTATCGCCTTATGCTGGGTTGGCAGTATGCTATTTAAATAGGTGTATTTAATTATCGTATAGAATTGTAGGACATTGTTTGAGTGGTATATTAATTCGTGATTATGATTTCGTTTTGCAGCATGGCTCCAAACAGTCGATATTGAATTCACTTAATGATCAACAGTTGAAACAATTATGCGATCGTCATTATCCCTTGGAATGCAAAGTAGCTAAGACGTTTTTAGGTCGATAAACTTTATTTGAAAATCCATATCCTATTATTTCTAGAACTGACAGAAAAATAGAATCTAATAAAATTAGTTCCTTCAAAAAAGCTCTATTAAGACGTGTTGTGCGAGATATCATTTTAACTAGTCATTATCAAAACCCTAATCTCATACAGAAAATTTGTGTGTTTTTATGGGAGAGTATCCCCTTTAAATCGATGAGAGGACTCAACTATATGCATAAAAAAATTGTCAATAAGTTGCGTAGGAAAACAGATTCAGAGTGGCTTGTTAAAATATTGTCTAGGGTTTTTTTAAGCCCTATATGATAAATGGAATTAGAAATAAATGGATGAAATGTCTGTATAAGTATTAGCAAAGAATATGGGAGAATACAGAAACAGCCTGACGGATATGCAGACCAGCTATAGGTTTTACATCTTGAGATCCAACTGATGAATATTGATGGACAGACATACATCAGATGAGAGACATATCATATGCCTCTCCACCAAATATCAATGAGAATATAGTCAATACTGGATTATAATTTTCCGAATTCACGCTGGCCTACATAAAATGCCGTGCCGCTGGTACTAGAGGAAAAAGTAATCGTGGTGCCGCTATCAAAGTAGACAACATCACCAGGAGTCAAGGTGATTGTTTCACCGCCAGCCTCAGTGAGTGTCATCTCACCTTCCAACATAATTTTGCACTCGTCATAGCTGTATGTATATTCAAGTGGATTGCCTGCTTCCATTTTGAAAAAACCACAACTTATAGGCGAGGTTTCATTCGAGGATGAAACCAAGTCTTGAAGTGATGCATTAATACCCTCAATTCCTAGTGATGAAATATCTTTGGATTGTGCGTTCTTAAAATGTTTCATTGCCATGATTAATTCTCTTCCAATGTTTTGGTTGATGATTGCTGTTGATTGCCCGTGCATAATAGTAGACTAGATAATACGCTTAAGCGATTAACAATAACACAGATGATTAAAAATCATGGGGCTGAAAAATTACTTAAACGACACCGACAGTTAGTGCATTCTGAATATATGAGAGTGAGTTCACATGTGCAACGCCCGCATAATGATTGGGTGCTTAACACTCTTATGATTGAGGGATACCACGTACCATTTCAATATAAGCGTAAACAGCAATACAAGAGTCTAAAAAACCAGTACGTTAATCTTACCTATTATGCTGAAAACAAAAATATTGCTGGATTGGAAATGGAAGTGATGAATGTTGTCAGATTGAGAATCGCTTAGAGACTATTAGTGTGTATGTGTTGGATTTGACGCGTGTTCTGCACATTTAAAATATGACCAACGGCGTGTATACAGCCACCGATCAATGTGATCAACACTTCGTCATCGTGTGTTATGAGCTGGTGCATGATTAACTCGTCAAAAAATAGTGCAGGGATGAGTAAGATTATCAGACCGATGCTAGCAATAAGGGTGGGTAGCCATTTTTTGTGACTACGATATCCGCTCGTTAAAGCAAATAAAGTGATGGGTATGATGATAAAGATAATAAGTTGATGGAACAGCAAATTGTGACTGTCTTCGCCATGATGCATGCTTAATGATAAGAAGGGTAACAAGCTGATAGCTAGAGGCAGCGCGATGCAATGCACAGCGCATATGCCAGATAAAATAATGGCATAGTGATCAAGATTTTTTAGCATAATAGTTTTATTTGGCGCAATGCGCGCATAATCCATGAATTTCTACATGAGTTTGGTGGGGAGTGAAACCTTGATTTTCACTTGTTTGAAATAACATGTCTCTTAATGCTGCCTCTTTTATTTCTTTCACTTCTTCACATTCATCGCAAATCAGGAATTGGCAGGTGTCTTCTGTGTGTTCAAATTCACAACCTATGTATGCATTACAGCTCTCAATCTTATGAATCAAGTGATTGTTTAATAGGAATTCGAGCGCCCGGTATACTGTTGGAGGTTTTTCAATGTGGTTTTTATCACTGAGTTGAGCCAGAAGGTCATAGGCCTTGATCGGTTTATGACTCTGCCAAATTAATTCCAGCACTTTTTCCCTGATAGGGGTTAGCCTGAGCTTTTTTTCTGTACATAGTTTGTTTGCTTTGGCTAAGGCCTTTTGAATGCATTGTTTATGGCGGTGTTGGTCATGCATGTTAAGATACATATGTAGTTTGTTACAACATAACACTTTACAGCAATTTCCCCATGCTGTGCAAACATTATTAAGGGTTGAAATTCGGATGGAAGCGAAGCAGTTTTTGCAAAATGTAAAAAATCAGCTGGATACACATATTTTATTCAGTGATCGCTTCATACAACACTTTGAGGGTATGCACATATTTGAGCGATCCAAAGCGCAAATGTTTGCCGAATTGTATTATCCACATATATTACGCACTCGTCTGTACCAAGCCAGTACACTGGGCATAGTTCAAGATGAAAAGATTCAGTTTGTTCTTGCCGAAATAGTTCATGATGAATACGGACTGGGCGATGAAGCACAATCTCATATGCAGTTATACAGAAATTTTATGCAGGGTGTAGGGTGTGAAGTATTAGCTGCTGAAAACTATGAAATTATTCCTGAATTGAAAAAATACATCAGCGAAATGGAAGAGTTAACGCGTAATGGAGATTGGCTATCTGCTGTTGCCGCAGTAGGAATAGCCAGTGAGTGGCCTATTCCCAAATATTATACGTCGTTACTCAAAGGGTTTAGAAAAATACCCAATATTCAAGAAAAAGATTTAGAGTTATTCACTAGTCACGTGACACTGGATGTTGAACATTCTCGCATGATTGAAGAGGCAGTATTGCCACACTTGGAGACCGCATCACAACAGAATAGATTCATGCAAGGTATTAATATTAACATGAATGCTAGGCGGAAGCTGCTTGACGCGTTGTATGAGCGTGTATTTGTTTAGCAGATTGATATTATAGATTGGCCCACTAGCTTGGCTGAATTATCCAGTCCTTACCAACATAGTTCATGACCTTATCATTTTCTGACTTGATCAAAGTGATAAGTATGTTTTATGCACTCGCGTCGCTTAAAGTGTCCGAGTAATTAATGCTGAATGATTAATGTAGGGACTTCTTCAAAGATGCTTGATGTAACTCATGATTACTTGTTTGATAATCAGGATGCCATTGTTCCAGTAAACAACTACTAGAGTGAGTCTCAATTATTTCTAATCCAGATTTTAGCGCCAGATCCATACTCTCAATGTCATCTTGATTGGCATCCAGGCAATATGAAACGCATGCCTCACAATTACATTGATGGAGCAGTGATAATGTATATAGACGTTCTCGCTCTGTGATGCATGTCTCAACGTTTCGTATGGCACTGAAAAGCTGATTGGTTAATCTTCGATATTGTTGTAATTTCATTTAGTTTCTTTGCTATTGTCTGTCATTGTTCCTTTGAGTAATAAATATATTTTTCACAAAAATAAAATTACCCGACTTTGTATATGAAAGTGAATAACAAGAATTCCTTACAAAAATTTTAAAAAATAATTATTATTAATTATAATTATTATTAATAATTTTTTGTAAGATATTGTTTATACATGACTTTTTATAAAATCATGCATTTTTTCATAGAGTGTTTATCTAAGTGGATTTACTAGAAAACCATAAATATGAGCAAAAAATAATGCCTAGTATTGTCAAGGTCACAGTGACCCAGAGTTGATTCATGATGACAATTGTTAGACCTAGTGTGCAGATAATAAAGATTACAATGCGTATGCAGATGTCACGAGGAATAGCTTCATTGTGACTAAAATTGCGAACGATGGGTCCAAAGAAAGTATGATTAATGAGCCAAAAATGAAATCGTGGTGAAGATTTGGCAAAACAACTGGCAGCCAATAGAATAAATGGCGTTGTTGGTAGCAAGGGTAAAACAACACCAACAACGCCCAGACCGACACTAATCCAGCCGATAGTGATGAGTAGGAAATTTTTGGTGGTTAGGCTCATTCATATTTTAAAAAGTTTTTGTTACTCAAAGTATACGAGATGATGATCTAAAACGTTATGGTTAAAAGGAGTCAACGAATGAAAGTTATACTTATGGTATGGTTGTTATGCATGTCCGCACAGCAAGCATTAGCAATGGGTACGTCGACAGTATATCGGGCTTTTACATTGGCTGAAGACATGCAGTCGAGTGATTGGTATAGCCTCGATGAAATGGATAGGGCATGGCAGCATAGTGTAGTTCGACTCCCACAGGAAGGTAAAATTATTTATGCACTCATGAAGGATTTGAGCGTACGTGAATTACCAGAAAAACCTCTACCTCTAGTAATTTATTTGCATGGATGCACAGGACATATTGCAGGCAGTATTCAACGCATGAAGTGGTTGGCTGAACAGGGATATGGCGTAATTGGACCTGACAGTTTGGCGAGAGAAAAATACCCACAATCTTGTGATCCTTATCGTCTTCAAGGTGGGCTCTATCGTGAAACTCTTATTATGCGACAGCAAGATGCGCTTTACGCAATTAAACAGGCTAAGAAATTAAAGTGGGTGGACCCAAAAAATATTTTTGTGGTTGGACATAGTGAAGGTGGTATAACGGCGGCGACAATGACAAGTTCAAGTCAGGACCATGCGGTTAATGCCAGAGTCGTTGAAGGTTGGACTTGCCATGCTATCGGTTGGGAGGAGTATAGTGGTATTAAAGCGCCTAAGTCAGAACCTGTCATGACTTTAGTGGCAAAACATGATCCCTGGTTTGACAGTGAATATACGCGTGGCGACTGTAGCCCATTCATCAACTCTGATAATGGCAGCCGATCGATAGTTATTGAGGAGGGTCAGTTAGCGTATGAGCATGATTTACTATTTGATCAGCAGCTAAGAAATCAGGTGATTACTTTCTTGCGACAACATTCACGCTAGCGCTTAGTTAGTACTGAGGATGCTGTCAGACGACTATTTAGAATTTGCGCTAGCTCGAATTATTGATATATGTTGCTCAAGCTGTCCCTTCTGAGTAAAGGCTTCTTCAGGCATGGGGTTCTGATGGGCTAATTTAAAATCCTCGCTGCCTATCCATTGTCGAAATGCTTGTTCATTCTCCCATTCTGTATAAACTACATAAGGCGAATCATCTGACACTGGCTTTAGAATTTGCATTTGTTTGAAGCCATTTTGAGATTCTATTTGACCTGCTCTTTTTTTGAAGCGTGATTCAAATTCTTGTTGCCAATCAGGATGCACAAATACTCTATTTGTTACGATATGCATGAGATAAACCTTTTACAAAAAAGTCGATATTGAGAGTGTCTCAAACCGTGTTGTTTTTGGCTAGTGCTGGTCAATGCTTGTAAAGGCAGAAGCGCTCAAGCACTATTAGATTTATGAATAGTATAAAACGAAAATGTATTCGATGGGTGGCTCAAATTTTATTTAAACTGCTGTACCGAGTTGAGGTGCGTGGTTTAGAGCATTATCCGTTAAATGATGAACGATATGTACTTATTTCAAACCATATTTCATTATTAGACGGGCCCTTATTAATGAGCTTTGTTCCAAACTTACCAATTTTTGCGATTAATTCAGAAGTCAATGAGAAATGGTGGGCACGTATCTTTACCCGTCATTTTGAAATGTATCCATTAACCTCAGACCAGCCCATGGCAGTGAAAGGTCTCATTAAAATGCTACGTGCAGGAAGACGCATAGTGATTTTTCCTGAGGGAAGAATTAGCAGCACTGGCACTATCATGAGAGTGTATGAGGGGGCGGCTAAGATAGCTCAATTAGGTGATGCTAAAATTATTCCAATACGTATTGATGGACCTCAGTACACGCGCTTTGGCCGACTGCAAGGGAAAGTTAGACAGCGTTTTTTTCCTAAAATCACGTTAACATTTTGTGCGCCTGTGAGTTTGACTAATTGTCCGAAGGACATAAATAAACAGGATAAAGCAGCAAGACGTCTGGAGATGTATGATCTTATGACGCAGACTATGTATGCAACTGCAAACACCCATAAGACACTCTCACAAGCGATGCGTGAAGCAATAACACTATATGGTCGCGATCAAATTATTATTGAGGATATGCAACGTGAGGCGATGAATCTTGGACGATTGCATATCGGTAGTATAGTTTTGGGTGAAGCGTTCAAACAACTGAGTATTAAGTCTGGCAATGTTGGTGTGTTATTGCCGAATGTCAGTGCGACCGTGGTGACATTTTATGCATTGCAACGATTGGGTTGGGTTGCCGCTATGTTGAATTACATGGCAGGCATCAATAATATTCGCTCGGCAATCAATGCTGCAGGTATTGAAACAATTATTACCTCAAAAAAATTCATAGAGAAAGCAGATTTGGAGGATTTATTAAAGCAGTTGGAGGTAAGCTGTCGAATCGTATTTCTTGAGGATATTAAAGATCGGGTGTCCTTAAAAGATAAATTGCTGGCGGTGGTTAAATCCAAGTTGCCTGATAAAAGAGCTGAAAATAATTCATCAGCGGATGATATTGCTGTTATCTTATTTACCTCTGGATCATCTGGCACACCAAAAGCAGTAGCACTTAGTCATAAAAATTTATTAGCCAATAGTGCGCAAGTAAAAGCATGTATCGATTTTAACAGCCAAGATATATTTTTTAATGCGTTGCCACTATTTCACTCTTTCGGATTGGGGGTGGGTATGGTGCTGCCAGTCACATCAGGGATAAAAACTTTTCTTTACCCATCACCTTTACATTTTAAGGCGATTCCAGAATACATTTATGACACACGAGCTAGTGTTTTATTTGGCACAGATACTTTTTTGCAGGGTTATGCGCGGCATGCAGATGCTGATCATTTTCATACTTTACGCTATGTTATAGCCGGCGCAGAAAAACTTAAGGCAAGTACGCGACAGATGTGGTTGACTCAGTTTGGTCAGCGTATTTTAGAGGGTTATGGGGTTACAGAAACTTCTCCAGCCATTAGTCTAAATAATATCAGCTACACTAAAGAAGGAAGTGTGGGTCGATTGTTACCAGGAATAGATTTTCAACTTCGTGCAGTTGAAGGTATCGCTGAGGGCGCCCAGCTTTGGGTTAAGGGCGATAATGTCATGTTAGGCTATATGCAAAATGGAGATAATCAGAATCTTCAAAAACCTCATCAAGGTTGGTATGACACTGGTGACATAGTCTCTATGGATACTCATGGTTATATGACGATCATAGGTCGAGCCAAACGATTTGCAAAAGTCGCAGGTGAAATGATATCGCTTGCGCAAGTCGAGCTATGGATAGAGGAGTTGTGGTCTGAGCATGAGCATTGCGTATGCTCCATACAGAGTGATCGAAAAGGTGAACGATTAGTATTAGTAACGGATAATCCACGAGCTGATAAGGCCTCTATAAGAGACTATATTATTAGCGTAGGTGGAACAGAGATTATGTTACCTGATGATATTATAGTTGTTGAAGAATTGCCCAAACTTGGTAGTGGCAAATGTGATTATGTGAGTGTAGATCGGCTAGTGAGCGATTATTTTTCTTCTGTTAGCCAAGTGGAGTAGGCTAATTAAAATAGTGAGTCCAATTTTTTGTTGTCTCGCCCACCACTATGAAAGCGGGGTTCAATAAGTCAGGTTTATTATAAAGAAGAGGTTTTTGTTTAAGAGTGATAATAGCGCCACCAGCTTGTTCAACAATACACTGTGCAGCAGCAGTATCCCATTCACACGTAGGCCCAAAGCGGGGGTATATATCAGCGGATCCCTCAGCTATTAAACATGATTTGATAGAACTACCGCGAGTGATCAATTCGTAGTTATCACATTTGGAAAAGAAATGTTTCATGGCAGCACCATGATTTTTTTGGTTACTGCAAATACGTAAAGTCTTATAGGCAGGGTCACTAACATTAATGATTTGACTATCTTCGTGGGCGACTTTTTTATAAGCATGTCCATGCTGACATGCATAGTAAAGATGTTGGTCTACAGGTAAGTATATGCTGCCTAAAATTGGGCGCTGTTTATAAATCAGTGCGATATTGACGCTATAGTCAGGTTTGTTTTTGATAAACTGTCGAGTTCCGTCAAGTGGGTCAATAAGCCAAACATAAGGCCAATGTTTCCGTTCCTCATAGGGCTTTTGGTGTGATTCTTCAGAAATACGGGGGATATCAGGTGTAAGTCGCTGGAGCTGTTGCTCGATAAATTGGTTAGCGGCTAAGTCAGCACTAGTAACTGGTGACCGATCGTCTTTCATATCAATATCATAGGTAGCATTGTAATATTCAAGGATGATCTCTCCAGCTTGATGACTGATAGAATTTACCTCATACATTAATTGTTTAAGTTCATGCAGATCAATCATCAAGGCACCATAAAAATAAATCCGAGAAGCGAGACATTAGGGGACTATGATATGACTAATTACATAGATTGGACACAGGTAAAGACTATTTTTTTAGATATGGATGGCACCTTAATGGATTTGGCTTTTGATAATTATTTTTGGCATGAATATTTACCAAGAATATATGCGAATAAAAATCAACTTGAGTATGAGGCAACTGTTAACCAACTCAAATCTATGTACCTGGAAGAAAAAGGTGGTCTCAAATGGTATTGTACTGATTATTGGTCAGAGCGATTGGGTGTAAACATCGCAGAACACAAACGAGTGGTCTGGCATCGTATTCAGCTATTTCCTGATGTTGTAGAGTTTTTGAAATTAATGCGTACAAGTGGCAAGCGAGTGGTGTTATTGACTAATGCTCACCGAGATATACTTGATGTCAAAATGGAAAAAACAAAAATCAGTGGTTTTTTTGATCGCCTCATTAGTTCACATGATTATGGGTATGCAAAAGAGCAAGCTGAATTCTGGCCAAAATTAGCAATAGATGAGGATTATCAGAAACACCGTACACTATTTATTGATGATAATGTTGATGTGTTGCGAGCAGCGCAGCGTCATGGGTTGAAATATCTTTTATGTGTCGATCGACCAGATACTTCTCTAAAAAATCAAGATACGCAAGATTTTAAATCGATGGATAACTTTGCCAATCTGATTGCATCATTTAGGCAGCATTACCCGTAATGGGATAATGTGGTTTAAAAATAAGTTGTGCTTGATTAGCCGCGTTTCCAGTGTTTAAAGCGTTTTTTGCAGTAAGCAAGCAATTCATCATAATTGCGAAAATATAAATCAAAGCCCTCTTCAGATGGCGAATCAAATTCACAATAATCATTAGTATGGTCGCGGCAGATTTGCGGACGCACATCATAGATGCCACAAGCACCATCAGCTTGAATATGTGCACATGAGCCTTGAATGAGAAGATACCAGCCATCGTCATCTTGATAAATTTCTATGTGATCATGTGAAACTTGCCACAGTAGATATTCAAATTCTTTTTTACTACGCGGCGTATCAATTTCTTGAGTGATATAAGTACAACAAATAGTATTGGTACAAAATCCACATTTGTTCTCAGGTGTGATTTGCACGTCAGGATCTAGGGTAACTTTAATATCTTTAAGTCGTAACATAGCGTGTCATCAATGAGTAGATAAAACGGAATAGGGTAAACTACGAGCCAGACCTATCCCACGCATAAGCGCAATCAAGCTCAGAGCGAACTTCTAAAAGCCCTGCTTCACTTGCGATCATTGTAGCCAGTGGAGTATTGTTTTTGAAGCGTCTATGCGGTGTATTTAACCATCGAGATGCCATATGCATATTGCGTGGATATGAGGTTCTTAATGCATCGGCAATACCGGCAATATGTTCAATGCGTCTTTGTGTGTCCTCGCTATGGGGGAAGGCATCACCATTGCGAAATTTGTCTAAGTGACGGATGCGAAGACTATTTGGTAGACCTAAAACTTTAATGATTTGTTTGGCTTCCAAACCCCAATCATCCATCAGCCTCATAGTCATTTGTGTGATCACTACTTGATCAGATGCCATAAATTGGTGCCCTAGTCAGTTGTGGGTTTTTTCTTTAGTGCATCAATCGAAACGACAGATGATTTTTTAGGAGTGTCTGCATAGTGGGGGCGCTCATTCAATTCAATACCTAATTCCTCGGCAAGTTCACGTTCACGTGAAGAGATTAAACCTAGACACATACGAATATCTTGACGTGTATCATCACTTAAGATGTGCTTCATTCCTGGTTGTGGGGTACTTTCACGCACTATTGTTGTCAATAGTTTGCGCATGATCAGTAGTGTACGCTGCTCGACTGAAGGTTCTTTGTTGGTAGACATAAAGTAATTGATTTGTTTACTATTCACTTAGATCGCAAGCATAGCATGTTCTCCGATGTTTCGTATTAGCCATCTCCAGTACATAAGATAAAATATCACAAGAGTGAAAGGAGTCTTAATTGAATGATGTAAATCAATCAGCTGAGTATTCACTGGGACAGATTATCAAGCACTCGAAATTTGACTATCGTGGTGTAATATTTGACGTTGATGCAGAGTACTCCAGCACCTCAGAATGGTATGATAACGTAGCTACATCAAAGCCACCCAAGGATCGACCTTGGTACCATGTCATGGTTGATAACAGTGATATCACTACCTATGTAGCAGAGCGACATTTACAGATTGCTGATGATTGTTCAGTTATTCAACATCCATTGATTGATGTATATTTCGAAGACTTCATTGATGGACGATATTTATTAATTCATAGACAAGCCCAATGATCACAAAACTCCAAGAATGGTTAAAAAGTCGTTTTCAGGATGATGATAACAGTCAGCAACCTGAACCTTTGCACATAGCAGCAGCTATGTTATTACTTGAAGTTGGTAGGGCTGATTTTGAGACTTCACAACAAGAAAAAGACACGATGACTGCAGTGCTAAAATCTCAATTCAAACTCAATGATGAACAGGTCATGAGTTTGATGGAGCACTCACTATCTGAACATGATGAATACACCTCAGCACATCCATTTATTAAACTTTTAAATGAAGGCTTAGAGCGTGATGAGAAGCAGATCTTAATGGAAGGTTTATGGCATGTAGCGTTGAGTGATGCGGTGTTAGATAAATATGAGGAATATTCGATTCGTAAGATAGCTAATTGGCTATACATATCGCATTCAGAGTTTATACGCAGCAAGTTGACAGTTGCGAAGCAGCTGGGACTTGGGTGAGTAAGTTATCCCACCAAGGCCCTAGACAAGAGAGGCTTTGGTGGGAGCCGAGGTCATTAGACCATATCTTTTAGGCCCTTGAGAGGTAGAATCTTAACCGCTTTTCTCGCAGGCTTAGCTTTAAATACTGTTTCTTCACCAGTGAATGGATTGATGCCTTTGCGTGCTTTTGTTGCAGGTTTCTTGACAACTTTGATTTTACATAATCCGACTAGATTGAATAAGCCTGAGCCTCTTGGCTTCATCTCTTTAGCAATAACCCCCTCGAGTGCTGTAAACACCGATGCTACATCTTTACGTGTTAAGCCTGTCTCAGTGGCGATAGAATTTAAGATTTCTGACTTGGTGGGTGGTTTTTTTACAGCAGGTGCTGCAACTTTTTTCTTAACAGCCATGAAGTATTTTCCCTTTTGTGGTGTGGTGTGTATTTTATTATTGTTTTAGCTATAGTTTAGCTATATAACGCGTATTGTTCTCTTAGTAATATGGAATTGTACACAAGGTTTTAGAGAATGCAATTTGTGTTATTTTGTTATTTTCTAGCTTATTTGGGCCACACGATATGGCTTAAAAAGAACGTATAATTATCTGCAAACAATACAAAATAAGTATCACAAAAAATGCAGATAGGTCGATCATGTTTACTGGCGGCAGAATTTTTCTTGCCGGCCGTAATAATGGTTCCGTAATAGAGTAAACAACAGAAACTAAAGGATTTTCCTGTTGGTAAGGGTTTTGGAACCAGCTCAAAACGGCGCGGATCAAAATAGCGTAAATCAAAATAGTCAGTATTGTTGAAAGGACTTGAAGGATAGAGGCAATTAGCAGGGTACTGATTGAAAGTTCAAAGCCATTCAGTCGAGCGAGTGAATATATTCTAAACCCCTGAAGTATAAGTATTAAAATCCAATTTGCGGTGTCTATACTGCCTATGCTTGGCAGGATTTTGCGTAAAGGAATGAGTACAGGATTGGTAATGCTCACTAGAAACTGGGAAATTGGATTGTAGAAATCTGCACGAGTGTAGGCCAATAAAACGCGTAGCAATAACGCGCCTACATACATAGAAATTAAAATATCGATGAGAAAGATAAGTAGATTATTGGTGGCTGCCATCATTTATCCTTATAGGTATTACTTATTTCAGCAGCACGTCGGTAGGCTGCATCGAGAGCTTCTTGCACGATGCTCTCAAGATTATGCTGGTGGAAAATATTAAGTGCACTTTCCGTAGTGCCACCTTTAGAAGTGACATTTTTTTGTAATTGTAAAAATGGCACATCATTTTGAGCAAGTTGCGCGGCGCCCAGCACCGTTTGTTGAACCATCAGACGTGTTTCGTCCTGACTAAACCCCAGTGATTCGCCAGCTTTTTGTAAGCAAGACATCAAGTGGAAAACATAAGCTGGACCACTTCCAGATATGGCAGTTAATGCATCAATTTTTTCTTCACTATCCAGCCACAGAACTTTCCCAGTTGCTAGCATGATTTGTTGCGCTAGCGCTTTATGTTGTGTTGATGTTTGAGTCGGCGTGTAAAGTCCACTCATACCTACACCGATGCTAGCAGGCGTATTTGGCATGCAGCGAATTACAGAGTGCTGTTCTCCCAACCATGAGAGTATTGCTACACTTGGAACACCAGCAGCAATCGACAGTATCAAGGTATCATTAGGGAGCTCTGTTGCCAATTGCTGACAAGTACTTTTAATGTCTTTAGGTTTCACTGCGAGGATGACAATATCAGGTGCTGTGTGACACTGATCATATTGAGTGATGAGTGTGGCTGTTGGAAATTGCGTTTGTAATTGCTCATGACGATCAGAATTATGTTCACATAGGATCAACTGAGGGCAGGAATCTAATTGCATGAGACCTTCTGCCAAAGCGCTACCCATGTTGCCCAAGCCAATAATCAGGACGGTTTGATTGATCATTTGTATCGTCATGTGCTTATTCCTTTGGGTAACGGCGTGGACCAAAGATGGCAGTGCCGATACGGACTATGGTTGAACCTGCGGCAATTGCGGCTGTATAGTCATTACTCATGCCCATAGACAGCGTATTGCAATGATTGAGCTCAGGTTTTAATGAGTTCAATAATAACCTAAGTTGATTGAAGGTATTATATTGTGAATCAAAATCAGTTTGTGCTCGTGGTATGGCCATTAATCCAGCCAATTCTATATTAGGTAAAGCATGGATTTTTTCTGCGAAGTCTGGCAGTTGCTCCGGCGCTATACCGGATTTGCTGTCTTCATCATCGATATTAATTTGAATGCAAAGCTTTAAGGCTGGCAGGTGTGTGGGTCTTTGCTGACTGAGTCTCTGAGCAATAATTTCTCTGTCAACGCTGTGCACCCAGCTAAAATTTTCAGCTATAGGACGAGTTTTATTTTTTTGAATAGGCCCTATGAAATGCCAGATGATATTCAAATCTGATAGGGCAGAGATTTTATCTAGCGCTTCTTGCAGGTAATTCTCACCAAAATGAGTCTGACCACATGTGTAAGCATTCCTACACTCATCTGCACTTCTAGTTTTACTCACGGCGATCAAGAGCACGTCATCATTGCGATTATATTCACGACACACCGCTTTAATTTTCTCTCGAGTAGATGAAATATTATGTGCTAGATCAACAGAACTCATAGGCGGACCGTGTGTCATTTATCGTTAGAATAGGTTGGCTTATCGCTAAATTACAGTTTAGCACTCTACATACCCATAGTATGCCATTGAAATAAGCGATGCAGAAATCATTACTCATCACTCAATAAACAAAATGCATGGTATTCATTTATTCATCAACATTTTGTACAGACTTATGATTGAATGAATCAATCTGACTACATAAATTAAATACCTACAAGACGTATGAAAGATTATGAATTTAGATATAGAACCTGACAATCATTTAAGTTTGGATATGCAGATAAGTACACAGCATGATCATGCAAATGATGTGAGAGCTGATTTAGTTAATAGCGAGTATGGTCACCAATCATCATGCGATATTGTCCAACTGTTAGCATTTTCAGTGCAGCATAAAGCCTCTGATTTACATCTGTCAGCTGATCTTCCACCAATGGTTCGTATTGATGGAGACATAACACGTATTAATTCGGCGGCGCTAGACAGCAATGATGTGCATAATATGATAGTTGAGATCATGACTGATCAGCAGTGCAAATATTTTGAAAATAATCTTGAAATTGATTTTTCATTTGAGATTGCAGGTTGTGCACGTTTTCGTGTTAATGCGTTCAATCAAAATCGTGGTAATGCGGCAGTATTTAGAACTATTCCTAGTGAAGTTCAAAGTCTTGAGGCGCTTGATTGCCCACAAATTTTTCGTCAAATAACTGCATTATAAAGAGGATTAGTGCTGGTCACAGGACCTACTGGATCCGGTAAATCCACAACCTTGGCCGCAATAATTGATTATAAAAATCAAACTGAACATGGGCATATATTGACAATCGAAGATCCCATCGAATTCATCCATGAGAGTCGAAAATGTTTAGTTAATCAACGTGAAATTGATCGCGACACAAATAGTTTTAAACAAGCATTGCGCTCAGCGCTGCGTGAAGACCCAGATACAATTTTAGTCGGTGAGTTGCGTGACTTGGAGACTATCAGTCTTGCGCTTACGGCCGCAGAGACAGGTCATTTAGTCTTTGCTTCTTTACATACTCGTTCTGCTGCTAAAACCATAGATAGAATTATAGATGTATTCCCTGCTAATGATAAAGATATGGTGCGTTCAATGTTGTCTGAATCATTACAAGCGGTGGTGTCACAAACGTTATGTAAAAAAATTGGTGGTGGGCGTGTGGCTGCACACGAAATTATGATGTCTACACCTGCGATAAGAAATCTCATTCGAGAAGATAAGATTGCACAAATGTATTCTGCTATACAAACTGGTCAGGATGTGGGCATGCAAACATTAGATCAATGCCTCCAACGAATACTGCAGCAAGGCGTCATTACACGTGAGGAGGCACTCCTTAAAGCCGCGTATAAAGATAATTTCACATAATGGAGATATATTATGATCAGTGATTATCTAAGGCTTTGTGTATGGCGGGTAGAACAGACTTAAATTTAATATACCGAATATGCATCAAATACTGGGCCATCAACGCATACACGCTTCATCTGTGCTTGACCATGGGTATCGGTGATCTTGACGGTGCAGCCGGCACATCCACCGACAGCACATGCCATGTGTTCTTCAAGAGAGAGTTGGCAAGCTAGCTGATATTTTTTTGCTAGAGCAGCTACAGCTTTGAGCATCGGCTCAGGTCCGCAAGCAAAAATTTCCACACCATTTAATTGTTTGGCGTCTAACTCTGATAACCAACACTCGGCTAGTTCGTTGATGTAGCCATCAAAGAAGCCTTCATACCCTTGTTTGGAACATAAACGCGACTGAATATTTTGAGCTTGCAAAGATTGCATGACAGCATTGCTTTGCTCAGGGACACCCGCCAGTGATTGTCGAGATGTCTCAACGATGAAAGGAAAAGCAATCTCAGAGCCCATCATCACCAGAGGGCTAATATCTGTATGCGCCTTCAGATGTTCTGCAAAAAATACGATGGGTGGTATTCCTACACCGCCCCCTAGTAATAGAGGTAATGTTTTGTTATCAGATAGTTCAAAATTATTCCCTATAGGTCCAAGACAAGCTAATTGATCGCCAATCTTCGCGAGACTGAGATTGCGTGTGCCTTCACCGACAGTCTTATAGAGTACTTCTATCCAGCCCTGTACTGCATCACACCGTAATACTGAAAACGGACGTTTCAAGGCATATGGATTTTGATCGCAACTCAAATGAATGAAATTACCGGGTAGCACATGGGTGGCACAGTTTGGAACATGTAGACGAATAATATATTGATGATCGGCTAGAGCATGATGCTCTAGCACGCGCGCCTGCTCTGGGAAAATGGATGCTTCAGTCATGATGTAAGTTGGTAGACCAGCTCACCTTCAACAAAAGTATGAGTGACTCTGCCCTGTAAAGTCTGGTTTAGGTAAGGCGTATTTTTACCCTCACTTTGGATGTTTTCTGCAGTTAGTTGCCATTCCTGTTGTGAATCAAATACGCAGATATCTGCTGTGGCACCCACATTGAGTTTTCCTGCATCGATACCAATTAATTGAGCAGGTTTGGTGGTTACTAGCGCAATTACCTCTGATAACGATAGTGAGGTTTCTTGGCTAAGCTTCAATGTTAGCGGGAGCAGTGTTTCTAAGCTTGATATGCCAGGTTCAGTGGCTGGGAATGGCGCTAGTTTAGCATCTGGTTCATGTGGTTGGTGATCAGAACATAGACTCATTAAGACGTTACTATTTAAACGTGCCCGTAGCCCTTCAAGATCCGAGCGGCTGCGTAGCGGTGGAATTGTATGATAGTGGCTATCAAAACCATGGATGTCTTCGTCGCTTAGAAATAATTGGTGCATACATATATCAGCACTGACGGGGGCGCCATCATACAATGCTCGCTCCAGCATCTGCAGTGTGCGCTGAGTCGAAATACGACAAAAATGCACACGCACATTGGTGTCTTCAATAATAGATAAGCAGGTGCTAGCCGATGCAGTCTCGGCAGCGGTTGGAATGCCTGGTAGCCCCATGCGAGTGGCATTCGCACCTTCATGCATGCAACCGTTGGCCGCTAGATGATGATCATGTGGATGAAAGAATACAGTGAGATCTTGACTAGCAGCGTATTCCATTGCACGTCTGAGCACTAAATTATTCGCTAATGGATGAAGTGAGTTACTCACGCCAACCACACCGGCTTGTTTTAAAGCGGCCATTTCGCTTAAGTACTCACCTGCAAGTTGAGTGGTAAGAGCGCCCATCACATAGACATGACAGTAAGCAGAGAATTGACTGCGTTGTTGAATAAATTCGACCTCGGCTGGAGTATCGATCACCGGATTCGTATCGGGTGAACAGACCATTGAGGTGATGCCTGCAGCGACGCCAGCAAACGTTTCTGAAGCGATAGTGGCCTTATGTTCTTGACCAGGCTCGCGTAAGTGAGTGGCGATATCGACCATGCCAGGGATAATGGTGTGGCCGGATAAGTCCAAAACTTTGTCAGACTGCCAACCCTCAGGTGCAGTGTCTAGTGCAGCTATTTTCTTATCGCAAATATACAGATCACATGGTCGATCTATGCCATTGGCCGGATCGATCATATGGGCATGCTTGAGTGCAATCTTCATGATTGACCTCCTGCCAATAAGGACATGATAGCCATGCGTACCGCGATGCCATTTGAGACCTGCTCTAAGATAACGGATTGATTGCCGTCTGCGACTTCTGAACTGATTTCTACGCCACGATTAATTGGACCCGGATGCATCACCGTAGCGTCATCTGCAGCCAGTGATAAACGCTCGGGTGTGAGGCCAAATAAATTAAAGTATTCATGCTCACTGGGTAAAAATGCACCTTGCATACGCTCTTTTTGTAAGCGTAGCATGATAATAATATCCGCATTGCTGAGACCCTCTTCCATGTTTTGGAAGGCTTGCACTCCCAGTGTTTCGATCTGGTTAGGCAGTAATGTTTTAGGAGCAATGACCCGAATGTCTTGTGTACCTAAAGTTCGCAATGCATGGATTTGTGAACGGGCGACGCGCGAGTGGGCTAAATCGCCAACAATTGCCACTTTTAGGCGAGTAAAATCTTTCTTAATGCGGCGGATAGTAAACATGTCCAGCATGGCTTGAGTAGGGTGAGCATGTCTGCCATCACCCGCATTTATAACGCTAATTCCTGGAGCGACGTGTTGTGAAATAAATTTTGCAGCTCCACTGTCTTGGTGACGGATGATGAACATATCGACATCCATAGCTTCTAGATTACGTAGTGTATCTAAAAGGCTTTCACCTTTAACTGTAGCGGAAGCATCAACATTGATATTTAACACATCAGCTGACAATCGTTTAGCAGCCAGTTCAAAGGTTGTGCGTGTTCGTGTGCTGGCTTCAAAGAAAAGATTAACGATGGTTTTACCGCGCAGCAGAGGAACTTTCTTCACATGCCTGCCATCAACTTTATAGAATGACTCAGCGGTATCCAATATAGAGGTCAACTGATCTAGGGAGAGTGATTCAGTTGTTAAGAAGTGCTGCATCATTTTCGTCGTCAGTCTGTCGTGATGATCTCAAGTGCCAGAGGCTCAGGTCCAGTTAATTTAACATGTTGGTGAGCAGGAAGCTCTACTGCATCTCCAACCATTTGCGCGCTGATGGGTAACTCACGTCCCCCGCGGTCTATTAATACGGCAAGGCTCACACTCGCTGGCCGACCGTAGTCGAATAATTCATTCATGGCTGCGCGTATGGTTCTTCCAGTGTGTAGGATATCATCAACTAGAATAATATTCTGATCAGTGATGTCCAAGGGTAACTGTGAGGGTTTTACTTGCGGATTCAGACCCAAACGACTGAAATCATCTCGGTAGAAAGAAATATCTAACACGCCGATGGTATTACTCAAATTGAGCGCGCGATGCAGATGTTCAGCCACCCATATACCGCCAGTGCGTATACCTACGATGAGCGGTGATTGTTCACCTAATTGCTCAAGATGGGCTTTTGTTTGATCAGCCAGTGAGTTTAGGAGTGAATCGATATTGGTATTCATGTAGGTAGATTAACACTCATCCACGATTCCAACAAAATTGCCGCAGCAATTTTGTCAATTTCTTTTTTATTAATATTTTTTTTCGATTGCTGACGCTGTTTTTTCAGATGAAAATAGGCTTCATCAGAGGTTAATGTCTCATCATGAGTGTGCACAGGCAGTTGAAAACGAGATTTCAATTCATGAACAAACTTCATAATCTTTCTGCGTAACACTTTATTTTGCTCGGAATCATCAGGTAGGCCGACGATGATTTCTTGTGGTTTCCATTCTTGCAAAAGCTTTTCAATCGTTGGCCAGTCTATTTTACCTAGGGCATTGGATATCGTGGTTAATGGCTGAGCAGTTTGAGTGAGACTTTGACTGATAGCTACACCTGTGCGACGTTCACCAAAATCAAACGCCATGAATAATTTACTCACTATGCGTGACCTACATTAGAATTGAGCAAATTCAAATCTATACCTAAAAGTTTCCCTGCATGGTGCCATTGATCACTTGTGGGAGTGTTGAAGATAAAGGTGTTATCAACATCTGCGGTGAGCCAATAATTATCTGCAATTTCACTTTCCAATTGGCCTGGAGACCAACCTGAATATCCTACGACTGCAATGCAATTTCGAGGTCCTTGATTGTGGGCGATATCAAAAAGAATATCGTTCGATGCGCACAGTGATAATGAGCTGGAGATAGGAATTGTTGATGGCCAGCGTTGTGAGTCTGAGTCATGTAATATAAATCCATGGTCCATACCGACAGGCCCTCCCGCTCGCACTAATGAATGATCATCGAAATGATCGGGTGTATCGATACTCGATTGTTGGATTAATTCCTGCAAAGTCATCGATAGAGGATGATTAAGAATAATACTCATAGTGCCTCTCTCAGCGCTGTGCTCACAGATGAGAGACACGCTGTGACTGAACTCAGGGTCTATGAGCGATGGCATAGCGATCAATAATTGCCCAACATAAGAATGTTTATCTGACATACAACTAAGCTTCTAACATATCCTCAATGGCGTCAAATAAGACTGCGCTGATATTAAGGTTATAGAGTCTATCCAATTGTCGTATACATGTTGGGCTGGTGATATTGATTTCAGTTAGGTAGTCGCCAATTACATCAATACCAGCAAAAACGATGCCGTTATCGACCAAGGTGGGTTGTATTTGTTGGCAAATCCAGTAATCGCGTTCGCTTAATTCCACCCCATGACCAAGTCCTCCCATATTGAGATTGGCACGGAATTCATCTCCCTGTGGCACGCGAGCAAGCGCGTAGGGGATGGGTTCGCCACGTATTAATAAAATGCGTTTATCGCCAGCACTGACTTCCTTTAGAAATTGTTGACACATAATCGTTTGGGTGCCGTGTTGAGTAGCCTCATCAATAATTATTTGACTGTGGGTATCCTGATATTTGAGTTTGAAAATTGATTCACCCCCCATAGCATCCATTGGTTTGCTGACAATGGTTTTATGTTGCTCTAGAAAAGTGTTAATAATGTCCTGATTTTTGCTGACAATGGTTGGGGCGCAACACTGAGGGAAATTCATGATGGAAAACTTCTCATTGAAATTTCTCAGGCTGCTGGGGTCATTAATGACGAGTGTGCCATGTTGTTTAGCTAGATCTAACAAATAACTGATGTAGATAAACTCCATATCAAATGGAGGATCTTTGCGCATTAAAATTACATCGAAATCACTCAGTATGCATTGGTAAGCGGGACCGAGTTGATGCCAACAGTTTGGATCTTCTATGACAGTTAAATTGGCGCACTGTGCGTAGGCTTGTCCGTCCAATGCAAATAGACTATCAGGTATCAAATAGTGTATCTCCCAACCACGTCGCTGTGCTTCCAGCAACATAGCAAAGCTACTATCTTTTTCAATGTTGATGGCTTCTATAGGATCCATCAAGATGGCCAGTGATTGAGTCACGAAAATACCTTTAGTGCATTAGTTAGGGTTTTAGCTTGTGTCACTCGAGCTTGAGTTGGGTGTGTTAACAGTTTAATTCAAGTCGCCGAAGCGTGCTTGTGTCATGGTTAATAAAGTTACGACTGCTGTCTCTAAGCGCAGTATACGCGGGCCCAAGCGTTGTGATTGGAAGCTGTGTTGAAGTGACAATTGAATTTCTTCGGGGCTGAATCCGCCCTCAGGGCCGACAGCGCATATAACTTCCTGTTGATGCTCAGATACTATCTCAGGGTTATGAGTGTGGGTGGTTGCTTGATGAGGGTTGGCGATAATTTTATGGCTATGTTTGGGCAGTGAGGCAATTAGCGTTTGGTATTCTACAGGCGCTCTAACTAGAGGGATAATAGCTCTACCGCATTGTTCACATGCACTATGAATCACCGATTGCCAGTGTGTGAGTTTCTTTTCAACTTTTTTAGGGGGGAGATTGAAATTAACCCGCGAGCTGATAAAGGGGGTAATCGCACTGACTCCAAGTTCGGTGGCTTTTTGTAGACACCAATCCATCTTGTCAGAACGGCATAGTGGTTGTAATAAGTGTATTTGCAGTGACGATTCAAATTCGACGTGGACTTGATCTTGAATGAGGACACTAACACCGCGTTTTTGTGATTCAACTATTTCACCCAAGTAATTATAGCCATCTCCATTAAATAGGATGACCTGATGCCCGACACTTAAACGCAATACCTCTCGAACATGCTTAATCCCTTTTTCATCTAATCCCACTGTGTGTGATTCGGACAGTGGGTGAGGAGTGTAAATTCGTGGTACACGCATAGATAATGCCTATACCCTATGAAGGGTTAAGATGCCTGATGTCATTGAGGTGATTTTAATAACGATAATGATCTGACTTGTAAGGGCCATTTACCGGTACACCAATATAGTCAGCTTGTTCATTGCTCAGGGTTGTTAATTTGGCGCCAATTTGGTCTAAGTGCAAGCGCGCCACTTCCTCGTCCAGGTGCTTGGGTAAAATATACACTTGATTATTGTATTGACCGTTGTTGTTCCACAATTCTAGTTGAGCCAGCACTTGGTTGGTGAATGAGTTCGACATCACAAAGCTAGGATGTCCAGTGCCACAGCCGAGATTGACTAGACGCCCCTTGGCCAACAGGATGATACGTTTACCGTCCGGGAAAATTACATGATCAACTTGTGGTTTGATTTCTTCCCACTGATAGTTTTCCAGACTTGCTACATCAATTTCATTATCGAAGTGACCGATGTTGCAAACTATCGCCTGATCTTTCATCGCTAGCATATGATCATGAGTAATAATTTTGAAGTTGCCCGTGGTGGTAACAAAAATATCCGCTTGTGAGCATGCCTCGTCCAGTGTGACGACGCGATAACCTTCCATGGCGGCTTGCAAAGCACAGATAGGATCAATTTCAGTGACCCATACAGTGGCACCCAGACCACGTAGTGACTGAGCTGAACCTTTACCGACATCTCCATAGCCACACACTACAGCCACTTTACCTGCAATCATTACATCAGTAGCACGCTTAATACCGTCAACTAACGACTCACGACAGCCGTACAAATTATCGAATTTTGATTTAGTCACAGAGTCGTTGACGTTGATAGCAGGGATCTTTAATTGGCCAGCTTCCAGCATGTCATACAGGCGTTTAACCCCGGTAGTCGTCTCCTCTGAAACTCCCTTAATGTCGGCAAGTAATTGTGGGTATTTGTCATGCATGAGTTTAGTTAAGTCACCACCGTCATCCAGTAAAAGATTAGGCGTCCAGTTATCAGGGCCAGTAATAGTTTGCTCAATACACCATTCGTATTCTTCTTCAGTTTCTCCCTTCCAAGCGAATACTGGAATACCGCTGGCAGCTATCGCTGCCGCGGCGTGATCTTGAGTAGAGAAAATATTGCATGAAGACCAACGTAATTCTGCACCCAGTTCACGGAGTGTTTCTATCAATACGGCGGTTTGTATAGTCATATGTAAACAACCGACGATGCGCGCGCCTGCGAGAGGTTGTTGTCCAGCATATTTTTCTCGTAGCGACATTAATCCGGGCATTTCAGTTTGTGCGATCGCAATTTCCTTACGTCCCCAATCGGCCAATGTGATATCGGCAACTTTGTAATCTTCGCTGTTCATGCTGTTTCCTTTGATGTGCAATTGTATTGGTTTGTCCGCGCGTCAACCTATGGAGAGGTTGACGGTAGGAGAATGTGGTGGTGTAGTTTACGAGTTCTGTAAGGCTTCCACTTTATCGGTGCGTTCCCACGTAAATTCAGATTCGGAGCGACCAAAATGGCCATAGCTGGCGCTAGCTTTATAAATGGGTTGCTTAAGATCTAACATGTTTAAGATACCATAAGGTCGCAAGTCGAAGTTGGCCCGCACGCGTTGTTCTATCTGTTGATCACTGAGAGTGCCAGTACCAAAAGTATTAATAGAGATCGACGTTGGTTCAGCCACTCCAATAGCATACGAAATTTGTATTTCACAACGATCAGCTAATCCCGCAGCAACAATATTCTTAGCGACATAGCGTCCTGCATAAGCTGCTGAGCGATCCACTTTTGATGGATCTTTGCCAGAAAATGCACCGCCACCATGACGCGCCATGCCGCCATAGGTATCTACAATAATCTTTCGACCAGTGAGACCACAGTCCCCAACAGGCCCGCCGATGACAAACTTCCCGGTTGGATTAATATGATAGCGGGTGTTTTTATTTAACCACTCTGCGGGTAGGACGGGTTTGATGATATGTTCCATCACAGCTTCATATAGATCATCTTGATGGATATCTGGATGATGCTGAGTCGATAACACCACGGCATCCACACACACTGGTTGATTATTCTCGTATCGAAAAGTGACTTGGCTCTTAGCATCCGGTCGCAGCCACTTTAACGTTGTACGACGCATATTCGCCTGTTGTTTTACTAGTCGGTGAGCATAAGTAATGGGGGCAGGCATAAGCACGTCAGTTTCATTGGATGCATAGCCAAACATTAAACCTTGATCACCTGCGCCTTGATCTTCAGGTCGTGCCCGGTCAACACCTTGAGCGATATCGGCAGCTTGTTCACCTAGTGCTGTGATGACTGCACAGGTATTACCATCAAAGCCAATATCGGAATGGTCATAACCTATTTTATTAATGGTCTCGCGTGCAATGCTCTCATAATCGATATTGGCGCTAGTGGTAATCTCACCAGCCATTAACACCAGTCCTGTTTTAACTAAGGTCTCACATGCAACACGTGCATCTGGGTCTTGGGCTAGTGCGGCATCGAGGATAGCATCTGACACTTGATCAGAGATTTTATCGGGATGGCCTTCAGAGACAGATTCTGAGGTAAACAAGGTGCTTTCAGTCATGATCGTAAGATTTCGTCAATTTTCAGGGTTTTGAACGTTTGAAAATGTTTAGTGTGTGTTGTCGCTGGTGATTGTTCTTTATCGTCTATTATGAGCATGATACATAAGCTTCATAACAGCCTAATTATAGCGTGAAACTTAACATGATGGGAAAGTCTCAGCAGCAGGTGTATAGATTTCATATAATGAAATCAAAATATTCAAAATTAAAGATGACGCATTTAATGATTCGTGCAGGGTTTACACACTCAACATAACTAATAACGTCTAGCAAAAATGTATGGCTAAAGCAGATTCAACCATGATTCCTCTAGGGACCATTGCCCCAGACTATAAATTAATCGAGCCAGCTTCGGGGCAGTGGCGAACATTGGCAGATTGTAAGGGTGAAACGGGCACATTAGTGATGTTTATCTGTAATCACTGCCCCTATGTTAAGCAGTATAACGAGGAACTGGCAAGGTTGAGCCGTGACTACTTGCCGCGTGGAATCGGTATGATCGCGATTAATGCTAATGATATCGAAGCCTATCCTGATGACGCTCCAGACAAAATGGTGCTGGCGAGTCAAAAACACGCTTATGGTTTCCCTTATCTTTATGATGAGACGCAGGCGATAGCCAAGGCTTATCAGGCAGAATGCACACCAGATTTTTTCCTATTTGATCATTCATTGGCATGTGTTTACAGAGGACGATTAGATGACGCCACCCCGGGAAATTCCCAGCCGGTGACGGGCAGTGATCTGCGCACGGCAATCGAATCATTATTGATGGATAGAGCCATATCTCCAGAACAAAAACCGAGTGTGGGATGTAGTATCAAATGGAAAAAGAACACAACCTAGAGCCATAGAGAATTTTTCATAGCCATTCCATTAGGGGGGGTTACTTGCGACAACCGCTTAAGTCATGGAAAATACTGGCGCTCTAAGCGATCGCCCATACACATCGCAATGGTTAGGATTCTTTTATATTTATGCGTTGGCGTCGAATGATGCTTCTTTTAATTTACCTTAAGATAAAGACACGTGGATAAGCAAAAACAATTGGCTAATGCCATAAGAATATTGAGTATGGATGCCGTTCAGCAGGCGAAATCTGGGCATCCTGGAGCGCCGATGGGAATGGCAGATATCGCTGAGGTGTTATGGCGCCAACATCTTAACCACAATCCGACAGATCCACACTGGATCAATCGTGACCGCTTCATACTATCAAATGGCCATGGTTCCATGTTGATTTATGCGCTTTTACACCTAAGTGGTTATGACCTGACGATGCAAGACCTCAAAGATTTCCGTCAGTTACACTCCAAAACCGCAGGTCACCCCGAAGTGAATGAGGCGCCTGGCGTTGAGACCACCACGGGTCCGCTTGGGCAAGGTCTAGCCAATGCGGTGGGTATGGCGCTGGCAGAGAAGATGCTTGGGGCGCAGTTCAATCAGCAAGATATCAGCATAATCGATCATTTTACCTATGTTTTCGCTGGAGATGGCTGTTTAATGGAGGGGATATCTCATGAGGCCTGTTCTCTTGCGGGCACTCATAATCTTGGCAAATTGATCGTTTTTTATGATGATAATGGCATCTCTATTGATGGTGAAGTGCAGGGGTGGTTCACCGAAGATATTCCGCGGCGATTTGAATCCTACGGATGGCAAGTAATTCGAGATGTAGATGGTCATAATTCCGCGAGTATTGATCAGGCCATACAACTAGCTAAACAAAATTTATCACAGCCGACACTGATCGACTGCAAAACAGTGATTGGACAGGGGTCACCTAATAAACAAGGGACTTCAGGTATTCATGGTGCACCACTGGGTGATGAAGAAATTCAATTAGCGCGTGAAACATTGGATTGGTCGCACCCACCATTTGAAATTCCTGATGATATATACGCTCAGTGGGATGCAAAAATAGCCGGCCAGGCAAAACAAGCGCAGTGGGATGAGCTGATGCAGGACTATGCTCGACAATATCCTCAGCAAGCGAAAGAATTATTACGACGTTGTCGTGGAGAATTACCTGAACAATGGGCCCAACAATCGCAGCAAGCACTCGCTACCATCGTTGCTGAGGCTAAGACCGCCGCGACGCGCAAAGCATCAGAACGAGCGCTTGAGGGTATCGGTCCATTATTGCCAGAACTTACGGGGGGATCAGCCGATTTGACTGGCTCCAATAACACTTGGTGGTCAGGGTCTAAAGGCGTGGTGCCGGAGGATGCCTCAGGCAACTACATTTATTATGGTGTGCGAGAATTCGCCATGTCGGCGATGATGAATGGCATGGCATTGTACGGTGGGTTTATTCCTTACAGCGGGACATTCCTGACGTTTTCGGATTACGCTAGAAACGCTGTACGTATGGCAGCGCTCATGGATACCCACTGTCTATTTGTGTATACACATGATTCCATCGGTCTGGGAGAAGATGGCCCCACGCATCAATCGGTTGAGCACTTCGCCAGTCTAAGAAGTATTCCCAACTTAATGGTCTGGCGTCCATGTGACACGGTGGAGTCCATGGTGGCATGGATGACCAGTATCGATATGAAGAAGCCCACAGCAATGGGATTCTCCAGACAAAATGCAACTTTTATGACGCGTTCAGACGAGCAGATTACAGCCATTCGACAGGGAGGGTATGTGTTGTATGAGAATGACGTCGAATGCCAACTTATTATCATTGCCACAGGGACCGAGGTAGAAATTGCTCTACAAGCAGGGCAACGATTAGCGACAGAAAATGTTGGTGTGCGCGTGGTATCCATGCCCAGCACTGATGTGTTTGATTTGCAAACTGACGAATATAAAAATTCTGTGCTGCCCAATAATGTGCGGGCACGTATTGCTGTCGAGGCAGGTGTGACAGATTTTTGGCGCAAATATGTAGGCCTAGATGGAGATGTTGTGGGGTTAGATGAATTTGGTTTATCAGCTCCAGGTGATGTGCTCATGGAGCATTTCGGTTTTACTGCCGATAATATATACCTACGTGCTAAAGCATTAATTTAGATTTAAGTATTTTAACGAGGAAGCAAAATGGCAATTAAAATTGCAATTAACGGATATGGAAGAATAGGTCGCAACATTTTACGCGCATTATATGAGTCTGGTCGCACTGATGAGATTCAAGTGGTGGCAATTAATGACTTAGCTGATGCCAGCACCAACGCACACCTAACTCAGTATGATTCAGCCCATGGAAAGTTTAATGCTGATGTTTCATTAGAGGGTGATCATATGATTATCAACGGTGATCGTATCCGTGTATGCAGTGAGAGAGATCCAGCCAAACTTCCTTGGGGAGAGCTGGATGTTGATGTGGTGCATGAGTCGACCGGATTTTTTGCGAGCAAAGAAAAGGCTTCTGCCCATCTTGCAGCAGGTGCCAAAAAGGTCATCATCTCAGCACCTGGTGGTAGTGATGTTGATGCAACTGTTGTGTATGGCGTAAACGATGATATCTTAAAATCTTCCGATACCGTGATATCGAATGCCTCTTGCACAACTAATTGTCTAGCTCCTTTAGTTAAGCCTTTGCATGAAAAGATTGGTCTTGAGCACGGGTTGATGACAACTATTCATGCATATACCAATGACCAAGTGCTTACAGATGTGGCGCACTCTGACCTGCGTCGCGCGCGTTCAGCCACTCAATCTATGATTCCTACTAAGACTGGTGCTGCATTAGCCGTGGGCCTAGTGTTGCCAGAGATGAATGGCAAACTAGATGGTTTTGCTATGCGTGTGCCAACTATTAACGTATCGATCGTGGATTTAACTTTCCAAGCGTCTCGTGAGACTAGTGTAGAAGAAGTTAACAACACTATGTTGGCAGCTTCTCAAGGCGCCTTGAATGGTGTGCTGGCGTATAACGATCAACCATTAGTGTCATGTGATTTTAATCATAATCCAGCTTCATCAATTTTTGAGTCTACTCTGACTAAAGTGATGGGTGGCACCTTAGTGAAAGTGCAATCATGGTATGACAATGAGTGGGGATTCTCTAACCGTATGCTCGACACCACAGTAGCCTTATATAACGCAAAATAGAGTCAGGTATTTTGATGATTGAGGGTATATGCCCAATTTAACTGAAATGCACGACCTGTCTTTGAGCGGACAGAGAGTCCTTATTCGTCAAGACCTAAACGTGCCCATTCATGAGGGTAAAATTACTAATGACGCACGCATTCGAGCTTCTTTGCCGACTTTACAGTATGCATTGAAGCAAGGTGCAGCCGTCATGGTGATGTCGCATTTAGGGCGACCGGTAGAGGGTGAATATGATGCATCTTTAAGTCTGGCACCTGTGGCTGCGGCGTTAACGGAGGCGTTAGGGGTGCAAGTTAATCTAGTGCGTGATTGGATTGAACGCATTGATATTCAGCCAGGTCAGATTGTGTTGTGTGAAAATGTTAGATTTTTAGCAGGTGAGAAAAAGTCTGCGCCTGAGCTTTCACAGAAAATGGCCGCTTTGTGTGATGTGTATGTTATGGATGCATTCGGCACCGCGCATCGTGCACAAGCCTCTACCTATGGCGTGGCTGAGTTTGCTCCTATTGCTTGTGCAGGTCCATTATTGAGCGCTGAGTTACGAGCTTTGGCTCATGCTTTGGAAACACCGGCTCATCCTATGGTCGCAATCGTGGGTGGCTCTAAGGTATCGACAAAATTGGCGTTACTTGAACAACTTATCACTAAAGTTGATCAGCTCGTTATTGGTGGAGGTATCGCTAACACATTTATTGCCGCAGCAGGTTATTCTATTGGTCAATCTCTACATGAAGAAGATTTGGTCGATGTTGCTAAGAAGTTTATTCAGAAAGCGCAAGCGACAGGCACCCAAATTCCCATACCTGTAGATGTTGTGTGTGCGAAAAGTTTTTCAAAACAAGCCGAGGCAGAAATAAAATCCGTTGATGCGGTAGCAGATGATGATTTAATTTTGGATATAGGGCCTGAAAGTTGTAAACAATTAACGGCCTTGATGAAACAAGCAGGCACAATTGTATGGAATGGGCCACTCGGTGTGTTTGAGTTTGATAATTTTGCACAAGGAACAAAAACATTGTCGCAAGCAATTGCAGACAGTGAAGCTTTCTCTATAGCAGGCGGGGGCGATACAGTCGCAGCAATTGATAAGTTCAATATAGCGAATAATATTTCATATATATCAACAGGTGGTGGTGCATTTTTAGAGTTTCTTGAAGGCAAGGTTTTACCTGCGGTGGAGATACTCCAGCAACGCACACTAGCAAAGGCACACTAGCAAAGGCACAATAACTATGATGCATCGACGCACTAAAATTATCACAACATTAGGTCCGGCCACAGATGATGAACAAGTCATGTCGGATATGATCGATGCGGGCATCGATCTCGTCAGATTGAATTTTTCACATGGCAGTATCGAAGAACACAAACGTCGTGTTGAGATGGTGCGACGTATCAGTAAAGAAAAACACTATAACGTTGGTATCTTAGGTGATTTGCAAGGTGCTAAATTGCGTATTGGTCGTTTTAAGGAAGGTAAGGTTAATATCCTGCCGGGTGATAAGTTTACTCTAGATGCTGAGCTAGACTTAGAGTCTGGTACTAAAGATGTAATAGGGTTTACTTACAAAGGTCTAGTCAATGATGTAGTGGCCGGTGACACCTTATTACTGGACGATGGTCGCATCTCTTTGCACGTAGATAGTGTTGAAGGTCCCTTGGTTAAAACCACAGTTATTGTTGGTGGTGAGCTTTCAAGTAATAAAGGCATGAATCGCAAAGGCGGCGGTTTATCCGCAGCATGTTTGACAGAAAAAGACCTTAAAGACATCACTTATGCAAAAGAATTAGATCTAGATTACATCGCGATTTCATTCTTAAAACGTGCGGATGATATCTATCGCGTGCGTGAATTGCTGAAAGATAACGACAGTGATGCTGGGATTGTCTCTAAAATAGAAACTTCCGAAGCACTGGAGGTCATAGATGAAATACTTGCTGCTTCAGATGCCATCATGGTGGCGCGTGGTGATCTTGGTGTGGAAATTGGTGATGCAGAAGTTCCCGGTGTGCAAAAATCATTGATCTCTCAAGCACAAAAGACGAATTGTTGTGTGATTACTGCTACACAGATGATGGAATCTATGGTGCATAGTCCGATACCGACGCGTGCTGAAGTCTCCGATGTGGCAAACGCGGTGCTTGATGGTACTGATGCTGTGATGACTTCAGGTGAAACGGCTGTGGGTGAATATCCGGTAGAAGTCGTTAAAGCCATGAGTCGAGTATGCCGTGCTTCTGAACATCGAGAAGCACAAAAAGGTGCACGTAGAATTCAAGAAGGTGCAGAACGAGTTGATAAAGCCATTGCGATGTCAGCGATGTATTTAGCGAACCATCTAAATGTAGCGGCGATTGCTGCCTTGACAGAATCAGGTACGACCGCATTATGGATGTCGCGCATTAGTTCATCGATTCCAATTTATGCGCTAACACGTCATGTGAAAACTTTACGCAGAGTGACGCTATATCGCGGAGTGTTTCCTGCCAAACTCGATTTTCTCGGCAAGACCCATGCGCAAGTTAATCACGCTGCTGTTGATGTTTTAAAAGAATCGCGTGAAGTAGTGGATGGTAATCTGGTAATTTTAACAAAGGGTGACTTGATGGGAGTTGATGGCGGCACTAATGCCATGAAAGTTCTACAAGTGGGCAATATAGTCGAAGAGCAAAATGATCCAGAATATACGGGATAATAGTTAAGTAAAATTAAGCAAAGAATTATTTATAAAGAATTTTGATATAGGCAGATAGGGAGAACGAGATGAGTGAACAACTTAAACAGATAGCACAGGCAATGGTTGCCCCTGGTAAAGGCATATTAGCAATGGATGAAAGCCATCCCACTTGCGGCAAGCGCTTTAAAAAATTGGGTATCCCAGAAACAGAGGAAATGCGCCAAGCTTATCGAGATATGTTGGTCACTACTGCCGGTTTATCCGATTACATCAGTGGAGCAATTTTATTTGATGAGACTATCCGCCAGACATTACTCGACGGTACACCCTTCCCCAAATACTTGGCTGACAATGGCATCATCCCTGGAATTAAAGTCGATGCTGGCGCGAAAGTATTAGCTGGTCATGAAGATGAAAAAGTCACGGAAGGATTAGACGGTCTCAGGGATCGATTGGCAGAATATTACAAATTAGGCGCGCGCTTCTCTAAATGGAGAGCGGTTATTACTATTGGTGACAATATTCCAACTATAGCTTGTCTTGAGGCGAATGCTCATGGTTTAGCGCGTTATGCAAAGCTTAGCCAAGAAGCAGGTATCGTACCTATTGTGGAGCCAGAAGTATTGATGGATGGGACGCATTCAATTGAGCGTTGTTACGAAGTAACAGAGTTAGCGCAACGTATGACATTTCAGCAGCTCCATACTCAAGGCGTTTTGATGGAAGGCATGGTGCTAAAACCTAGCATGGTCATTTCAGGGACTGATGCGGCTAACAGAGCGGATGTTGAAACAGTGGCCCAGCAAACTGTACGTTGTTTAATGCACACAGTACCAGCCGCTGTACCAGGCATTGCTTTCCTTTCTGGTGGGCAGTCTGATGCAGAAGCCAGTTCTCATTTAAGTGCGATGCATAATCTAGGTATCGATTTGCCATGGAATTTAACTTTCTCCTATGGAAGAGCATTGCAACAATCTGCAATGTCAACATGGAAGGGTGATGCGGCAAACGTGGTGGCAGCTCAAGCCGTGTTACTGGAGCGTGCGCGTTGCAACGGTAAGGCAGCGTTGGGTGAATACAGCGCAGACTAATGTTATCAGCAGGTTGCTATTAGGCAGACTAAATGTTTAAAAAAGGCCCGCATAAGCGGGCTTTTTTGTGTCTGCTAAGATTAATCCGATAGATAATTATTAGTAATGTGGGGGTTGTTCATTCTGGTTTTGATCGTTGGGCAACAATGTTTCCATATGCTTCAGATTGTCTTGTAAGCGTTGGTTTTTGAGTTCTAATTTATCGATCTGCTGTTGCATGGTGATCACTACTTCATTCAGAGACTGTATTAAATCTTCTTGATAGGCCAGTTGTGTTTCAATATCGACTAAACGATTGTCGGAGGTAGTCATCTAGAGTGCCTCTAATAAATTAACAAGTTGATGGAGTGCTTTTTGTTTTTTATTGTCATCTGCATGTGTGTTAGGAAATACGATAATAGGTAACGATAAAAGTAATTTTAAGTCCTCATAATTATTCATATCATGGTCTGCATTAGGTTGGCATTGATTGAGTATGATCACCACCGGCGTTAAATGTCGTGTTTTAAGTGCCTCCAAGCAAAGTAGTGTTTGGTTGATACAGCCTAAGCGATCATTGATAACCAGTATCACATCTGCATTCAGTGCTTGTGCTAGATCAGCGTTCAAGCCATCCGAGCATAATGGTGAGTACAAACCACCGGCGCCCTCAACAATTAAGTAGTCCAATGTTTGCGGATTGTTAGGCTGACATAACTCGACTAACTGCTGTAAAGGCACGGTCTGTTGAGCAAGTCGTATCGCACGTTCTGGTGAAATGGCGGGAGCATATCTCAAAGGACAAATTTCTTTCAGTGGAATAGAGTGTTCACAGGCATCAAAATAAGCAGATGCATCAGCCGGATGCAATCCTGCCTCAGTCTCAGTGCACCCAGATTCTATGGGTTTTCTCGGCACACACTGATGGCCACGTTTGACTAATGCATTGACTAAGGAGGCGCCTATATAGGTTTTGCCTACATCGGTATCATTACCACTAATAAAAAGTGTTTTCATGGCCAGTAGTGTAAACTGCTACAGTTTGCTTTCCAATCGCTAACATCAATTACAGTTTATTGTTAAGCTATCACAAGCTAATCAACATAAGATGTTCACTAAATTTTTTTAATGAGTATGCAGTCACCAATATGAAAATTTGGGTAGATGCAGATGCATGTCCTGTTGCAATCAGAGAGATATTATTCCGTGCCGCTGAGCGAGCTCAGTGTGAATGTATTTTAGTGGCAAATAATCCTATTCCATTTCCGCGTGGCCCATGGATTAAAATGTTACAAGTGCCACGTGGATTCGATGTGGCTGACAATGAGATAGTTAATCGAGTAGAAAAAAATGATTTAGTGATTACCAGTGACATACCGTTGGCGGCTGAGGTAATAGAAAAACAAGCTCATGCATTGAGTACTCGTGGTGAGCGATTTGATGCTAGCACCATCAAGAGCTTATTGAGTATGCGTGATTTGATGGATACTTTGCGTGCTAGTGGCATTCAATCTAGTGGTCAAGCGCCATTTGGTCATAGCGATAGGCAAGCATTTGCTAATCAGTTAGATAAATTTATTCGACAGTATGCTTGAGCATGAATTGAATAGCCGCAATAACATAGCATTTTTTTACTGTTATGCTTTACCAAGACTGCTAGAGTGTAGGATTAAATATAAAACATCGAAAAAAATATTGGGGAAAGTAAATGACATTAATGGTTGGTGACAATATGGTTGTGAGCATGCATTACACGCTCACAGATGAACAGGGCAATGTACTAGATAGTTCTCAAGATTCTGAGCCATTGGCATATTTGCATGGCGCAAAGAATATTATCCCTGGATTAGAAAAAGGATTAATTGGTAAAACCATTGATGATGAGTGTCAGGTGACTGTTGCGCCACAGGAAGGTTATGGAGAGATTATTCCCGAGCTGATTCAAACAATAGATAAAGCGGCATTTGAAGGGGTTGATTCTTTAGAGGCGGGCATGGCATTTGAAGCACAAGGGCCCTCAGGAGAAGTACAACGTGTGGTGATTACTGAAGTTAATGGGGATCAAGTCACAGTGGATGGTAATCATCCTTTAGCCGGTGTGACACTTAACTTTGACGTTAAAATTATCAGTGTTCGTGATGCGACTGCAGAGGAAATAGAGCATGGGCACGTGCATTAATTGATGTTTAATTTTGTTGCTGCGATAAATGCATCATCATTAACATCCACAGCACTGAGAGGTTTACAGGCATCCGATATAGAGACAAGGCGCAGTTTATTAACCGCGCCTTTTTCTTTTTGGTGTGGAAGATTTGCGAGTGGATTTTTGTGAGCCGGAGTGGGACTTTGATGATCTTTCCTCTCGTGATGAGGATTTGCTAGGATGAGCTTTAGCAGATTTTCGTGATTGGCCTGTGCGGCTGGATTGATCGGGTTTGTTGAGTTGTCCACGGCTTTTTTTGTTTTTTGGCTGATTCTCTGATTTGAATTCTTCATAATGTGAAATATTCAGTTGTTGACCGGCCACCCAGACTTTCTTTAAGCTTTTAAAGAGTTCTTTTGGCATGCCTTCAGGTAAATCCACCAAACTATGGTCATCATGAATTTTTATATGGCCTATATATTTACTATCAAGACCTGCCTCATTAGCGATTGCTCCAACAATATTACCTGGTTTAACGTCATGGTTATGTCCCACTGCAATGCGATAGCGTTGCATGCCATTTTCAGGTGCTAGTTGTTCGGATTTGCGTTCAGCAGCACGCTTGCGTAGTTTTTGCGGTGATCTTTCAGTATGTGATCTATCAGAGCGTTCGTGATCATGCTTGAAAGCTGCCGCCTTATGTTGAGATTTGTTTTGTAGTAACAAGGGGCTGTCACCTTGCAAAAGACTGGCCAGTGCTGCCCCTATGTCGACTGCTGAAACATTATGTTCCAGTTGATACTGTTCGATCAACTGAGTGAATAAGGAGAGATCTTCTTTGCCTAGAGTATCAGTGATGCGCTGCATAAAGCGTGCAATACGATTGTCATTAATAATTTCAGTTGAGGGGAGTTCCATTAAGTCTATTTTCTTGCGTGTGGCTTTTTCAATCGCTGCGAGTAATCTTTTTTCACGAGGTGCAACGAATAAAATGGCATCACCTTGACGACCGGCGCGTCCTGTTCTACCAATGCGGTGAACGTAAGATTCAGTATCATAGGGAATATCATAATTGATCACGTGGCTGACGCGATCGACATCTAAGCCACGTGCAGCAACGTCGGTGGCAATGAGAATATCTATCTTGCCATTTTTTAATTGTTGAATAGTACGTTCGCGTTGATTTTGTGCAATATCACCATTTAACGCGGCCGTAGAAAAACCCCGTGCGGCCAGTTTTTCGGCTAACTCTGTCGTGATGGTTTTAGTTCTCACAAAGACTAGCATGCCATCAAATACCTCTGCCTCTAAGATACGTGTGAGAGCATCTAATTTATGTATACCGCTGACTGGCCAATATCGCTGTCGAATCGTGTCTGCGGTGGTAGTTTTTACCTTAATGGTGACTTGTTCAGGATTGTTTAAATGGTTAGTCGCAATGCGTCGAATCTGTTGCGGCATGGTGGCTGAAAAGAGAGCGATCTGGCGATCCGGCGGCGTTTGCTCCAGTATCCACTCAACATCATCAATAAATCCCATGCGTAACATTTCATCGGCTTCATCTAGAACTAATGTTTGTAGGTTGTTGAGACTGAGGGTTTCGCGGCGCATATGGTCCATGACACGACCTGGCGTCCCTACCACCACATGCACGCCGCGTTTGAGGGCACGAATTTGTCCGCGATAATCTTGGCCACCATAGATGGGTAACACATGGAAGCCTTTCATTTTTGAGGCATATTTTTGAAAAGCTTCAGCCACCTGAATAGCTAATTCTCTGGTCGGGGCTAGCACCAATACTTGAGGTTGTGTTTGATTGAGATCGATCCTAGAGAGTATAGGTAGTGCAAATGCTGCAGTTTTACCGGTGCCTGTTTGCGCTTGTCCAAGGACATCCCGGCCTTCTAATAAAAAAGGAATAGTTTGGGCTTGAATTGGCGATGGGGTTTCATAACCAATGTCATTTAACGCATCGAGAATAGGTTTTTTAAGATTAAGTTGATTGAATCTGATGTTGGCGTCAGTGGTCATGGAAAATCCTAATAAGTTGTAGTGCAGGTCACCAAACCTGACGCTTCAAGAGCAAAAGGAGGGCAGTGTACAGCGTTGTCGGTAGATTTGCAGAGTTAAATTAACTGCCAGAAAGTAGGCGCTCAGCAGCTTCTTGATATTTAGCCTGGGTATTCGCAACGATGGACTCGGGTAGTGGCGGTCCGGGGGCTTGTTTATTCCAGTCTAAGGTTTCTAAATAATCACGTATATATTGTTTATCAAAGCTATCGGGATTATGCCCAGGTTGATAGCTTGTGGCGGGCCAAAAACGTGATGAGTCGGGAGTTAAGACTTCATCGATTAACGTCAGTGTGCCTGTATCATCGAGGCCGAATTCAAATTTAGTGTCGGCAATAATAATGCCCTTTTGTTCGGCATAGTTGGCCGCGTTTTCATAGAGCTGAACGCTGGCATTGCGAACCTGTTCGGCGCATTCAGAACCGATTAAGTCGACCACCTGCGCATGAGAAATATTTTCATCATGCTCTCCAGGCGCGGCTTTGGTGGAAGGTGTGAATAGAGTTTCAGGCAATTTACCTGCTAAAGGAATATTTGTGGGTAAAGCAATACCACACACAGATTGTTGAGATTGATATTCTTTCCAGCCTGAGCCAATCAAATAACCGCGGACAATCGCTTCAATAGGTAATGCGTTTAAACGCTTAACAATGATTGAACGTCCGTTGACTTGAGCGAATTCATCATCGGTTAGATTCAGATCAGAGATTTTCATGTCACTGATTTGGTTGGCAATTAAATTATTAAAGCGCTGAAACCAAAAATCCGATACGCGTGTGAGTAATTCCCCTTTATGCGGGATCGGTGTAGGCATAATCACATCAAAAGCTGAAATCCTGTCTGTGGCGACCACTAACATATGTTTATCGTCGACACTGTATATATCGCGCACCTTGCCTCGGTGGAGTATAGGCAGAGATTTAAGTTGTGTTTCGAAGACGATTCGACTCATTCAGAAGTTCCCAAAAGCTGCGTATTGTAGGCGGATTAGATGGCATTATCACTGATCGAATGAATAATTTACTAGCCATATCCGCGTAAAAAGGGGAAAATGCGCGTTTTTTCTCACAAACATGGTAGATATATGGCCAAAGTGGGCATAATTATGGGCAGCGACAGTGACTGGAGCGTTATGCAGCACACGGCGCAAACTCTAACAGAATTCGGCGTTGCACACGAATGTAAGGTGGTATCGGCCCATCGCACACCAGAATATTTATATGAATATGCATCGTCTGCGCAATCACGTGGCTTGGAATGCATCATTGCGGGCGCGGGTGGTGCGGCACATTTACCTGGTATGGCGGCAGCTATTAGTCACGTCCCAGTGCTGGGAGTGCCTATTCCCAGTAAGCATTTGCAAGGACAAGATTCTTTATTATCGATAGTACAAATGCCTAAGGGAGTGCCAGTGGCAACTTTTGCTATTGGTGAAGCTGGTGCGAAAAATGCCGCTTTATTTGCCATTGCTATGTTGGCTAATCATGATGCTGAATTAGCCGATAAGCTGGCTGCCTTTAGACATGTGCAACGTGATCAAGTTATGGCTAAAGTGCTACCCTCTTGATGCAGTGCGAATAAACAGAGACCTAAGAAGATATAAGTCAATAGCAGCGAGCAAAGATGATTAAACCAAACTCCATACTTGGCATGCTGGGTGGCGGACAGCTGGGTCGTATGTTTGCATTAGCCGCCGCACAAATGGGTTATCGGGTTTGGGTATACGACCCCAATCAGCAGAGTCCAGCCGGAGAAGTGGCTTGCAGACATATCTGTGCTTCATATGATGATCATGCAGCTCTGCAAGAGTTTGGTGAAGCCTGCGATGTTATTACGACAGAATTTGAAAATATACCGGCTGAAACCTTGCGTTTTTTACAAAAAACTTCGCAAGTCTGTCCAAATCCTGAGGCTGTCTATATCTCTCAGAATCGTATCCGCGAAAAACAGTTTATTAATGAATTGGGGATTCCTACTTCCGCTTTTATAGCAATTAATCAGCTCGAAGATTTTGCGCAATCAGAACATCTTAATTGGCCATGCATATTAAAAACCGCCCAGTTTGGATACGATGGAAAAGGCCAAGCAGTGGTTAACAATATGCAAGAAGCTCAGACAGCTTTTAAAACTTTTGAGCAAGTCCCCTGCATTTTAGAAGAAAAAGTTGCGCTCGACTGTGAAATTTCAGTGGTATTGGGGCGCAATGATAAAGGTGAGGTTTGTTACTTCCCAGTGGCACGTAATGAACATCAAAATGGGATCTTGCACATAAGTTCTGTACCCGCACAAGTGCCCCATGAAACTCAAACTTATGCGTGTGAAATTGCTCTCAAGATTGCACAAGCATTGGATTATGTAGGCATATTCACCGTTGAATATTTTATTAATTCAGATCAACAATTAATGGTGAATGAAATTG
>Ga0181581_10000062_pt1 | contig 63957 bp, 61 predicted proteins | sample 071ome_22_FD_132433 | JGI IMG/M metagenome (GOLD analysis project Ga0181581, IMG submission 132433) | Coastal salt marsh microbial communities from the Groves Creek Marsh, Skidaway Island, Georgia - 071404AT metaG (megahit assembly) | ecosystem: Environmental > Aquatic > Marine > Intertidal... | reverse complement strand
GCGGCACTACATCTGTATGCCCGGCAAAGCAGACCAGCGGTGAGCTGTCACCACGCCTTGCCCAGAAGTTGCTGACATCACCAAAGGGCATATGTTCTATGGTGAAACCCAGGGCCTGAAGACATGTGCACATAAGCTCCTGGCATCCGGCATCTTCAGGACTGACGGAATGTCTGCTGATTAGGTTTTTGCAAAGTGCCAGAGTGTCTGTCATTTGTTGGGCCCTTAGTTATTGGCATGAAGCTCTTCGTTCAGCTCTATTTTGGAGCGATTGGTCCGGCATTCCACAACACCGGTCGAGGAGTTTCTCAGGAATAGCAGGTCATTTTTATAGGAAAGTTCTCGAGCCTTGATCACTTCGACCGGGTTCAGGTCACTGTCCATTACTGTTACCTTGCTGCCAGCACTGACATAGAGGCCAGCCTCTATAGTGCATCGGTCACCCAGCGGAAAACCAAGACCTGCATTTGCACCGATCAGGCAGTTTTCACCGACAGAAATCACTTCTGTTCCACCGCCGGAAAGAGTACCCATGATACTGCAGCCACCGCCAAGATCACTGTTGTTACCGACAAAAACGCCGGCTGATATGCGACCTTCAACCATGGCTGTGCCTTCGGTACCGGCATTAAAATTGACGAAACCTTCGTGCATGATGGTTGTACCCTTGCCAATATAGGCGCCAAGCCTGACACGGGCAGTATCGGCAATACGAACCCCGTCAGGTACGATGTAGTTGGTCATTTTCGGGAACTTGTCCACAGAGAGCACATCAATGGTCTCCCCTTTTAACCGAGCCTGAAGCTGGTTGACTGCCAGGTCCTCAACGGCCATGGCGCCGCGGTTTGTCCATGCGACATTCTGCAGCAGCCCAAAGATGCCTTCCAGGTTAATGCCATGTGGTTTCACAAGACGGTGGGAAAGCAGGTGCAGTTTCAGATAGGCTTCAGGGACGCTCTGGGGTTTGTCATCTGTCTCAAGCATGACTGCAACCAGGGGTTCATGATGCTCCTGCATGATGCCAAGCAAACGGGAGATGTCGGGATCCTTGATCTGGCCTGCAAGAACGGAGACCTGCACTGATGGTATCTCCACCACGACATTGCCGCCCTGGTACTTAAGACTATCAAACAATGGGGCCAGAACTTCTCTCGAAGGATTAATCCAGGGATCCGGGTAATACACTTCCAGCCAATTGCCGTTTGAATCTTTGGTGCCGACACCGAGCGCAAAACTAAACATGGTTATTTATATTCCTGATTAAATTGTGTATTTGATATGCGTGTGTAAACAGGGAGGCGAATTATAGCAGGCTTTTATATTTATCCTCGTCAAAACCAAGGATGTTTTTCCTGTCTGATACAAGGACGGGGCGTTTGATAACAGAATGATGCGTACTCATGATATCTATGGCTTTGGCTTCATCCAGATCAGCTTTAACGGCGTCTTCCAGTTTCCGCCATGTAGTACCCCGTTTATTGACCAGTGTTTCATAACCGAATTCATTGCACCAGTTCTGGAGTGAGTCACGGTCAATGCCCAGTTTCTTGTAGTCATGAAAGGTATAGTCGATACCATTATCCTGGAGCCACTTTCTGGCTTTTTTAACAGTGTCACAATTACTGATACCGTAGAGGGTGGTCATTTTTTTCCCCTGATTCAAGTTGATTAATGTCCGGTATGCAATGTCTGAAAGCGTCAGTGAGCAATTTCTGCGTCAAGTTGCTTTCGGATTTCTTCCTGCAATACCTGCCCGATTTCGTCAGTGTCAATGGGGTGATTGTTCGAGTCGGTAATGAAGAAAACATCCTCGACATTTTCACCCAGTGTTGTGATCTTTGCATTGTGCAGGCGTATATCCATATCGACAAAAATGCTTGCCACCTTGGCCAACAGACCCGGGCGATCCGGACAGAGCACTTCCAGGATGGAGTAGGGGATATTGCTGTTGTTGTTCAGGGATGTGTGCGTGTTCCTGGTGAACTGTCTGTGTATGCGTGAGGGTCGATGATTGTTGTTGGCCTTTCTGGCCGTCTGTGCGCTCACATATTCCTTGAGGATTTTGTTGATCTCCTCTCGTCGCTGGGGATTCTTGCCAATTGGCTCACCATTGCTTTCCAGCACCATGAATGAGGTCATGGAATAATCGCTGTCAGTGGTATAAATCCGTGCATCCTGGATATTCAGGTTGAGCCTGTCCAGGGCGGTTACGATATTGGCAAACAGGAAGTCAGAGTTATGCGTGTATATAAAGACCTGTGAAGCACCCTCATAGCGGTTTTCTGCACTGTTCTTTATAAGAATGAGGGGTTCCACGTTACTGGTGTGATTGGCAATGGCTTCAGTTGTCCATGCAATTTTTTCCGGCGTTTCCCGCAGGAAGTATTCCTCGCTGGGATTGTTCCAGATTTCCTTGACCTGTTTTCCGGTGAATCCTGATTCCTCAAGAATAGAGATGGCACTGTTCTGATTTTGCTTGATGAGGTCGGATTTGCCTACAACTTCTCCCTGTTCCTGTGAGATGACCCGTTTCGTTTGCTGATACAGATTGCTCAGCAGGGAAGCCCGCCAGGTATTCCAGAGGGTTGAGTTGGTCCCGTAAATATCCGCCACGGTCAGAACGTATAGATAGTCCAGGTGGGTCTGGTCACCGACCAGTTTGGCAAAGCGGTTGACCACTTCGGGATCCTGAATGTCTTCCCGCTGGGCAATACTGGACATCAGCAGGTGATGTTCGACCAGCCAGCCGACCAGGGCCGTATCCCATTTACCGAGGCGATGCCTGCGGCAGAATAATTCGGCATCCCGCTTGCCAAGAACAGAATGATCGCCGCCACGGCCCTTGGCGACATCATGGTAAAGGCCGGCGATATAAAGCAGTTCAATTTTTGGCAGGCGATGGAAAAGCTGGGCGGCAATCGGGAACTTTTCAGCAGCTTCCGGATGGCGGAATCTGCGCATATTCTCCATCACCTGTAGTGTATGATCATCTACGGTATAGACATGAAACAGATCGTACTGCATCTGGCCGACGATTCTCCCAAATTCCGGCAGGTAGGCAGGCAAAATGCCATAGCGTTTCATCTGGCGCAGCCTGCCAACCATATAGTGGGGGGACCGCAGCAGTTCCATGAACATGGAAATATTTCTGATGTCTTTTCGGAACTCATTATCTATGAGATAGCGACTGTTTCGAATCAGGCGAATGGTAGAGGCGCGAATCCCTTCCAGTGATTTGTCCTGTGCTAACAGGACAAATACTTCGATCAAGGCAAAAGGCGTTCTTTCAAACACCTCGTTGTTCTTAACCTCTATGTAATTGTTTCTGACCTGGAAGCGATTGTTGATAGACCTGATTTTGGATCGCTCTTTTGATCGTATGATCTCCTCGTCGAATAACTGCAGCAATACATCATTAAGTTCGCGCAAGGTCAGAACGACCCGATAGTACTGTTTCATCAGTTTTTCAATGGCCAGACTTTTCTTGTCGTCCTTGTAACCAAAAATTTCTGCGAGTTTGCGCTGGTGTTCAAAGAGAAGTTTGTCTTCACGCCGGCCATTAATCATGTGTAGGCCATAACGTATTTTCCACAGAAAATTCCGCCCCTTGATCAGGTCCCTGTATTCTCCCTGTTCCAGGAATTTTCTTTCCACCAGGTCATGAAAATCCGACGCTCCGAAATGGCGTTTGGAAATCCAGCCGATTGTCTGTATGTCTCGTAACCCACCGGGTGCTTCCTTGATATTAGGCTCCAACGCCGATTCAATATCATTCTGCTTGCCATGGCGGATTGACTGTTCTTCTTTCTTGGCTTCAAAGAACTGTTTTGGTTTCCAGACTTTTTTTCGCTCTATCTGCGACATGACCGTATCCAATAATTGGGTGTTACCGGTCAGGGTTCTGGATTCGATCAGGGCAGTGGCAACGGTGATGTCCCTGGCCGCTACCTGCTGGTTCTCCTTGATGGATCGGACACTTTGTCCGATTTCCAGATTGATATCCCATAAAAAGGTCAGGAATGACTCGATATCAGCTTTGTACTTGTCCTTGTTGTTTTTTGCGAGAAGAATCTGGATGTCAATGTCGGAGTAGGGGTGGAGTTCGCCTCGGCCATAGCCGCCCACTGCGATGAGGCTGATATCGTTGGCGTCTTTCCAGGCAAATTGCTGCCAGGCTGTGATCAGGATCTGATCAACAAACCAGGTCTGGTCTTCGATGAGTGCTTCAATATTTCCTTTCTGGATAAAGCGTTCGTCGAGGATTTTTCTGGCATTTTGAACAGCTTCTCTGTAACACCTCAACGCAGAAGTGCTCTGTTCGATATCCTTGAGAAATGCCGCTTTGTCGAAAAGCTTTTTACGGGATCTTGAAACCGGGGATTTCATGACTGGTTCTGGGTGGTCTGGGTGTTCAAAACTCCTCTTCCTTACGACGAGTCAGCACTTCACAGCCGTCTGAGGTAACAGCCAGGGTATGTTCCCACTGGGCAGAAAGCCTGCGGTCACGCGTTGTCACTGTCCAGCCATCCTTACGTGACAGTTTTGTGTGGCGGGTGCCGGCATTGATCATTGGCTCGATGGTGAAGGTCATGCCTTCCTCAATTCTCATTCCGGTATTGGGGAGGCCGTAGTGAAGTACCTGGGGCTCTTCATGAAAGATTTGCCCAATACCGTGTCCACAGTATTCCCTGACGACCGAATAGTGATTTGATTCGGCATACTGCTGAATGATGTGTCCTATGTCCCCAAGTGTAACCCCTGGCTTGACGATATCGATGGCCATATAAAGGCATTCCTGGGTAACAGTGACAAGTTTTCTGGCATGTGGCGCGACTTCACCTACAAGGAACATTTTGCTGGTATCGCCATGGTAACCATCCTTGATAACCGTTATGTCGATATTAAGGATATCGCCTTTTTTTAGTATTACGTTGTCATTGGGTATCCCGTGACAAATAACGTAGTTGGGTGAAGTGCAAATGGACTTCGGAAAACCGTTATAGTCCAGAGGGGCAGGGATGGCATCCTGTTCATTGACTATATAGTCATGACAGATCCTGTCGAGTTCACCTGTACTGATACCAGGAACGACATGTGGTTCGATCATTTCCAGCACTTCAGCTGCAAGACGACCGGCGATACGCATTTTCGCAATTTCGTCGGGGGTTTTGATTGTTACTGCCATGAGAGGTTTGTGAGGATGAAAAATGGCTATTTTATTTCATGTTGGGCAGCAAAGGAATTGCAGGAAGGCAATTAGATGGAATCCCCGCTTAACTTGCGGAAAACAAAAGAAAATCTTTAAGTCATTTGTGTCTTATGGTATAAAGCCGCACGTTTTGCCAGCCAGGCAGGACGCAAAGCAGGTTAAAGCCTGTTTTTTAATTGATAACTTTATTGTCGCACATACATCAGCACTTCAGGCTGGGTGCCATAAACCTGTTTATTTTCAACAGGTTGCCGGTTAGATCTGAAGGGTGTATGGAGGCTTAACCCAAGGACATATTATGACCTCTGTAAGCATGAAAGACATGTTGCAGGCAGGTGTGCATTTCGGACACCAATGCCGCTACTGGAACCCCAAAATGGATCAGTACATTTTCGGGGCCCGCAATAAAATCCATATCATCAATCTCGAACATACCCTGCCCGCATTGACCGATGCCATGTCTCTGGTTCGCCAGATGAGTGAGCGCAACCAGAAAGTACTCTTTGTCGGTACCAAGCGAGCAGCCAGCAAGATCATAAAAGAAGAAGCGATCCGCGCTTCCATGCCTTATGTTGATCAACGTTGGCTTGGCGGTATGCTGACCAACTACAAAACCATCCGGGCCTCCATCAAGAAGCTCAAAGATCTTGAAGTCCAGGCAACGGACGGCACTTTTGAGAAGCTGACCAAGAAAGAAGCCCTGATGCGTACTCGTGAGCAGGAAAAGCTTGAGAAAAGTATAGGCGGTATCAAGGACATGGGCGGTCTGCCCGATGCCCTTTTCGTAATCGATGTAGATCATGAGCGTATCGCTGTGACTGAAGCTAACAAGTTGGGGATCCCCGTTATAGGTGTGGTTGATACCAATAGTGACCCTGATGGAATTGATGCTGTTATTCCCGGTAATGATGACGCTATTCGCGCAATCAAGCTTTATGTTTCTGCCATCGCCAATGCCTGTGTTGATGGACACGGTAAAGCTGCGAAGGAAGCGGAAGCAAAAAAAGGTGAGTTTGTCGAAGTCGACGAGGAGTCTGCTGAGCCCAAAATCAAGGTCAAGGCAACGAAGGCCAAGGCCGAAGAGCCTGCAGAAGACGCACCTGCCGAGGAAGCTGCTGCAGAAGCACCCGTAGCAGAAACAGAGACAGCCGAAACAGCTCCGGAAGCTCCAGCTGAGACAGAAGCCAAGGAAGAAGCAGCCCCTAAAGCTAAAGCCAAGGCCAAAACCAAAGCTGAGCCGAAAGCCAAAGCTGAGCCGAAAGCTAAAGCCAAAGCCAAAGCCAAAGCTGCGCCCAAGGCAAAAGCAAAAGCAAAAGCTGAGTAATCCGGTTCCATTTCGGAATTTCAAACATATACCGGCAGTCCTTGCGGGCTGCCGTGTTGCTGATACAGATCAAGAATACGTGAGGGAGGCCAGACATGGCACAAATTACATCTTCATTAGTTAAGGAACTGCGTGAGCGTACCGGCCTGGGCATGATGGACTGCAAGAAAGCCCTGGAAGCCGCTGAAGGCGATATCGATAAAGCGATTGAAGACTTGCGCAAGGAAAGCGGCCTGAAGGCTGCCAAAAAAGCCGGCAGAACTGCCGCTGAAGGACTGGTTCTGACCAAGGTTGCCGATGATGGCAGCTACGGAGTCATGGTAGAGGTCAACAGTGAAACTGACTTTGCTGCAAAGGATTCCAACTTCGTCGATTTTGCAGGTTTTGTCCTGGATACCGTTTTTTCCAAAAAAGAGTCTGATATAGATGCCTTGCTGGCAGCAGGTCTTGAGCAGACTCGCCAGGAACTGGTGCAGAAAATTGGTGAGAACATTACCGTACGCCGAGCAGTGCTCGTTGAGGAAGACGGCGCTACTGTTGGTGCATACGTGCACGCCGGTAGCAAGATTGCCGTGATGGTAGCACTTCGTGGCGGTGATGAAGAACTGGCCAAGGACATTGCCATGCATGTAGCTGCAGTCAACCCGATGGTTGTAAAAGCAGAGGATGTACCGGCGGAAGTCCTGAATAAGGAAAGCGAAATATACACTGCCCAGGCTGCTGAAAGTGGCAAGCCCGCTGATATCGTTGAAAAAATGGTCAGCGGTCGTCTTCGCAAGTTTGTTGAGGAAGTCAGCCTCATGGAGCAGGCCTTTATCAAGGATCCCGATGTCAAAATTGGCAAACTGGCCAAAGATGCCGGTGCTGATGTAATTTCGTTTATCCGGTTTGAGGTAGGCGAAGGTATCGAGAAGAAGGAAGAAGATTTTGCTGCAGAAGTCGCTGCCCAGCTGAAGGGTGAAGGCTAATACAGTAAGATTGATACCGGTAAAATAACAAGAGGGCTTCAGAGCATGGGTACAAAAATCCGTAAATATGACAGGATTCTGTTAAAGCTCAGTGGTGAAGCTCTCACCGGTAATGCCGATTTCGGTATAGATCCAAAAGTGCTCGACCGCATGGCCACTGAAATTGGCCAGCTTATGGAAATAGGTGTGCAGGTTGGCCTTGTCATCGGTGGTGGTAACCTTTTCCGCGGTGCGGAACTTCATGCCGCAGGCATGGAAAGGGTTACCGGAGACCACATGGGTATGCTGGCCACTGTCATGAATGCCTTGGCCATGAGGGACGCCCTGGAAAGAGCGAATATACCTACCCGCGTGATGTCCGCTATCCCAATGAGTGGAGTTGTTGAACATTACGATCGTCGAACTGCCATTCGTCACCTCAAAGATGGCGATGTGGTCATATTTTCTGCCGGTACCGGCAATCCATTTTTTACCACTGACTCATCAGCCTGCCTGCGAGGCATAGAAATCAATGCTGACCTTGTTCTCAAGGCAACCAAGGTAGATGGTGTATATTCCGCAGACCCTGTGAAGGATCCGGATGCCGAGAAATTTGACTGTCTCACGTTTGATGAAGTGCTGGACAGGAAATTGGGAGTCATGGATCTTACGGCTATTTGCCTGAGCAGGGATCATGATTTGCCGGTACGCGTTTTTAACATGAACAAACCCGAGGCCCTGTTCAATATAATTGTCGGGAAAAATGAGGGTACTCTGATAGAGAAGGGAGAGTGACATGATTGATGAAATTATCGCTGATGCCGCCGAGCGCATGGAAAAATCACTCCATAGCCTTGAGGTCGCATTCAACAAGATCAGAACTGGCAGGGCTCATCCTGGTATTCTGGACAGTGTTATGGTGCCTTACTACGGGACTGATACACCGATTCAGCAGGTTGCGAATGTTACAATTGAAGACTCCAGAACTATTGCTGTTTCTCCCTGGGAAAAGCATTTAATGGGTGATGTGGAAAAGGCCATCATGAAATCTGATCTTGGCCTCAATCCCTCCAATAACGGCGAGGTAATTCGTATTCCCATGCCGGCACTGACTGAGGAAACCCGCAAGGAATATACCAAACAGGCCAAACAGGAGGCTGAAAATGCCCGTATTGCTGTGCGAAATATTCGTCGCGATGCGAACAGCAGTACCAAAGACCTGTTGAAAGAAAAAGAGATCAGCGAAGATGAAGAGCGTAAAGCAGAGCAGGACATCCAGAAGCTGACTGACAAGTTTATCGAAAAGATCGATGCCAAGTATGATGAGAAAGAAACCGATCTTCTGACTATCTGATTGACTGGCTGTTGCCTCTATGTGCCCCGAAAAAAATGCAGCATCCAGGGCTGACAAAAATAATCAGAAACTTCCTCGCCATATAGCGGTGATCATGGACGGTAATAACCGCTGGTCCAGAGATCATGAGAAAAGCGGCATGTCCGGCCACAGAGCCGGAGCCGTATCGGCCAGGAAACTGGTTGATGAGTGTTTACGCAAAAACATTTCCATCCTCACATTGTTTGTCTTTAGCAGCGAAAACTGGCTGCGTCCCAAAAAAGAAGTTAACAGTCTCATGGCTCTTTTTCTGAATGTCCTTCAAAAAAACGAGATCGCCAAGCTTCACAAACAAAATATAAAGATCAGATTCATCGGTAACAGGAAACGGTTTTCACCGAAATTACTGGGCCTGATGGAAGAGGCTGAAAAACTTACGGGTGAAAACACGGGCATGACAGTCGTCATTGCGGCTGATTATGGTGGTCGTTGGGATATTGCGAATGCCGCCCGGGAACTGGCAAAACGTGTTGAGAATAAAGAACTCAAGGCCAGTGATATTGATGAGGACAGTGTACAGGAATGTATTTCAGCGGGTGATCTGCCCATGCCGGATCTGTGTATTCGCACTGGGGGGGAACAGCGTATCAGTAATTTTCTGCTCTGGCAGTTCGCCTATACAGAGTTCTACTTTACGGATGTTTTCTGGCCCGATTTTGATGCGGCAGAGTTTGAAAAAGCACTCAAGGATTTTGCCGGGCGGCAGCGCCGATTTGGCAAGGTAAGTGAGCAGGTGGAGCAAGACTAACATGCTGTTTCAACGAGTATTAACGGCGTTTGCCTTGCTTTTTATCATACTCGGTGCCGTATTCGGTTTGTCTCCAACACTTTTTAAGGTCTTCATCGGCATTGTCATTGGTCTCGCCATCTGGGAATGGTCGTCGTTGGCAGGCCTCAAGGCCAAAATGAGCCGTGTGGTTTATCTGGCTGTGATGATCATTATTTTCATACTTGTTGAGCGCTTTCTGTCAGCCAATAGCCTGATGATGGGGGGTGCCATTTGTTTCTGGTTCGTGATTTTTTACCTGGTTTGCCGATTTCCAGCAGGATCGGCGGGATGGGGTAACCGCCATGTGTTGATGCTGATCGGGTTGCCGCTATTTCTGCCAGGATGGATTGCTTTTGCATTGCTGCGCGATGAGCCGTATTTTGCTTTCCATATTCTTTTCATGCTGGGTCTGGTTGCTTCCGCCGATATCGGGGCCTACTTTGCCGGGAGACACTTTGGCCGTCATAAACTGGCCAGTGAAGTCAGTCCAAACAAGACATGGGAAGGTGTGGCAGGTGGTCTGGCCGGGGCATGTCTGCTGATGGTCATGATATCCCTGTTGTTTATTAATCCCCGTATCTCCATGACACCGACTCTCTGGTTGTCCCTTGTAGGTGCAGCGTTGTGTATTGCTGCCGTCAGTGTCGTAGGAGACCTTTTCGAAAGCATGGTCAAGCGTTTCAGGAATGTGAAAGACAGTGGCAATATATTGCCTGGCCATGGAGGTATGCTGGATCGCATTGACGGATTGACGGCAGCTGCACCCATTTATGCGCTGTTTGTGTTGGTCCTGTCACCGGTGTTCTCCTGATGAGTGTGAAGTCAGTCACCATACTCGGGTCAACCGGCTCAATTGGTTCCAATACCCTGGATGTTATCGCAAGGCATCCGCAACACTATTGCGTGCATGCACTTTCCGCCTCAACCAATGTCGATATGTTACTTGAACAGTGTCGGCGGTTTACTCCTGACTATGCGGTGATGTATGACAGTAACTGTGCACAACAGTTGCGTCATTTACTCAACGGTGAAAAAACACAGGTCCTTGAGGGGATGGAAGGACTTGAATACATCGCCAGTCATGAAGGCTCAGATACGGTTATGGCGGCAATTGTAGGGGGGGTAGGCCTGGCGCCCACTTATGCCGCCGTAAAATCAGGAAAGAAAGTCCTGCTGGCAAACAAGGAAGCACTGGTGATGGCCGGAAGTCTTTTTATGCAAGCCGTGGCAGAGTCAGGAGCTACTCTCCTGCCTATTGATAGTGAACATAATGCCATGTTCCAGTGTCTGCCAGTCAATGACAATGGACGCTTTGACAATGCCCCCGGCCAGGGTTTCCGTAAAATCGTGCTGACCGGTTCCGGGGGGCCGTTCCTGCATACGAGTCCAGCAGACTTTCCCGATGTAACACCGGACCAGGCCTGCGCGCATCCTAACTGGAGCATGGGCAGGAAGATTTCGGTGGATTCGGCCACTATGGTCAACAAGGCTCTCGAACTGATTGAAGCCTGCTTCTTGTTTGGTCTTGACCAGTCAGCTGTTGAAATCATGGTTCATCCACAGAGTATTATCCACTCGATGGTGTATTACCGGGATGGCTCTGTACTGGCTCAAATGGGTAATCCGGACATGCGTACGCCCATTTCCTATGGCCTGGCCTGGCCCGACCGTATTGATGCTGGAGTGGCTGAGCTTGATCTCTTGGAAGCGGCCCGCCTCGATTTTCTGCCTCCGGATAGCGAGAAATTTCCCTGTCTTTCACTGGGAAGAGCGGCAGCTGCAGAACGCAAGTCCGCCCCGGTAATACTCAATGCTGCCAATGAAGTAGCGGTTGAGGCCTTTCTGGCTGGAAATCTCGGATTTGACCAAATACCTGTTATCATAGATTCGGCATTACAGGCGCAGCCAGTGGTGCCTCTGGGAGACCTTGATGAAGTACTGGCAGAGGACGGAAAAGCCAGGTTACTGGCGAAAGGGTTGATCAAAAAGCTCAAAGGGTAACAATTGAATTAAATACGCGCTGTTCCGGATAATTCCGTCACTTCCAGTTGTCCAAATCTCCGTGTAAATCGAGTAAAATCCCCTGATTAACAGTCAGTTGGCTATATTTTACAACGAAACCTGAAACCGGCATTTATATTCATTCATGGAATTTATCGGCAACATTATTTTTGACGTACTCGCCATGCTGGTCACCCTTGGTATTCTGGTGACATTCCATGAGTTCGGGCATTTCTGGGTGGCGCGTAAATGTGGTGTCAAGGTTGAAAAGTTTTCCATAGGGTTTGGGAAGCCACTTTTACGCTGGCGGGGTAAACCGGATCCTGAACATACTGTGCATCTGGCTGGGGAAAATCAAGAGGCCACCAGGGATAGCGGGACCATTGCGTTAGCGCAGGGAACAGAATTTGTGCTGGCGGCAATTCCGTTGGGTGGTTATGTAAAAATGCTCGGGGAGCAGGATAACGACATTCCTGAAGACTGTAAAAAATTCGCCTTTAACCACAAATCCCTTTCACAACGTGCAGCCATCGTGGCAGCTGGTCCCATCGCCAATTTTCTTCTCGCTATCTTTCTGTACTGGCTCATGTTCATGGCCGGAGTGCGGGACTTTGCGCCTGTGGTCGGGCATATAGAAGTGGACACCCCTGCAGGAGTCGCCGGATTGGTAAAAGGTGATGAGATTATAGCTGTCGATGATTCTCCAACACGGACCTGGCAGGACGTCAGGAAACAGCTCCTGGATAGACTGGGTGAAAGTGGCGATCTTTCCCTCACAGTCAAATCCGGGAACGAAACGGTGACAAGGGACATTCTGATCAGGCTTGATGCCTGGCTGGCTGGTGACAGCGAGCCAGAAATACTGGGATCTTTGGGTATTACGCCGGTGTATATGGATATACCACCTAAAATAGGACAGTTGGTTGAAAATGGCAGGGCGGAGCAGGGGGGCATGCAGCCTGGTGATCTCATACTCGCTGTGAATGATCAAGTCATTAACAGCTGGGAGCAGTGGGTTGAATTTATCAGGGACAACCCTGAGAACGATCTGGATGTACTCGTGGAAAGAGATTTCGGTACGACGGCATTAGTCGTTCGTCCGGGTATCCGCATGGATGACAATGGCAACAGGGCCCTGGATGAGGCGGGAAGAACCCAGGGATATATTGGCGCAGGTGTTGAACTGCCTGTCCTTGATGAGAGTCTCATCCGCCATATTCGTTTCTCCCCGATTGCAGCCATTCCAGAAGCTGTCTCTGAAACCTGGAACAACAGTCTCTTTGTACTGGTGGCTATCAAGAAAATGCTCATTGGCCTCATGTCAGTCAACAATATCAGCGGACCGATCACTATAGCGCAGATTGCAGGTGATACTGCGAGCGATGGGTTTGAATATTTTATCGGTTTTCTTGCCATTCTCAGTATCAGCCTCGGGGTAATGAACCTGTTACCCATTCCGGTACTTGATGGTGGGCATCTCTTTTACTATGCCATTGAGGCTGTGACCCGGAAACCTCTTCCCGAACATGTCCAGGAAATGGGCTTGCGATTCGGGCTTATCATCATCGCAGGCATCATGTTCATTGCGTTTTACAATGATCTGAACCGTCTCTTTTAAACAAGGCTAAAAATGATTTCGAAGTTCAATAACAATGCTTTGTCATGTCTACTTACTGGCTTGATATTATTTTTCATGTCGGTAAATGTCAGTGCACAGGTGTTGGCTCCGGTAAATGATGGCTCATTTACTGTGTCGGATATCAGGCTGGAGGGGCTGCAGCGCATTTCTCCCACAAATGTATTCGCGCTCCTCAATATCAATGTCGGTGACCGCCTGACTCCACAGGATCATGCCAACATTATTCGTGACATCGCATCGTCAGAAAACTTTGACGAGGTGGAGTTACTGCGAGAAGACAATGTGCTGATTATTCGACTGAAAGAAAGGCCGACAATTACTGACATTCAGGTGGAAGGCAACAAGCTTATTCCTACCGAGGCATTGATGGAAAATCTCACAGAAGCGGGTTTGGCCATCGGCCAGGTATTCCAGCCTTCTACCCTGGATGGTATGCGCTTGGCTTTACAGGGACAGTATGTGGGGCAGGGACGATACGGTGCCAGTGTTGATGTTGAGGTTATTGAACAGGAGCGTAACCGTGTAGCCATTGATATCCAGATCAATGAAGGGGACCCCTCGAAGATTGTTCATATCAACATTGTTGGCAATACGGTTTTTGAAGATGAGGTGTTGCTCGAACTTTTCGAAGTGCAGACAACTAACTGGTTATCGTGGTTGCGCAAGGATGACCAGTATGCCAGAGAAAAGATTAATGGTGACCTGGAGCGTCTTACTTCCTATTACATGGACCAGGGCTATATCAATTTTGAGATTACCTCAACGCAGGTATCCGTGACCCCGGAAAAAGATCAGGTCTATATCACCATGAATATTGATGAAGGTGATATTTACACAATTAATGAAGTAGAGCTTGCCGGTGACCTTGTAGGATCTGAAGAGTTGTTACGCCTCATGATCCAGCTAAGGGAGGGGCAGGTTTTTTCCCAGCAACTGGTTACATCAACGTCAGAATTCATGACCCAGCTGCTCGGGAATCGGGGGTACTTTTTTGCTGAAGTGGAAGGCGTACCGCTTATTAATGAGGATGACAAAACCGTCGATGTGACCTTTTTCGTCATTCCGGGCAACAGAACCTACGTAAATCGTATCAGTTTTTATGGAAACACTAATACGGCCGATGAAGTGCTAAGGCGGGAAATGCGCCAGATGGAAGGGGCACCTGCTTCCAGCGTTGCTCTGGAGCAGTCAAAGGTCCGTCTGCAACAACTGGGTTACTTTGCTGAAGTTGAATATGAAACCAGTGAAGTGCCTGGCACGGCTGACCAGATTGATGTGGATTTCTCAGTATCCGAGCAGTTGTCCGGTACAATTGGCGGCAGCATCGGTTATGGACAGGTCCAGGGACTCGTTCTCTCTGCCAACCTGCAACAGCAGAACTTCCTTGGCACAGGCAAAAGTGTCGGCATTGGTGTAAACACCAGTGCTTTCAGTACAAGTTATCAATTCAACTATTTTGATCCTTATTACACCATTGACCAGATAAGCCGTGGATTTGGTGTTTCCTACACCAAGTCGGACTTCGCAGAACTGAACCTGGCTTCCTACAGCACCAACCAGTTCAATGCGAATGTGACCTATGGTTACCAGTTGAATGAAAACCAGTCCCTCTCATTCAATTTCGGTTTTTCCAATACCCAGATTGATGAGGGCTTTGGCCCGGTTCAGGAAATCAAATCCAGCCCGGACCTGATTCCGGGTATCACGAACTATATGCTAGTGCCTCCTCGATCACAGTCCTTTTTCGATCCGAATACCGGACAGATATTCCCCATCGCAGATGCCGTGGTATCTCCGATTGATAATCTTCCAGCAAATGCCTTCAATCAGGAAGAAGGATTTCTGGATAGAGATGGCAGTAAATTCAACAACCTGAACCTGTCAATCACCTGGAGTGAGTCCACTTTAAACCTTGGACTATTCCCCACACGAGGTATGGCCCAGAGTCTTGGACTGGAACTGGTCATTCCGGGCAGCGATCTTTCCTTCTATCGCCTGCGCTATTTCCGTGAACATTACTGGCCGCTTTTCCCGGAATGGATCGTGCATTTCCGGACAGATCTTGGCTATGGAGATGGCTATGGAGATACTGATCAGTTACCGTTTTTCCAGCATTTCTATGCCGGGGGACTGGGTACTGTTCGTGGATTTGAGCGAAATACGCTGGGTCCGAGAGCAACATTTCCTGAGCGTTACCGCACCTCCAATACCCAGTTCCTGAGAGATGAAAACGGCAATATAGCCCTTGATGTCCAGGGCAATCCCCGACTCGATGCCCGGTCCAATGTGGCCTATGTCCTGCAACAGGCGCTAGATGCTGATGGCAACCCTTTGTTTGATGAAACGGGCTTGCCGGTACTGGATGAAGTTCTGGCCTCTGAACCTCTCTACAGTGGCAGATCTCAACCCTTTGGCGGCAATATTCAGGCAACCGGTACCCTTGAGCTGTTATTTCCGCTGCCTTTCCTGGAAGACAGAAGCCGGGTTCGTTCTGCCGTTTTTGTGGATGTGGGTAATGTATTTTCCTCCTACTGTACGGAAGAACAGGAGAGATCCAGTAACTGTTCCGATTTTGATATTGGGGAATTCCGTTACTCAGCGGGTATTTCGGTAAGTTGGTTCTCAGGAGCATTCGGTATTATGTCTTTCAGCCTCGCGAAACCTTTCAACACGACGATAATAGATGAAACCGAGGTATTCCAGTTCACACTGGGTAATACATTCTGAGCGAATTGCCGGGCCCCAGGAAAGATTCGAAGTAGGTAAAAAAACCGGGTAGAATACGCCGCTATTCCGGCATCTGCCCCGGGTTTGCTAAATCAGGGGAATGAAACAGGGCCATAGGCTGTCTAATTCCGGTAGTCGATAAATAGAAAATAACTGGAGAAACATGTGAAAAAGATTTTTGGTTGTTTGGTAGTTGCCTCAGCGTTAATCCTGGGAACAGGCTCTGTGTATGCCCAGGATGGAGGGCTCAAGATTGCTGTACTGGATATGGCTACAGCACTGCTCAATTCCGAAGTCGCGAAAGGCGTTGATGAAGAACTTCAGCAGGAAACATCCCAGGATCAGGAAAAGGTCAGGAACCTTGCAGAACAGGCCCAGGCCCTGCAAGACCAGTTGCAGCAGGATGCAGAAGTGATGAGTGAATCAGAACAGCGTCGCATCGTCGGAGAACTACAGGAACTTCAGAATCAGTACCAGTTTCTTGTTCAGAAAATCCAGACGCTGATTCAGGAGCGTCGTCAGCAGTTCCAGCAGACCTATGCTCCAAACCTGGTACAGGCCATCAGTGAAATAGTAGAAGAAGAAGATTACGATATTGTATTTCGTTCTGAAGTTGCACTGCATTTCAAGAGCGCCTATGACATTACCGCCCGGGTTACAGAAAAACTGAATCAGCAGTAAGCTACTTCGGGCTACTGTGGCGGATCCCAGTGGACAACAAGACTGACAAGAATAGTGGCAGGAGCGGGTATACACTGGAGCAACTGGCAGAACTGCTGGGACTCACCTTTGAAGGCAACCCCGAGACCCAAATATCGGGGATTGCCACCCTCAATTCAGCAACCCATACTGATCTGAGTTTCTACCATAACCAGAGGTATTTTTCCGACCTTGAAAAAACCTCCGCTGGAGCAGTGATTGTTTCACCAGACTCAGCGGCAGACTGTCCAGTAAATGTCCTGTTGTCTGAGAATCCGTATCTGGCCTATGCCCGGGCAAGCATGCTCTTCGCCCGAGGGAATTCTTTGCCCGCCACTGTTCACCCCTCAGCGATCATAGACCCCTCGGTTGAACTCGGCCAGGACGTCGCCATTGGACCTAATGTGGTGATCGGGGCGGATTGTGAGATAGGTGACCGTGTCTCCATAGGGCCAAATACGTCCATAGCCCAGCATTGTAGTATTGGCGCGGACAGCCAATTGCAATCCAATGTGGTCTTTTACGCTGATGTCAGTGTGGGCGAGCGTGCCATTATTCATTCAGGTGTGGTGATTGGTGGTGATGGTTTCGGTTTTGCTAGGGACGGGGAGAAACAGGTCAAGATTGCCCAGCTTGGAGGCGTCCAGATTGGCAACGATGTTGAAATAGGGGCAGGTACAACCATTGACCGGGGAGCGCTTGAAGATACCTGTATTGATGATGGTGTCAAAATCGATAATCAGGTACAGATTGCACACAATGTGAAGGTGGGGGCCAATTCAGTCATCTGTGGTTGCAGTGCTATCGCTGGTAGCTCTACATTGGGTAAAAACTGTATCATTGCTGGCGCTGTAGGCATAATCAATCATGTCACAATAGCTGATGGTGTAACAGTGACAGCCATGTCGCTGGTGAACCGTTCCATCCGGGAAAAGGGCGTTTACTCGTCAGGAACGGGGCTGGTTGAGACAGCTACATGGAAAAAGAATATTGTTCACTTCAGACAGCTTGATTCGCTGAACAGTCGGGTCAGGCACCTGGAAAAACAGAACAGGGACAATTGACCGACGGTATGGTCGGGCCAATCAACAGTGCAGCAAACTGGCCAGGCCGGTACGCCGTACATTAATCGGAGTTTGCAGGAAATCGGTATGATGGATGTACAAGATATCAAGGAATACCTACCCCAGAGGTATCCTTTTCTGATGGTTGACAGGGTGCTGGAAATGGAACCCGGCAAACGCATCAAGGCCTATAAGAATGTCACTACTAATGAAGAGTTCTTCGAGGGACATTTTCCCCATAAACCGATCATGCCCGGTGTAATGATCATTGAAGCCCTTGCCCAGGCGGCGGGTATTCTCGGTTTCAAGAGCCAGGAGAAAAAACCCAAAGACGGCTATCTGTATTATTTCGTGGGTGCCGACAAGGTACGCCTCAAACGTCCAGTAGTGCCTGGAGATCAACTGGTCCTTGAGGCTGAAATGGGCCCCGTACGTCGTGGCATTTACAAGTTTGAATGTCGAGCCTCTGTTGATGGTAAAACTGCTGTTGAGGCGACAATTCTCTGCGCTGAAAGGAAGGAATAATGATTGGCGCTGAGCCTCTTATCGATCCCTCTGCCAAAATTGGCAAGGATGTCACCATAGGTCCATGGACAGTGATTGGGCCGGAGGTAGAGATAGGTGATGGTTCAGTCATTGATTCCCATGTGGTCATACGAAGCCATACCCGCATAGGTAAGAATAACCGTATTTTCCAGTTTGCCTCTGTCGGCGAAGATCCCTCCGATAAAAAATACCATGGTGAAATTACCTGGCTGGAGATCGGGGATAACAACATAATACGTGAAGGTGCGACCTTGCATCGGGGAACGGAAGTAGGTGGCGGTGTCACCCGCATTGGCTCTGACAACCTGTTTATGCCCTACACCCATGTTGCCCATGACTGTATTGTTGGCAATCATACTATTTTCTCCAATAACGCGGCCATTAGTGGCCATGTCATTGTCGAAGACTGGGCAATACTCAGTGGTTATGCAGGCGTTTACCAGTTTCTGAGAATAGGCGCTCACAGCTTCGTCGGTGGGCTGACACATATCAATATGGATGTACCTGCCTACGTCATGGTAAAGGGAACTCCGGCCCAGGCGAAAGGAATCAATGTTACCGGGCTGGAACGTCGCGGTTTTTCCAGGGAAGCTATCAAGGCAATTCGTCAGGGCTACAAACTGTTGTACAGGAAAGGATTAACTGTAGACCAGGCTCTGAAGGAAATGGAAATTCTCGCCGAAGATTACAGTGAGCTGCATAAACTCATTCATTCCGTTAAAGCTTCACAGAAAGGCATTATTCGCTGACTGTGATTTGTCTTTCTGCCATCAGGTGACAGCCAATGGACAAGCCTCTGCATGTTGCCATTCTGGCTGGTGAAACCTCTGGAGATATCCTTGGTTCTGGCCTGATGAGGGCAATCAGGCAACGTCATTCCGCCGTTCGCTTTACCGGGATTGGTGGAGACATCATGACCCGGGAAGGACTTGACTCCCGGGTTCCTATGGAGCGACTTTCTGTCATGGGACTGGTAGAGCCGCTCAAACGATTACCAGAACTTCTGCGCATTCGTCGTGAATTTTTCCATGCCATGGAAAAAGATAAACCTGATGTGTTTATCGGTATAGATTCGCCTGACTTTAACCTGGATCTTGAGAAAAAAGTCCGCGGACTGGGTATCCCTACAGTTCATTATGTCAGCCCGTCAGTGTGGGCGTGGCGTCAAGGTAGAATTCGGAAAATCCGGCAGTCAGTCGATTTGATGCTTACGCTGTTTCCCTTTGAAGAGCATTTTTATCAAGACCAGGGGGTGCCGGTGTGCTGTGTCGGCCATCCCTTGGCTGACGAACTTCCGCTGGACACAGATACAGATGCAGCACGAGCTGCCCTGAATTTGCCTGTAGATGGTAAAGTGCTGGTACTAATGCCTGGATCAAGGGAGGGTGAAGTAGCCCGAATTGGACCTGTCTTCCTTGAGACAGCGCGTTTGTGCAAACAGCAATGGCCTGAGCTACAGTTGGTCATACCCTGTGCCGGAGAAGCCAGGAAGGATCAAATACAGAGGCTGCTGGATAATGATTTTAATGATCTGCATGTCATGACAGTCACGGGTAATTCCCGGCAGGTTATGGCGACAGCAGACTGTCTGTTGATGGCATCAGGCACGGCGGCCCTGGAAGGCATGTTATTGAAAAAGCCGATGGTTGTTGCCTATAAAATGGCCGCCATGTCCTATGCGATAATTTCGCGAATGCTCAAGGCTCCCTATGTTTCCCTGCCTAATCTGCTCGCCGGCAAAGCACTTGTGCCGGAGCTGTTGCAGGATGCAGCGACATCAAAAGCCCTGTTCCAGGAGATCCAAAAGATACTGACCAATACACCAGATCTTGTGGCTATGACCGAGACCTGGAAAGCACTTCATCTACAGCTGCGTCGAAATGCCAGCGAAACAGCTGCCCGGGCCGTACTGGATCTATGCAGAAAATAGCCCTTGAGTTTTCTCTTGATGAGCGTCACCTGGGGACACTGGTAGCGGGTGTTGACGAAGTCGGCCGTGGTCCCCTGGCCGGAGATGTGGTTGCGGCGGCTGTCATCCTTGATCCAGAAAGGCCAATATCCGGCCTGGCCGATTCCAAGAAGATATCTGCGAAACGACGCGATACTCTCGCACTGGAAATTGAGGAAGTGGCAATTGCCAGTGCAGTAGCAAGGGCCAGTGTTGATGAAATAGATTCAATCAATATCCTCAGGGCGAGTCTACTGGCCATGACTCGTGCGGCGTTAGCCCTGTCGGAGTCTCCTGGGTATGTCTACGTGGATGGAAACAGATGCCCGGACTGGGATTTTTCGTCGGAAGCGGTGATCAAAGGGGATAGCCGTATAGCCTCAATAGCGGCAGCTTCAATACTTGCCAAGGTAACCCGGGATCGGGAAATGATGGCCATGGATGAAATATATCCTGGGTATGGATTTGCTCAGCACAAGGGATATCCTACGCCAACCCATTTGGCTGCTTTACAAAAACTGGGACCTTGTCTGATTCATCGAAAATCCTTTTCTCCAGTGGCCCGCCTGCTGAAGTAGGGCTTTGCAGACTGTCCTTGCCGGCTTAATCTCGGTAAACTCACCGTTAAAACTATGACAGGTGCTGGTGCCTAAAATTGCTCCCTTTTACCAATAAAATTCGCTGTTTCCTATGACTCAAGAAGCCGGCTTTGTTCACCTGCGAGTGCATTCCGAGTATTCGGTTATTGACGGGCTTGTCCGTGTCAAAAATCTCACACGCAAGGTAGCCGATTTGAATATGCCGGCTGTGGCAGTTACGGATCATGTTAATTTCTACGCCCTCATCAAGTTCTATACCGCGGCCAATCAGGCAGGAGTGAAACCCATATGCGGCTGCGATCTTCTGGTGGTTGATGACGATAATCCAGAGCAGTTTAGTGTCATGGTACTTCTGGCAAAAAACCTTGAAGGCTATAAAAACCTGACAGAGCTGATTTCCCGTGCTCATCTGGAGGGGCAGTATCGGGGTAACCCCTGTATCAAACGAGACTGGCTGAAAGATAAGTCCGCCGGGTTAATTGCCCTTTCCGGTGGACGCAAGGGTGATATCGGCAGGGCCATTCTGGATGAGGACCTGGAGAGGGCAGAGGCTATACTCAGGGATTGGCAGGACACATTCCCGGACTCTTTCTATCTTGAATTACATCGTACTGGACGCCCCGGTGAAGAAGAATATATCCGGGGTGCTGTTCTCCTTGCGGGCAAGACAGATTGCCCCGTAGTAGCTACGAACGATGTCCGTTTTCTTGAGTCCGATGAGTTTGAAGCCCACGAAGCACGCGTGTGCATCAATGAAAGGCGTACGCTGGATGATCCCCGCCGGCCACGTAACTATTCCGAGTATCAGTATTTGCGCACTGCGGAAGAAATGCAGGAACTCTTCAGCGATATACCGGAGACGCTTGAAAACAGTGTTGAAATTGCACGGCGCTGTTCACTGACACTGGAACTGGGTAAGCCATTCCTGCCCAATTACCCGATACCGGAAGGAATGACCATTGATGAGTTTTTCCGCGCAGAAAGCGAAAAGGGTCTGGCGGAACGTCTTGAAACTCTTTTTGACACGAGTTCACCAGAGTTTCTACAAATCAGAAAGACTTACCAGGAACGCCTGGACTTTGAGCTGAATATTATCAACCAGATGGGTTTCCCCGGGTATTTTTTGATCGTGATGGAATTTATTCAGTGGGCTAAGAATAATGATATTCCGGTAGGTCCAGGCAGGGGATCCGGTGCAGGCTCACTCGTAGCCTATGTGCTAAAAATCACTGATCTTGACCCGTTGGAATATGACCTGCTCTTCGAACGTTTTCTCAACCCTGAACGAGTCTCTATGCCGGACTTTGATGTCGACTTCTGCATGGATGGCAGGGACAGGGTGATTGAGCATGTCGCCGATCTGTATGGACAGGAAGCCGTATCGCAGATTATTACCTTTGGCACCATGGCAGCCAAGGCTGTTATCCGAGATGTGGGCAGGGTTCAGGGCAAGTCCTATGCCCTGGCAGACAAACTGTCCAAGTTGGTTCCGTTTGAAGTGGGAATGACCCTGGAGAAGGCTCTGGAGGAGGAAAAACAGCTCCAGGAAATGATTGCAACGGACGAAGAAGCCGAAGAAATCATGGAAATGGCTTTCAAGCTTGAGGGGGTCATCCGGAATGTGGGTAAACATGCCGGTGGGGTGGTTATTGCCCCGACGAGGCTAACCGACTTTTCTCCCCTGTACTGTGATGAGAATGGCGCCAATCTGGTTACCCAGTACGACAAAAATGATGTGGAAAGTGCCGGACTGGTCAAGTTTGACTTCCTGGGGCTTCGTACCCTGACAATCATTGACTGGGCTGTAAAAATGATCAACCAGGAACCCGGCAGGGAACCTGTAGATATCAATGCTATTCCGCTTGAGGATCCGGCGGTTTACAAATTGCTGGAACAAGGGAAAACCACGGCGGTGTTCCAGCTTGAATCACGGGGTATGAAGGACCTCATTAAACGGCTCAGACCGAGTACTTTCGAGGATATCATCGCCCTGGTTGCCCTGTTCAGACCTGGTCCGCTTGGCTCAGGCATGGTGGATGACTTTATTAACCGCAAACATGGAAAAAGCTCCGTCAGTTATCCGCATCCTGACCTTGAACCCGTCCTGCAAAATACCTATGGGGTTATTCTCTACCAGGAACAAGTGATGCAGATTGCCCAGGTACTTGCCAATTACACGCTGGGTGGAGCGGATATGCTGCGCCGGGCAATGGGCAAGAAAAAGCCCCAGGAAATGCAGAAGCAACGTGAAATCTTTCTTGCTGGTGCCGCAAATAACAATATTGATGCAAAGCAGGCTGAATCCATCTTTGATCTGATGGAGAAATTTGCGGATTACGGCTTCAATAAATCCCACTCCGCTGCCTATGCCCTGGTTTCCTACCAGACAGCCTGGCTCAAGTATTATTATCCAGCTCATTTTATGGCGGCGGTCCTGTCAGCGGATATGCAGAATACTGACAAGATTGTGATCCTGGTTGAAGAGTGCCGGCGGATGAAATTGCCATTGATTTCACCCGATGTTAACAGTGGGCTGTTTTCATTCACGGTGGATGAAAACGGGAATATTATCTATGGACTGGGCGCTATCAAGGGGCTTGGCGAAGGGCCGATAGAAAATATCATTGCCGTGCGACAGGAGAGCGGTTCTTTTACGAACCTGTTTGATTTCTGCAGCCGAGTAAACATGTCTGTGATCAACAAACGGGCAATCGAAGCGCTCATTCGCTCAGGGGCTATGGACTCCTTTGGAGCGGACAGGGCTGTATTGCTTGCCAGTATGAATGAAGCTATCAAGACCGCTGAGCAGAATGACCGAACCCAGGCCAGCGGAGTAGATGATATGTTTGGCGACCTCGTTTCGGCAGAAACCACAGATGATGTTTACGGAAATTACAAGCATGTGAAGCCCTGGAGTGAACAACGTCGCCTGCAGGAGGAAAAGGACGCCCTGGGGTTATATCTTTCAGGTCATCCTATTGAGGAGTATTTGCCAGAGATCAGGCGTATTACCAAAAATCGTATTGCCAGCCTGAAGGCGGACAAGGGCAATCAACTGGTCATTGGGCTCATCCATGACATGCGGATCATCAAAAGCAAGCGTGGGGATACGATCGCCATTCTCACTCTTGACGATCGCAGTGCCCGTATCGAAGTCTCTCTTTTTGGCGAGGTCTATGACAGTTGCAGGGAAGTACTCAGCAAGGATATTGTGGTGCTGGTTGAAGGGGCGGTCAGTCTGGATGAATACAGCGGAAATGGACAACTCCAGATCAGGGCCCGCAAGGTAACCACGTTCAAGGAAGCCCGTCAGCACTATGTGCGGAATATCACACTTGACTTGCAACAGGATAATTTGCCGGTAGAATCCCTGCAAATTTTGCAGGGCATTCTTTCAGACTATAACAATGGCAGCAATGGCCAATTTGAAGCTGGCTCAGCTTGTGACATTGTGGTCAATTATTCCCGGGAAGGGGTAAAAGGGAGTATCCTGTTGGGTGAACAATGGCGTGTTCACCTTGAAGATGAATTACTGCATCGGCTAAGGGAGCAATACGGACGTGGTCAGATCAGTGTCAATTATGAATAGTGACCGGTAATTTTGCCATTATCCATGACATTGCAATATGACTTTTAATTATTGCCTTTTTCCACTTTTGTAACCATTAACCTGATTAATAAAGCGTATATATACCAGCATGAATCCTGATTACCTGGACTTTGAACAACCCATCGCTGACCTTGAGGTCAAAATCAATGAGCTGCGTCACGTCGGATCAGACAATAAGCTCAACCTTAGTGAGGAAGTTGCTAAGCTTGAGGACAAGAGCAGGAAACTCACAAAAAAAATATTCTCATCTCTGACACCCTGGCAGATTTCCCTGATGGCCAGGCATCCCCTGCGCCCCTATACAGAAGATTACATCAATCAAATTTTTACTGATTTTGACGAGTTGCATGGTGATCGCCTGTTTGCCGATGACAAGGCATTGATTGGCGGAGTTGCTCGCATCGATGACAAACCTGTGATAGTCATTGGTCACCAAAAAGGAAGAAGTACCACTGAGAAGGTAAAACGCAATTTCGGCATGCCCAAACCGGAAGGATACCGTAAGGCAAGGCGTCTGATGTTACTTGCAGAACGTTACCAGATGCCGGTACTGACCTTTATTGATACACCGGGTGCCTATCCGGGTATTGATTCTGAAGCCCGGGGGATTAATGAAGCGATTGCCGAGAATCTGGCGATTATGTCACGGCTCAAAGTGCCTGTTATTGCAACCGTTACAGGAGAAGGAAATTCCGGTGGAGCGATTGCTATTGGGGTATGTGATCATTTGAACATGCTCCAGTACTCTACTTACTTTGTAATTTCACCGGAAGGATGTGCCACGATCCTATGGAAATCTGCTGACCATAAGGCAGACGCCGCAAAAGCCATGGGGGTGACCTCTGAACGTCTTGAAGAACTTGGTATTGTGGATACCACAATAGAGGAACCTCTCGGGGGAGCACACAGAAATATCAAGCTGATGTCTGAACGTATCAGGGAGAAACTCCTTGAGCAGATTCAGCAATTCAGTAACATGGATACTGATGATCTGCTTCAGCGCCGCTATAAACGACTGATGAGCCATGGCAGCTCCCAGTAATCGTCCTCTCTGATTTTCATGGCCTTCCAGCCAGAATCCCTTCTCGTACATATTCCTGGTCAGGGGCAGAGATATTTCGTGGCCTTCAGTGGTGGCCTGGATTCTCATGTTTTAATTCATGCGATGGTTGCTCTCCGGGATTCTGGATTTATCGCAGGGGAAGTCAGGGCAATTCATGTTAATCATGGCCTGAATACCCAATCGGATGCCTGGGCAACTCATTGCCAGGCTATCTGCAAGCTACTGGATGTGCCACTGGACATGGTCAGCATCAAGATCAATGCAGGAAAAATGGGGCTTGAGAATGCAGCCCGTGAGGCCCGTTACAGGGTCTTTGCTGCTCATGTCAAATCGGGTGATTGTCTCCTGACCGCCCATCATCTTGATGACCAGGTGGAAACTCAGTTATTCCGGTTAATGCGGGGAACCGGGATTCGTGGCATGGGGGGGATTCCTCGGCAGCGGGTCGTCGGTGGTGGCATCCTGCTTCGGCCTATGCTGGATTTTTCAAGAGATCAAATTCATGCCTATGCCTATGAGCAGAAGCTATCCTGGGTAGAAGATGACAGTAATGCCGATAGCGGGTTTGACCGTAATTATCTCAGGCATGATGTCATCCCGGTTATCATGCAGCGTTGGCCCGGTTTTCGGAAAAACATGCAGCGTCTGGCAGAAATCGCCGGAGAAACCCAGGCCGTGCTTGAGGAGACTGGATTCAAGGATCTGGAAGCAGTAAGAACAGGCATTCACCGGCTCTCCATTTCCGGATTATCGGAATTAAGCCTTTCCCGGCAAAAAAATCTGTTGCGAACGTGGTTCCTGTCTCTTGAAAGGGAAGTCGGTATTCCAGTGCCAGATCATTACGTAATCGAAAAAACTTTTTCGGAATTGATTCCAGCTGCCAGGGACGCCATGCCTGTGGTCTCATGGCATAAAGAAGATATGTATCAGGAAATAAGACGCCATGGCGATCACCTGTATATTGTTCAGCCTGTAGAGGTAGATCGTGAAGTCATGCCATTGCACTGGTCAATACATTCTCCTCTGGAGTTACAAGGGCTTGGCAGACTTGAACTGGAAGAAACCGATGAGCCCGGGTTTTCCTTGCCTGCTGACGGCAGCTTGGAAGTACGCTTTCGCCATGAGGGAGAATCCTGTAAACCTGCCGGTCGCAAAACCCGTTCACTCAAAAAAATTTTTCAGGATTATGGCGTCCCACCGTGGCTCCGGGATCAGATTCCACTGATTTGCAAAGATGGTCAGATCGTTGCTGTCGCAGATTTGTTTGTCACCGACCAGCACCAGGTAGCAGGCCGGTCACCGGGAGTGAAAAAAAACGGCAGAATCAGGTGGGTTAGGGAAGATTTACATTGTGGCTACTAAGCCTTTACTTTAAACTGTAGTTCCATCAGAAACATAGACTGATGGACCCTGAATGACACGGTTTATATTTATTACCGGTGGTGTAGTCTCCTCCCTTGGCAAAGGGATAACTTCAGCCTCCCTTGCCGCAATCCTTGAAGCCCGCGGGCTTAAAGTCACAATGCTCAAGCTGGATCCCTATATCAATGTGGACCCCGGCACCATGAGCCCGTTCCAGCATGGCGAGGTTTTCGTTACCGATGACGGCGCGGAAACAGACCTGGACCTTGGACATTATGAGCGGTTTATTCGTACGACCATGTCGCAGAAGAATAACTTCACGGCGGGTCGGATCTACGAAGATGTTATCAAGAAAGAGCGTCGCGGTGACTATCTGGGCGCTACTATCCAGGTGATTCCCCATATTACTGACGAGATCAAGGCCCGAGTAATCGAAGGTGCCGGGGATGCTGATGTGGCACTGGTTGAGATCGGCGGCACGGTAGGTGACATTGAGTCGCAGCCATTCCTTGAGGCAGTGCGACAGATGAAAGTTGAACTGGGTTCAGAACGGGCCCTTTTCCTGCACCTGACCCTGGTACCCTACATCAGCACAGCCGGCGAGACCAAAACGAAACCCACACAGCATTCTGTCAGGGATCTGCGTTCCATTGGTATTCAGCCGGATATCCTGGTCTGTCGATCGGAAAATGAACTGCCTGAATCCGCCCGCAAGAAAATAGCGCTGTTCACCAATGTTGAACTGCCGGCAGTTGTGTCCTTGCCGGATACCGCGACGATTTACTCTGCCCCCATTCTGCTCCATAACACGCGAATTGATGAAATTGTGCTTAAACGTTTTCATCTGGATTGCCCGCCTGCCGATCTGTCTGAATGGGAAAGCGTTGTAGAGGCCTGCCTTAAACCTGAGCGTGAAGTGAAAGTGGCGATGGTTGGCAAATACATGGAGTTGCTGGATGCCTACAAGTCATTGATTGAGGCGATACGTCACGCAGGAATTCATACACATACGCGAGTAAAAATCAGCTATATCGATTCAGAGACTATTGAGTCCGGTGACACATCAGTCCTTGAAGGGATTGATGCTATTGTGGTGCCGGGAGGCTTCGGAGAACGAGGCATTGAGGGCATGATTGCCACTGCACGCTACGCCCGCGAAAACCGTATACCCTACCTGGGTATTTGCCTGGGACTGCATGTGGCAGTGATTGAATTTGCCAGGCATGTGCTGAAATTATCAGGCGCCCACAGCACCGAGTTTGAGCAGCATTGTGAACACCCGGTCATTGCGCTCATTACCGAATGGGTCAATGCGGAAGGACAGGTTGAAATGCGCGATGAGAGCTCTGATCTTGGGGGAACCATGCGGTTGGGAGGCCAGGAATGCAGGCTTGAGGAGGGCTCGATAGCCCATGACTGCTACAAGCAGGATGTCATCGTTGAACGTCATCGTCATCGCTATGAAGTTAACAATAATTATGTAGAACGGCTTGAGAGTCAGGGCCTGCAATTTACTGGAAAATCCATGGACGGCAGCCTCATGGAGGTCCTTGAAGTTCAGAACCATCCCTGGTTCCTGGCATGCCAGTTCCACCCCGAGTTTACTTCCACTCCAAGAGACGGACATCCGCTATTTACCGGCTTTATCAACGCTGCCATTGAAAAGCATGACACCGGGAGTGGTGCTGATGATACCCAATCAACTGCAGCCAATAGCTGACAGGCAAGCCAGATGATGACAAAGGCAATTTCTATCGGGGATATCACCATAGCCAATAATGCGCCCATGGTGCTCATTGGCGGATTGAATGTCCTTGAGGATGAGGCGCTTGCCCTGGAAACAGCGGAGGCCTTTACCAAGGTTTGCCAATCACTGTCAGTTCCCTACATATTTAAAGCCTCCTTTGACAAGGCTAACCGTTCCTCCATTCACTCATACCGTGGTCCAGGGCTGGAGAAGGGCTTGGAAATCCTGGCCAGTGTCAGGGATACATTCAGGGTGCCCGTGATTACGGACATCCATGAACCATGGCAAGCAGCTCCTGTTGCCCAGGTAGCGGATATTCTGCAGTTACCGGCATTTCTGTCGAGACAGACAGATCTGGTCCAGGCCATGGCAGACACAGGCAAGGCGATTAATATCAAGAAAGCCCAGTTTCTCTCACCTGCAGAAATGGGTAACATCCTGCAAAAATTTGAGGAAGCAGGGAACAGCAAATTGATGCTCTGTGAGAGGGGGAGCAGTTTCGGTTACAACAATCTGGTTGTAGATATGCTGGGCTTCCCGGTCATGAAAGATTTCGGTTACCCCCTGATTTTCGATGTTACCCATTCACTGCAGCTTCCGGGAGGTCAGGCCATTAGTGCAGGTGGTCGACGCAAGGACGTTACATCGCTGGCAAAATCCGGTGTGGCCCAGAAAGTAGCCGGGTTATTTCTCGAGGCGCATCCAGAACCGGCAAAAGCCCTTTGCGATGGTCCATGTGCCCTGCCGCTTGCCATGCTTGAGCCATTCCTGTCGCAGATCAAGGCGGTTGATGATCTGGTCAAGGGGCAGGAAGAAATTGATACCGCCTGAAAAGATTGGCATTTTTGAATTTAACCGACTGAGTGATTATTCAAGGTAAACCATGTCTGAAATAGCACAAATCAAAGCACGCGAAGTCCTCGATTCCCGGGGTAACCCTACTGTCCAGGCCGATGTCATTCTAAGTACTGGTGAAATAGGTACTGCCTGTGCTCCATCTGGCGCCTCCACAGGCTCAAGGGAAGCTCTTGAACTCAGGGATAAGGATCCGCAACGTTATAACGGTAAAGGCGTTCTCAAGGCTGTTTCCGCAGCCAATTCAGAAATTCAGGCAGCCTTGAAGGGAATGGATGCTTTTGATCAGACGGCCGTGGACCAGAGAATGATTGAGCTGGACGGCACGGAAAATAAGGAAAATCTTGGCGCCAATGCCATTCTTGCAGTCTCCCTGGCGACTGCGCGGGCAGCGGCAACGAGTAAGGGACAATCCCTCTTTGCCTATATTGCTGGTTTACCTGAAGCCAATGAGAACGGTGAGTTCACGATGCCGGTGCCGATGATGAATATTATCAATGGTGGTGAACATGCTGATAACAATGTTGATATTCAGGAATTCATGATTCAGCCTGTTGGAGCGCCAACATTTTCTGAAGCTTTGCGTCATGGGGCGGAAGTATTTCATGCGCTGAAGTCTGTGCTACATGGCAAGGGTCTGAGCACGGCTGTGGGTGATGAGGGTGGTTTTGCCCCGGACCTGCCGTCCAATGCGGCTGCCCTGGATGCCATTTTGGAGGCAGTTGAAAAAACGGGCCTGAAAATGGGCGAGGATATCGGTCTTGCCCTTGACTGTGCAGCATCGGAATTCTACCGGGACAACAAATACGATCTTGCCGGAGAGGGGCGTGCATTCAATAGTGAAGAATTTACCGACTACCTGGCAAATCTCTGTGATCAGTACCCCATTCTTTCGATCGAGGATGGTATGGATGAGAGTGACTGGGACGGCTGGTCAGTGTTGACCCGCAAACTCGGTGAACGGGTACAGCTTGTTGGTGATGACCTTTTTGTGACCAATACGCGGATACTGGAACGGGGAATAGATTCAGGTGTTGCAAACTCCATCCTGATCAAATTCAACCAGATTGGCTCACTCACCGAAACATTGGCAGCGATCAATATGGCCAAGAAGGCGGGGTATACCGCCGTGATTTCACATCGATCTGGTGAAACCGAAGATACAACCATAGCTGATCTTGCTGTTGCGACTGCTTCAGGACAGATCAAGACTGGTTCACTGTGCCGCTCAGACCGGGTTGCCAAATATAACCGCCTTCTCGTAATTGAAGAGGAACTGGGAGCGACTGCACGGTATCGGGGGAAAGCTGAATTTTCCAGATAACCACACGCTGATCCCGGGACATCGGGGAGGTGATTGACTCGCCATGCGACTCCTTCAGGTATTGCTTGTTCTTATCATCCTGGGGCTTCAGGTGAGGCTCTGGGTCGGTTCCGGCAGCCTGACGGAAATTAATCACCTCAATGATTCCATCGACCAGCAGTCTGCTGAAAATGCCCAACTTGAAAGCAGGAACAATGCGCTGCTTCTGGAAGTAGATTCACTTAAAACCACTACAGATGCCATTGAAGAGATTGCCAGGGAAGATCTCGGCCTGATCAAGGACGGGGAAACCTATTACATGATCGTGGATCCTGCTGAAAATGAAAGCAGCGATGAAGGCAAAAACCCGATAACCCGACCTATTGGAACAGATCAACGTGAGTGAACACCAGAACGCCCAGCGGCTTAAGGAAAAACCGGCCAGCACAGGATACTGGGCCATCGTACCTGCTGCAGGTGTTGGAAGCCGGATGTCACAGGGAAGCCGCCATGACAGTTCTCTTCCAAAGCAGTATCTGAGTATTGGCACTGACACCATACTGTCACTGACCCTTGAGCGTCTGGACTCCAGTGGAATTCTGTCAGGCATTGTCCTGGTTCTTGGTGATGAGGACGACTGGTTTGAAAAGCTGGACCTTTCTCTGAATACGGCGCTTGTAACGGTGAAAGGTGGTGCTGAACGTATGCACTCGGTCAATAATGGTCTTGCAGCCCTGAAAAATATGGCAGCGGATACAGACTGGGTAATGGTGCATGACGTTGTAAGACCCTGTGTAAGAGTCGAGGATATACAGGCCCTGGCCTCGACTCTTGCCGATGATCCTGTCGGAGGTATCCTCGCTTACCCTGTATCACACACATTGAAAAAGGTTACTCAGGATCGGGAAATTGAATGTACCGTTCCCCGGGAGCAGTACTGGCAGGCGGCAACTCCCCAGATGTTCCGATATAAATTGCTCCAAAAGGCACTAGAGAGGGCAGTAGCCGCCAATCAGTTGATCACAGATGAGTCTCATGCTGTTGAGTTGGCCGGATATGGAGTAAAGATGATTCCGTGCAGTGGTGACAACATCAAAATCACGCATAGAGAAGATCTGATGATGGCAGAATTTATACTCTCAAGACAGAAACAGTCGCAAGGGGGCCAGGTATGAGTCAGTTTCGCATTGGTAATGGGGTGGATGTGCATCGTTTTGACAGCCATGGAGAGTCAGTCATTCTGGGTGGTGTAGAAATACCCCATACATCTGCCTTACTGGCTCACTCAGACGGTGATGTCCTGACCCATGCGCTCATGGATGCCATGCTCGGTGCCCTGGCTCTAGGTGATATTGGTCACCACTTCCCTGATACCGATGATGCTTACCTGGGCATCAGCAGTATGGAGCTTCTGGCGAGGGTCAATACCCTCATCGCTGATAGCGGATGGTGTCTGTGCAATGCCGACATCACTGTTATCGCCCAGCTGCCTCGCCTTTCACCACACATCATGAAAATGCGCCAGAGTATCGCTCTGACTCTGGGGGTGGCTGAAGATCAGGTCAGTGTAAAAGCCACCACAAGCGAGCATCTTGGCTTTACTGGCAGGGAAGAGGGAATAGCTGTAATGGCATCCGTCCTTCTGTCCACTCAGTAAAAGAAGGACTGAATGACTGATTATTCACTGGACTGGCCTCGGGCTCTTGGGCTGGAAACACTGCCTGCTGTGTTCAGGGAAACTCCCCGCGATTTTATCGTAGAGGAAGTGCTTGGATTTGAGCCCACAGGTGAAGGTGAGCATCTCTGGCTCTTTATAGAAAAAACAAACCTGAACACCATGGATGTGGTGCAGTGGCTTTCATCAAAAACGGGTGTAAAAACACGGGATATCGGATTTTCAGGCTTAAAGGACAAGCTGGCTATTACCAGGCAATGGTTCAGCCTGCGCTATCCCGGAGAGTTGGACGGGAGCATGCCGGAACATATCACCTTGCTCAGGAAAGTACGTAACAGCAGAAAGCTCCGGCATGGTAATCATCGTGCCAACCACTTTGTTATCACCTTGAGAGAGATTACTCCTTCTGATTATCTTCTGGGTCATTGGACAGAGTCGGTGAAAAGCTGTGGTGTCCCCAACTACTTTGGTCTTCAGAGGTTTGGCCGACACGGTGCCAACCTTCAGCGCGCTGCTGCCTTGTCCCTTGATGGTAAATCCAGAGTGAGTCGACATCAACGTGGGCTGTACCTGTCAGCAGCCAGGGCCTATCTGTTTAACAGGGTCCTGGCAAAACGTGTTTCCTCTGGTGATTGGGACAAGCCTCTGCCCGGTGATGTGATGGCGCTCGAAGGCTCATCCAGTGTCTTTCATGCCGATGATAGTGACACGGAGATTGTTCGGCGGCTGTCAGAGGGGGATATTCATCCGACGGGTCCCTTGTGGGGTATCGGTGAATCCATGGTCACAGCAGATGTGAAGACATTGGAAAATAATATTATCCAGGACTTTGGTGAGTTAAAGACAGTGATTGAAAAAGCGGGAATCAAATCTATGCGCCGGCCATTGCGTGTTTTACCCCAACAATTTTCAATAACCGCGGAAGCGGGCAAAGTGGTGGTAGAATTTATTCTCCCCTCGGGGACTTATGCAACCAGTGTGTTACGGGAGATGGTGAAAGCACCAGGATTATGACTATTCTGTTATCAAATGACGATGGTGTGAGGGCTCCCGGACTGATGGCCCTTGCTGGTGCGCTGTCTGTACGTGAAGAGCTTCTGGTTATCGCACCGACCTATGATCGATCCGGAGTAAGCAATTGCCTGACCCTGGACAGGCCTCTACAGGTAGAGCACCTGAGTAATAGCTACATCGGTGTCGATGGTACCCCTACGGACTGCGTCCATCTCGGCACTTCGGGCATATATGGGCCTGAACCTGAAAGAGTTATTTCCGGTATCAATTACGGGGCGAATATGGGTGATGATGTTCTTTATTCAGGCACTGTGGCTGCTGCCATGGAAGGTCGCTTCCTGGAAAAAACACCGATAGCAATTTCCCTTGTAACAAGTCAACCCAAGGAAGTCGAAGTGGATTTCTCCAATGCTGCCGGGATCTTCCTTGACATGTTGGACTTCATAGAATCTCTTGTCCTGCCTCCCCGAACTGTCCTGAACATCAATATCCCGGATATTCCCGCTGCTGACCTGTCAGGTGTCAGGTTCACCACTCTGGGTAGCCGGTTACGCAGTGAAAGTCCGGTACGCACCGAGAATCCCCGGGGAAAAGCTGTTTTCTGGATTGGCAAAGCCGGTGGCCCCGTTGAAAACACACCAGGAACAGATTTTCATGCCGTGGCTAACGGCTTTGTTTCTGTGACGCCAATTCATGCCGATATGACCCATAGGGAAGTGCTTGACGCTTTGGATGGCGTGGCGACAGATAAGCTTTCCGGTATTTTTGGCCCGGGTTAATGCAGGAGACATTTTAAAGGTGAATTCAATCAAGCAGGAAGGTATTGGTATGACTTCCCGGCGGACCCGGGAGCGGCTGGTTAACCGACTCATTGAGCAGGGTATTCAGCGCATTGATGTACTTGAATCCATTCGCAATACCCCGCGGCACCTGTTCATTGACGAGGCCCTTTCACACAGGGCCTATGAGGATGTTGCCCTGCCTATAGGCTTTAACCAGACAATCAGTCAGCCCTACATTGTGGCTCGCATGACCGAGACAATACTCAATGCGGCACCCGATGATGCCGTGATCCTGGAAATTGGTACCGGGTGTGGTTACCAGGCCGCAATCCTTGCCCAGTCTGTGAAACATGTCTACAGCGTGGAACGCATCCGTCCACTATTGGAGCGTACACGCAATAGACTACGTGATCTCGATATTCGCAATATTAGTATCAGGTGCGGAGATGGAAACCTGGGCTGGCCGCAACATGCTCCCTTCGATTGTATCATTACCACCTGTGCTGCATCACAGGTACCCAGCGCCCTGCTTGAGCAGCTAAAGGTGGGTGGTGTCCTGGTGATACCCGTAGGCGACAAGGATCATCAGGAACTGAAAGTGTATCGCAGGGGTGAGGAGGGGATTACCGATCAAACCCTTGAGGCGGTCAGGTTTGTGCCATTTCTTTCCGGTGTGGAAAACTGACAGGAGAGTCTGTTGAACAATCAGTCTTTACTTCGTCAGCGATTCTTTCTGTTTCTCAAGGGCATGGCCATGGGGGCTGCTGACTCTGTACCGGGCGTCTCCGGTGGGACTGTGGCCCTTATCACCAACATTTATGAGGATCTCGTGGACGCCATACAGTCCATTGGCCCACATATGCTGGTGGTCTGGAAAAATGACGGTATTCGTGAAGCCTGGCGTTATATCAACGGGAATTTTCTGCTGACGCTCGGGGCAGGTATCCTTACCGCACTGTTATTGCTCGCCAATATAATTCTGGACCTGATGAATGACCAGTTACCGTATTTACTGGCTTTCTTCGCCGGGCTGGTGACGGCTTCCATTCATTATGTGTCGGCATTAATCAGGAAGTGGGATATGTCAAAACTGGCCCTCTTGGCTGCGGGTGCCTTTCTTGCCTTATTCCTGGCCTTATTGCCATTGCGCGAATCCTCCGGGGGGGTGGTTTACTATTTTTTCTGTGGCGCAATTGCCATCTGCGCGATGATTCTACCCGGTATTTCCGGCGCCTTTATTCTGGTATTACTTGGCGCCTATGGACCTGTGCTGGAAGCACTGACGGGTTTTCAATGGAAAGTGATCCTTGTATTTGCAGCGGGCTGCCTGTCTGGCCTGATGCTGTTTTCCCGGCTGCTGTCCTGGCTGCTTCATCATCACCATGAGAGAACACTGGCCGTGCTGGTAGGCATGCTTGCCGGATCGTTATACCTGTTATGGCCCTGGCGTGTTGCCCTTGAAATCTCATTGAATGATCATGCATTTACACGGTATGAACATGTTTTGCCCGGAACCTATACTGAAGTGGCGGGTGAAGCTTTTTCCCCATGGGTGTGCGTTGGTTTGTTTGTCATGGGGATTGGCCTGGTGTTGCTACTGGAAAATTTCGCCAGTGCTGATGAAAATCCGGATCAGCAAGACAATCAGGGATAGCATTGGAATACCATGAGTCCCAGAAGCCTGATTTTTCGCATGTTTTTTATAGTCGCTTTGACGGGATGCAGGAGTTCCTATCAGTCACCGGTAGCAGAAATTGATGAACCCCGCTTCCTGGACAGTGACAGGATTCATCGGGTAAATGAAGGGGAAACTCTCTACGCCATTGCCTGGATTTATGACCTGGACTTTACTCATATTGCCAGGGTTAACAACCTTTCCCAGCCATATATCATCAGGCCCGGACAGATATTGAATGTGGATCCACGAGCCAGTGTTCCTCAACCCTCAACGAGGACAACAAGGTCAGTATCAAATTCGGCATCCTCCAGAACCACGTCCGCTTCTTCGGCCCGAAGTACCCCGAAAACGGGTGACTCCGGTTCAACCCCCGTGCAGGTTAATCCAGTGACTGTTCGACAGGGACCGGTTAGTTGGGGTTGGCCGGCGAGTGGATCAATTATTGGGCGCTTCTCAGCATCAGGTGTTGAAAACAAGGGAATAGATATAGCCGGTGAGGAAGGTGATGCTGTAATTGCTGCAGCAGAAGGGCAGGTGGTTTATGCCGGTAGTGGCCTGTTGCGGTATGGGGATCTGCTCATTATCAAACACAACGACCGTTTTCTCAGTGCGTATGCGCATAACAGCGCCTTGCTGGTGGAGGAGGGGCAATATGTCAGCAAAGGAGAGAAAATTGCCGAACTCGGTTCAACGGGTGTCGACAAGGAGATGCTGCACTTTGAAATCCGCGTTGATGGAAAACCTGTAGATCCACTTGGTTACCTGCCGGCGCGTTAATCCTCAAATAATCTAGACAGTTCATATTCCTGATATATACTGAAAGCAAGGGTTACAAGATTAAAGGTAACCCGCAAGAATAAAAAACCAGCACTATTTCACTTTCAATATTTATAAGGATTTAAATATGGGAAATAGAAAAAAACAGCCCCAATTCCCTCTTTTTCTGCCTGCCCCGGGCAAAACGCATTCTCCATCAAGGAAATTACCGGTAAAAGAAACAAACTCTGAGGTGACCAGTTCACCGTTGTGTGAACAAGATGCTCTGTCATCGACTTCGGAAAGCGATGTCAGCTGGAGAGATTCTTCAATTTCTAAAATGGATTCCCTGAAGAGAAATGACAATGAAAGAAAGTCTTCATCGGGGATGAAAGGCAGCCCGGATTCGATGGCCATGTATCTCAATGACATAGGAAAACGCCGATTACTAACCGCAGAACAAGAGCTGAAACTGGCAAGGAAGGTGGTCAGGGGAGATGTTGTCAGCAAAAACCGGATGATTGAAGCTAATCTCCGTTTGGTGGTGACAATTGCCAAACGTTACCAGAACAGGGGGATGTCGCTGCAGGATCTGGTGGAAGAGGGGAATCTGGGATTGATTCGGGCGGTCGAGAAGTTCAATCCGGAACTTGGCTATCGCTTTTCCACGTATGCTACGTGGTGGATCAAGCAGAATGTGGATCGTGCCCTGATGAACCAGGTCAGGACAATTCGCCTGCCAATTCACGTTATGAAGGAACTCAATACCTGCCTGAAAATAGCAGAAGAACTGTCAGATGAGTTGCACAGATACCCTACAACTAGGGAAATAGCTGAGCGCGCCAGAAAATCAGAAAAGAAAATCAGGAAACTGCTGAATCACAATACACGAACCAGTTCGGCAGACAGGAGCATCAGTAAGAAAAAGGAACTGACATTACTCGATACTGTAGCAGATAAGAAATCAGCTGATCCTGCTTATATGCTTCAGGAAAAGGATCTTTTGAAGAGTATTGAGCATTGGGTTGACAGGTTGCCCGTGAAGCAAAAAGAGATATTGTCTCGCCGGTTTGGTCTGTATGGTTTTGAATCGAGTACCCTGGAAAGTGTTGGAAAACAGGTCGGACTGACCCGGGAACGTGTCAGGCAAATCCAGATAGAAGCACTGGGCAAATTAAGGCGCATGATTGAGCGGGAGGGGCTCAATCTTGATGAAATTAATCTGCCCTGAAGGAGTATGCGTTAAAAATGAAAGAGAGTGGCATAAATGCTACTTTGACTTAATGCCATTTTTATGGTGTATAGCAATATTCAAGTTCAGATGAAGGTTGTACACACATAAGCTGAAAATCTTGCGATTCGATGTAGTCCGAAATAAGAAAGTAAGAAGAAGCAAAAAAACAGCTATTCTCTTTCAAGCAAGTCCCGTTTGTTGGGTTTGTCAGCCCACTCTTCAGCATCCGGCAGGGCTTCCTTCATTTCAGTGATGTTATCCCACTGTTCACTCAGCTCGGCATTGATCTCAAGAAATTCCTGCTGATCCTCAGGCAACTCGTCATCTGCATAAATGGCATCAACGGGACATTCAGGTTCACACAGGGCACAGTCAATACACTCATCAGGATTGATGACGAGCATGTTCGGACCTTCATAAAAACAGTCAACAGGGCAGACTTCCACACAATCCGTATGCTTGCATTTGATACAGTTTTCGCCAACTACAAAGGTCATCGTTCTCTCCGGACTTTATTATTTATGCTGTTTATTCATGTCATATCTGTTATGACGCCAAACAGCTTTGTTGTTCTTGGGGTTCCAGGTTCTGCTTAACCCGAAAGGCGGACATTTTACCCGCAGGCAGGGATTTGCACAATCACCTCAGCTCATGCGACTTGCCTGATCAACCAAGCATGTCCCTGAGCTTATACAGCATTTCAAGCGCCTGTCGAGGAGAGAGGTCATCCGGTGATATATCCGCCAGAAACTCAAGTGCAGGATGCTCTTTATCGGGCATAAACAGTTCAGCCTGCTGATGGGACGCACCCACTGACTGTTGCGTGCTACGCTCCTCATTCTCCAGTTGCTCGAGCTTTTTCCTGGCCTTGCGAATTACAGGGGCAGGAATACCGGCCAATTGCGCTACCTGGAGTCCATAACTCTGGTTGGCAGGCCCCGGCTCAACCGAGTGAAGGAACACAATTCCCTTGTCGTGTTCTGTCGCATTGAGATGGACATTCCTGATATCAGGATACAGCTCAGGAAGTGCCGTCAATTCAAAATAGTGGGTGGCAAACAGGGTGAAGGCCTTGATTTCAGATGCGATATAGACGGCACTGGCCCAGGCCAGAGACAAGCCGTCAAACGTACTGGTTCCCCTGCCAATTTCATCCATCAAGACAAGACTGGAGGCCGTGGCATTGTGCAGTATATTGGCAGTTTCAGTCATTTCCACCATGAACGTGGAACGCCCTCCCGCCAGGTCATCAGAAGATCCGATCCGCGTGAAGATGCGATCAATAGGCCCGATACGGGCTGAATTGGCAGGAATAAAACATCCTGTATAGGCCAGCAGGACTATCAAGGCTGTTTGTCGCATGTAGGTTGATTTACCCCCCATATTCGGGCCGGTAATGACAAGCATGGTACTGTCTGGCCCGAGGGCTGCATCATTGGCCACAAATGAATCATCCATGACCTGTTCTACCACAGGATGCCGGCCCTGGCGTATCTCCAGTCCAGGCTGATCGGATAGATTCGGGCAATTCAGGTTCAGGGCCTGGGCACGCTCGGCAAAATTGACCAGCACGTCCAGTTCACAGAGACTGAAAGCCGTTTGCTGGAGTGCTGGTAGTTGCTGTGCAATGGTTTCGATCAAGGCATCATAGAGGTGTTTTTCCCTCGCCAGTGATTTGGAGCGGGCTGACAGGACTTTTTCCTCAAATTCCTTCAGGGTTGGAGTAATAAAGCGCTCGGCATTCTTCAGGGTCTGGCGGCGAATATAGTCTGCCGGCGCCTGGTCGGACTGTAGCCGGCTGATTTCGATATAGTAGCCGTGGACACGGTTATAGCCGACTTTTAACGAGGACAGGCCAGTCCGGGATTTCTCTTCTGATTCCAGGTTCGTAAGGAAGTCACCGGCATTGCTGCTGAGCTGTCTGAGTTCATCCAGTTCATCATCATAACCGTCAGCAATAACACCGCCTTCACGAATAACCACGGGCGGATTTTCACAGATAGCCTTGTCCAGCAGTTCCGACAGGTCCTGATAGGGATGGATGTGTTCTGCCAGCACTGTAAGCCTGGGGGAATCTATTTCGGAAAGCTTTGTCTGAAGCTCAGGAAGACTGCTGAGTGCCTGGCGCAGGTTGTCCAGATCACGCGGTCTGGCACTGCGCAGCCCGATTCTGGAGAGAATACGCTCCATGTCTCCGGACTGCTTCAGGACTTCATGTATTGATTCATATTGATAGTCAGCCAGCAATGATGTGACGGCCTGTTGCCGAAGACGTATCTGGTCATGGTCACGTACCGGGCGATGCAGCCAGCGACCAAGTAGTCGTGCTCCCATGGGGGTGGCGCACCTGGAGAGAATACTGAGCAAGGTATTTTCCGTTCCACCGCTCAGGTTTAGGTCGATTTCGAGATTACGCCGGCTGATGCTGTCCAGTACAAGACTGTCCTCGGACTGTTCCACCTTGATGCTCTGAATGTGGGGAAGGTCGGTCTGCTGGGTTTCCCGGGCATAGTTGAGAAGGCAGCCAGCGGCCTGTATGGCCTGTTCGAGATGTGCGCAGCCAAACCCCTCCAGGGAATCGGTGTTGAACTGCCTTGTCAGCAAACGTATTGCCGTGTCCAGTTCAAACTCCCACCCTGGACGCCGCCTCAGTCCACCATGGGAACTGATATCTGACGGGAGTACAAGGGCTTCAGGTGCCAGAATTTCTGCCGGGCGGATACGGCCTAGTTCACTGGATAGGGCCGTGTCATCACTGACCTGCAAGATAAAAAAGCGCCCTGAGCTGATGTCCAGGGTTGCAATCCCGTATTGTCCGTCCTGAGAAAAAATGGCTGTCAGCAGCGTATCCCGTGTTTCCTTGAGCAGGGCCTCGTCACTGAGCGTTCCGGGCGTGATCAGGCGGACAACTTTGCGCTCCACGGGCCCCTTGCTGGTCGCTGGATCGCCTATCTGCTCACAGATGGCTACCGAAACTCCGGCTTCGACAAGCCGGGCCAGGTAACGGTCAGCGGCATGATAGGGAATGCCGCACATTGGTATCGGGGAGCCACCGGATTTACCCCTTGCAGTCAGGGTAATATCGAGCAGACGTGAGGCTTCTTCAGCATCCTTGTAGAAGAGTTCATAAAAATCACCCATACGGTAAAAGAGCAGCTCGTCAGGATGGTCAGCTTTTACCTTCAGGTACTGCTGCATCATGGGGGTGTGCTGGGAGGATGACTTGCTCAAAAGACTGCCGGAATTCCTGATTTCTGAAGGAATTTGATTCTACGTGATCTTGAATTCAGGCTCCAACACTTTGCCGAATTCACGCATGAAAATGGCATTTCTTTTTTGAATAAGCCCCCTTTATCTGCTTTAATGAACACCATGAAAATAAGGTCCGGTAGACACCAATCGCGCCCTTTTTTGACATCAGAATTTAGTCTTATATTTCACCTATTTACTCAACAGGATGCTCTCCGCCAATGGCAGAACAACAAGATTCCAATAAAGAAAAAGCACTCTCCGCGGCTCTCGCACAGATAGAAAGACAATTCGGTAAAGGCTCGATGATGCGCCTGGGCGATTCTGAAAGTATCGCCATCCCGGCTATTTCCACAGGCTCCCTCGGATTGGATATTGCACTGGGTATTGGTGGTCTTCCCAGGGGCAGAGTGGTCGAAATTTACGGGCCGGAATCATCAGGCAAGACGACTCTTGCACTGCAGGTCGTAGCCCAGGCCCAGAAACTGGGGGGTACCTGTGCCTTTGTTGACGCGGAACATGCTCTCGACCCGATTTATGCAGAAGCCCTCGGAGTGGATGTAGATAACCTGCTGGTCAGTCAACCGGATACCGGCGAACAAGCCCTTGAAATCTGTGACATGGTTGTACGCTCCGGTGCTGTTGATGTGGTTGTTATCGACTCTGTTGCTGCCCTGACTCCCCGTGCTGAAATCGAGGGAGATATGGGTGATTCACACATGGGCTTGCAGGCTCGCCTGATGTCACAGGCCCTGCGAAAAATGACCGGCAACATCAAGACTTCCAATACCCTGGTGATTTTTATCAACCAGATCCGTATGAAGATTGGGGTGATGTTTGGCTCTCCCGAAACGACAACCGGGGGTAATGCCCTGAAATTCTATGCCTCAGTGCGCCTGGATATCCGTCGAATCGGTTCCATCAAGGAAGGTGATGAAGTGGTGGGCAATGAGACCCGCGTTAAGGTCGTCAAGAACAAGGTAGCACCTCCCTTCAAGCAGACTGAATTCCAGATTTATTACGGTCAGGGGACCTCACGTCTGGGTGAAATCATTGATCTGGGTGTGCAGCATGATCTCGTGGATAAAGCCGGTGCCTGGTATGCCTACAATGGTGACAAGATAGGCCAGGGCAAGAAAAATGCCATGGCCTGGCTGGAGGAAAACCCTTCTGCTGCCCAGGAGATAGAGAAAGCCCTGCTCGATAAACTTCTGGCAAAGCCCAAGAAGAAGGGCGATGAGCCACCAGCGGAGGAGGGCGAGGGGGCAGAAGCAGAAGTGGCTGAAGCCAAGTAATCCCGTTAACAAAACGGTTTCGACTGGTCACCCATGACCTACCGTAAAGACGAAAAACCTGCCATTACTGTCCGGCGGGCTGCAATGAACTTGCTGGCTCGCCGTGAACAGACTTTTGTTGAACTGGTTCGTAAAGTCACCGAGAAATATCCTGATATCGATGCCGATGAGGTTATCCTGCCCGCGCTGGAAAGGCTCAGGGAGGAAAACCTGCAGTCAGATGAACGCTTTGCGGAATCCTTTGTCAGATATAGGAGCAGCAGGGGAGTGGGTCCCCTGAAAATTGACATGGAAATGCAGCAGCGAGGGTTAGCGGGTGCCTTGATACAACATGCCCTTTTTAATGGAGATGTGGACTGGGTTGGTATTTGCACCGATGTTGCCAAGAAAAAATTCCCGGAGGGTATTGGAGAGTCGCCCCAGGATAAAGCCCGCTGTTATCGTTTTTTAGCACAACGAGGCTTTTCCAGTGATCAGATCAAAGAAGCAGCATTGCAGTAATTTTATTAATGTAAATTCTAGATATGAATCATAACCTCTTGAAATAAATAAAATGAAACGTTGGTACTTACTGGCAACAAAGCCCCGGGAAGATGAGAGGGCGCAACTACACCTGGAAAACCAGGGATACCGGATTTTTCGTCCACAAGTTCGCAAATTCAGGATAAAGAAGGGAAAACAGGTGCCTGTTGAAGAGCCACTTTTTCCTCGGTATATCTTCATACACCTGGATGAGGTTGTCAGTAACTGGTCGAGGATTCGTTCCACAAGAGGGGTCAGTCAACTGGTTAGGTTTGCCGAAATGCCGGCAATAGTACCTGAGCGGGTTGTCAAAACTCTCAAAAGCCGTTGTGATGAAAAAGGTGTCATTGATCTCACCGAAGAAACGCCCCACGTCTATGCTTCAGGGGATGAGATAGAGATTACCGATGGGAGCTTTAGGGGCATTACTGCAATAATCAAGGAGCAGACAGGAGAGGATCGCGTCCTGCTGTTGCTTGATTTGCTGGGCAAGACAAGGGAACTTGAACTTCCTCTAGACCAGATCAGGTCGACCTGAGTTTCATTCACTCATGCAGTGACACAAACCCTGTTCTGAGAGTTTTTTCTCCATACTCCGTGGATATGTTCAATAGGTGAACATTCGAGAAAAAGGGTTGTTCATGCCATGAACATACTCTATACTATCGAGTGTTCACAATGTGAACAAGCTTCTAAAAATATCATCTCTCCTTGATCATGCTGCCGCCCTCCTAGTATGGCGGTAGCGTCTTTAAATTATTGTAAATATGCCTGTACTCAGCGAAGAAGATCGCTACAAACTCCTCAAGCTCCTCCACGACAACCCGGAAATGAACCAGAGGCAGATTGCATCTGCTATGGACCTGAGTCTGGGTAAAGCCAATTTTTGCCTGAGGGCACTGGTTGAAAAAGGCTGGGTGAAGATGGGAAATTTCAGTAAAAGCAAAAACAAAAAGGGATATGTGTATTTGCTTACATTGAAAGGCATCGAGGAAAAGGCGTTGGTTACATTCAAATTCTTGCAGCGTAAACAGCATGAATACAAGGAGCTCCAGAAGGAAATTGAAGTGTTACAACAAGAGGTCAGGAAGATAGGCGACAAGGATGGAGCTGATAAGAAGTAGAGTTAATAAATGAGTAATACATTTGGCTAGTGTTCTTAAAACCGGCCTGTATACCTTATCCACCAGGTTAGGCAAGACATTAATTACGCTCTTAACATTGGCAATTATTGGGCGTTACATAAGTGTCGAAGATTTTGGCTTATTTGCCATTGTTCTGATTTTTTCAAACCTGCTTTCTCCACTTGTTGATTTTGCGCTGACACCAGCTTATATCAAATTGGAAAATGCAGACAAAAGTGCCAGCTCCACATTTTTTTCCATCAATGTTTATATATCCATTCTGTCTGTAATTTTAATGGTCCTTTTCTCATGGGGTGGGGCCTATTTATTTAAATCTGAAACTTTGCAGCCATTGATTGCAGTATTCAGTCTGGCAATTTTCTTTTCGTCCATATCCGGCCAACCGTCTGCAATACTCAAACGTAATAAGGAATATGACGTTATCTCCAAGATTGAAATCATGGTTTCAGTCAGTGGAGCAGCTCTTGTATGCATAATGGCTGTTAACGGTTATGGGATCTGGGCCCTAATAACAAGGGGAATATACGAAGCTTTCATTAATGCTGCATTGTTGATAAAAAAATCTTCCATTGATTTACGTATTGTAGGATACAGAGAGATTGCTAAATATAAGGACAGTATAAAATTTGCCAGCCAAATTGTTTTATCGCGGCTGCCTAATCGAGCACTGCTGACAATAGACAATGTAATTATTGGTAAATTTATGGGCACAGAAGCCTTGGGATTCTATTCAAGAGCTTTCCAGTTTGTACAAATGATAGATACAAATTTGAGCAAGCCCGTTTCATCTCCGGCACTTTCTTATCTTGCTCGATTGCATGACAACGTTGAAGCCAGGCATTACATAACGTTATTTTGGGCTACATATCTTGTTTCAGGTGTTGGATGTCTTGTGATAATTGCATCAGGGGACCAGTTGTTGCCGATTCTGATGGGAAGTAATTGGGTTGAAGCAGGTAATTTATTGCGGTTGCTGGGATTTTGGGGGATAGGGAAAATATTTCATACACTATCAAGTAGTTACCACATCAATGAAAATAAAGTGTATAGATGGACGAAGTACATAACTCTTGGAATTGTGATTATCTATTGTGTACCAATACTTAGCTTGATATGGAAACAGGATGTTAGGTTATTTACCATGCTATACTCGTTTTCATACTGCTTTTATTGGATCTTTGTATATTTCCATTCCATTTACAAAGATTATGAAAAAACACCCGGAATACTTCAGGGAACTATTTACAAATTTATCGGCATCAATGTTTTTACTTTGCTTATTTACCAATTTTTTACGGATTGGATCATCAGCGTTCTGGGTGGTGACTTCAACATTTTAGTGTTGGTAATGGTTGAGATTTTTATAACAATTCTTACTTTCTACTTGTTGTTTTACATTTTTGCGCAAGAAGAGAAGAGTATGATTATTAGAATTCTTAAAAAAAACTAATCTATGATTTCAAGAGATAAAAAATTTCTTTTTGTTCATGTGCCTAAAACAGGAGGAAATAGCATTCAGAATGTTTTATTACAATATTCTGAAGACCGAAAAATAGTAAAAAATAAAGATAACAGCACTGATCACTATGGCCTGGAGATATCTGAAAACTCAATTTTGCATAAACACAGCACTCTGGAAAATTATTATTTTTTCCTGGGGGAGGAGTTTTATAACTCGCTTTTCAAATTTTCTGTGATGCGCAACCCATGGGATTGGTGCGTATCCTGGTATTTTCATAGGAACAAAAAGGAGTGGAATGCTGATCAGTTTGAAGATTTTATAAAAAGCACTCCCACATTCGTTGATTATTTAACAATAATGAATAAGCGCTCACCATTGATGAGTAAGATTTTACGGAAAATGCCTTTTAAATCGGCTAACAAGGCAGTCGCTTTCGAACAGGAACTGAACTTTATTTTAAAATTCGAAAACCTGAGGAATGATTTTTCGACTCTAACTGGAAAATTAGATCTACCGGATATTGAACTGCCTCATGTAAATAAATCTGATCATGAACCATATTCAAATTACTACAACAACAAAACCAAAGAAATAGTACGACGAAGATTTTCCCGGGAAATTGAGTACGCAGGCTACGATTTCAATAATTGTGATTAAGTTTTATGAACATGATTGATTTTGTCCATATAGGATTAAATAAAACTGGTACTACATATCTCCAGAATGGACTTTTTGCAAACCATCCGGAGCTACAGGTTTTTGGATCGTCAAAATTTCCGGGGAGAAATAACTTACAGCTATATAAAATTATCAATTATCTGAATAAATGTTCCAGTCTGTATTTTGATGAAAATTATTTCTCTGAATATATGACAAATATGATTTCGGCAGAAAAATCAGAAAACCACTTGCTTGGAATTTCAGCTGAAGGACTTTCAGGGGGATGGAGGGATGGAAAAAATGTCAGATTTATTGCTGAAACACTAAAAAGTGAATTCGGAAATTTAAAAATAATCATTACTCTTAGAGAGCAAGTCTCTATGCTGGAGTCTAATTACAATCAATTCATACGACGTGGTGGCATAGTTAGTTTCGAAGAATGCTTTTTCTCACCATTTTATGGTGGAGGAATGCTGACACCTGATTCTTTCTACGAAACCAATGTCATCAGTTATTTCAAATACTCCCGAATAGTTAAGCTTTACCAGGATGTTTTTGGGCAGAGCAATGTAAAAGTATTGTTTTATGAGGATTTGAAAGAATCTCCTTCTGATTTTGCAGCTTCTATTTGTGACTTTTTAAAAATATCGGCCCTCCCTGAAACTTGCGATACAGTTAAAAAAAATGAAAGTTTATGTAACTGTTCTTTGAATTTTATTAAGTTGGGTAACAGGTTGTTTTGTACAAAATTCAACCAAAGAAATGGTAAGGCAGGATTTCTGTCAAGATTAATTCAAATAAAGCTCAAGAGCGATTTGAGCCTCACAAATAATGTTGAATTCAATAGGTTTCTTTTGCGTATTGAAATAGATAAAAGGTTACAAAGAAAATTTGTCCTTTTCGTCCAAAAGTATATGAACCCAATATTCAAAAAAATTTGTGGGGCTAAAGCCGATAATATAAGCACGATTGCACTAGACAAAAAAATGTTCTTGGAGAAGTTGTACGGTGAAGATAATAAAGCTCTTTGTAAGTTATTGAATCTTGATGCAGACAGCCTTCAAGATAAAGGCTATCTAATACGATAGCTGAACTAAGAAAGATATCTCAATGCGTGTAATTTTAAATTCTTTACCAAAATCAGGAACACACCTGCTAACAAGGTTTTTTGATTTATTGGAGTTCGAGGAAGTCCGGCCAGGGTTAGCTGGTGGACTGATCAGAAAGACATCTAACAACCCGCTTAAAAATTTCGTTAAGCATAATAGAAAAGCAAAAACTGAGGAAAAAGGCTTTCATATAGATCTTGATATACCGGAAAACCTAATTAAAAGAGAATGGCTTATCAATTACCTGAATCAAGTAGAGGAAAATTGTTATTTACGTGGTCATCTACCTTATTCACCTGAATTAAGCCAAGTTTTAAAAGATGCTGGATATAAGCATCTTTATATAAGCAGGGATCCTCGGGATGTTCTCTGCTCCCTTTCAAATTTCCATACACGTGATCACAAGCCGTTTAGCGAAACATTTAGTAACTTACCACCAGAAAAACGTCGGAATTTAGCACTGTTCGGTGTAAAGAAGGGAGAAATTGTCCTGAGCCCATTAGCCAAAAGGCTTGAATATTCATCAGGTTGGTTAAATGATAGCAATGTATTATGTGTAAAGTTCGAAGATCTTATAGGTGAAAAAGGAGGCGGTAGTAACTTAAACCAAACAATCCAGATTAAAAATATTCTGGACTTCGTTAGAATCAAAAAAAGTGAAAATGAAATAGCAAAAATTGCCGATAATTTATTCTTTCAAAAATCCAGTACCTTCCATAAAGGTACAATTGGTCAGTGGCTCAACCAATTTTCCGATGAAGAAGCTGGTTATATAAATAAAGAGATAGGGAGTTGGATACCAATATTCGGATATGAAATTTGATTATTTCTCATAAATATAAATTTATATATATCAAATCAAGTAAAACAGCTGGTACCAGTCTTGAAGTTTACCTGTCTCAAGTGTGCGACAAAAAGGATGTGTTTACACCGATTTGCCCATCATCAAGCAAGCATGTTCCAAGAAACCATAAGGGCTTTTTTAATCCAGTCTGCGAATTATCAGAATTCGGAGTTTCGGATATAAGGTCAATTACAAGTGATTTGGTGAACAGAAGAAAATATTACAACCATATTACTGCTCGCAGGTTACGTTGCAGACTGGATAATGATACCTGGTCAAAATATTTGAAATTTACAGTAGAGCGCAATCCCTTCGATAAAGTATTTTCAATGTACAAAATGCTTAATTATCGAAGAAACGGGAAACTGTCTTTGGCCGAATTTTTTGATGAAGGTCTTTTTCTTCGTGCAAAAAATTATAAATATTATGCAGATTCTGAAGGCAATATTATTGTAGATAAAATACTAAGGTACGAAAATCTAGATGATGAGCTTAATAATTTATTTTCCAAACTTGGAATTCCTTTTTTCGGGAGCCTTGATGAAAATGAAAAAAGTAGCTATTCGGCGATAGATGGTACATATAAGGAAGTTTTTACCGAGGAGCAATTGGCTAAAATAAGAATTTCATACTCCGATGAGATTGCACTTGCTGAAAATAATTTTTCATTGACTATCCAAGAATGAATCATAGTTTCAAGCCAATATTCCTGATTTCATTGCCTCGTTCCGGGTCAACACTTTTGCAAAAAATTATGATGGCACATGATTGTATTGCTTCTACAGCTGAGCCCTGGTTTTTATTGCCTTTGAGTTATATGAGACATAAAAGCTCTGGTAAAGCGGAATATGGTTTTAATCAGGCAATAAATGCTTTTATGAGAATCGAAGCAGATTGTGGTCAGGACCATATTGATCGATTAGTTTCCAATTTTGCTTATGACATATATGGGAAATATGTTTTATCAAACGAAGATTATTTTCTGGATAAAACGCCAAGATATTATCTTTGTGTTCAGGAGTTAAGACGTATTTTCCCGGAAGCAAAATTCATCGTTTTGACACGGAATCCGATTTCAATTTTTGCTTCTTCTGTAGAAGCGTTTCGAAATAATACATTATACCGGCTTGATCATCTGGATAATGATTTCACTTTAGGCCCGAAATTAATTGCTGAATTCTGTAAATATAGTTCAGGGAACTATTTTTTATTAAGCTATGACAATCTGGTCACTAATCCTTCAGATTCTATCAGCAAACTATTTTCATACCTTAATTTGGATTTTAGTGAATCTTTAATAGAAAAATCATTCAAAGTGAAATTAGAAGGGCACGGCGATCATCTGGGTGCAAAAAAATTGGATCATATCGATCAGTCATTAGTGAGATGGAAGAATGTTATAAACAGCAAATCAAGGAAAAAAAGAGCTATCCAGATGCTAAATAATTTTCCTGATGAATATTTATCATTACAGGATTTAAATAAAGAAGAATTGCTTTCTCAGCTGGAGAAGCATGAGGTTTCCAAATTTGGCGTGAATGATTTTTTTGAGTTATGGCGTGAAAATATTTATCGGTTAGGTAAAAAAATATTTTCATGAATCTAAACAAAACGTTTAATTGGGCGCGTTATCACGCTTTTCATTCAACCCAGAATAAGAAGTATAACGTATCTGCGTATATTCGATTTTTGATGGATATTTTTGATATTCATCCAAAAAGAAACAAGCAGTTAAAGAAGTTGATAGTTGGCAATGGTCAGCCTTTAATGATTTTTCTGCATATCCCGAAAACTGGAGGGACATACGTTGGTAGCTGCTTTCCGGACAATGAGATTCTCTCTATAAATCATTCTCTTCTCAGAAAAGAGTTATCTGATAAATACATACCTATAGGTTTGATAGGCACTACATTTGTGCCTCCAGAAAATTCGTTGGTTTTCTCTACGGTAAGACACCCAATAACATTCTTTCGTTCATATTATCACCATGTAATAGGTTTCGACGGTTTTACTAACACGCAGCACTATGACTACAAAAATGCACTTAAAGGATTTGAATATCTAATTCAATGCATTCTTGATCGTGAAAATCACTGGCCATCCAGAAAATTTTTATACCCTCAGTTATTTGACCAGGATGGGCAACTTGTTCCTCAATGGATAAACAGGTCTGAACAATTAGATGTCGATTTATTAAATTTTTCTAAAAAATTCAATTTGCAATATGTTAAGAAAGATAGAAAAAGAAGTGCGCCAGTTGATCCTTTATCTTCGTACTATTCTGACGCACTTATGGATATTGTAACCAGTCATTATCATCGCGAAATATCATTGTTTGGGTATAAAAACTCCAAAGACATCACTCTTGCTTCAGAAACAACCTTTATTGTAAGCGAGGGTAATCTAACCGGAGATATTAGAGATAAAAATATTCAATATTATTATTATGATGATAGGTTGGTTCACTAAAAATATTATTAACCAGTTTTTGCTCATTGCATGACAAAAAATAAATTGATATGCAGGTTGGTTGGGGGTCTTGGAAATCAATTGTTTTCCTATGCCGCAGCAAAAAGACTTGCCAAAGTAAATAATGCAGAATTGGTATTAGATCAGGTGAGTGGTTTTAAATATGATAAAACCTATAAAAGATCATACCAGCTTGATCATTTTAATATTTCAGCAAAATTGGCTACAAGACAGGAAAGGTTAGAGCCATTTTCCAAAGTAAGAAGGTACATATTAAAAAAGAATGCCAGAATGGTAGATTTTCTTGCTAGAAAGTATATCACCCAGGATAAGATTGAGTTCGACAAAAGATTACTTGATTTGAGGTTTTCTGGAACTGTATTTATCGAGGGGTATTGGCAAAGTGAAAAATATTTTAAGGATATTGCTCAAGATATAAAAAATGAGTTCAGGATAGATCAACCGCAAGACATAAAGAATACCCAGATAAAGAATGTTATAGCTAATTCAGGTATATCTGTAGCATTGCATTTCAGAGACTTTAACGGTTTAACAAATACCACCGAAAATCTTGATCCTGATTATTATACAAAAGCAATAAAACATATATTTGATTATACCGATGACCCTACTTTTGTCGTTTTCTCAGATAATATTGAATTAGCTAAAAGTTCATTAAAAATCCAACCCAGTAAAGTTGTTTATGTAAACCATAATAATAGTGATGATTTGGCATTTTGTGACATGTACTTGATGAAATCCTGTACACATACAATAATCGCCAACAGTTCTTTTAGTTGGTGGGGTGCTTGGTTAAATCCCAATCCTTACAAAATCATCATTGCGCCGTCATTGGTCAAGAAAACAGGAGTAAGCTCGTGGGGCTTCGATGGACTAATACCAAATGAATGGATTCTAATCTAGCAATCAACATACTTTGCATTTTTTGTAAATCACCATATCAATTCATTAAGCATTACAACTGGATTTGTCTAATATACCTTTAATAAGCGTAGTAATGTCTTCATTTAATGATGAAGATACTATTACCGCAGCAATAAATAGTATTCTTTCACAAACTGAAAATAGATTTGAATTTCTTATTATTGATGATAATAGTAATGATAACTCTTACGAAATCTTATTGAACTTTGCGCGAAGTGATCAAAGAATCGTTTTATTGCCACGCTTTAGTTCTAATGTAGGTCTCGCAAAATGTTTGAATTTTGCTATTTCAAAATGTAATACACAGTTCATTGCTAGAATGGATGCTGATGATATAAGTCATCCAAAGCGCCTCCATGAAGAATTTAACTTTTTAAAATCACATCCCGAAATTGATGTGGTTGGGTCAAATGCAATATTGATTGACAAGCAGGGTAGTTCAATTGGTGTAACAAATCTTCCTACTACTCACTCAGATATTGAAAAGTCAATATTTAGGCAATGTCCTTTTGTCCACCCCTCTGTAATGTTCAGATTGTCATTCATAGAAAATGCTGGATTTTATGACCCTTCTCTGAAAAAAAAACAAGATTATGATTTGTGGTTTAGAACATATAAATTTTCCAAATTTGCGAATATAGCTAAGCCATTGTTAGATTATAGAGTGAAGAAATATAAACCATTAAAAACAGATTTATATGGCTTCTATATTCGAGCCCTGAATTCATACCGACAAAAAATGATCGTAAAAGGTATATTTTGGGCTGTAGTTATATTGTCATTAAACTTGCTAAAGAGGTTCGGTTACAAAGCCAGGAGTATTTCTAAAGATGGCTAGTTTTACCAGGAGCCCTTATTGGCACAAATTTAATGGTCTTAGCAGATATTTTGTTGCTCATATCCTCTCAAGCTTTATTCCGTACATTATTTTAAATGAATATCCGAGATCTGGAGGAAGCTGGATTTGTACCATGTTAAGTGAGTGTTTAATGATTCCGTTTCCAAGAAATCGATTACCAATGTTAAATCGCTGTATTTTACACGGGCATAAATTACATAGTTGGAATTTGGATAATGTTATTATTATTTGGAGAGATGGCAGGGATATATTGATATCACAGTATTACCATTACTTGTTCGAAAATGACCGAGGTAATTCACTGCTGGTAAAAAATACAAGAAGTGATCTTAATTTTAAAGATTATAATGATATCCAAAGTAATCTTGAACAATTTATAGACTATATGTACAAGCAACCACGTCATCCTAAATTTACCTGGCGTGACTTTGTTTTTAAATGGGCCGAATTTGATAAAGGAGTGCATGTAAAATATGAAGATATGTTGCAGGATCCCATATATGAACTGGATAAACTTCTTTATACATTGACCGGAAAAATGTATGACAAAACTATGATTGCCGAAGTGATTAAAAACCATAGTTTTGAAAATATCACTGGTCGAAAAAAAGGGGATGAAGTTGTTAATTCATTTGCAAGGAAAGGAGTGTCCGGAGATTGGAAAAAGTATTTTGATAATAAAGCACGCATAAAGTTTAATGAATATGCAGGCGATGCATTGATAAAACTAGGATATGAAAAAAATGACTCCTGGACATGAATACAATTGTATACAAATTTATTAAGTTATGAGCCCGCACGATAAAACAAGCGTAGTAAAACACCATTTCGATACGCCGAAATACTTAACTGCAGCCTCCATTAATATTGAGGCACGATGTCTAGCTGCTGCTCATTTTTTGAGAGAATCTATCGCTGATAAAGATGTGTTAGATATAGGTTGTGGTGACGGGAGTTTGTCAATACAGTTTCTAGATAAATGTAAGAGCCTAACGCTATTAGATGCGTCTTCTAATATGTTGAGAATTGCGAAGGAAAATATTCCAGACTCATCGGGGAAAAAGTTAAAATGGTCAACTTATCTATTGATGAATATTCTGGTAATTCATGCTTGATATTATTTTATGCGTTGGGGTGCCGGCTCACGTTAAAAATGTAGAAGATGTAGTATATAGATGCTCAACATTGTTGAAAAAAGGCGGCAAAATTATTATTGAAATTACACCCTCGAAATCTATCTTTCAATATATATTATGGCCTTTTTATTTTATTCCAAATCTCATTGATAGAAACCCCAATGGGTATGTGATTAATAAAATCACTGATGGTGACTTGATTTCTCAATGCGACAAGCACTCATTGAAACATCTTCATTGTAAACATCACTCATATCCTTTCACTGGGCTAAAAAAACTCCCTGTTGAAATGCAAAGAAAGTGGGCATTTCTTTTATGTAAAGATAATTTCCTATTCAGGATTAGGTTGGAACATCTTTTTTTATTCGAAAAAAAGTAGGGTAAAACGCTTTCTGCTATAACGATAAATCGTTATAAATTACTACTGAAATTCATTTGTTACATTGATTGTTAGGTGAACCGATTTATATGAACTGGCTTATTACAGGCGGCTGTGGGTTTCTTGGTACTTCCTTAATAACTAGTCTTCTTTCGGAAAATAATAAACATAAAATTAGGGTTCTTGATAATCTTAAAACAGGTACTCTTGTTGATCTAGCAAACGTGTGTGATTTTAAAAAAATCAATGCAAGTAATGCATCATTCATACATGATTATGTCGAATTTGTAGAAGGAGATATTCTTGATGAAACTCTGGCAATTTTAGTTGCCAAAGACTCTGATGTTATAGTTCATTTTGCAGCCAATACTGGCGTAGGTCCCTCAGTAGATGATCCAAGAAAGGACATGCTTGTAAATATAGTCGGTACTTTCAATTACCTGGAGGCTGCCAGGCTAAATCATATAAAGCGCTTTGTGTTTGCCTCCAGTGGTGCACCGGCAGGTGAAATTGAGCCACCAATTCATGAAGAGATTGCGCCCCATCCTGTCTCACCCTACGGTGCCAGCAAGCTGGCCGGGGAAGGTTATAACTCAGCATATAACAGGACTTTTGGAATTGAGACTGTTGTATTGCGTTTTGGCAATGTTTACGGACCAGGTTCTTTGCATAAGAACAGCGTTGTTGCCAAATTTATTCGGCAGGCACTGCTGGGAGAAATGTTGGAGATCTACGGCGATGGTGGTCAAACCAGAGACTTTATTTATATCGACGACCTGATAGATGCCGTATTGAGTGCCGCAATAAAACCCGACATTGGTGGCCAGCTTTTCCAGATTGCCAGTAGCAGGGAGACCACTGTCAGCGAAATTGCGGATACTATCGTTAAGGTACTGCTGGCCAAAGGTGTTGGTGATGTCTCCATTGTAAATGGTGATACACGCAAGGGGGACGTACTGAGAAATTTCTCTGATACCAGTAAAGCTCGCAAAATGCTGGGCTGGAAAGCGCAAACCGGTCTTCATGAAGGCCTGGAGGCAACCGTGGATTATTTTATGAATTTAAAGAAAGAAGAGCTATGAGTCATTATTTTCAAGACAAATCGGTGCTGATAACAGGTGTTTGCGGCACTGTCGGGGCGGAGCTTGCCAGGCAATTGTTAAACTCACATGAGTTCAGGTTAAAGGAACTGGTGGGGTTGGACAATTCTGAAGGTGAGCTATTTCATCTCGACCAGATGTACCTGGATGAAGAGCGTGCACGTTTTTTTGTTGCTGACATAAGGGACAAGGATACCATTGAAGGGAAATTTGATGGCGTGGACATCGTTTTCCATTGTGCAGCCCTGAAGCATGTCATTCTATGTGAGCGTTCACCAGAACAGGCGGTTCTGAGTAATATCATGGGCGTGCAGAATGTTATCAGTGCCTCAATCACGAATAACGTCAAGAAAGTGATCTTCACCAGTTCAGACAAGGCTGTGAATCCAACCAACGTCATGGGGACATCCAAATTGATGGGTGAAAGGCTGATGACCGCCGCCAACAGTAACAAACGCCATGGCCCTGTGTTTGCGTCAACTCGTTTCGGTAATGTGCTTGGTTCCAGTGGCTCCGTGATTCCCATATTTCACAACCAGATTGCCAAAGGTGGTCCGGTAACCCTGACATCTGAATCCATGACCCGGTTTGTGATGAGTATTGAAGCTTCTGTCCAACTGGTCATTGATTCAGCAATCCAAGCTCACGGAGGAGAAGTCCTTATTACCAAAATGCCTGTTGTGCGTATCGTTGACCTGGCGAAAGCCATGATTGAGGCACTGGCTCCTGTCTATGGGCATGATCCGCAGGATATCGACGTGGTAAATATTGGGACGAAACCCGGTGAAAAATTATACGAAGAATTGATGAGTGATGAGGAAACCCGCAGGGCGCTCGAGCTAGGTGACTATTTCAGCGTACTGCCGGCATTCAGAGGAATTTATGAGGATATTGACTACAGTTATGATGATATCGTCTCTGACGATGTCACCGACCCCTATATATCTTCTGAACAGGGATACCTGACCGTGCCTGAAATTATAACCATGCTCAATAAGTACAACTTGCTGACCCCTCCGTATGAAAAGACCAGTCAACGATACTGGCCTGGTGACAAAAAGGAGGTTCGCTGATGAGAGTGATGATCCTCGGGGGAGATGGTTATCTTGGTTGGCCAACGGCGATGAATCTGTCGGCTCATGGACACGATGTTCTGGTGGTAGACAACTATCTGCGTCGGAACCTGATGAAAAGCCAGAACGTAATTCCTCTGTATCCTGTTCCTGAACTGGATGAACGTACTGCATTATGGAATACCGACCATGACAACAGGATTACCTTTGCACTGGGCGATCTCAATGAATGGGATTTCATAGCAGGCCTGTTCCGGGATTTTGAGCCGGAGACTATCGTACATTATGCTGAGCAGCCATCGGCGCCATTTTCCATGCTCAACCGTGAGTCCGCCATGCTGACCTTGCAGAATAATATCTCAGTTACGGCAAATCTCATTTTTGCCGTATGGGAATTTGCCCCCCAGGCGCACATCGTAAAGCTTGGCACTATGGGTGAATATGGAACTCCGGATATCGATATCGAAGAAGGGTGGCTGGATGTCGAACACAATGGTCGCCACCAGAAATTCCTTTACCCGCGTCAAGCTGGCAGTCTTTACCACACCACCAAAGTCATGGATACCGACCTGTTGTGGTACTACACACGCATGTGGGATCTCAGTGTGACGGATCTTATGCAGGGCCCCGTGTATGGCATATTCACCGATGAAGCCACCAGTGACGAAAGGCTGCTGACCTTCCTGAGTTACGATGAGATATTCGGTACAGTATTGAACCGCTTCATTGTTCAGGCCGTTGCAGGTATTCCACTGACTGTCTATGGGAAAGGTGGGCAGACCCGCGGTTACCTGAATATAAAAGATACCCTCAACTGCATAAGACTCTCTGTGGAGAATCCTGCAGATGCAGGAGAGCTGCGTATTTTTAACCAGTTTACGGAAACATTTAGTGTCAATGATCTGGCGGCCAAGGTGAGCGGGGCAGCTGGGTCGCTGGGGCTAGATGTCACCGTGAACAACCTGCCTAACCCAAGAAAAGAAATGGAGGAACATTATTACAATCCGAAGAATACTGGTTTACTGGAACTTGGATTGGAGCCGCATTTCCTGACAGAAGATGTACTCGTCGAGATGCTGGAAAAAGTGATTCAGCATAAGGCTGAAATCAACAAGGACGTGATTCACCCTGCCACCAGCTGGACCTGAATGTGCAAGAGGCCTTGCTCAGAGTCGCGAATATCATCGAAGAAGGGCGTTGGGGCGGTCCGCAGAAACGTATCAGTCTGATTGCCCACGCACTCAGGTCCCATGATGTGGAAACAACCGTCCTGCTGCCCAACAGGGATTCAGGCTATTTCAGGGAATGTCTTCAATCAATGGACATTCCCCACTTGTCTCTGCCCATACAACGGCTTGGAAAAGATCCTTTCACTTTTCTGCTTTATCTGGTGACTTTTCCCTTCGATATCCTTGTCCTTTACCGGACATTGATGAAAGGAAAATTTGCACTTGCCCATGTGAGCGGAGGGGCCTGGCAGATAAAGGGAGTGCTTGCATCAAGAATGGCGGGTATCCCTGTTGTCTGGCATCTCAATGATACCAGTATGCCCGGAATGCTGGTTGCCATTTTCAGGAAACTGGGAAGGCTGTCGAATGCTTTTTTTACCGCTTCCAGGCGAACCCGGGATTATTACCTGAAGTTTCCGGAGTTTGCAGATCATCCAGCGTTTCTGGTTCCTGCCCCGGTTGATACGCAGGAAAACAATCCTGACAGGGCAGGCAGGGATGAAAGCTTGGATGTTTATGCGCAACCCCGAATTGTCACCCTCTGTAACATAAATCCTGTCAAAGGCCTTGAAACATTGATTCGTGCGGCTTCGCTGCTCAAAAAGGACATGGAATCGCTGACTATTCTTGTCGTAGGCAAAGTGCCTGACAGCCAGAAGCAGTATTTCCAGTCTCTCAGGGAGCTGGTGCAAACACTACAGGTGGAAGATGTCGTCCACTTTACCGGTAGCCGCGAGGATATCCCTGCAGTACTCAATACCGTCGAGCTTTATGTCTGTTCTTCCGTAGCAGAATCAAGCCCGCTTGCCGTTTGGGAGGCCATGGCGATGAAGCTACCGGTAGTGAGTACCGATGTCGGAGATGTTCCACACTATCTGCATCAGGATGAAAGTGGAATAATAGTCCCCGTGGGGGACCATGCAAAAATGGCGGCAGCCATCAAAAAGGTGCTGGGGGATAAGCAATTTGCCAACAAACTCGGAGCCTCAGCCAGGGAAGTGACTGTCAAAGAGCTGGATACCTCTGTCATTGCGTCACTGACTGCACAGGGTTATCGTGATGTTTATGATCAATTTATGAATACCGGGAAAAAATAAAACATGTTTGAAAAGAAAAAAATCCTGATCACCGGTGGCACCGGATCTTTTGGCAATGCTGTGCTCAAGAGGATGCTCGACAGTGATATCGGAGAAATCAGGATATACAGCCGCGATGAGAAAAAACAGGATGATCTCAGGAAACAGCTGAATTCGGACAAGGTCAAATTCTATATCGGTGATGTCAGGGACTTGCGCAGCCTTGAAGATGTGACATCCGGGATTGATTATATTTTCCATGCCGCTGCATTGAAGCAGGTGCCTTCCTGTGAGTTCTATCCAACAGAAGCGGTAAAGACCAATATACTTGGTACGGAAAACCTTATCGATGCAGCAATCAGGAACAAAGTGGGCAAGGTTGTCTGTCTGAGTACGGACAAGGCTGTATATCCTATCAATGCTATGGGGCTGTCAAAAGCCATGATGGAAAAAATCCTGATTGCCAAAACGCGGAATCTTGATGCCAGTGATACTGTTGGATGCTGTACACGTTACGGTAATGTCATGGCTTCTAGAAATTCCGTAATCCCTTTATTCGTCCAGCAGCTACAATCGAATATCCCCCTGACTATGACGGATCCGGCAATGACCCGGTTCATGATGTCACTGGAAGAATCGGTTGATCTTGTTCTGTTTGCACTGGAGCATGGTCAGAATGGAGAAATTATCGTACAGAAAGCACCTGCGGTGACTATCGGTACGCTCGTTGAAGCCTTGAAAACCATTTTCGAAAAACCGGATCATCCTGTAAGAATTATCGGGACAAGACATGGTGAGAAGCAGTATGAAACGCTGCTGAGCAGGGAAGAAATGTCATCTGTGATTGAAATGAATGATTTTTTCCGGGTGGTGCCAGATACCCGTGACCTCAATTATTCAAAATTCTTTGAGGAAGGAGAGACATCCATTACTGAACACCACGATTATACGTCCCATAATACCTACAGGCTTGACCTAAATGAGACTATGGATATGTTGATGAAGCTAGACTACATCAGGCTTTCCCTTGAAGGCAAAATCGTCAATTCGACGCCCTGAATCATGAAAGTCCTGATTACCGGAGCAAATGGCTTTATCGGCCGTAACCTGCGTACCAGGCTTGCAGAGGATGGCAGCTATGAGGTTGACCAGTTCACGAGAAGTGATTCCCTCGAGAACCTTTTCCAGAAAGTCAGGAATGCAGATCGCATAGTTCACCTGGCGGGAGTCAACAGGCCTGAAAACATGGAAGCCTTTGATGAGGTGAATCGTGGGCTGACCAGCGCCCTGTGTGATTTTATGGCGTCCGGGAATCTTGATACTCCGGTTATTTACACTTCATCAATCCAGGCCGGGTCTGATAATCCCTATGGTGCAAGTAAACTGGCTGCCGAAAAAAGCCTTATAGCTTTGTCAGATGAGTGCAGCACGCCTGTTTCCTTGTTTCGGCTACCCAATGTGTTTGGCAAGTGGTGTCGTCCGGATTACAACTCGGTGGTCGCCACATTCTGTCACAGGATAGCTCACGGCAAACCCGTCGATATTCACGACCCTGACAAGGTTATTAATCTCGTTTACATTGATGATGTCATCTCCAAGTTTATAGAGGTGCTCAAGTCTCCCCACGAAGGATGTGAATTTGTCGGGGTCGAACCTGTATATAACATTACCCTGGTTGAATTGGCCGATACGCTGGCTCGTTATCATGACAGTAGGAATAACCTGATCACGGAAGATGTGGGATCAGGTTTACAGCGGGCTTTGTATGCTACCTATCTGAGTTATCTGGAGCCTGACAACTTTTCCTATGGACTCACGGCACACAAGGATGAACGGGGAGCCTTTGTTGAATTTCTGAAAACCAGAAATTCAGGCCAGGTTTCCTACTTTACAGCCAGACCCGGTGTGACCAGGGGTGGACATTATCACCATACAAAGAATGAGAAGTTTCTTATTGTTCAGGGAGAGGCTCTATTCAAATTCCGCCATGTTGAAACTGGAGATTACCACCAACTAAAAGTATGTGCCGATACACCGCAGGTAGTGGAAACCGTGCCAGGATGGGTACATGATATAACCAATACGGGAAGTGGTGACCTTGTAGTGCTTTTGTGGGCGAATGAGATCTTTGATGATGCTTCACCCGATACGATAGGAGCATCCCTTGATGGGTGACTTGAAAATGAAAGTAATGACTGTTGTCGGAACACGCCCCGAAATCATCCGGCTGTCCAGGGTAATTGCCAGGCTGGATGAACATTGTGACCATATTCTGGTACACACCGGGCAGAATTATGATTATGAACTCAATGAAATATTTTTTACCGACCTGGGCATACGAAAACCTGACTACTTTCTCGAGGCCGCAGGTGGAAGTTCCAGTGAGACCATTGGTAACTGCATCATTGAATCTGACAAGGTATTGGCCAGTGAAGAGCCAGAGGCATTGCTTATCCTGGGTGATACAAACAGTGCTTTAGTGGCGATTGCTGCAAAAAGGCGAAAGATTCCAGTTTTTCATATGGAGGCCGGGAATCGTTGTTTCGATGAACGGGTTCCCGAAGAAATCAACCGGCGCATCGTTGACCATACCGCAGATATCAATATGACTTATAGTCAGATAGCCCGTGAATACCTTCTGCGAGAAGGGTTGTCCGCTGATCGGATTATTTGTACGGGCAGCCCCATGGGAGAGGTCCTGAATCATTATCGGTCGGGAATAGAAAATTCCTTAATTTTGCAAACACTGAATCTCGAAGCGGAAAAATACTTTGTCGTGAGCTGGCATCGCGAGGAAAATATTGATAACCCGGTAAACTTCAATGATTTCTGTGAGACACTGAATGCCCTGGCGGAAAGAGATTCGATTCCAATCATCGTGTCGACGCATCCGAGGACTCGTCAGCGGCTTGAAAAATCCGGATTTGAATTTTCCTCTCTGGTAAGTTTCATGAAACCTTTGGGTTTTTGCGACTACCTGCACCTCCAATTACACGCAAAAGCTGTCTTGTCCGACAGCGGAACTATTACTGAAGAGTCGTCCATCATGAACTTTCCGGCACTTAATATCAGGCAAGCTCATGAAAGACCCGAGGGAATGGAGGAAGGTGCCGTGATGATGGCAGGTTTACATAAGGACCGGATTATGCAGGCCTTGTCGGTACTTCAAACGCAGGCAAGGGGGGATAATAGAACACTGGGTATGGTTTCAGATTACGATTTGACTAATGTTTCCGAAAAGGTTGTTCGCATAATTCTCAGTTACACGGACTATGTAAACCGCGTTGTCTGGAAAAAGTACTGATCTGGTCGATCGCATTGTGAAACTTGTTGTAATTGCTGACGCCTATCCCCCCCTGAGAACATCAGCTGCGGTCCAGATAAGAGACCTGGTGTCTGAAATGGTGCATCAGGGACATCATGTGACCTTGCTGTTGCCAGATGCCAAAATTGAAAAATACTGGGACCTTGAACAGAACGGTAATCTCGAAGTGCTGAGGTTGAAAGCGCCGAAAACCAAGGATATCGGTTATGTGCGTCGCGCCATTGCTGAATTCATGCTGTCCTCTGCGCTGTACAAAGCGCTCAAAAGATCACCTTTCCGGGATCGCCGATGGGATGCCCTGGTTTGGTACTCTCCATCAATTTTCTTCGGGAAGCTGGTTAAAAAGCTTAAATGGGAATCTTCCTGTCCTGCCTACCTGATACTCCGCGATATATTTCCGGAGTGGGCTGTGGATATGGGGCTGCTTGGTAAAGGAATTATCTATCGTTATTTTAAAACTGTTGAAAAATTCCAGTACCGCCAGGCAGACACCATCGGTGTTCAGACCAGTTCCAATATCACGTATTTTAAAAAGGAGCATGGCGATTTTTCGGCGAGGATTGAAGTGCTTGATAACTGGTTGTCAGACTCCGAGGTGACATCATGTAGCATCAATCTCAGTACAACAAACCTTTCAGGCCGGCAAATTTTTGTCTATACCGGTAATATCGGTATAGCCCAGGGTATGGATATTCTCATCGACCTGGCCCGGCAGATGAGCCTGGATAAATCAATTGGATTTCTTTTTGTTGGCCGGGGAACAGCGGTTGAGCAGATTAAAGACAGGGCCGCCAGATTCCAACTGGATAATATTTTGTTTCATGACGAAATCACGCCAGAAGAAATTCCCGGTCTCCTGTCACAATGCCATGCGGGCTTGATCGCCCTGGATCCGCGTCATCGAAATGATAATATTCCGGGTAAGTTTCTTGCCTACATGCAAGCGGGGCTACCGGTATTGGCGACAATCAATGAAGGAAATGATCTGGAGACAATGATTCAGCATCATCAGGTGGGCGAGGTGGTAACAAATCATTCTCTGGAGGAGTTGACAGACAAAGCCCGGAAACTGATTAAGCATGGTCGGGATCAGGCAATGAGCAACCGATGCCGGGTACTGGCCAGAGAACGTTTTTCTTCTGCAGCGGCAGTGTCTCAGATTATTGCTTCTTTTAACTGCAAATAACTGTAAATAACGGCAAACTGATAACTGACTACCTGACGCCAATCGCCTTCCAGTCTTAAAAACTTCCCTTTAAGCTTCTCTTTTCTTCCTGCCCCCCTCCAGTACTGACTCTCAATTATGTATCGCTGTTACCATTATCAGTGGCAGCTACATCCCTATATGTATTTTTGTGTTGAGGATTGTGGAGATTGACAATCTCAGTATTGTTTTTCTCTTTTCATCAATACACTGAACAGTAAAAAAACTCCAAGAAATCCATAGAGAGAGTAGGGTTCAAACTGTGGATTCAACAACACAAAAACACCTGTAGCGCCAAATATTGTTGCGGCACAATAGAGCAGCATGACAATGTTTGGCCTGCCAAGACCGTGTTTTAAAAGAAGGTGATGCAGATGGTCGGTGCCCGGCTCAAAAGGTGATTTACCAGTCAGTGGGCGGGCAATCAGCAGGTAGACTGTATCCATCAGGGGAATGGCGAGAAACCAGAGTGCGACAGTAGCCGGGATGATACGTTCCGATCCTCCCTGTGAACTCTCGATAAGTATCCAGGCCAGTATAAAACCAAGCATGGTACTGCCTGAATCACCCAGATATATGAGGGCTGGTTTTTTTACATAAAAACGGAAATTCAGCACTAGGAAGGCCAGCAGGCAGGCAATCAGAATCAGCAAAAATCCATACAGAGCTGGATTACTGCCACTCAGGCTGGTTGCATAGGCCAGGTATACTAGGCAGATCACGACCATACCACCGGAAAGACCATCCATGCCATCGATCATATTGATCGCATTAATGACACCCACCGTGGCAAATATAGTCATAACCACGGTAAAGCGGCCCAAAAATAGCTGCCAGTCCCCGACAAGTCTGCCAAGAGTGACAAGCTGATTATCGCCATAGGCTGCCATTAGCCATGCTGCCAGTACCTGGATGCCCAATCTTGCCGTTGC
>Ga0181581_10000040_pt1 | contig 71595 bp, 49 predicted proteins | sample 071ome_22_FD_132433 | JGI IMG/M metagenome (GOLD analysis project Ga0181581, IMG submission 132433) | Coastal salt marsh microbial communities from the Groves Creek Marsh, Skidaway Island, Georgia - 071404AT metaG (megahit assembly) | ecosystem: Environmental > Aquatic > Marine > Intertidal... | reverse complement strand
GTAGGTGTACTCCGTATTGGAAACGCTGATTGTAATGACACCATTGGTCTTGCCTGAACAAGAAACACCGTTGGTCTGGATTGAATAAGTATCTGCAGGTAGAGAGAAAATCTCACAGCCGTCCGTATTGACCATGGCTCCTAGAGGAGTAGCGTTACAAAGGTCCCTTTCATCACTCACGCCATCGCCATCGGTATCTATATACTTTCTTTGGATTATGGGGAGTTGATCGAATTTTTCTCCAAAGACATCTTTACTTGTTGTTTTACCTCCAAGCCATTGATCAATAACCGATGAAAAAACATCTCGATAATCAAATTGTAAATCTAGCTCATGTTGTGAGTCTTTGATTTCTGATGGCACTACTGGATTATATCCTAAAATAGTTGGGTCAATTTTATTACCAAATAAAAACATGGGTGCCGTACTTCCATGATCTGTACCATCTGTTGCATTAGAATGAATTGTTCTTCCAAATTCTGAAATAGTCATTCCCAAAATTCTATCGGAATCTCCTGTTTCATCCAAATTTCTATAAAGTGTACTAATGCAATCATTCAGTTCCTTTAGCAGAGAGCTATGTGCTCCCCTTGTTTTGTCAGAGGGATCTACTTGTTTTCCATGAGTGTCAAATCCACCATAATTTAAGTAATAAATCCTTGTATTAGCTCCACCTGTTATTAACAAGTTTACTTTGCTAAATTGACTTCCTAAGTGACTTCTTGGAAATTCATGCTTTATTGATCCTTTATTGGAAATTTCTCTAATCGTGTTTCCATAATTTTGAGATTGATTTGACATCAATTGAAGATAGGAAAGTTTACTTCCTTTTAAGTCCTCTGAATATTGATTCTGCATTATTTCATCCAGACTAAAAAAGTCATATGGATCTTCAGTAACAAAACTTGTAAATGCTTTTTCACCAGTAAATAATAAAGAAGAGCTTGATGCAATCTCTATAGCTAACGGATGTGGAAATTTATTATTTGGATAATCATAAGGAAATTTAGTATGCTCCTTCTCAAGATACCTTGCCAACCATCCCGAATATAGAAATTGTTCATTTCCAGATCCTGACAGCCAAATATCCATTGATCTAAAATGGGAGAAATTTGATTTAGGGTACCCAACAGATTGTATTATTTTAAATCTTTCTTCTCTAAAAAGAGTTTTCATGTCAGTAAGAGAAGGATGTAAACCTAAATCATTTTTTTCAAGAGATATGATTTTATTTTCTGGTATTATTACATGTGGACGAACAGAATTTAAATTGGAATATTGATCCAAAGGAATGAGGGTGTTTAGTCCATCATTTCCTCCATTCATATTAATAATTATTAAGATTTTACCTTTATTAATAGTATTTGTTAGTTCTGAGTCTTTTGAAAATGATAAATTATCAAACGCAAAACTCGAAAACAAAGAAGGTGCTGCAGCAGCATGAGAAAGTCTATGTAAAAATTTTCTTCTATCCATTAAAATAAATTGAATTCTGACATTGAGAAAATAACAGATAAAACCTTGTTCACTTGATGGTTTATGATTTGATTGGTCTCTGAAAAATGTTCTGTTCTGTCGTTCCACAAGTTTGTCCAGTAACTTTCATTTATTCCATCGTTAAGAAGTGCATTTTTAAGTTTATCAATTTGAATTTCTAACAATGAAAATCCTATTAAACGATCTATCATTTCTTCTAAAAGTCGTTGAACATCTTGTGGAGCATTAAATGACTCTAACCATTTGATAATATCTTTGGAGTATTTTAATCTAAAACCACCATCTAAAACAAGATCCCATGCAAATTCATGAGCATATTCAGCTCGTTTATTTGAAGTAAAAGAATTTATCCAGAATAAATCAAACGATGGATTTTGGTAATATGGAGCATAACCAGATACCGTAGGATACTCTAAATATCTCATTCCTTGTTTTGACATTCTTTGAATGATCTCCCAGATCCTTATTTTTTGTAATGCTAACTCGAAATTTTCAATAGGCTTTCCTTCGTATTTATCAATTTTTTTACCTTCAAAGTTTGTATAATTGAAATCAAACTCTTTGATCATCGATGCATATAATTCTAAAGGAGATTTTATTAGAGAAAATTTAAATTGTTCATCATAAAAGTGTTTACTTTTTAGAAGAATTTTTAAAATTGATACTATACTATAGTTTTCAGATCTTAATCTTCTAGCAAGAGGCAGAATTATAAACTCTTCTATTTTATCGTCAATTATAGGATTTACAAAAAATTGGTATACCCTTCTTGTAATATAAAATGCCGTCTCATCAACTTCAAATATTGTATTAATTAGTTCCTTAAGCTCCTCCTCTCCATCTTTTCCTTCTCTTCCTTTAATTAGAACATTATTATAAAAAGATGATAGTTTCTTGTCAGATTTATCGTGATTATGAGGGCTAAACATTACAGTATTTTGTCCTGTTTGTGTATGAAAACCCCATCCAGAATTCCATCCAACTAAAATCTTAGACATTTCTACTACATCACCTTCTGTAAACTTCGAGTTTGGTCCTTTACCAACAGTGTATAATTCCTGAAGTTCTCTAGCATAATTTTCATCGGGCGCATCAACTCTACTAAATTCTAAATTTAAATACCATAACATTTTTCCATTAATTGTAATGTCATAGATGAAATCCTTGTAAGACCCAAAAGCGGAATCAAAAAGAAGTTTATAATAAAAATATGCATAGTTTGCATTTCCACCATTTGCGTATAAATCAGTAACAACCCAATTATTAAGAAAAAAAACTAATTTCCAATGAATTGAATTAGTTCTTTTTGTTTGGTTTTTAAACATCCAGTTACGCAAAGACTCGTGTCTTTGTGGAGCAAAATTGTCACTATAACTATTCAACCATTCTTTTCCAGGCTCTGCATCAGGATCTCCAGGAAAATGATGGAAATAGTCATTTACTGGTTTGTCTATTTTAATCTCTGGTTGAAACAAAGTTTCAATAACTTCGTCAATGGTCATTCCATCAAAGCTTTTTAATTCTGTGCTTGAAACACCAATTAAAGCTCTATTTAATAAATGCCTTAAATTTTTTTTATTCCATTCCCCATCATAAGGGTCTAATGAAAATTCATTAATTTTTAATGTGATATTAGATTTACCCTTTTTGGATAAACTGGGATTATCTCGATGAAAAGTTTTCACCAAGTCAATGTGCCCGTTTTTATGATAAAATACACCCCTTTTTTTATCCTTCATTCTAATTTTTTATTCTTAAATCGAGAGATATCATAAATAATGTAAATCACAATTTTGAAAGTTAAATCTAAATTATTTAAAATTAGAAATTTTAATTTGTTTATGAAAATAGTAACAATACGATGTAACTAATTTTTCTCCCACCACACTACAAACTTCCCCCAAACAACTCCCCCCTAAAACCACAACACAGGAATATTAGCTTAAGGCAATGATATCGATGGATTAGAAAGGATTTGGTCGGTAGAAAAATTCTCCATATTCTCAATTTCATTAATCAAAGCATTACTCAAACCCCAAAACTGATTTACGTAGACAGAAATTCTTGCAAAATCAGGTGTTGGGATTCTTCCCTTTTCCATCTTATACCTTAGGTCCCAAATAATTCTCTCTAATTCCTGTGGGGTTGGAGAGCTAATAAAAGTATTGTTACTTCCGTAATGATAAAAATAATAGAACTGATGCCATAGATAAAATTTAAATAGACCATTATCAATACAATGGAAAAGTTCACTCATTTTTTTTAGGTTGATTTTTAAAATTAAATAACAAATTTTCTATGACGATTCCAGAATTTATAAAAGATAAATATACAAAATCCAACACTCCCTTATCATTTTGTAAAGTGTAACAGGTTTACAGAAGGTTCAGATTATATCTTATTTTAAGCTAAGATCTCCAAATAAAAAACCTTTTTCTAAAACCCATGCCCCTGTGTTTGGGATAGGAGTACTTGAGAAGTTTTAGCTTTTAATTTTTAAGAGAAATCATAAAATTTGTTGCCAATATGTTGCCATTTGATAATAAAAAAATCCGCAACATCATGTAAAACAATCTGTTACGGATTCTTAGAGTACTCGGAGCGGGACTTGAACCCGCACGACCGCAATGGTCATTGGATTTTAAGTCCAACGTGTCTACCAATTCCACCATCCGAGCATACGTCAGAGCGAAAGACGGGATTTGAACCCGCGACCCTCACCTTGGCAAGGTGATGCTCTACCCCTGAGCTACTTTCGCATTGTGGAATGCAAATGTAAAATAATTTTATCATCCAACATCAACTATTTAATCCGTTTTAAATTTAAAAATTGAACTTTTAACACTACATTAGGGTAGGCTTTTAATCACTCAAACCATGCTGAAGCGACATTCGGTCCTCTTCCTTCTGATTATTCTCTTCGGGACTTTTTTAAATGGACAATCCGTATCAAAACCTACCAACCTCATCATTATTTTTGCTGATGATTTAGGCTATGGAGATTTAAGTTCTTTTGGAAACCCTACCATAAAAACTCCCCATTTAGATCAAATGGCTGCCGAAGGTCAGAAATGGACTCAATTCTATGCTGCAGCAAGTGTTTGCACCCCTAGTAGGGCGGGTTTGCTTACCGGTCGCTTGCCGATTAGAAGCGGGATGAGCAGCAACAAATACAGGGTGCTTTTCCCCGATTCTAAAAATGGAATACCAGCAAGTGAAATTACCCTCGCAGAGCAACTTAAAAAAGCACAGTATACTACAGCATGTATAGGTAAATGGCATTTGGGTCATCGCAATCCCTACCTGCCAAGACAACATGGGTTTGATTATTATTTTGGCATTCCTTATTCCAACGATATGGATTCGCCTCCAGAAGTTGTTCAAAAAAACGGAGGCTACAGAAATTTTATACTCAATCCAGTAAACAACCGCATTGAAAATTTCCAAGTACCCTTATTCAAAAACAATACAGTCATTGAACGCCCTGCAGATCAACACACCATAACCAAACGCTATACGGAAGAAGCTATTACATTTATCAAAAACAATAAAGAAAACCCCTTTTTTATATATCTCGCTCACAATCTACCTCACGTTCCGCTATTTGCTTCTGACTCTTTTTTAAACACCAGTTCACGGGGTCTTTACGGTGATGTTATTCAAGAAATAGATCACGGCGTAGGACAGATACTTACTACGCTTAAAGAAGAAGGATTGGCGGAAAATACATTGGTGGTCTTTACTTCCGATAATGGTCCTTGGCTTTTATTCGATAAATACGGAGGCAGTGCTGGACCTTTATATGCAGGAAAAGGAACCACTTGGGAGGGAGGTATGCGTGAACCCACAATCTTTTGGTCACCGGGTACAATTAAACCTGCCATTGTGCATCAACTTGGTTCTACTATGGATTTATTTGCTACCTTTAGTTCTTTGGCTGGAGTACCACTACCCACCGATAGGGTTTTGGACAGTCACGATTTGAGTCCGACCTTATTTTACGGAAAAGAGTCCAACCGAAAAACGCTCTTTTATTATCGAGGGACGGACTTGTACGCTGTTCGTTCAGGAGCTTTCAAGGCACATTATATAACTCAAGGAGAATACGGGCAATTTGGAGGAAAAACAGTCTACGAAACGCCTTTACTTTACAATTTGGACCACGACCCTTCAGAAAAATACAATGTGGCAAAAGAGTACCCTCAAATACTGAAACAAATAGACCTTTTAGTCAAAGAACACCTATCAAATATGATTCCCGGAAAAGATCAATTGGAAGCCCGGGGTGATAGGGGAAGCTAACTTTTCTTTTGGGTTAAACGTCGCTTGATTTGATTTAACTGCATCAATGCTTCAACAGGAGTAAGCGTATCGATATCCAAGGCGGTGATTTCTTCTTTTATGGCTTCCAAAAGAGGGTCATCTAAATTAAAAAAGCTGAGCTGAAGTTCGGATTCTTTCGTTGCTCTAGACCTGCTCTTTTGGGATCCATTACGCATTTCTAAATGTTCTAATTTTGTTTGAGCCGTTCGCAATACATGCTGAGGCATTCCAGCCATTTTGGCTACGTGTATTCCAAAACTATGCGCACTTCCCCCTGGCACTAACTTCCTCAAAAACAATACATCCTCTTGGGTTTCTTTGATGGAAACATTAAAATTTTTGATCCGATCAAAAGACTGGGTCATTTCATTTAATTCATGATAATGGGTAGCAAAGAGCACACGAGGACGAAAAGGGTGTTCGTGAAGGTACTCCGCTATTGCCCATGCGATAGAAATACCGTCATAGGTGCTGGTTCCTCTCCCTATTTCATCCAGAAGCACCAAACTAGCTTCAGAAATCGTATTGAGGATAGAAGCTGTTTCGTTCATCTCCACCATAAATGTGGATGCCCCCATGGATATGTTATCACTAGCACCAACACGAGTAAAAATTTTATCCACCAACCCAAGTGTAGCTTTGGTGGCGGGGACAAAGCTTCCCATTTGAGCAAGTAAAGAAATAAGTGCTGTTTGTCGCAGAAGCGCAGACTTACCAGACATATTGGGCCCAGTAATCATCATAATCTGTTGCTTATCACGATCCAAAAAAAGATCGTTTGCAATATAGGGGGTTCCTAAAGGTAATTGTTTTTCAATCACAGGATGTCGAGCTCCTTGTAATTCTAAGGTTGTTCCCGAAGTCATTTTAGGGCAGCAATAGTTACTTTTTTGTGCCAACTTTGCAAATCCACACAATACATCCCAACGTGCAACTGCTGTTGCATTTTGCTTTAGAGGTTCTAAGCGTTGTTGTAAGCGCTGAATCAATTCTGCAAACAACTGGTGTTCCAAAGCGAGTATACGTTCCCCCGCTTGCAAAAGTTCAGATTCAAGTAATTTTAACTCTTCCGTTATATAGCGTTCAGCGTTTACAAGTGTTTGCTTGCGGATCCACTCTTCAGGCACCTTATCTTTGTGGGTGTTTCTCACTTCGATGTAATAACCGAACACATTGTTAAAAGCAATTTTAAGAGAAGGAATTTGAGTGCGAGTAGTTTCCCGTTCCAAAAGTGCATCCAAATGGGCTTGAGAAGAATCTCTTAAACTCCTTAAGTCATCCAATTTTTGGGAATACCCCTCTGCAATTACCCTTCCTTTGGATACCAAAACAGGAGCCTCAGAGTGCAGTGTTTTACGAAGTTCGGCTATTATCCCATCTGTCGAGGCGAGTGATTGAAGTTGTAATTTTAATGAAGGAGCCTTTTCTTTATGCAGCTGGTCCTTATAGGTCTCCAGTGCTTCTAGGGAATTTGCCAATTGGTTTAACGCTCGGGGACTAATTTTTTCTGTAGCAATTTTAGCCATCACCCTTTCTAAGTCAATAATCTGATTAAGGGTTTTTTGTGTATCTTCCAGAAGTGCATCATTATCCAAAAACTCTTGAACTTGATTTTGCCTCGCTTCTATCGGATTCAATTCCTTTAGGGGAAAAGCCATCCACTGTCTCAACAATCGAGCTCCCATGGCGGTTTGCGTCTGATCAATGATTGATATAAGAGCTACTCCCTCAGGATGATTGGGCTGAAATAGTTCCAAATTACGTTGTGTAAAACGATCCAACCAAACATAATTCTCTTGTATAATAGGCAAAAGTCGGGTGATGTGCTGTAACTTGTTGTGTTGGGTTTCAGACAAATAGTGCAAGGCAGCACCTGCTGCGCTGATCCCTACTGTAAATTTCTGAACACCAAAACCCTCCAAAGAATGAATCTTGAAGTGCGTAATCAATTTTTGTTTTGAAGTGCTGCTTTCAAAAGCCCAATCCTCCATATAAAAACAAGGGTATTGCGAACCAAACTGCTCAGTAAAAAGCTTTTTTTTAGGTTTAGGTACCAGCACCTCACTGGGCTGATAACTTTGGAGCAATTGTTCTACTTGTTCTTTACTCCCTTCACTTACAAAAAAATCCCCCGTTGAAATGTCTAAAAAAGAAACCCCCCACTTTTTGTCATAAAAAACCGCTGCGAGGTAATTGTTCTTCTTTTGATCTAATACGTCATCGTGAAGTGCCACTCCAGGAGTAATCAATTCCGTGACCCCCCTTTTGACAATTTTTTTGGTGAGCTTGGGGTCTTCCAACTGATCGCAAATGGCTACCCTACAGCCTGCCCTCACCAGCTTGGGCAAATAGGTGTTGATAGCGTGATGTGGAAAACCTGCCAATTCTGTTTCGCTGGTACTCCCAGCTCCTCGCTTGGTGAGTATAATTCCTAATATTCCCGCTGCCTTTACAGCATCAGCGCCAAATGTTTCGTAGAAATCACCTACACGAAACAACAACAAGGCATCAGGATATTTCGCCTTGATGGTATTGTACTGCTTCATCAACGGTGTTTCTTTTGCTGCTTTGGGCACAATTTTTGGTTTTTACTAAAGTATTTAAAATTTAAGGGTTTCTCCAAAAACAAAGATGCAAAACCCTACATAAAATTAAGAGTGTGTATTTTTGTTTTTTTAACAACTTATGCGCAAGCTCAAAAACCAAGAACTGAACAGAAAATCTGTTGCAGAATTTAAAGCATCTCAAAAAATGCCGTTGACCCTTGTTTTAGACAATGTGAGAAGCTTAAATAATATTGGTTCGGTCTTTCGTACTTCAGATGCTTTCATGATTGAAAAGATTTACCTCTGCGGTATCACAGCCTGTCCCCCTCATAAGGACATCCACAAAACGGCTCTAGGAGCAACAGAGAACGTACACTGGGAATACAGCAAATCTACACTAGAGGTAGTAGAAAAATTACTAGCAAAAGGAACCGCTGTCTGGGCCATAGAACAAACCGAAGGGGCCCTTTCTTTAGAACAATTTAAGCCAGAGCCTCATGTCTCCTATGCATTTGTCTTGGGTAATGAGGTTCACGGGGTTGGTCAAGAAGTAGTCGACGCTTGTGGGCAAGCACTAGAAATTCCACAATTCGGCACCAAACACTCGCTGAATATCAGTGTGGCAACTGGTGTCGTTGTCTGGGACTTTTTTACAAAAACGTTGCCCTAAATACCGCTCTTAGTATTTTCTTAAAAGCTCTTTCGTCTGTTTTAAAATCTATTCCCTCTACCGAATATTCAAAAAACAAAAAAGCCTCTTTATCTGCAAAAAACTTAGTGTAACTGTTCGCTATCTTTTGAAGGTACTCATCTGAAATCTCTTGTTCAAAAGCACGTCCTCTTTTTCTAATCTGAGCTTGGAGTTGGGAGCTGGTTGCCTTTAGATAAAGAACCATATCGGGTGTCCTTTTACTTTTCGTTTCTGAATTAAAAATTGTTTTAAATTTTTGAAATTCTTTCCGACTGAGGTTTTCTTTAGCAAAAATCAAAGATTTATACAAGGAAAAATCTGAAACAACTCCTTTGGGTTGTTTTTCCCAAAACTGCTTCTCTTTTTTAATTCGATCATGTAAAAAATAAGTTTCAACCGTTAAAGCATGCGTTTTGGGATCTTTGTAAAACGCTTCCAGAAAAGGATTTTCTGCAAAGGATTCACAAAACAAGGTCACAGGATAATACTTTGCAATTTGTTTTGCTAAAGTGGTTTTTCCAGCTCCTATATTTCCTTCAATAGCCAAGAAGGACAGGGTGTCGAATAAAGGTGGTAAACTCAAGTCAAAATCCAAAGGAGTAACATTCGCTTTGTCCTTTGTGTTCAGAAACAAATCTCTCACAGATTGTAAAAGTACAGGATGCACAAAATCCGGTGCAACATCCATTAGTGGCGCCAAAACAAAATTACGTTGGTGGAGTTTTGGATGGGGTACCTTCAGGTCATTTGTGTAGTGTACTTCATTATTATAAAAAAGCAGGTCGAGGTCTATCGTTCTTGCTTGATATCCCTCTTCGGAAGTGCGGTGTCTTCCCAATCTTTGCTCTACATCCAATAGTAATTGTAGTACATCTTCAGCTTCTAAATCCGTTTCCACTACTACACAAGCATTGTAAAAAGGAGTACTCTCAAAACCCCAAGCTGGGGTTTCATAAACTTTGGAAAAAGAGATTAGTGATACAGATTGTTCTTCCAACAATGCCAATGCCTTGTGAAAGGCTTGGATACGGTCTCCCTGATTACTGCCTAAAGAAAGAATAATTTGATCTTGCAAAACGTAGTTGTTCTATTCACAAAACTACAAAACCCTATATTTGTAGTACCAATACTTGTTACATGAATTTTCTTAGAAGTTTTTTCGCCTCTGTCTTAGGTACATTGACTGCGGTAGGCTTAATTTTTGCTTTACTTTTCCTTATTATATCAGCTGTAGCTAGTACTATTAATACTTCCGAAATGATTTCCCCCATTGGCTCCAAGAGTGTTTTGGATCTAAATTTAAACCTTCCAATAGTCGAACGTGCACCCGCTTTTGATGAAATTCAAAAAATTCTTGGCTTTAAAGAGCAAGTTATTGGACTACCTCAACTGATAAAAGCCATTCAACAGGCTGCTAACCATCCATCAATATCAGGTATTCGCTTGCGGTCTGATTTTGTTTCAGCAGGTTGGTCACAAACTCACAGTATTCGAAATGCTCTTAAAAGTTTTAAAAATACAGGGAAATTCATTTATGCCTATGGTGATGTATTCACTCAAAAAGGATATTTCCTTGCATCTGTAGCAGATTCTGTTTTTTTAAATCCCGCAGGTGTCTTTGAATACAAAGGACTGGCTTCTGAAGTTATGTATTACAAAGATTTTCAAGAAAAATACGGTCTTAAAATGGAAGTCGTTCGACATGGTAAATACAAAAGCGCTGTCGAACCTTTCCTACAAAATAAAATGAGTGAAGACAACAAAATCCAACTCAGCACCTTGCTAAACGATCTTTGGGTTACGCTGCGGGAAGAAGTTGCCGATGCAAGAAATATACTTCCTGAAACTTTAGATAATTTAGCCTCAACAAATGCCATTGGCATTCCTCAAGATGCTGTAAATGAATCTCTTATAGACGAATTACTTTATGAGGATGAGGTGGACCAATTGATCAAAGATCGTTTAGGCATTAGCGAAAAAGATTCCTTTGACAAAATAACGGTCGGTAGGATGAATGCTAATTCTCCTTCCTATGACAGCAGTGTCAAAGATCGAATTGCAGTAGTTTTTGCCAATGGACCGATTTTGTATGGAGAGGGGACAGAGACTGTTATTGCACAGGGAGTTTTTGTTGAAACCATTGAAAAACTAGCAAATGACGACTGGATAAAAGCAATTGTACTTCGGGTCAATTCACCTGGAGGGAGCTCCTTAACCTCAGAAATCCTTTGGAGAACACTGGAAAATGTCAAAAAAATAAAACCACTAATTGTTTCTATGGGAGATGTGGCTGCTTCCGGTGGATACTATATTGCGACCGGTGCAGACTATCTTTTTGCGGATCCCATGAGTGTCACAGGCTCAATTGGAGTTTTCGCTACACTTCCTAATGGAAAAGATTTTATTGAATCTATCGGCATCAATGCCCAATCTGTAGAAACGCACCCCAATGCACTTGGATACAGCCCCTTTCAAAACATGAGTAAGTCCTTTGAAAATCAAATTAAAAAAGGAATTGAACACACTTATTTACAGTTTAAAGAACGTGTAGCAAAGGGACGCTCGTTAAGTCCTGAAGCCGTAGAAAATTTGGCCCAAGGCAGGGTTTGGAGTGGAAAAAAAGCACTCGAATTAGGTCTTGTTGACCGCTTAGGAGATTTACAGGACGCCATCGAATATGCGGCAGAAAGTGCTGGTATTGAGACTTACAATATTTTATCCTATCCAAAATTTGAAGAAAACCTAGAAAATCTACTTAAAGGTATTTCTCCCGCTATCAAAGGTGCTAATCCTATAGAAAACTTATTCCCTCTAGAACTACTTTTTTCAAAACTAGAAAAAGCACCCCATTCAATCCCAAATTACATTCAAACCCTACTTCCTTATGAATTAAGAATACACTAAATGACTACTGCTAAAAAAGAACTTGCAAAAAATATTTATCTCCTTTTAGCGGGATTGTTCATCACCTCACTGGTAGTCTCTAACTTGATTTTTCAGAAATTCTTCTACTGGTATCCCTTTGATGTAACCCTTTTAGATAATTCTCTTTTTGAACTGTCTGTTGGTATTTTACCTTATCCATTAACCTTTTTAATAACAGATCTGATTTCTGAAATCTATGGCAGGAAAAAAGCCAATCAAGTGGTTGTCACTGGTATTTTTGCCTCTTTTTTTTCAATGGGTATTTTATTGATTGCCAATGCTGTCCCAGCTATTGAAAATTCTCCAATAAGCGACGAAACTTTCAATCAAGTATTTGCATTATCACCCCTTGCAGTCCTTGCTTCTATGATTGCCTATTTAATGGCTCAATTTGTTGACATCCGTATTTATCATTTTTGGAAAAAATTCACCCAGGGAAAAAAACTCTGGCTTCGAAATAATTTCTCCACTTTTAGCTCACAACTCATCGATACAGTATTGGTAATTGGATTACTTTGCAGTTTTGGAGTTTTAAAATGGGAACTCTTTTGGGGGCTTGTCGTTTCTGGCTTTTTGTTTAAAGTACTCGTAGCTGCCCTAGATACTCCTTTTCTTTATTTGTTTGTAGGTGTTTTTCGAAAAACATTTGACTTACAACCTACAGATGAACTCGAGATTTAATTCATGAAAGAAGAAGCACAGGGCGTTCGACTTAATAAATATTTAAGTGAAATTGGTCACTGTTCACGAAGAGCAGCAGATAAACTGATTGATCAAGGGCGTATCAAAGTCAATGGTATTCCAGTAGTTATGGGTCAAAAAGTAAGCGCTCAAGACCGTATAGAAGTTGATGGTGTTCTGGTTGAAGACCTTCGGGAAAAACCGGTTTACATTGCCTTCAATAAACCAGTGGGAATTGTTTGTACCACAGACACACGAGTAGAAAAAGACAACATCATCGACTACATCAATTATCCCAGTCGGATTTTTCCAATTGGGCGTTTGGACAAAATGAGTGAGGGATTGATTCTTTTGACCAACGATGGAGATATTGTGAACAAAATACTACGCGCTAGAAACAATCACGAAAAAGAATATGTAGTGACAGTCAACAAGCCCGTAACCGATGAATTCATAGAAAAAATGGGAAATGGTGTACCTATTTTAGATACTGTAACCAGAAAATGTTTTGTAGAACAAGTACACAAAAAGCAGTTCCGAATCATACTGACACAGGGTTTGAACAGACAAATTCGAAGAATGTGTGAATACCTAGACTACAAAGTGGTCAAGTTAAAAAGAATACGGATCATGAATATAGAACTCAATACTAAAGTAGGACGCTACAGAGATTTGACAAAAAAAGAATTGAGTGCTTTACACAACCTTCTCGTACAATCCAATAAACATTTTAAAGGATAGGTTGGAATTTGATTTTCTGTCCTTCGTTAGAGCGTATGTTGAAAACCGTTTGGTCTTCAAAAAGTAAATATTGTCCGCGGACTCCCACTAATTTTCCTTGATAAAATGGGGTTTTAGCAAGATTTAAACTCTGTGCCTTTATCGGGTAACGGAGTACTGGGAAATCCATTTGTTCCAGATGTCGATCTTCAGGTTTCATGTAGGGTTTAAGCTCTTTAGGTAAGTGATCCAGTGCTTTTTCAAAAGCATCATCCCAATCTACAGGCTCAGATTCGTTTTGGACCATTTTTCGCCAGTTGGTTTTGTCTGAAAAAACTTCTTTTAAGGCGACTTCTCCCACCCCTGCCAAATAGCGGTTGGGTACTTCCAAAAGCACCATTGCTTGATGAGCCCCCTGGTCTATCCAACGCGTGGGGACTTGGCTTTTTCTGGTCACTCCCACTTTCAAATGACTACTGAGAGCCAAATAAACAATATGCGGCTGCAATTGCATCTTTTTTTCGTAGTCCAAATTGCGATCTTCCTGATCTAAATGGGCTTTACTTAACTCCGGACGCATGACCCAGTCTCCAGCAGCCGGAATTTCAAAAAAACAAGATCTACAAAATCCCTGACGGAAAATGGGAAGCTCTTGATGACAATTGAGGCACTGTGAACCCGTATGAGTTATAGAAACCTTTTGATCCAAATAGTTATTCAAGTGAATAAACCCCCGTGAAAGTTCCAAAAAATACTGGATTGGTTTCACGTGTTCTGCGATCATTTTTTTTAAAGTCCCCTGAAACATTTACTCCTAAAGAATTGGTTATTTTTATGCTGAAAAGATACTAATTAATTTATGCCCATACCGCTTTTTAACTCAATTGCCTCCTGGATTCTTAAAAAGAGAATTCACCAAATGGAATTGTTCATGAAATATCCCATAGAAGTTCAAAATGAATTACTCCACGATTTGTTAAAAACAGCGGCGACTACCGAAATGGGGATAGAAAACGAGTTTCAGTCTATAAAAAGTTATACCCTTTTTAAAGAACGTGTTCCTATTAGTAGCTACGAATCGATAGCATCGACTGTGGAACGATGTCGCAGAGGGGAACAAAACATCTTTTGGCCAACTCCCATAAAATGGTTTGCAAAATCCAGTGGAACAACCGCCGCGAAAAGTAAATTTATACCCGTCAGTACAGAAGCATTAGAAGACTGCCATTACAAAGCAGGTAAAGACATGCTTTCCCTGTATTTCAATAACAATGAAGAGTCACAACTTCTCACAGGAAAATCCTTGAGATTGGGAGGAAGTAACGAATTGTATACAGAAAATAACAGCTATTTTGGTGATCTTTCCTCCATCATCATTCAAAACCTCCCCTTTTGGGCGGAACTCAGTAGCACACCAAGCAACAAAACTTCTTTATTACCCGAATGGGAAACAAAAATGAAAGCCATTGTAGCTGAATCTATTAATGAAAAAGTTACCAGTCTTACGGGTGTTCCCTCTTGGATGCTAATCTTACTACAGGAAGTTTTGAAGGAAACTGGTAAAGAGACGATTTCAGAAGTTTGGCCAGATGCAGAAGTCTATTTCCACGGTGGGGTAAGTTTCAAGCCTTATCGAGAACTTTACAAAAGCCTATTTCCTAAAGATGACTTTAAGTATTATGAGATTTACAATGCCTCCGAAGGCTTTTTTGCAATTCAGGATCGAAATGGGTCGGATGAACTTTTGCTCATGTTGGATTACGGTATTTTTTATGAATTTATTCCTTTGAAGGACACTGGTGAAGAGGAAACTAAAATTATTCCTTTATCTGAAGTGGGCTTAAACACCAATTATGCCCTAGTGATTACAACTAATGGAGGATTGTGGCGCTATAAAATTGGAGATACAATACGATTTACCTCTCTAGCTCCCTATCGTATTCAAGTCACAGGCAGAACGAAACACTTCATCAATGTTTTTGGAGAAGAACTTATTATTGACAATGCTGAAAAGGCACTTGAAAAAGCAAGTAAACAAACCCATAGTGTAGTTTCTAATTATTCTGCCGGTCCTATTTTTATGAAAAAAGACACACAAGGAGCTCACGAATGGATCATTGAGTTTGAAAAAGAACCTGAAAATTTTGAACAGTTCTGTATGCTTTTAGATCTCTTTCTTCAAGAAGAAAATTCAGACTATGAGGCAAAAAGATACAAAAACATGACACTGCTTCCCCCAAAAATCCACAAAGCCCAAAAAGGACTTTTCTATCAATGGCTTTCTGATAAAGGAAAATTAGGGGGACAACATAAAGTACCTCGATTATCAAATTCCAGAAATACTTTAGACGAACTTTTGGGTATAAATTTTAAGAAACAACCTTAAGTTTAGGTAGTTCGATTTTAGAAAGTTTTTGGTCTGCATACTGCTTGGTAACCTTTAATTTTTTTACCTCACTGTTGGGTAACTCAAACATGGCATCGTTTAAAACGGCTTCGCATAAAGAACGTAATCCTCTAGCTCCCAACTGGTATTGCAAAGCTTTTTCTACGATATAATCCAAAGCCCCAGGTGTAAATTGTAGCTCAATTCCGTCCATTGAAAACAACTTAACATACTGCTTGATCAAAGCATTTTTTGGCATCGTTAAAATTAGGCGAAGTGTGGCTTTGTCGAGAGGACTCATATAGGTCAACACAGGCAATCTACCAATGATTTCAGGAATCAATCCAAATGTGCGTACATCCTTTGGAGTAACGTACTGCAGCATATTTTCTTTATCAAGCTCTCTTTGCTCGGCAGTGGTTTTGTAACCTATGGCTTGCAAGTTCAACCGTTTGTTGATGTGTGCTTCGATACCGTCAAATGCTCCACCAGCGATGAACAATATATTTGAGGTATCGACCTCAATAAATTTTTGATCGGGATGCTTTCGACCTCCTTTTGGAGGAACATTGACTACAGTTCCTTCTAATAACTTGAGGAGTGCCTGCTGGACTCCTTCTCCAGAAACATCTCTTGTAATTGAAGGATTATCACTTTTTCGAGCAATTTTATCGATTTCATCAATAAAAATAATTCCTCTTTCAGCACGCTCAACCTCGTAATCGGCTGCTTGTAAGAGTCTGGTTAAAATGCTTTCTACATCTTCCCCTACATAACCTGCCTCTGTAAGTACAGTAGCATCAACAATCGCTAAAGGGACTTTAAGTAAGCGCGATATGATTTGTGCCAGTAGGGTTTTTCCGGTTCCTGTAGGACCAACCAAAAGGACATTGCTCTTTTGTATTTCTACATTATCCTCGCAGTTTTTTTCTTGAAGTAAACGCTTGTAGTGGTTGTAAACCGCAACAGAAAGAACGCGTTTTGAAGCGTCTTGCCCAATAATGTATTCGTCTAAAAAGGACTTAATTTCTTTTGGTGGTTTGAGGTCAATTGAAACTTTATCACCTACCTCATCAGAAGCTTCTTCAAGAACGATTCCGTGTGCTTGAACGATACACCGATCACAAATATGGGCGTCCAAGCCAGCTATCAGGAGTTGGGTCTCCGGTTTAGGCATACCGCAAAAGGAACAATTTAAGTCAGGCTTACTCATTGCATTGGGGTTTTATTCGGGTGCGTTTGCTAGTACTTCGTCGACCATACCATAGGCTTTGGCCTCTTCAGCTTTCATCCAATAATCTCGATCGCTGTTTTCAGTGACTTTTTTAATATCTTGACCCGAGTGCTTGGAGATAATTTGATACAACTCATCTTTGAGTTTTAATATTTCTCTTGCTGTAATTTCTATGTCAGAAGCCTGCCCCTGTGCACCCCCTAAAGGCTGGTGAATCATGACACGGGAGTGAGGCAGTGCAGAACGCTTTCCTTGATGTCCCGCACAAAGAAGGACAGCACCCATAGAAGCGGCTATGCCGGTACAAATAGTGGCTACGTTGGGTGTGATGAACTGCATGGTATCATAGATTCCTAAACCAGCATAAACACTTCCCCCTGGAGAATTGATATACATTTGAATGTCTCTTTTAGAATCTGTGCTTTGAAGAAACAACAATTGCGCTTGAATAACGTTGGCTACTTGGTCATCAATTGCAGTTCCCAAAAACATAATACGATCCATCATCAAACGCGAAAACACATCCATCTGAGCCACATTCAGCTGTCGTTCTTCTATGATGTAAGGGGTCATACTGCTTACGATTTTATCGTAATACATGGCATTGATTCCGTGGTGTTTTGTGGCGTATTTTTTAAATTCTTTACCGTAGTCCATCTCGCTTTATTTTCTTTTAAAATTAATGAAATTATTACGCTTTTCCGTAGGCTTCTTTAACAAAGGTATCAAAAGCTACTTTTTTACTTTTTAAGGGCGCTTTATCCAAAAAGAATCGAAGCATTTTATCGCCCATCAATTGTTCAGAAATTCTTTTTGTTTCTTCTTGGTTACTCAATACATTAGATACTATGCCATCCAGTTGCTCCTGTTCTGGAATTTGTCCGTACTGCATCATCTGGTTTTTCACAAGGGTTGTTGTAAACTCTTTAAGCTCATCAAAGGTCATAGTAAGCTGATTTTCATTAATGATTTTTCCTTCAATTAACTGATAGCGAATTCCCTTTTCAGATTTTTCGTATTCTTCTGCTGCTTCCTTTTCAGTAAGGGGATCTTTGGCAGAAGTTTGAATCCATTTTTTTAAGAAATCATCCGGTAATTTGAATTTTGTTTTTTCCACTAGCGTCTCAGAAATATCGTTCATCAACTTTTGATTGGCTTGAGGCTCAAATTGTGTTTTAAGGCTTATTTTAATTTTTTCTTCTAATTCGGCTTTAGAAGTTACAGTTCCTGACTCATAAAGTTTATCAAAAAGCTCTGAATTCAGTTCTGCTGGGATGCGCTCATTAACCTCCTTTAAAACTACTTTGAATTCCTCTTTTTTGAGAATTATTAATTTTTCATCATTCAGCCCTAAAAGACGTTTTGCGGTGTCGTCATTAGTAAAGAAATCTTTGGTTGGGAGTTGAATTTCATCTCCAATTTCCATGTCTTGAAGTGCTTTTACTGCCTTTTTAGATTTCACTTCATCTAAGGTAAAGTTGACCATTTTATCTAATTCAACTTCTTGATTTTTAAACTGTGCTGTGATCTCAAAACCTTTTTTCACTTGCTTTTGTGAAACAAGTTTTCCATACTGTTTTTGAATGTAGTTGAGTTGCTCTTGAATCATTTTTGAGTCAGGTTCTATTTCGTAGCGGGTGATTTTTTTTAAAATATCTAGTTTGACATCAAATTTTGGAGAAATGCCTAGCTCAAATTCGAAATTCATTTGATCCGCTTTCCAGTCAATTCCATTTTCACTTTCTTTAGGGATTGGGTTACCCAGAAGCTCAAGTTTTTCTTCTTGAATATATTTTTCTAAATTTTCTCTGAGCAGTTTGTTAACCTCGTCAGCAATGACAGCTTGTTCGTATTGTTTTTTGATCATTCCCATAGGAACGTGACCTTTTCTAAATCCGGGAATATTTGCGTTTTTCCTGTAATCGCTCAATACTTTGTTTACGCTATTTTCATAATCTTTTCGATCTACGCTAATGTTGATGACTGAATTTAAAGCGTCTATATCGGTTTTGCTGATGTTCATATACTAAAAATTTAGTGCGCAAAAGTACACTTTTTTATTGCCATGACAAAGTTTTAAACCCTTAGCCTTGGGTTCACTTATCCCTGTCTTTTAAAAAAAGAAAGATTTAATCATTTAAAAAATGTACACTAAATAAAATCCATTATATTTGCAGCCCAGAATTAATAACCAGAGGGTCGTGTATCCTCACAAATTAATATGATATGCCAGTAAAACTGAGACTTCAAAGACACGGAAAAAAAGGGAAACCCTTTTATTGGTTAGTAGCCGCAGATGCCCGTGCAAAAAGAGATGGACGTTACCTTGAAAAATTAGGTACTTACAATCCCAACACCAATCCTGCCACAGTAGTTATCGACATCGATCGTGCTGTTACTTGGCTCGAAAAAGGAGCACAACCCACTGATACAGCTAGAACACTTTTATCTTATCGAGGTGCCATGTTGAAACATCATTTGAATGGCGGAGTTCGTAAGGGAGCACTCACACAAGAAGAGGCTGATAAAAAACTAGAGGCATGGTTGGAAGAAAAAGAAGCTAAAATTCAAGCGAAAAAAGACGGGTTATCTAAGGCAGCAGCCGATGCTTCCGCAAAACGCCTCGCTGATGAAAAAGCAACTAATGAAAAACGCCTAGCAGCGGCACAAGAGACAGAAGCACAAGCAGAGGAAGCTCAGGGAGAATCCGAGACAGCAGAAGAAGCATCTGTAATAGAAGAAACAGCAGCAGAGGAAGCTCCAACAGAAGAGGCTCCAGTAGAAGAGGCTCCAGCAGAAGAGGCTCCAACAGAAGAGGCTCCAGTAGAAGAGGCTCCAACAGAAGAGGCTCCAGTAGAAGAGGCTCCAGCAGAAGAGGCTCCAACAGAAGAGGCTTCAACAGAAGAGACTCCCGCTGAGGATGCGCCTGCTGCAGAAGCTACATCAGCAACTGAGGAAGAGGAAGAAAAATAAATCCCCTCTTCAACGATGAAAAAAGAAGACTGCTTTTACGTCGGAACCATCGTTGGAAAATATAGTTTTAAGGGAGAGCTGCTTGTCAAAACAGACAGTGATCATCCCGAAGGATACACACAATTGGAATCAATCTTTGTAGATTTAGCTACAGGATTGGTTCCTTTTTTCATTAAAAAGTGCCAACTTCATAAGTCAGAGCTGTTACGGATTCAATTTGAAGACGTTCCAGATGAAAAAACAGCCGACACACTTCTGAAAAAAGAGGTCTACCTACCGCTAAGTTTGCTCCCACCACTTGATGGAAAAAAGTTTTACTATCATGAAGTAATTGGATTCACTATTCAAGAAAACAACCAAAAATTAGGAACCATTATAGCAATTCAAGACCAAGGAGTTCAAGCGCTTTTTGAAATCGAAACGAAAAAAGGTACAACCGCTCTAATACCTATTCATAACGATTTTATCCTAGAAGTAGATCGTTCAAACCACTGCATAAAAGTAAACTTACCCGAAGGACTTTTGGACCTTCAAAACTAGTCCGCTAAAAAAACAACACAAAACCAAAGGATGGCAGGGGTATATTGTTGCCTTCATTGGTAGATACAGGCACAAGTGTTTTGGGTAGAACCAAAGTCCCGTCTGTATTTCTTTTTAAACCGTAGTCCTCTGGTATGGGGTTGGGTTGTGCCAAGAAATTTTGAACTTCAAAGTAAAAATTAAAAGAGAGATCTTTGAAATTCCATTTTTTATCAAAACGGATGTCTGCCAAATTAAACGCATCTAGTTTTAATTCCCCCAAACGATCATAGTCCAATATTATTTCTGGGTAGTTGATTGTACTCGCTTCGATATCTACAGGTACATAAGGGTTTGTTCCTGCAAACCGCCAACGTGCACTAATTTCCCAATTGCGTTTTAATTTATAACCTCCTGAAAAAGAAATCAAATGTCTACTGTCCCACACCGATGGTCGAGACTTGCCGTCTAGCCCTGTGAAGTCACTAAAAAAATAGGTATAAGCAAAAACTCCATAAAAGTTACGAGAGAGTTTTTGCTGGAATAATAATTCTAAACCTGAACTTTGCCCTTCTCCCTGGGAAGTTATGGCTTCATTTCCCAAAACTTCAAATCCACCTCCTTTGTTTGCGAGGGAAACACCGTCTATCAGTGAAATTGGATACTGTGCATACTTCTTTAAAAATCCTTCTGCGGTGATACGTGAAACAGGAGTAAGATTATACTCCAAACCTGCTACTAGATGGTCACTACGAGTATAGCGAGCAGATTGATTTACAAATCTTCCACTTTGATCTTGGAAACCCAACATAGTGTAGGTAGGGATTTTGAAGTAGCGGCCAATAGAAGCGTTTAGTTTCCATTGCTGATCTTCTGTTAAAGCATAGGAAAATGACATTCTAGGAGAAAAATTATCTAATAAATTGGAGCCTTTAGAAAAACTGTCTGCATCAGTACGCAAGCCGAGTGAAAGGTCAAATCGATCGTTTAAAAATTTTCTTCCTGCCTTCACAAAAAAACCAAATTTGAGAAAGTTTAGGTTTGTCTCATATGTAAAATTTTCTCTCAAGAAACGGGTATCGTTTTTATAGCTAGAATTCTGGAGATTCAAGCCTGTTGACCACTTCCATTGGTTTGCATATTGCACCGTTTGAAATCGTAGTTTGGTTTCCCATTCATAAGAATCATTTTGAAAAAGAATACCTGTTTTTGTGGTATTGTCTTCATATCGAGAAAAGATGTTATCTAAACGATTTGAGCTAATTACCGTATTGGCAAAACCCTTTCCGTTTTTATAGTTTCGTTTCCAAGAAAGGCCAACAGTTGTACTGCGCTGGTCAATAATAGGAACTTGTTCTATAGTCGCTTGCTGCTCCGCATCAAAATCATCTAAAGGCTTAACTGAAAAGTCATCAATTGCTCCCAAACCAATAAATGTTATAGAATTATAGCTGTCAATTTCGTGTTTTATTTTCCACTGATAGTCCCAATAATCTGGACGAATAGGAAGTCCGATTAACTCAAACAAAAACTGCAGATAGCTTCTACGTGCAGAAAATAAAAAAGTTGTTTTTGCAGGTTCAGATCGGTCTTTTCTGAATAGAGGTCCCTCTAGTGTAAGACCTGCCTCGCTTGCTCCAAAACGAAAATTACCGCCAAAACCATTGGGATCACCTTCCCGTTGTTCAAAAGCAAGTACTCCTGAGAGTGGATTGTCGTATTCAGCTCCAAAAGCAGAACTAGAGAGGGTGACTTCTCTAATAAACGAAACATTTATCATACCCACTGGTCCGCCAGCACTTCCCTGAGTACTGAAATGATTGATGTTTGGAATTTCTATACCATCAAGATAATAAACGGTTTCATTTGGCGCTCCCCCTCGAATAATGATATCATTGCGAAAGCCTCCAATAGATGGAGAAATTCCAGGCATACTTTGCACCACTTTGGTGATGTCATTGTTACCTCCAGGATAGGTCTCAATCTCTACTGCAGAAAAAGTTTGGGTAGATAAGGGTGTTTCACTCTTTGTTTTAAAGGGACTACGCTGGATTACTACTTCATCTAAAGTCTCAAACTCTTCTTCCAATTCAAAAAGTAAGGGAATATTCCCAACTGATTTGACAATGATGTTGAATTGAGTAGCCGTCTGATATCCCAGATAACTGGCTACTACATTGTAGGACTTAGAGGGTATATTCTCTAATATGAAATATCCTTGGTCATCTGTAACGGTTCCTATAGAAGTTCCCTCCAACAAAACAGTAGCGCCAATTAAAGGTTGTTGACTTTGTTGATCGAGTATTCTTCCGTTTAAAGATCCTGTATTTTGTGAAATCGCAAAAGAGGACCACAATGCAGCAATGAGGTAAAATAGATATTTCATTCAACAAAAATAATCCAAAAGAACCCATAAAACTGTTTTATGTTTATTCTTTTTTAATTATATTCAAACAAAATTTTATGGAAAACAGAAGAACATTTTTGAAGACTGCGTGTAAACCCATCGTTTTAGCTGCCTTGGGAATTCCTTATCTTGAAGCCTGCTCAACAGAGGATGAATTAGATGATGCAAATCAAGCAAATAATCCCACTATTAATTCCAAAAATGAATTGAAAATCAATATAAAAAATACTGGGTTTTCGAGCTTACTTGAAATAGGCGGTTGGATGAACTACACTGCAGAAAAACTTCTTCTTGTCCGTATCAGTACTAGTGAAATTCGAGTGTTTGACAATAAGTGCCCGCATCAAGGAAACAGAGATCGTTGGGTCTATAATGGTAATGAATTTACTTGTCAGCACCACAATAATTCTTATTCTAATAGCTGTAGTGGATCACTTACCTGCTATAAATCCAACTTAGAAGGTGATGTTTTGACAATAAGTTTTAATTAGACGTATAATTCTGTGTATCAGTAAAGTTTTGGTTCTTGATCAAATATCTGATAATTAAATAAGTAGAAACTTTACTGGAGAGGGTAATCTCATACCTTAAATAGATCATACCAAAAAAGTCATAACTGTAAAGTATAAAGTTCGATAGCACCAATAGAGAAGCAAAGAGTAGTGAAAAAGTATTGCTGTTTGGTTTTGAGCAAAAAAAGCGGTTGTAATTGATATAAAAAAAGTAGTTAATAGTAAACGTATGGACATTAACCATGGGAAATTATTCAATTTTAATGACAAATGTTGGACTAAAACTATCCAATAGGGTATTAGAAATAAAGGACCGATTAAAAAAAGTACTCTGTTTTTAATTAAAATGGCATTATAAACTAGATAGATAAATATAAAAAGAGAAAAAGAGGTTAAAATAAGTACTAATAATTTCATCAACAAAAAGGATATTTCGTAAGCCAGAAAGTATCCGATCATTTGAGTAAAAATTGCAATTTCCAATAGTCTGATTCTTTTAATAGAATGGAAACGATAATACCAGTAAAAAATAATGTAATACCCAAATACCATTTATTGATGTACAAATTCAAAACCAAGTACCCTCAAAAGAGTGTCAACTATAAAAAATACAATTAGAATAAGAAGTGGTAATGAAAATGCGGGCATGGTTTAAATAAAATTTTGATAAAAAACTAAAAAATCTAAGCAGTATTTTCAAGGGCATTTATACCGTGGTAATTTGGTACAACAAAAAAAATTATTTTATATACATTGAATTGCTACTTACTACATTAATTAATGTATGGATTTATTAGAAAAAATTTCAAAACAAATCAAGTCCTTACGAAAGGAAAAAAACCTCTCCCAAGAAAAATTAGCTTACAAAATAGATATCGACAGAAAGTATGCTTCCCTGATTGAAAAAGGAAAAACAAATCTTTCCATAGAGTATTTAAAAAAATCTGTGATGGTTTGGATATAAATATTTCTGATTTTTTTAGAATATCGATGAGTAAGACTTTTATGAATTGTAGATTTTAGTAAAAATATGTTTTTACTGATTTCACTTTTTTTCTGGAGGATTTTCTTTCAATTCTTCTTTGTTCTTTTTGGAACTTTTCTTTTTCTTGAGGGGGTCTCATCCTGTTTTTTTCTTTTTGACTATAGATTTTTCGCAATTCTTTTATGTCTAAATTCCCTATTTTTTCTTGATCAGGAGCTTGAATAGCAATATCTTCAACACTAAAACTGGCTTGATTAGTTTGTTTTCGGAGCACTTCTTTTGCCGTTTTTAAGTTGTAATAAAAACCCGGATCTATTTGCTTATTGGCAACAAAGTGTTGTTTTTTTGTTTTATCCCAACGGACAAAAAGAAACCCTCCGTTTACAGAATCTAAAGTCACCTTAAAAACATGAGCGTTATTGGGGAGCGTTTGATACACCTCAATCTGTTCAGGTAAATAACCGGCTACATAAAGTAATTCTTCTACAAAAGCAGTTTGTGTTTCTAGAGAGGGATCATTGTAAATCCCTTCCAACAGAGTTTCTTTTTCTCCCTGAGCAAAAAGCAGGGCATGTGATACAAAAAACAAAACGAGTGCTATGTGTTTAAAATTCATCATGTTTTGTTTTTAATTCAAGCCACATAAAACTTCGCACTATCATAAAAAATCCAAGTGCGTGTAGCATTGGCACTGGATATGTAAAAAATCGTTTTCAAAATAACATTTATTGTAAGTGAGCATTACATCTCGAATGGAAAAAACAAACAGTCCCGTAGTCATTAATGCAATGGTTTTATCATATCTTTTTAAAAACTCCATTATCATTAAGCTTCCCAAAAGCGATAAAGTGAAACCATATATGAGACCATGTACTCGCATGCTTCCTAGTGAATTGTATACATGAGACAAAAATACAACAAGATAAGAGCCATAAAAAAGCACTCCCAGAAGGTGTGCTCCTAAATTGTGCTTTCTGTATTTCGAAATAATAAGCTTAATAATAAGAAGTTGTACTATCCAATAGCAAAAAACCCCCATTTTAAAAAGTAAGTGGATGTTTCAAACAAAATCAATAGATCGCCTATCCACAAAAAAAGGAAAACAAAAAAAAAGGATTTTTTGGGTTTGAGACTTGCTGTCCAATAATAAAAATAAAGTAATGGGGATAACAGCGGCTCAACAAAAAGCTGAAAATCACTATTACTCTCAAAAAAATAGGAATCCAAAAGAGCGAGAACAAAAAATAAGATGAGGGGGAGGGTTTTCAATTCATAGTATTTAATATCGCAAAACCAGTTGTAGCTGGATGTTTCTTCCCAACTCAGAGGAATAATATCGCAATCTGTTTAAATAATTTCTATAGTCGGTGTTTGTTAAATTCTGAATTATTAGCCTAACATAGCTTTGGGACAGTTCTTTTCCACTCAAATATAGAGAAAAAAAGGCGTCTATTTTATTGTATCCTTTTGGAGGGGTGCTCACTTCAACTTTTTTAGGCACAATAGTCCCCATCTCTATGGTGTTGTAAGTAAAGTCAAAATCAGGATAACGTTCTTGTGTTCCAACAAATTGGTGTGCTATTTCAAAATTCCACTTTTTGCTTTTTGGAGCAAATGTAATCTTCTCAGTACTATTAAATGGTGGGATGAAAATCAAGGGGTTTTCTTCTAAAAGATCCTTACCATAGGTGTAAGAAGTTGACCATTTAAATGAAATTTGAGAATTAAAATCATAGGCGAGATCAGAATCAAAACCTCCCATAATTACGTTAGTAGCAAAGTAGTTCCAAACCGGGAAAGCGCCTCGTATGGTTTGCTCCAAACCCTTTGGAGCGATATAGATAAAATCGTTAGCATAAGACACATAGGGATCAAAAGAAGCCTTAAGAATTCCCTTTGTTTTGGATAAGCTGAAGACCATTTTATGCACTTTTTCTTTTTTAAGTTTTAAATTTCCATTTTCAATCGTTGCTAGGGAGTGGTGAAGTCCATCACTAAACAGTTCCGAAGCATTAGGAGCTCGCTGTGAATGAAGGTAGGCAAGTTTTGTTTCATAGCTTGGTCCTAGAGCAATAGAAATTCCAGTACGTCCAGCCAAATTGAAAAAAGCTAAAGTTATATCAGTTAATATTTGGGTACCCATTTTTGTAACTTCAAACTGTGGAAATGAAAGAGCGTAGCCTCTATTTTCCCAATCTGTCTGGTTATAAAACTTTTGTGCGTCGAAAAAAACACCGTCTAACCGAACACCCCAATCCCAAGAAAAAAGGTTGTTTGGTTGGTAATCAACAACAAAAAAGGCCCCTGCTTCATATTTTAAATAATCAGGAATCAAACGTTTTACACCGGTATTGGGATTGGAAAAATTATCTTCGATCAAACCACTCGTCCCCCATTCAAAATTCCAAACCGCCTTGTTGTCCCAAGAGTAAGTACCCAGTATTGTATGAGATTGTAACTTTAAATCGATTGCGGGGAGAGTTGAGCGAGAATTCCTTCTTATGTCATATTCTTTTCGCTGGTTGATTTGGTAGCTGTAATCCCATTTCCATTTCGCATTCTTTTTTGTAGTCAAATAATAGGATAACTGCAGATTCTGATGCATCCCTTCTTGTTTTGGTGCAGCAATGGTATAGGTAAAAGGATCGATTCGTAATGGTTCTTGAGAACTCAATGCTTGAAGTAAGTCTTGGGTGTTCCCAATATGGGCTGCCCGAAGTATTCCTACTTCATTTTGAAACCGAGAATAATTCAGCTCCCATCCATTAACTATTTTGGTTTTTCCAAATTTTAACGCTACTGACCCTTCTTTTAATCCTGTATTGGAGAGATTGTAATTTGGGGCTTTAAAATCACCAAACCGTCTTGCAGTCACATGGGCACTAACATACAAGCCTTTTGCGGTTGTTTTATTAATCTGTGAAAAAACACTGCCCCCTTTTCCATTGGATTCAAAATTTAAACTGGTCGATCCGAATAAACGGTTTTCTAGTTTTTTCTTGAGTGGAGTAAGGACAATAATTCCTCCGGCTGTATCTCCACCATATTTAAGAGTAGCTGCACCTTTAATTAATTGTACGGTTTGAAAGGCGTTGAGGTCAATATTGGGTGCATGATCTGCTCCCCATTCTTGATCCCTCAACCGTATCCCATTAGCAACAATACCGACCCTACTTCCATACATACCGTGAATCATGGGTTTTGAAATAGTGTTTCCTGTTTGTACAAGAGAAACCCCAGAAAGAGAAGCTAATGCTTCGGAGATATTTTCACTGCTAAACTGAGTGATTTGATCTCCTTTTAAAATTGATTCTCTAAGGCTTGAATTTTGAGACTCTACTTGAGACTCAGAAACAATAATCTCCTCAAGTTCATTTATATGGTGTTCAATCTGAAAATTATATTCTTTTTGGCTGTAGATCTTTACTTCTTTTTTCAGTGGTCTGCACTGGGGATGTTCAACAACCACTGTAATTTGACCCGCACAGAGGCCTTCCAGTAGATAACTACCCTCTTCATCAGTTTGTGAAAAAAAATTGGTGCCCTCTATAGAAACAAGGGCACCAAAAATAGGAGTATTGTCGTGTAAATCCACTACTTTTCCTCTTAGTGAAAAAGTGCACAATTGTCCTTGCAGATTAAAATGTCCAAAACCTAAAAAAAGAATGAATAAAAAAGAGTTTGAACAAAAAGGCTTCATTAATCTATTATGCTTATTGGAAAATCAACCGCTACATCTGTTTCACCCCCAAAACCCGATCTTGTTGTACTGGTTTTTGAAGTGGGTTCATGGATCAAATAAACTCTTACACTTCCTGCTCCAGAAGTAGTAGGAGTCCAAATAGTTTCTAGGTATAGTGGGTTGCCCTGGGCGTCCTTAATGTCTCCAGACCCACTACTGAAAGTGATGTTTAAACCTGAGAATTCATAAAATACCTGATGAACATCGGCTTCCTCTTTTATTTCTTGTGTTATATCTTCAATGGCTCCTGGATCACTTTCATCTAAAAAAGTTACGGTAACCGTGTAGGGGGTATTCACTTTTAAATTTGCTCGTTCGACATTTTCTTGATCTAACTGCCAACGTAAGGTTTGTGTGGGTTCTTCCTCGGATTGAAATTTAAGAGAAACAGTAGTAATTAATTCTTGCTCTTCAACAATTTCTGGAGTTTCCTTTTCACAGGAAAAAAATAGCGCTGTGGTAAAAAACAATACAAGGGTTAATATATTATGCTTTAGGTTTTTCATTTTTTGGTTTTTAGTAGTTATGTAATAATAAAGAGGATATCAAATTGACTTGAAATCCTTAAAATTGATGTATCAAAATTAAATAACTAGGGGTGGAGCCCTTAAACCGTGAACGTTTCTGGTCCTTGAACAGAAAAGAAAAGAATAATGATTGTAAGCTTGGGAAATGACTTCAATAGAAGAAAAGGCTATAAAATCTGGAACGGTATGTACTAGAGTTTGAAAGTAATAATCCAGTAGATCGTCATGTGAACTTGATGCGTGTAAATGTGTTTTACTGAATTTACATTCCTTAGTTTCACTGTGAAAATCAAGTGTATGCTTTAGTTTTAGACCTAAGGGAAACAAAAAAATAAAGGACAGTAGAAGTGCAATTCCACGGTAAAGAGAAGAACCGTATTTTGTGTCCCTGTTCAAACTAGAGTTGTTTTATTTTTATGTTTCTGTAAGAAATGACTCCAGGATGATCTTGAAGACTAATATGACCTTCTTTGTAAATACCAAAATCGGGTATATTTGAAAATTTACTTTCCTTTACCAAGGCATCCCACTCGGGACCCGACAGTGGAAAACGATTAATTTCTATCCCATTTAGCACAACAATACCCTCATTCAGGTTGTGATTTACAGTGATGTGATAGGTGTTCCAAGCCCCTGCTTCTTTAGAAGCGATGTTGCTTGGAGGAACCATGTCGTAAAGGGCACCAACTGTGTGGCGTTGATGCTTAGGGTCATCTGCATAAACTTCAGCATCTATGATTTGAATTTCAGGTCCTGTTAAAAAAGGATGCTCGTACTTTTCATCCTCACTCACTCCCCACATAAAACCACTGTTTGAATTTGGAGAAAGTTTCCAGTCGAATTGAATTTCAAAACTGGTATAAACGGCATTTGTAAGTAAACTTTTATTGCCTTTACCACTTGCTTTTTCTTTATCAAAAGTAAAAACCCCATCTTGTACAGACCAGCCTGTTTTTTTTCCTGCTTCGTTTTGGAAAATATGCCATCCTTCAAAACTATCCTTTGGGGAAAGCGAAGTCCATTCTGAAGATGGATCGACCGTTTGAATTGTTTCTTTCTTATCATTAACTGTTTTACAATTCCAAAGAAAAGAAAGAGCAAGAATCAAAAATAGTATTCGCATCGTATTATAATTTTTACTAAAAATACTAATTTAATGAGAATACTGTCAAATAATAGCTATGCTTCTTTTAAAACCATCTCCGGAACAGATTCAGAAATTACAAGCCTCCCAGAAGTTGCTTGTCTGATTTCTTCTATGGATACTCCTGGCGCTCTTTCTTTGAGAAGAAAGCCCTCATCCACTATATCCAAAACAGCTAGATCAGTGACGATCCGTTTCACACAGCGCACCCCTGTCAAAGGGAGTGTACATTTGTTTAAAAGTTTTGACCCTCCTTTAGAATCAGTATGCATCATTGCGATGATGATATTTTCTGAACTGGCTACAAGGTCCATTGCTCCTCCCATTCCTTTTATCAATTTTCCAGGGACTTTCCAATTTGCTATGTCTCCTGTATCTGAAACTTCCATAGCCCCTAAAATTGTAAGATCAATGTGTTGGCCGCGAATCATTCCGAAACTCACTGCAGAATCAAAATAACTGGACCCGGGTAAAGGGGTTATGGTTTGTTTTCCCGCATTGATTAGATCGGGATCTTCTTTTCCTGCCTCAGGAAAAGGACCCACACCCAGTATTCCGTTCTCACTTTGAAATTCAACCTCCATACCCTCAGGAATATGATTAGCAACTAGTGTTGGAATGCCAATTCCTAAATTCACATAAAAACCCGATTGGAGTTCCTGTGCAATACGTTGAGCAATTTGATTTTTTGTGAGTGACATGGGTCTCAAATTTGTACTGTGCGTCGTTCAATACGTTTCTCAAAGTGTTCTCCTTGAAAAATACGATCCACGAAAATTCCGGGTGTATGAATTTGATTAGGATCTAAATCACCTATGGGAACCAATTCTTCTACTTCTGCGACGGTAATTGTCGATGCCCCACACATCAGAGGGTTAAAATTTTTAGCTGTTCCCTTAAAGACTAGGTTTCCAGCTTCATCACCTTTCCATGCTTTTACTAGTGAAAAATCCGATTCAAAAGCTGTTTCTAGTAAGTAATTTTTTCCTTTGAAGTTCCTATACTCTTTGCCTTCTGCAACTTCTGTCCCAAAACCGGCAGGAGTATAAAAAGCCGGGATTCCCATTTGAGCAGCTCGACACTTTTCTGCAAGAGTTCCCATAGGAACTAAACAGACTTCTATTTCAGAAGACAAAAATTGTCTTTCAAATTCTTTATTTTCTCCTACATAGGAACCGTACATCTTTTTAATTTTTTTCGCTCCAAAGAGTAGACCTAAACCAAAGTCATCAACGCCCACATTTGCGGAAATGCATGTAAAGTCACCAAAGGAACTTTGCGACAAAGCTTTAATTAAATTTTCAGGTATTCCGCATAATCCGAAACCACCAAGCATAAGAGTCATACCACTTTGTATCCCTTCTATGGCTTGGTTGATCGTTGCTACATTTTTTCGAATCATGGGTTGTTACATTCCTAATATTTTCGGGCTTTTAGTTTCTCTATTAATTTAGGAACTACCTCAAAAGCATCTCCTACTATGCCGTAGTCTGCAGCCTTGAAAAAAGGAGCTTCAGGATCGTTGTTTATGACCACCTTAACCTTAGAAGCATTGATACCGGCAAGGTGTTGTATGGCTCCTGATACACCAATTGCAATATAGAGATTAGAGGCAACTGGTTTACCCGTTTGACCTACGTGTTCGCTATGAGGACGCCATCCCATATCAGAAACAGGTTTAGAACAAGCCGTTGCTGCACCCAATACTGTAGCTAAATCCTCGATTAGATGCCAGTTTTCTGGTCCTTTTAGTCCACGTCCTCCTGAAACTACAATATCTGCATCTGCAATAGAAACTTTATCTGTTGCCAGATCAACAGCGGTTACCTTCAGTGAATTTGAACCTTCAGCATAGACTTCACTACGAACCTTAACTGCACCATGCTTTTCTTTTAAACCATAGGCGTTTGAAGCTAAGGAAAGTATTGTACAGTCCTTTTGACTTACTGTTTCGTTAAAAGCTTTATTCGTAAAACAGGAGCGCTCCACTTTTAAAGGGCTGTACTGACTGGGTAAAGCAACTACATTGGACAAATAAGCCGCTTGTAATTTTGCAGCAACATAGGGCCCTAAATAACGTCCATCTGCTGAAGAACTAACCACCACAATACTACCTTTTTCTTTTGTAACAATTCCAGCTAGGGTTGTACCGTAGCGCTCTACATTAAAATAAAGATCCTCAGAAGTATTAATATTATACAGAATATTTATCCCATAGGAATCAAGCGCTTTTGTTTCAGAGAGATTAAATCCTACACCTATAAGTGGTACTCCGAGATTTTCTGCAAGTGCGCGTCCATATGAAGTGACCTCTAACCCTGTTTTTTTAACGACTCCCTTTTGGGATTCTAAATACACCACTACTGCCATATCACTATAGTACTTTTGCTTCGTTTGTTAATAAATCAATCAAACCATCGATGTCCTCCGCATCTACAAGTTTTACCGCTTCTTTTTCTGGAGGTTTTTCATACTTTTCTACTTCAGTAGCTGGAGCCACCTCAATAGGCATGACTACTTCTAAAGGTTTCTGACGGGCTTGCATGATACCGCGCATATTAGGTATTATGAGGTCTTTTTCTTCAACCAGACCCTTTTGTGCACCAATCAAAATTGGAAGTTGAGCGGATAGACTTTCTTTCCCTCCATCAATTTCTCTTTGTAAGATGACCTCATTCCCATTTAACTCCAGGTGTACACAATTGGGAACATAAGGCATTTCCAATTGGACTGCCAATACACCACCAACCATACCCCCGTTGTAATCTATCGACTCTCTTCCAGTTATAATTATATCATAACTTGACTTCTTACAAAGTGCAGCAAGCTGGGTTGCGACTTGAAATCCATCCTGAGGTTGTAAATCTACTCGTATCGCTCGGTCTGCTCCAATTGCTAAACATTTTCTCAGAATGGATTCACAACTAGCATCTCCCACCGTAACCACAGTAACTTGAGCTCCAATCTTTTGTTGCAGATGAATTGCCCGTGTTAGTCCGAATTCATCATTCGGGTTTATGATAAATTGTATCCCTTGAGTCTCAAAAGCAGTATTCCCGTCTTTAAAATTAATTTTAGAGGTAGTATCTGGAACGGGACTGATGCAAACTAAAATATTCATTACGGTTTAATTTAATACGAATGTAAATAAAAAATGACACTGTGTCACTTTTTTAATGACTTATTTAACCTTTTTTTCAGCGTCTCTTACCAGCCTAAATCCTGTGTGTTGAAGACCGGTATCTGGAGAAGATTTCATTCGAGCAGCCACCCGATAACCAGAACAATAAGCATCATTGCAGAGAAAAGACCCACCACGCATTACCTTCTGTTTTAAATAAGGCTGATAAGGGTCATAGGGTGTTTTAGGGCCTTTCGGGTTTTGAGCCATTTCTTCTTTAAAATTTTGATAGTAGTTATAATCATACCAATCCGAACACCACTCCCAAACATTGCCTGCCATATCATAAAGGCCAAAAGGATTGGGTTCAAAAGAGGCAACTGGAGCTGTGTAAAAGAAGAGGTCTCTCTGTTTGTTTTCAAAAGGAAATGTTCCTTCCCAAGTATTGGCTTTGGCCTTGCCTTCCTCTAAGGGTTCTTTTCCCCAGGGATAAATTCCCTCTTTATCGCCTCCTCTAGCTGCCCATTCCCACTCTGCCTCAGTGGGCAATCTCTTTCCTGCCCATTCGGCATAGGCCTGAGCATCATACCACGAAATATGTACAACAGGATGATCTCCCTTACCTTCAATACTGCTCATTGGACCTTTTGGATGTTTCCAATCGGCTTTGGGTTGCCATTTCCACCAGACTTCATAATTGTTAAGATCAACAGGACCTTTGGTTGGAGTAAAAACCAAAGAGGCTGCTTGCAATACAGAGTCTGGTGGCTTTGGAGTTCCCGGGGGTAGTTCTTTTTTTATTTCCTCCCAAACGGGAACTTTTTCAGCAGTTGTCACGTAGTTTGTTTCCGCTACAAAAGCTGCAAATTCATCGTTGGTCACTTCTGTCTGATCCATCCAAAAACCATCTACAAATACACGGTGTTGTGGTCCTTCATCTCTTTTGGACTGAGCATCTTCAATTCCTCTAGTAAAGCTTCCTGATGGCACCCAAACCATCCCATCATTAACGACCACTTGATGTGATTTTGAAAGGGAGTCACAACCTAAGAAAACAGTTGCAATTAGTATAAAAAAGAGATGAAGTTTTTGAATCATTTTATAAATATTGATTGATTAAATTTTCAAAACGCTCTTGTTTTCCACTAAGCCGTTGTGGAGAATCCTCAAGTAATGCAATTTTTGCAAGGTCTTCTAACTTTAATTTTCCTTTTTCAAAATCTTTACCATTCCCTGAATCAAATGAAGCGTATCGTTCTTTTCTCAAACGAGAGTACTCTGAAGATGTTATGATTTTCTCTGCCGTAATCAAGGCTCTTGCAAAGGTATCTGCTCCTCCTATATGGGCATGAAAAATATCTTCTAAATCTGTTGAATTTCTTCTGATTTTTGCATCAAAATTGATTCCCCCTCCTTGAAGCCCTCCGGACTGCAAAAAGACCAACATTGCCTCTGTTACCTCATAAAGGTTCACCGGAAATTGATCGGTATCCCAACCATTTTGATGATCTCCTCTGTTGGCATCTATACTGCCTAGCATCCCCTCGTTTGCTGCAACCGTAAGTTCGTGCTCAAAACTGTGTTGGGCTAAAGTGGCGTGATTGACTTCTATATTCAGTTTAAAATCCTTTTCTAAACCATATTTTCTCAAAAAGCCAATAGCAGTGGCTGCATCAAAATCATATTGGTGTTTCATCGGCTCCATTGGCTTTGGTTCAATAAAAAAAGTTCCTTTAAAACCTTGACTACGAGCATAGTCTCTGGCGATGGTTAACATTTGAGCCATATGATCCAATTCTCTGCCCATATCTGTATTTAACAGAGACATATATCCTTCTCTTCCTCCCCAAAAAACATAATTTTCACCTCCTAATGTTAAAGTCAAATCCAAAGCCATTTTTATTTGGGCTCCTGCCCGAGCAGCAACTTTAAAATCAGGATTGGTTGCTGCACCATTCATGTAAACAGGGTTAGAAAAACAATTTGCAGTTCCCCAAAGAACTTTTACACCAGATGCTTTTTTCTTTTCAGAGATGTAATTCGCAACGAGGTGTAATCGTTTTTCTGTTTCCAAAAGACTTTCAGCTTCGTCAACTAGATCCACATCGTGAAAACAGAAATAATCAAAACCTAACTTGGTGATTAATTCAAAAGCTGCGTCCGCTTTATCTCTGGCGCGCTGCAGGGGATCTGAAGATTGATCCCAAGGAAACTGTTGTGTTCCTGGACCGAAAGGATCACTCCCTTGACCACAGAAGCTATGCCAGTAAGCCACTGCAAATTTAAAGTGCTCCCGCAAAGTCTTCCCCATAACCGTCTGTTCTGGATTATAGTATTTGTATGCTAAGGGATTATCTGAATCTTTTCCTTCGTAAACTACAGGTCCAATTCCTTTGTAAAATTCTTTGTCTCCAGTCAATATCATACTGTGTTATTTAATTTTTGTTCTACTATTGATTTCCAATTTTCATAGGCATCAAAATAAGGAGATACCTCTTTTTTGGGCATTATTTCTTCGACTTTATCTGCACTGGTTTTGTTTTCACTAAATACTTCTAGTTCGTCTTTATCAAATGCTGCTGCTTTTGCCGCACCTACAGCACCTGTTGTGTTGTAAATTTCAATGGGTTGACCTAGTAGGGTGGCTAGGGTTGAGGTCAGAACTTCTGATTGGAAAAGGTTATCATTTCCAGCCCGGACGATTTGGGCATTTAATCCATCCTCTTTCATTATTTCCATACCGTAATAAAAGGCAAAGGCAATTCCTTCTAAAGCGGCTCGACAGAGATGTGCTTGTGTGTGTGTATTTAAGTTTAGATTACAGAAATGAGCCCCTATATTTTGGTTATTCAGCATGCGCTCACTTCCATTTCCAAATGGAAGGTTTATCAATTGTTCTGAACCTACATTTACTTGTCTAGCCAGGGCATTCATTTCATTAAAACTTTCAATTTGTGTTGTCTTTTTTAACCAACTGTACTGAATTCCAGCTCCGTTGATACACAAAAGTGTTCCTATTCTAGGGTTAGTCTTTGTATAATTAACATGAGCAAAATGATTGACTCTTGAAAATTCATTTGAAGTATCCCGATCCGTTACAGCAAAAAGCACTCCTGAGGTACCTCCAGTTGCTGCAACCTCTCCGGGTTTGAGTACATTCAAAGCAAAAGCATTATTGGGCTGATCTCCTGCTCTGTATCTAATTGGTATATGTGGGGGAAGACCAGTAGCGTCTGCTGCTGTTTGAGTAACAGTTCCTTGGTTTGCAAAATTATCGACGAGCTGTGGAGTTAGACCAGTATCAATATTGAAATGGTCCAATAGCCAAGTGGCTGGTTTTTTTTCCTGGTAATCCCAAAGCATTCCCTCTGAAAGACCATTAATTGTAGTGGAAATTTCACCACTTAGCCTGTAGGCAATATAATCTCCTGGGAGCATGTAATGAGCAACTTTTTTATAGTTTTCTTGCTCATTTTCCTTTACCCATTTCAATTTTGATGCAGTAAAATTCCCAGGTGCATTGAGCAACTTGGATCCGTACAAGGATACCCCTAATTCTTCAGCTGCCTTAGCGCCTATAGTTACAGCTCTGCTATCACACCAAATGATTGAGTCCCGGATTAACTGTCCTTTTGCGTCCAATACAACAAGACCGTGCATTTGATACGAAATGCCTAGGGCCTTTATTTTTTTGGAGTCGATTTTAGTTTCTGCAAGGAGTCTTTTAGTTGCTCTACACAAATACTTCCACCACATTTCTGGGTCTTGTTCCGCCCAATCGAGACGTGGAGCTTTTATACCCATTTCACCTTGAGGCTCAGAAACTACACCAATAGTTTTATTTCGGTTTGTATCTACAAGCGCTACTTTTACTGAAGAACTGCCCAGATCATAACCAATCGTATACATACTGAAATCTAATTTTTAGTCTCTTAATTTAAGTAGAAAAGCATTGGTTTAAATATAATCAAACTTTATTGCTTTTAAGTCTGTCCTACTTTTCAAACAACGCTTTATAAATTCTATTAGAAAATAATTTTATTGGGAGAAAAAATTAAACTAACCATTGACTTATACAGATGGAGTGTGAAATTAGAGCTCCTCATACCGTTTTCATCGATTGGATTTTAAGGAACCTTATTCTCCTATAGAAAGAAGCTCGTCAACTAACTGCTGGCATTTTTCTGCAGTAGATTGTTCTACAATATTGTAATAAATTTTTTTATTGTTATGATCTAAACCGGAATATCGACGTTGCAAACCTTTAGAAGTCTGTCCACTTAGTGTGCTAAAAATCAGACACGCTGCAAGATAACTTCCTTGGGGACTGGGATGTTTATCGTCGTCTGTAAATAATTCAATTTCTGGGTAGCGTTTTGCAAAGAGCTCAAATGCAGCACCTACAACTAGCATTTGGTCATCCTTTCCAGCAACTATATTTCGCATATTTTCTTCTATGGGATTCCTATTGTTTGTATCTACCGGTTTGCCTTTAATGTTTGGATACATCCAGGTGGCATAGAGGTAGCATTTGGTCTGGGCAGGAAGTACTGATTTTAACTTGTTAAAATAGAAAGCAGTGGTGTCTATATGAACCAAAGGATAGGTGCTGTGATCTTGAAAAACAATTCGATTAAACGTTTCTTTTCGTAAAATTTGTTGTGTTTTTAAGTCCTTGTTCCCTTGCCAATGATCTCTCAGGCTAGCCCCACTAGCCGTAGTTTGTGTAACTTCCCAATTGAGTCCCCTCTGCTTTGCCATTTGTTCTACCTGACTTGGAAGATTCCAGTAAAAGGTAAAACTGTTTCCCACAAACAAAATCCGTTCTTTTTCTTGTGCCTGTAGTACCCCTAAACTCAAACTAAAAAAAAGTATAAAAAGTCTCATGGATTTTTAAAATATTCGACTGTTCCTTCCCAATCGGGATCTGCAGCCCCGGTCCAACTTCCTGAAAGCGAATCGTATGCTATAGCATGAACTCGACCAAAACGCGCTTTATCTTTGATCATCTTAATGGGATAGTGTTCTGGATTTAGTTTGGCGTTGAGTTCCTTTACCTCTTGATGATCTTCTATCCAAAGGGTATCCTGAAAGGGGTAAACCCTAGGAAGTTTTATTGCTTTTTCTAGAGTGTTTTTTTGTAAAAGATAACGGTGTGCTACTTGTGTTACTGCTGTTACTATTCTGCTTCCTCCTGCAGCTCCCAAGGCAAGCTCTAGTTTTTTGTTTTTCATAAAGAGGGTTGGGCTGATATGGGAATTGGATCGATCACCAGGTTTGTAATCACCTAAATAGCCGCCTAAACTCACTGCATACAGAAAGCCTAAATCTTTTGTAGCTACTTTGGAGCCCATATTAGGCCCTACAGTTTGGGTTAGGCTTACCGCATTTCCCATTTCGTCTGCTGCTGTAAGGTGGGTTGTATGACCCATTGCCACTGTCCAAGATTTAGGTTGGGTTTCCAGTGCTTCTGCAACCAATTTAAGCTCCTTTTTTTCAATAGAACGTGCCCATTCCTTTGCTCGATTATAATCCAGTATTTGCTTTAGAGAATCTTTATTTTGCTGATGTTGTCTGTAAGTATATGCTAGTGCAGTGGCTTTATCAAATTGCATTGCCCATTCCTCTTCAGATTGAGGGAATTTTAAGTGGTCCATTATCTGTAAAATCTGAATAGTAATTGCTCCGTATGAGGGTAAATTTAAGGCATAAATCTCATTCCCATTGAAGCGTCCTTTGAGGACATCAGAATCTAGGGCTTCATAGTCTTTTAAATCATCTAGTGTCAATATCCCACCATTTTTTTGGATGTCCTCTACCATTTTTTGTGCTATTTCTCCTTCATAAAATCCTGCTTTCCCCTCTGAGGCAATTTTTTTCAGTGTATTTGCTAGTGCTTTTTGAACCACAAGATCTCCTGCTTGGAAAGCGTTCCCCTCATGATTTAGAAAGTGCGTTCTTGTTCCCACAAATTGTTCAAAAATAGATTGAGCACTTTGTTGTCTTTGGGCTTCCATCGGTAAAATGTGGAATCCTTCTTCTGCGTAATTTATAGCGGGTCCCATAACAATTTCAAGGGGCAAACTACCGTGTTCTTTTTGAAGTTTAAGCAAGCCTGCTACGACCCCGGGAATTCCAATGGTTTGGTAACCGTAAGCAAATTTCTCTTCTAGCGCTTTGTAGTTTTTAGGAACTTGGGTGGAAGCATCAACACCTCCTATTTCTCCTGTCGCTTTGTGAAAAATGGCTTGCAAACGCCCTCCTATTCCACTCATACTGGGCTCTACAACTGCCAAAGTAAATCCAGCCGCTACTGCTGCATCGAAGGCATTACCCTTTTGTTCAAACATTTTCTTTCCAGCCAGAGAGGCTAAAGGATGTGCGGCTGCAATTGCGTTATTAGGATTTGTTTTACTGGTTTGGTTACAAGAAAATAAAAATACTAGAGCCAGTAGTCCGATGAGTAGATCTCTTTTTGATTTCATAAGCATAAAAAAAAGGTTTGTAACAAGTTACAAACCTTTTTGTTGAATCAAAAAAACTTTATTGATTTACCGCTGTCTTAGTAAAAATTCCAGGGTCTTCGGCAGGGGCATTTTCATTAGAGTTTAGCTCGTTCGTAGCATAAGGCATACGTTCCGGATAGGGAGGATTTGGTCCATTAACCAACATAAAAGGAACAGCGTAAGCTCCATCAGATTTTCGAAGTCTTCTGGCGTCATTGTAAGCCATGTGCGTTCCAAAACCACTGACATAACGCTCCTCAATTACTTCTCTTAAAAATGCCGTTTTAGCTGCAACACCATCCGGATTTTCAATTCCTCCAGAAGCAAAATCACCAGCAACATATGCTTCATATTTAAACGTATTTCCTATGTGGTTGTCGTTGAGATGACCTCCCCCATTTAGCCAAGCGCGAACGTTGTTTAGATGAGGCAAGCCATCACTTAGAGATCCTGATCGTGCTTTTACCTCTGCTAAGATGAGTTCGTTTTCGTAAAACGTAACTAAATTTTGAGGTTCAGTAGCTGCTATAATTCCGTCATTAACACTTCCTCCAGTCGAGTTGATACGATAGTACCCTAAACGTGCTGTTTCGTCGGTCTTGGAGTTGTTTCTACTCAACTCATTGCTACTGTCCAACATTTGGATTAGAAAGCTTTCTACCCCTCCACTAGAGTTTCCAATATCTCCTGCACGAGAACCTTCAAGAATAGTAAAGAAAAGGTTTTTATCTCCGGACGTATTGGCTGAAGATTTAGGATAAAAACGCATGTCACCATCGGCAGATTTTATTCCATTAACTGCTGCAGTAGCTGCTGCAGCATAATCTTTTTTGTGCAGATTAAAACGTGCTTTAAGTGTGTAGGCAGCAGCGATCCATTTGTCTTTATTTCCATTGAAAAAAATGTCCTCAGAAAGACTAGAACTTGAAGCTCCTTGAAGGGTAGTAATCCCTTGATCTAAAAGTCTGATTGCGGAATCATATACACTGATTTGCCCATCAAAAACAGGGTCAGAAATATCTGGATTAGCTGACTCAGAGTAGGGAATGTCTCCCCATAGTGAAGCAGCAGTTCCTGCAGCATGACCCTCTACGATTTGGGCAATTCCAACAAGTAATGGGTTACTCGCGTTTGCAGCTACCTTTCGCATATTGGTTAATACACCTACATAAAAAGCATTCCATTCGCTATTAGCCTCGGCTGTAGATAGGTTAAAACCATAAATATTGGAGTACAACGAAGAAAACCCTATCAATTGTCCTGAATACATCTGGCTGATACGATTTAAATGTCCTAGCTGTAATTGGGTGTTAGCTAATAATGATCCTGTTAGAAACAAGCGATCTTCAACATCTGTTGTTAAAATATCGTTTGGATTGGCATTGATATCTTCAACGATACTTTCACAAGATGAAGCGATCAATAAACCTACAATTACAATTGATTTTAATACAAATTTTTTCATCTTATTAATAATTTAAAGTTACACTGAAGAAAGTTGACTTAGTCTGTGGATTCGTAAAGTAATCCAAACCTTGTGCTTGTCCAACTCCTGTTTGATTGGTCTCTGGATCAATACCAGGGATTTTGTTGAAGTTGAGTAAGTTTCTTCCTGATAAAGAAAGAACGATATTACTCAAACCTGTACTGGATTTCAGGTTAGGATTATCAATTACATAGCTTAGCGTAATTTCTCTAAGTTTAGTAAAGGTAGCATCATAGGTAGAAAAGTTGTAAGCTTGGTTGTCACCAAAACCTCCACCAATACCTGTGCGGTACCATCTTTCATCCAGTAAAACAGGTCCTGCCCCGAAATCTTCAATATTCCCTCTCACAGTTGTCCCTGCCGTAATTACATCACCAGCAAAATTGACTAAATCTTGAGTTAAAGTTACTCGATTTGCAGTTGCTTCTGTTGTACCAAATCGGTTTAGTACGTGAAGTGTTCTTGGAGAAAAGACACCTCCTTGAGAATGCTCAACAAGTGCGTTCAGACGAAATTTTTTATAGTCTAAATTGAATGCAATACCTGCACGCCAATCGGGGTTGGGATCTCCTAAAATCACCTCACTTGAAGTAATTTGGGGGAAGCCGTTTTCGTCCAAATCAAAACTACCGTCAGGGTTGGTTTTAGAACCTGTTCCAAAAAGTACTCCTAGAGGTTGACCTACTATAGCACGAGAACTAACAGAGGCTCCTGGAGACAAATTGATTGATTCCGTTCCGTAAAGGTCTGTTACTTCATTTTCATTTTTTGACCAGTTGATTGAAGTTGAAAAGCTAAAATCTTCTTTCTCTACTACATTCCATCCGAGATCAAATTCGATTCCCTGGTTGACCATTTCTCCAAAGTTTCCGTATTGGGTTGCATAACCGGAAGAAGGAGAAAGCGTCACGTCCAAAAGAATTCCTTCAATTATGTTGTCATAGTAGGTAAAGGAGAAGGTTAGATCGTCATTTAAAAATCTAAAATCTGCTCCAATTTCCCATTCTGTTTTGATTTCAGGTTGCAAGTTTGGATTTCCTAAATTATTGTCTAAACGAAATCCTCCACCGAATAAATCAACACTCAAAGGATCACTATAGGTAGAATAAGAGAAACTTCCTTCGGCCAACGTTTCAAATCTGTGTGGAGAGGGCTGAACCCCCACTTTACCCCAAGAAGCGCGAAGTTTACCAAAAGAAATTGCATCAGACTTTAATACACTGTTGGTAAAGTTCCAGGCAAGGTCAGTTGCAGGATAGAAGAAGGATCCATTCACAGTTGAAGAGGCTTCTAGAGCTCCTGACACATTAATAAACAACTCGTCATAGAGGTCAAAGTTTAGGATTCCATATCCACGATTCGATCTTCTTAAGGTTTTAAAGTTTTCAAAAGAAGAGGCTTCTGCAGCGGTGTTTAAGGAGGTCGTTTCTTTGGTAGAGTTCACCAAAAACCCTGTAATATTTCCCGAAGTACGGTTGTACTTGCGGTCGTTAAGGCTCCACCCTGCTGTAGTAGTAAGGTTGATGTCTGAAGTCAATTCAAAACTGGCCTTACCTATAGCATCAAATGTCAAATTTCTGGTACCGATGACATCCTCCTGAAGAACACCCACGCTGCGGTCTCCAGCGGAACCAACGGGGAAGAAGTATGTTCTTCGATCATCACCAATATCGGTATTGGCACGGGTAATGATTTGTAACCAATTGGTGGGTTTGATTGTGAGTTGCGGTGTAGCTGTTATTCGATTGACTTTAGTGTCAGACACTTGTTCAAAAACCGTCCATAATGGGTTGTTATAGGTTGGGTTCAACGTTTGACCCAAGGGTTTTCTGTAGGAACGGTGTCTGTTGATGAAAGCTTCACCACTACTTGAATAATAGGTTCCAATATAATCTCTTTGATCAAAATCAGGGGGTGTTCTTAAAAACCCTAACATTACCCCTGCGGTATTTGAATTTTGTTGGATACGGTTCGAATCCGTGTAGGTGTAAGCTACTTTACTTGAAAATGTAAGGTAATCGTTTAGCTTCGCCTCGTAATTTAGTCTTAAGTTCGTTCTATCATATGTGGCCTCTCTGATGATACCGTCTTGGGTAAGATATCCCAAACTAAAAAAATAGGTACTGCTATCTCCTCCTCCGCTGATGGTTAAATCGTTTTGCCAAACTACACCTGTTTGAAACAAGGAGTTAAAGTTTTCTTCAAGAAAAGTGTCTTTTGAATTTTTTTGCGTGATCGGATAATACAGTGTACCGTCCCTTGCTTCAAAATAGGCTCCAGAGGTATTAACGGCATCAGCCCCCCCAGATCGATCGGGTATGTAGTCACCCCAAGCTTCTGCTTGACCGCTTCTAAATTTACCATTTATTCCTTGCCCCCAAGTGTTTTGCATGGGAATACGCTCTGAGATTTCATCGAGAGAATAACTGGATTTAAACGAAATTTTCGCTTCACCACGTTGTCCTTTTTTGGTGGTAATCACGATTACCCCATTGGCAGCTCTACTCCCCCAGAGGGCTGCTGCAGAAGCGCCTTTTAAAACTTGTAAAGATTCAATATCGCTCGGATTAATATCATTTAAACGCGATCCTTGACTAACACCTCCTGTTCTCCCACCGGTGATACCGTTACCTCCAGCATAACTAGTTGTGTTGTCCAAGGGTACCCCATCTACAATTATGAGGGGTTGACTACTACCGTCTATGGTATTTGCTCCTCGAATTCGGATGGTACTTCCTGCACCAGGGTCACCGTTAGATCTTGATATCCGAACACCTGATGCTTTACCACTTAGTGCGTTGGCGATGGTAGGTTCACCAGAACGTAAAACAGATTGTGTATTAACTACTGAAGATGTTGACCCTTGCTGGTCTTTTACCACCGTAAATCCTAAAGAGGTTACGACTACCTCTTCTAACTCATTATCTGCTTGAAGAATTACATTGATTACATCTTGATTACCCACAGTAATATTCTGTGTGGTATATCCGATATAACTGATTTGCAAAACTTGCCCTTGCTGGGCTTGGATTTGAAAATTACCATCAAAATCTGTAGAAACACCGGTATTGGTTCCTTGGATTATGACGTTTGCTCCGGGTAAAGGCACCCCACTATTGTCTGTAATGTTTCCAGTAATTGTTTGTGCCTGCAAGGCAAAGACAAAAAGTGCAAAACAAAAAGACAATAAGACTTTTAAATTGGTTTTTGTAATTAGCATGAATTTTATTTTTGAATGGTAAAAGTAATCATTATGAGTTAAAGTGCCTATTGAATTCCAATTTTACAGTCCGACACTCAAATGAAATTTTGTACATTAAACGAAAATTCAAAAAATGAACATCAAAAATTCCCTTTTACCTTTGCTCATAATAAGCCTTAGCGCTTGCAATCCCGTGCCAGAAAAAAACCAAACTAAAGACACCGAAAAAACATCTAATCCTGAAATAGTTTTGGAACAATTGAACATTGAATTACCAGAAGTTGCATCTCCAGTTGCAAATTATGTCAGGTCGGTTCGGACAGGAAATCTTCTATTCTTGTCTGGAGGGGGGCCTAAAAAAACTGACGGAACATATATTACTGGCAAGCTCGGAGAAAACTTAACAATAGAAGAAGGTTACGAAGCAGCACGAATTACAGCTATAAATCACTTGGCCACACTCAAATCTGAATTGGGTGATTTAAACAAAGTAAAAAGAATTGTCAAAGTATTGGGAATGGTTAATTCTACTGGAGATTTTATGGAACAACCCAAAGTCATCAATGGGTTTTCAGATTTGATGGTCGCTGTCTTTGGAGAAAGGGGAAGACATGCACGCTCTGCAGTTGGCATGAGTTCACTTCCTATGGGGATTGCGGTAGAAATTGAACTCATAGTAGAAATTGACCCGGATTGATAAAGTAGACCGAATTTCCTTTATTCTGTATAAATCTTAGTTTGAAAGATGAAGTGATCCAACCGTATGGATTTGTATTTTTTACATTAACAAGTATACAACTCTACAATCACATGGATTTGAGTCATAATACCCTCAGTTAATATAGAATTCATAGAAAAAAAGACTTTTTTCTTACATCCCTTAGATAGATTAAAAGAGCATAAACTAAAGACTTGTATAGATCACTTTATACTTAGTTTGTATTAAAATATTTAAATTAAAATGGCAAAGATTTGACAAAGTACACCGATTAAATCAAGGAATAAACAGGTTATCCATCTTTGACTTAAAGATATTCTAAGAGGTATTACTCAAAAAAAAATGGCTAGATAGTAAATACGCCTTATAATTATTTTTTAAAAAATATTCTGAAGACAAGAACTTAGAAATCAATTTTTTATCAAGAAATTTAGTTTTTAAGTCATAACTCAAATTTTAAATCCAAAAAAAAAAGTTAAGTTTACCGTCATGAACATTTAAATTAATTAACTAATTATGAATTTAAACAATTACAAAAAGGTGTTATTAGTTTCACTTTTTTTGCTGAGTGGATATGCCTTTGCTCAACAAACTGTGAGTGGACTTGTAACAGATGAATCAGGGGTTCCTTTACCTGGAGCGACTGTGGTTGTAGATCAGACTAATAATGGTACTACAACAGATTTTGATGGAAATTACAGTATTTCTGCTTCAAACGGACAATCTATTTCAATCAGTTTCGTAGGATACAAAACAATAAATATTTTAGTGGCTGATGGTGCAGATTACGATGTTAGCTTACAACCGGACTCCCTTCTAGATGAGGTTGTTGTAACGGCCTTGGGTATCGAGAGAAACACAAAAGCACTTGGTTATTCTGTAACTCAAGTTGGTGGCGAAGAGATCAATGAAATCAAATCTACCAACGCTATTAATGCTTTACAAGGAAAAATTGCAGGGGTACAAATTTCAGGAAACTCAGCTGGTGCTAAAGGTTCTACTCGGGTTATCATCCGAGGAAACAGCTCTTTAAACGGAAATAACATGCCATTGTATGTGATTGATGGTATTCCAATTGACAACACCAATCTAGGTTCTGCTGGAGTATGGGGTGGGGCTGATGCCGGTGATGGTATCTCCGCCTTAAATCCGGATGAAGTAGAGTCTGTTTCTGTACTAAAAGGAGGTGCTGCAGCTGCTCTATACGGTTCAAGAGCATCTAATGGTGTGATATTAGTTACAACTAAAAAGGGTACTGGTGTAGAAGGTATTCAAGTTGAAGTAACAAGTTCTGTCCAGTTTGATGACATCAAAAACGACCCTTACGATCCACAAATAACTTACGGTCAGGGTCGAGACTATTCAACTAACTCTGATAATATTGACACTTATGCAAACTGGGGTATTCCTTTAAACGGCTCGAGTGTTGAACAATGGGATGGGGTTTCAAGACCATATTCCTACAAAGGAAATAACCTTGAAAAATTTTATTCAGGAGGTGAAACGTATATTAATACTGTTGCAGTATCCTCTTCTAATAATACAGGAAATGTTAGATTGTCTTATTCTAATCTTCAAAACAAAGACATTATCCCTAATTCAACATTAGACCGAAATACATTAGGAATCAATGCAATTCAGAAAATCGGAAAGCTTAGTGCTGATGTTAATTTAAAGTACATCAATGACGATGCTGTAGGTGCTCCCCGACTATCAGACTCTCCTGGTAATGCAAACTTTGGAATTCGTTTATTTGCTCCTTCAATAGATGTCAATGACATGTTAGGCGCAGGTGGACTAGGTACCAATGAAGACGGGACGGAATTCAGAACAAGTGATAATACATATTCTCAGAATCCTTGGTTTGCTGCTTGGCAGTATTTTGATAATTCAGTTAAGGCACGTATAATCGGTTCCGCTTCAATTCGTTGGGACATTACTGATTACCTCTACGCAAAAGGACGATTTGGATTAGACCGTTACGACTATGACAGAACCAGTGGTACTCCTTATGGCACAGCCTACCAACCTCTGGGTAGCATGTCTGAGTCTAAATTGACTCGTCAACAACGAGATGCTGATCTTTTTATAGGAACTGACAATTTAGAAATTATTGATGATCTTTCTGTAACTGCCTTTGTTGGTGTGAACCAAAACTATGTTAATACAGAAAGCGTAAGTGCTAGTGGATCAAATTTTATAGTACCTTTCTTATACAATGTTAAAAACACGCAGAACCAAGGTAATGGTTTTGGATTCAGCGAACGCCAAATTAATTCGGTATATGGATCTGCAGAAATAGGATATAAAGATGCTCTTTATTTAAATCTTACTGCTAGAAATGATTGGTTCTCAACGCTTTCATTAGCAGGAAAAGAATCTCCAAATTATGATTTGTATACCTCTGCTTCATTGTCAGTAGTACTTTCTGATTTAGTAGAACTTCCTGAAGTGATTTCATTTGCTAAATTGAGAGCAGGTTATTCTCAAGTAGCAGGTGGTGCAGGAAATCCTTACCGACTCAACTTGACTTACTCTATTGTAGATCAAGGTCACCAAGGAGCTTCTCTCGGTAGAATCTCAAACGGTTCCATTCCAAACTCAGAAATTACTCCGTTTGAAAAGAATGAAACTGAGGTTGGTTTCGATTTGAGGTTATTTGATAATCGTTTTTCTGCTGACTTTACTTATTATGATAATGAAACAGATGGAGACATCGTAGGGGTAAGCGCTTCTTCAACTTCTGGATATGGTAGTGCTTTGGCTAACTTAGGGGTGATTTCCAATAAAGGAATTGAGCTTTTATTGAATGCTAATGCCATTCGAAAAGATGATTTTGATTTGAGTTTTACTTTCAATTACTCAAACAACACTTCATTGATTGTTTCAACCAACGATGAAGGAACCAACATATCTTTGGATGAACCTCGTTCAAGAAACCTTAGAGTAACTCATATTGTTGGAGAGCAATACGGAGCGTTATTTGGTACATCCTACAATCGTGATAGCCAAGGGAGAATAATCCACGATATTGACCCAGATGGAACACCCATTCCACAAGTGGGTCCAAGAAAAATTCTAGGATTTGGAGTTGCTCCAGTTTCTTTAGGATTTGGTTCTAATATGAGATATAAAAACCTATCACTGAGTTTCTTAATTGAAGGAAAAAATGGTGGTCAAATGTACTCCGGAACCAACGCAATGGCAAAATACTTTGGTGCTCACAAAGCAACTATCGATGCTGATGGTAGAGAAAACGGATTTACAGTTTCTGGTGTAGATGCTAACGGTAGTGCATTTACAACTACTATTGCTCCAGACCGTATTGAAGATTACTGGAGAAGAACCTACTCAATTGCTGAGGAAGCAATTTACGACTCGGATTATTTAAGACTCCGACAAGTGAGTTTAGGATATGGAATACCAAGTGATTTACTCGAAGATACTTTTATCTCGAGTGCACGAGTTTCTTTAACAGGTAGGAATCTGTTCCTAATTTCAAACAGCGTTGAAAACGTTGATCCAGAATCTGGATATAATGTTTCCAATTCACAGGGATTAGAATGGTTCGGATTACCCGTACCTAGAAGCATAGGTCTCAACGTAAACCTTAAATTTTAATTGAAATGAAGAAAAATTATTTAGTACTTATCGTATTTAGTTTATTCTTAACCTCTTGTGATTTTGACAAAGGGTTTGAAGAAATGAACGTAGATCCAACGAAAGCTTCACAGCTCGATGTAAATAACAAGTTTGCATCGGTCTTTCTTAGAACTTCCGGTGGACGCTATGAAAACTGGAGAGCTAGTTTGATCTATTCTTCCCAGATTATTCAACACATGTCCTCTACAGCAACTTACTGGAGTGGAAATTTTTACACTTTAAATCAAGGGTACTCTACCTCTTTATTTGATAGAGCCTATCCGGAGCAAGTTAAAGAAATTGAGGACATCATTTATCAACTTACAGAAGAAGGTGTTTCAGATACTCAAATGGGAATAGCAAGAATATGGCGTGCTTTCATATACCATAGACTTACTGACCTTTATGGAGACGTGCCTTATTCTGAAGCTGGCAAGGGTTACATTGAAGGGATTCTTAAGCCCGCATATGATTCTCAAGAATCAATTTATATGGACATGCTTTCTGAAATTGAAGCAGGAATTGGTCAGTTGGGATCCGATACATTAGGGACATCAGACCTTATTTTTCAGGGTGATGTAAGCAAATGGAAAAAATTTGGTTATTCTCTAATGTTGCGTTTAGCTATGCGTCTCACAAAAGCTGATGCTGCAACTGCACAAGCTTGGGCTCAAAAAGCAATCAACGGAGGAACGATGACATCGAATGACGATATTGCTTTTATTCAACACACCAATGGTCCTGCTGGAATCAACAGAAATGGACATGGAGAAGTTTTTGATGCCGATGGAAACATGAGAATATCCAAAACATTCATGGATTTCTTGAAAAACGGAAACGATCCTAGAACTTCAATATTGGCAGCAAGAAGAAGTGATAAAAGCACAGATCCTGCAGATTTATTTGGAATGCCTAATGGTTTAACAGGAGGTGCTTTAGAAGCAAAATATGGGACTGAAAGTGATTATTATGCAGAACCCAATAGAGCTGTTCTTGCTGGATTTGATACTCCGATGGTATTCCAAACCTTTGCAGAGGTTGAATTTTTAAAAGCTGAAGCAGCTCATAGAGGTTGGCACTCAGGAAACGTTCAAACCCATTATAACAATGGAGTTAAAGCCGCTATGCAGATGTTGAGCATGTTGTATCCAAATGCAGCTGCTATATCTGATGCTCAGGTAAGTGATTACCTTGCTGCTAATCCTCTAAATACTGCAAGTCCAATGGAGATGATTCATACGCAATACTGGGCAGCTACATTCTTAAACGAGTATGAAGCTTTCGCTAACTGGAGAAGGACCGGATTCCCTACTCTTGAGCCATTTGGCGGAGAAGCTGTTTACGCAGGAAACGAAACTAATGGTCAAATTCCAAGAAGATTGACTTGGCCTAATAGTGAAGAGAGTACAAATCCTGAAAATTTTGCCGCTGCAATCAGTAGACAAGGTCCCAATACACTAACAACTAGAGTTTGGTGGGATAAATAAACTTGGATAACTGTTTATTTACATTTTATTTTTAAATTTGAAAAGGTGGTTTTATACCACCTTTTTTTTATGAAATTACCCAAAGTCCTTTTTATACTTCTCCTGCTGTTTACTCTTCAAGTAAGAAGTCAAAAATTTCAATTATTAGATTCTCGCAAAAGTGGTGTGGATTTTAAAAATGTACTCAAAGAAACACCAAATGAAAATATTATTACTTATGAATATTTTTACAACGGTGGCGGTGTAGCTGCTGGAGATTTGAATAACGATGGCTTAACAGATCTTATTTTTACATCAAATCAAGACCAATCACGAATATATCTTAATAAGGGAAACCTTAAGTTTGAGGACATTACTTCACAATCTGGTATAGAAAATCAAAATGGTTGGAAGACGGGAATTGCACTTGCTGATGTAAACAATGATGGTTGGTTAGATATCTATATTTCTCATTCTGGTAATTATTCTAAAAACGATAGAAGGAATAAACTTTACATTAATCAGCATGATTTAACCTTTAAAGAAGAAGCTAGAAAATACGGTGTAGATGATTTTGGATATACTTCCCAATCCGTTTTTTTTGATTATGATAAAGATGGAGATCTTGATTTATTTGTATTAAATCACAACACGAAACTCTTTAGAAATTTTGACGCTGCCTATGCCAAAACACAAATGGATGAGGATGCAGGAGATCGCCTTTATGAAAATACTGGAAAAAAATTTATTGATGTTACCATAAGAGCAGGCATCATATCAAATCCAATTGGATATGGTTTAGGCGTGGTGGTTACAGACACCAACAATGATGGATGGCCAGACTTTTATGTGTCCAATGATTATGTTGAAGAAGACTACCTGTATATAAATAATAAGGATGGGACATTTAGTAATAAATTAAAAGATCAAATGACATGCATTTCTAACTTTTCAATGGGAGTAGATGCAGGTGACATCAATAATGATGGTTTCTTAGATCTGATCACTTTGGATATGCTTCCTGAAGATAACAAGCGTCAAAAGTTATTATTTGCACCAGATAATTTTGAGCTGTATAACAATATGGTTGAAAACGGATTCCATCACCAGTCCATGAGAAACATGCTTCAACTGAATAATGGAAATGGAACCTTTAGCGACATTGGTCAATTGTCAGGTATTTCAAATACGGATTGGAGTTGGTCTCCTTTACTTGCAGATTTTAATAATGATGGTTTGGTAGATTTATATGTCACCAACGGCTATGGAAGAGACATGATTAGCAGGGATGTTATGAAATTTTATATCGATGAACGCGTCAAATATATCGAAGGGGATTCTGATCAAAAAATGTTTGAAGCCCTTCAAGGCATTCAATCAACTCCTCTGCAAAATTATTTTTACCTCAATAAAGGGAATTTAAAGTTTGAAAACATGACACAAGATGCTGGTTTTCAGGGAGTAGATTTTTCACATGGCGCAATATATTCCGATCTGGATAATGATGGTGATCTGGAAATTATTGTCAATTGCATGAATGCTCCTGCCAAAGTATTTAAAAATTTAACTAGAGAAAACTCGAATAGCTCTAACTATATTACTGTGAAATTGACTCAGAAAAATAAAAATATCTTTGCAGTAGGATCAAAAATAACAGTATTTACAGATTCTGGGGAAAAACTAGTCAGAGAGTTAAACCCTACTCATGGATTTCAATCCTCCGTATTAGAACCCCTTCACTTTGGTTTAGGAACGCAAACCGCTGATTCCATCAAAATACAGTGGAATGACTTGTCCGTCCAAACCATCAAAGAGAGGCTTCCACTCAATCAATACGTCGAAATTAAAAAAGAAAGTATATCATCCAGTAAGACAATTAAAGAAAAGTCTTTGTTTTCTGTTCGTTATGACACGATAAATCAACCACATAATGAATTACTGGTTAATGATTTTAAAGTACAGCCCTTGCTTCCCTATATGATATCCTATCACGGTCCTAAAATTAAAAAAGTAGACTTTAATAAAGATGGATTAGACGATTTGTTCTTTACAAGCCCTGAAGGTCAAGCGCCTGCACTATTGATTCAGAATCAGGACGGTACATTTGTAAAATCCAATCAACCCACTTTGGAGACCTCTTATTTCTACGAAGACACCAATGCCACTTTTTTTGATGCAGATGGAGATGGAGACTTAGATCTTTACGTCGTTTCTGGAGGCTTTGGAGCTCCTGATGCTGGAATCGCATTAGAAGATAGGCTGTATATCAATACAGATGGAGAGTATACACTCTCGAAAACATTACCAAAAGACAATCAAGTAGGTTCTGTAGCTGTTCCTTGGGATTTCGATCAGGATGGTGATATGGATCTTTTTGTAGGCACACGGGTAAAACAATCGGAGTTTCCTAAAGGTGCTCCTTCACTCATATTATCAAACGATGGTCAAGGAAATTTCAAACAAATCAAACTCCCCTATTTTGATCGTGTCACTGATGCTCTTGTAGCGGATTTCGATGGGGATCAAGTCGAAGAGTTGTTGGTTATTGGTGATTGGACTTATCCAAAAATATTTGCATTTCGAAATCGTTCGTTTGTAGATCTAACTACTTCCTTTTTTTCTGAAAATTTATCTGGTTGGTGGACCACAGTAAAATCAGATGATCTCGATGGTGATGGCGACCTGGATTTAGTAATGGGAAATTGGGGAACCAATAATCAATTCAAACCTTCAAAGGAATATCCCATGGAACTCTATTATGATGACTTTGATAATAATGGCTATATCGATCCCATTTGGTGTTATTATGTTAATGGTGTTTCTTATCCTGCTGTATTAAGAGACGAGCTGACTGATCAAATCGTCTCTTTAAGAAAAAAGTTTGTTACTTACGAATCCTATTCTGAAAAGACACTAGAAGATATTTTCTCTGAAACACAATTAAAAAATTCTCCAAAATGTATCACAGACTACATAGAAACCACTTGGTTTGAAAATAAAAATGGAAAATTTATTAGTCGAAAATTACCAGAAGAAGTGAATATCTCATCGGTCCAAGCTATCAGTATTCATGATTTTGATCAGGACGGCAAAAAAGATCTTTTTCTGGCTGGGAATGTTCCCTTCAACCGTGTTCGTATAGGAAGAAAAGAAACCTCTTTTGGCGTCTATTTAAAAGGGGATGGTAAAGGCAACTTTAATTATTTACCCAATTGGAAAACGGGTCTAGCCGTTCAAGGATCTGTAAGGGCTTTAGAAATTATACAATCGAAAGAGAAACAAAAATTAGTAGTGGGTATAAATAACTCAGAACCATTAATAATTACTGTTAAAAATGAATAAAGTAGTAAGAGATTTATTGCTCCCCCTTTTATTTTTTCATCTACTAGTACCTCAACACAGTTCTGGTCAAAGAGCCTATTCTAAGGTGTATATCGATGACCTTAAAGCAATTACTGATATTATGGTGTATGACGTTACCTCACCTGTAGCTGCAGCGCGTTATTACGCCTACAGTACTTTGGCTTCCTATGAAACCTTAGCACTCCAGCAAAATGACAAACATCCGAGTTTTTTCAACTTCTTTCAAAGACCACTTAAAAATCAACTCCCAGAGTATTTTGAGCTTGAAAATAAAGTTATTGCCTATCGTTATGCTTTATTATCTACAGCCCTAAAACTACTTCCCTCTGGAACTAAATTGATTTCAAGAATTTCATCATTAAAGACAGAATTAGGAGAAAATGAAATCATTTATATTGATAAAATAGTACAAACCATTGTAGACTATGCCAATCAGGATGGTTTTTTAAAGCTCAACAACTTAAAAAGATATACTCCAAAAAGGGGTGCTGCTTTTTGGCAACCTACCAAACCAGCTTATATGGCACCTGTAGAACCTAATTGGAACAGCCTCGCCCCTCTTTTTTTGAAATCTTCAGATCAATTTTTGACAAAACGACCTGTAAAATATGACCTCAATCCTTCATCTGATTTTTATAAACTTCTTTTAGAGGTCAAAAATGTAACCGATCAGAATGACAAACAAAAAAATGAAATTGCAGCCTTTTGGGATTGTAACCCCTATGCAATTTCTCAAATTGGACACCTCGAATTTGGATTGAAAAAAATATCTCCAGGAGGTCATTGGATGGGAATTGCTAGTATTGCAGCTTACAAAGCTCGAATGGATATTGATAGAACCATCTTTACCCATACAATCCTTGCCCTTTCCATGCATGACGCCTTCATTGCTTGTTGGGACGAAAAATATCGATCAGATAGAGTCCGACCTGAAACAGTTATAAATAAACATCTTGATAAAAGATGGAGTCCGTTACTTCAAACCCCTCCCTTCCCAGAATATGTTTCGGGTCATAGTGTAGTCTCCTCAGCTTCTGCCGAAGTTTTAACTTTAATTTTCGGACCTAATTTTAGTTTTAGAGATACTACTGAAAAAGAATTTGGATTAAAAACAAGAAGTTTCAAATCTTTTTACCAAGCTGCTGAAGAAGCTTGTATCTCTAGACTTTATGGAGGTATTCATTATAGAGACGCTATCGATGAAGGCATTTGGCAAGGAAAAAAGGTGGCTTCTTTTATCATTGAAAAAATGAAACCTCACTTTACGTTTTAATTGAATACAGCATTATAGTGTAGCTAGGTTTATTTATAACGTGTACACCAATCTCTTGAACTTTTAGTTTTAAAATCATCGTCTAGACTCAATTTAAACCTAAAATCTGTAGTGTCCGGATTAAACTCCAATTCAGAAACAACAATCAACTCTATGGAACATTCTTCTTGGCAAAAACAAAAAATAAGGTCTTGTTCGTTAAGACCAGACAAGTGATAAGCAATTTGACTTCCACCATCTGTGTTTTCGTTTGTCAGGGTAATATAACTTATGGATTCATAACCCACTTTAGTGGTTGAGGAATCAATTTTTTCATTAGTGCAGGATATTAGTATCAAACAGTAAAGGAGCTTTTTCAATTTTTTTTTTACTAAACTAAGTTTTGTTTTTGATATTCCCTAATTTAAGAGTAAGCCATTATAAAATCATACTGTGTTCAACAAAATTGGTTTAGAATACTGTAAATTAGTAATAATAAAAAGTATTGCATGAGACCAAAATTAGTGTTAAGCTCTATTTGTACTTTAGTCTTGGTGATGAGTTTCATTAATATAAGCTGCACAAGAACTAAATTAATTAATACGGATGTTTTAGTCATTGGTGGTGGAGCTGCGGGGACTGCTGCAGGAATAAGTAGTGCCCGTATGGGAGTTTCTACACTCCTAATCAATGATACTCCCTGGCTAGGAGGTATGCTTACTGCTGCTGGAGTAAGTGCTGTAGATGGAAACACAAAACTACTCTCAGGATTTTGGGGTGAGTTTAGAGATAGCCTTGTATCTCGTTATGGCAGTCCAGAGGCGTTAAAAACGGGTTGGGTGAGTAATCATATGTTTGAACCTTCTGTGGGTGCAGAAATCTTTTCCAATATTAGTCAAAATGAATCCAAATTAACTCTTTGGTTGAATACCCGCTGGGAAGCTGTTGAAAAAAAAGGTGAAAAATGGCTTGTAAGTGTATTTAAAGATGGTAAACAAATTCAAATCTTAGCAAATGAGCTTGTCGATGCTACCGAATTAGGAGATATTGCCAAAGAAGTAGGTGTACCCTATAATATTGGTATGGATTCAAGAAGCCGTTTTGAAGAAGCAATTGCACCTCTGGAGGAAAATGACATCATTCAAGACCTAACTTATGTGCTTATACTGGAGGAAACTGAGGATGTTGTAAATTTTGAGAAACCGATAGGATATGACCCCTCTTATTTTTATTGTGCTACAGCAAACGAGGATTGTAAAAAAGAAATGAAACGCGTTTTGTGGCCAAAAGAAAAAATGATTACCTATGGTGAGCTCCCTAATAAGAAATACATGATTAATTGGCCCATAAACGGAAATGATTATTACGCCAATTCTATAGATTTACCAAAGGAAAAACGTGAAATACTTTATGAAAAAGCTAAGCTAAAATCTAAACAGTTCTTATATTACCTCCAAACGGAGCTTGGGTTTAGTCATCTAAGAATTTCTAAATCAGAATTTCCGACTTCAGACGGGTTCCCTTTTATACCTTATCATAGAGAATCAAGAAGAATTCACGGAGTGACTACCTTGAGTATCAATTATTTGGCAGAACCCTACAAACAAGAAAACCCACTTTATAAAACTGGGATTGCAGTGGGAGACTATCCAGTGGATCATCATCACGAAGCCCATCCCCAAGCCAATCAATTGCCCGAACTTCATTTTTATCCAGTGCCCTCATACAATATTCCTCTAGGATGTTTGATCCCAAAAGAGACAGATCATTTTATAGTTACCGAAAAATCAATCTCTGTCTCGAATATCGTAAATGGAACAACTCGTTTACAACCTGTGGTTTTACAACTAGGCCAAGCAGCTGGAATTACCGCTGCATTAGCTCATCTGAATAAAATTACTCCAAGAGAAGTTTCGGTTCGATCTGTCCAAAAAACTCTATTGTCTCAAAAAGCTTACCTCTTACCTTATCTCGATGTGCCAAGAGAACACCCCTATTTTAAAGCTTATCAAAGAATAGGAGCCACGGGAATATTAAGAGGAACAGGAAAAAATGTAGGATGGGAAAATCAAACCTGGCTCTATGCAGACTTACCCCTCATCCCAGAAGAAGTTTTTCTAGAGGAATGGTCTACTGTTTTTGCACCTGATTTTCCTCAAAACACGACCGTCACCGAGGTGCTTCATTGGATGAAAAAAGGATTAAAACAATCTCAAATTCCGATTTGGCTTTCCAGTCCTAAAAAGGTTCAAGAGCATTTTGGGTTTTCTTCATTTGATCCCAATGCTAAGATTTTGCGTGGACAATTTGCTGTTTTGATTGATGCCCTATGGGATCCCTTTTCTCGAGAGGTCGATTTGTTTGGTCGTAATTACAAAACCAATCCAATGCCATGAGTTTAAATGCATTAGACTACTGTATTATTCTAGGTTACCTAGTTTTGGTTGTCTTGATTGGTGTTTTCCTATCTCAAAAAGCAGGTAAAAGTCTAAATCACTACTTTTTAGGAGGAAATCAAATCAAATGGTATTTTCTAGGGCTGTCAAATGCCTCTGGAATGTTTGACATTTCTGGTGTGATGTGGTCTGTAACACTTCTTTTTGTATACGGACTGAAGAGCGCATGGATACCTTGGTTGTGGCCCGTTTGGAATCAGGTCTTTATTATGGTTTTTTTAGCCATTTGGATTCGTAGATCCAATGTGATGACAGGTGCCTCATGGGTACTAACTCGCTTTAGTGGTAAAGGAGGCGTCTACTCAAAAAATATAATTATACTTTTTGCAGTAATTAGTGCAATTGGCTTTATTGCCTATTTTTTTGAGGGGATTGGGAAATTTTGTGAAGCTATATTGCCTTTTGATCTTACAATTCATACAAATATTTTGAATATACCTTCAAAAAACGTCTATGCATTTTTGATTATTAGTTGTACTACAATTTATACTTTAAAGGGGGGAATCTTTAGTGTAGTAGCCACTGAGGTTTTCCAATATTTCATAATGACTCTTTCCAGTATTGCGATAGCAGTAATAGTTTATAATTCTGTTTCAAGTTCAACTATTTTGGAAATTGTACCTCAGGGTTGGGACCAATTGTTTTTTGGATGGGAGATGAACCTAGATTGGTCCAAAAACTTACCTGCTTTAAACGATAAGATTGCAAAAGATGGTTTTGAATTTATTGGAGTACTCTTCATGATGATGCTTTTCAAAGGAGTTTTTTCAAGCCTTGCTGGTCCCGTTCCGGGTTATGATATGCAACGTATACTCTCTACAAAATCCCCCTTTGAAGCAGCTAAAATGAGTGGGTTTACCATACTGGTATTGTACGCACCTAGATATTTGATGATAGCAGCCTTTGCAATATTGGCCTTAGTCTATTTGACACCTGATCTCCAACAAATGTCCAATATTGATTTTGAAATTCTACTCCCTGAGACCATCTCCAAATTAGTTCCCACAGGGTTAAAAGGGTTACTTTTGGCCGGGCTATTAGCCGCATTTATGGGTACTTTTGCTGCCGTTGTAAATGCTGCGCCAGCATACATTGCCAATGATCTTTTGAAAAAAAACCTCTTGCCCAATAAAGACGAAAAATCCTATGTTAGATATGGGTATGTTGCAGCTATTGTGATTGTAGGTTTAGGGATGCTTTTCGGATTTTTTGCTACTTCACTGAATACGATTACACTTTGGATTACAGCTTCACTATACGGGGGTTATACCGCAGCCAATGTATTGAAATGGATCTGGTGGCGCTTTAATGGTTACGGTTATTTTTGGGGTATGCTTGCAGGACTTTTGGCTTCAACATTAAAATTGATTTTTTTGAGTGATTGGGTAGATATTTATTTATTTCCTGCCATTTTGGTCTTTTCTCTACTGGGTTGTTTATTGGGTTCCTTATGTACTCCTCCGGATGATTTAGAGACATTAAAATCCTTTTACAAAAGTGTTAAACCTTGGGGTTTTTGGAAACCGATTCTAAAAGAAATACAAAAACAAGATCCAACCTTTGAACCCAATCAGTCTTTTTTAAGAGATTTATTTAATGTTATCGTTGGAATTATTTGGCAAATGACCTTGGTCGTATGTCCCATTTATCTCTTAATTAAAAAATGGGATGGATTAGCTATGAGTCTTGTGGTCTTTTTGATCAGTTCACTTCTTTTAAAACTGTACTGGTACAACCCCTTAAAGAAAGAGCAGTATGAATAAAATAAAAATAACAGGTACTTTTTTAGATGAAATCAGTCATGACATCCCTCATCAAAATTGGGGAAAAAAAGAGTGGGATCAGGATTTTATTTATATGAGACAAATGGGAATCAAACGGGTCGTATTGATTCGCTGTGGATATAAAAATTGGTTAACCTATCCATCTGAAGTTTTAATTAAGCAAGAGAAAGCCTTTACTCCCTACACGGATTTAGTTTCCTTGTTTCTTGAATTGAGTGAAAAAAACCAAATGGAATTTTATTTTGGTCTTTATGACTCTGGGAAATATTGGATTCAAGGAAATTACAAGGAAGAAGCGCGCTTAAATAAAAAAATCATCGAAGAAGTATGGGAACTTTATGGACATTCATCAGCCTTTAAAGGATGGTATTTATCACAAGAGTGCAATCGAAATTCAGGAGCGATAATCGAACTGTATGCTGACCTTGGAAACCACTGCAAAAAAATTTCGGGAGGCAAACAGATATTGATATCTCCTTATATCGATGGAATCAAAAACATTTCACAATACAACCAACAAACGGAAAAAAAAACATCAATCAGTTTAGATCAACATTTTGAAGATTGGGAAAAAATTTTTTCTGGTATCAAAGAGGCTGTTGACCTTGTAGCTTTTCAGGATGGACATGTTGCCTTTGAAGATCTTTTTGAATTTATTCAGGTTAATAAACAATTGGCGGATCAGTTCGGATTGACCTCCTGGATAAATACTGAGTCATTTGATCGCGATATGCCTATTAAGTTTTTACCTATCAAATGGGATAAAATGCGCTTCAAATTAGAAACAGCTGCCCAAGTGGGAATCCAAGAAGCCCTTACTTTTGAGTTTTCGCATTTTATGAGTCCACAATCTGCCTATCCACAAGCAAGCCATTTATTTAAGCGCTATTTAGAATACAAAGATTCTTAAAGTGCACAACCCAAAGAGAAAGGTTTTAGTAGTCGTCGTACCCATTTAAATTGAAAGAAATGAACTAAGGACTTTTAGTCAGACGAATGGATTTTAAAAACCTTTGGACTGCCATTATTTCTACTAAAAATCAATTGTTTTTCCCCTTTGGAGGAAGTTATTTGTTTGATGTTTCGAACCTCACCATCTATAAGAAGTCCTGTTTCGGAGGCGTCAACATAGTCAAAATTTCCTTTTCCATCACCCATTAGATAAATTCCTTTTATGGCATCATAATGACCAAATTTAACTCTAGTCGCTGTAAAGTTTCCTGCCAAAACCACATCAAGATTTCCATCATTGTTAAAATCGCCAGTGGTCAATCCAAAAATTGGAGATAATTGCGTTTCATTTGGAAGGGGTTTTGTTTTAAATGTTCCCTCTCCTAAGTTTTCAATATAACTAGTATGAAAATTTTTGGCATACCAAATTTTAGCATCTTTTAATTCCTCTTGTGTAAAAACATCTTCAATGGTCAGGCCAGCATAATCCCTATACTTTACAAATCTTTTCTTTAAAAAACTGAGTTGCTGCTGAATATCGTCTTTAGAAAAAACAGGATAGTTTTTCCCCTGGTAATAACTGGAAAGAATAGGGTCTATAGAACCGTTTTGATCAAAATCTTTCGCTATTATATTTACTGGCATTTCTTCAGAGGTTTTTAGCTGCGAATTTAATCCAAAGTTTCCCGCGATAAAATCCATATCCCCGTCTTGATCAAAATCTGCTTGGGTTATGGTATTCCACCAACCCTGCGTATTACTTAAACCCGAAAGATCCGTATCATTAGTAAAAGTTCCCTTTTTATTTGAAAAAAAAGTAATCGGCATCCACTCACCAACTAAAACCAAATCTTGATATCCGTCATTATTGTAATCTGTCCAAAGAGCATCTGTTACCATTCCGACATTCTTTAACCCAGGTGCTTTACTTTCAGTGACCTCTTTAAAAAAGCCTTTTCCATCATTTTCTAAAAGATAGCTGTTGGGTGAAAAAGGGTATTGATTGGGTAAAACTCTTCCGCCGATAAAAAGATCTAGGTCTCCATCATTATCGAAATCTTCTGCAGTAACAACAGATCCACTAGAATTGAAATCTGGTAAACGGTCTTTAGACTTTACAAACTCTCCTTCACCATTGTTTAGATAAAGCCGATCTCTCAAAGCATTTTCCCCAGCTCGAAATTCATTACCTCCGCTTACCACGTACAAATCCATGTCTTTATCATTATCTACATCGAAAAATAACGCCCCCATATCTTCAGAAAGAAAATCAAGGTCAATTTCTTTTTGAACCGATTTGATAAATTCTCCGTTTGATTTTTGAATAAACAATCCGGATGCAGAACCCTTTGCCCCTCCAATAAAAACGTCCTCTAAACCGTCTCCATTAATATCTCCTACAGCAAGTTTAGGTCCTTGAGTAGAAAGCATATGTGGTAACATTATTTCTCTTTTAAAATCGTTGTGATTGTTTTCTTTGTGTATATAATCAATTTTTGTGGTTTCTTGAAAAAGAGCAGATAACTTTTCATTTTGCGATGCTGCTGATTCTAAAGCATTTTTTTGATAGAAAGTGATTTTTTGATTGGCAGCAACGGATTGGATTGTTTCTTTTTTAAAGTCGGGCCAAATTACCTCAACCTCATCAATTTGCTCTACTTTTCCTAGACCAAATGTCAAATTTAAATCTACAGATGACTGATATCCTCTTGTATTAAGCAATTCTTGTACTTGTTGTTTTCCACCTGCAGTAACTTTAACTTTTGCACCTATTCCAAATGTATTCAAACCGGTACCTTGTAAAGAGATTTTTAGGTAGTTATTCTGATAAAATTTTTCAGCATTATTTCTATAAACAAATGCTTTTTCGTCAATGTTATTTACTATCAGATCCATATCGCCATCATTATCTAAATCCGCATATGCAGCTCCATTTGATAATGTCTTTTGATTTATACCCCATTCATCATTCATTTTTGTAAAGGTCAAATCACCATTATTTTTATAGGTGTAGTTTTCCTCAAACGTGGAAGGCATTTTTTCAATCAAACCAGTTAATTTGATTTTCTGTTTGGTCTTTCTTTCATTTATTTTCTCTTGCATAACGTAGTTCATAAAATCCATATTGGTATAATCCCTGCGATATCCATTGGTAATAAACAAATCTTTCAATCCATCATTATCCAAATCGGTAAATAAGGAAGACCAACTCCAATCTGTATTTGATACGCCCGAAAACTGCCCTATCTCAGAAAAATAGGATCCGCCTCTATTCAGCTGTAGCATATTCCTCATTGTTTGGTTATAAAAACCATTTTTTTGAAGTAGACTTAACTTTTCGAAATTATCTGGACCCGATGTCATTTTTAGCCTATAATTGCCTTCAGGAAGCATGTCTAATGTCATGATATCCATATATCCATCATTATTGATATCTGCAATGTCAGACCCCATTGAATATAGAGAAACATGACCAATATAACTGTCTAATTGTTCTGAAAATGTACCGTCTCCATTATTTAAATAAAGATAGTCCTGTTCATTATAGTCATTTGAAATGTAAAGATCCAACCAATTGTCATTATTAAAATCTGAAACACCAACTCCTAGTCCAAAACCAAGAATATTTGAAATTAAGCCAGCTTCATCACTGACATCGACAAATTTACCATTGTCATTTCGCATCAATTTGTCGGAATATGCTTTGTTTTTTTTCTTTTTATAATGCTTTGATATTTTCGCTAAGCCCGAATACTCTTGTGAGGAATGATTTAAAATATAAAGGTCTAAATCACCGTCTTTATCATAGTCGAAAAATGTTCCTTGAGTTGAATACCCCGAATCATCAATACCATACTGTTTTGCTCTTTCAGTAAAAGTTAAATCACCATTATTTATGAAGAGAAGATTTCTTCTTTTAGTCGAGTCTTTTGCAGCAGACCTACATACATAAATATCGAGAAAACCGTCTCCATTAACATCTGCGAGAGTAGTTCCTGTATTCCAAAGTCCCGCAGCAAAAACTCCAGCTTGTTCTGCTATTTCTTCGAATTTCATGTTCCCTTGATTGATATAGAGTCTACTACCAACCATATTTCCTGTAAAATAAATATCAGCTAAACCATCGTTATTCAAATCACCAACTGCTACACCTCCTCCATTATATAAATAACCATAATTTAAGACATTGAATTGCTCTGTTTCTTGTAATATGTTTTTGAAATGGATCCCTGTATAACTTGAAGGCATCAGCGTGAACATTTTATTATTTGAAGGTTCACATGACAACAAAAGAAGTGCTGATAGGGCGGCAAGAAAGGTATTCTTGATAAGCATTTATTTATTATTTATTAAGCATGTAATATAAAAAAAGCCTGTATCAAATACAGGCTTTTTTCGTTAAATGATTTGTAAATTAAAAATTAGGTCCACCTGTATCCCACCAAAGACGTGTTCCTATTTCGTCTGGTCCACTAAGCTTGGAAACGGCGTCTGTATATCCAGAAGAATTATTGGTTCTTTCTCCTACAGGGAAAGGATGTCTTCTTAAGAAGTCGTCATCTGCAATAACTCCCCAATCTGAATTACTATCGTTTTTATAGTTATATGGAAGTTTTGGATAACCTGTTCTTCTGTGATCAACCCAAGCTTCAACTGAATTTGTATAGGCTGCAATCCACTTTTGTGTGATGATTTTTTCGAGCTTTTCTTCATTTGAACCAGCTTCATTCCATGCCACTGTTGAAGTAATTCTTGAAGTGAAGTCATTTACATCGCCACTTTCAAGAACATCGTCGTAGTCTAGAGGTGTTCCTGTATCATTTGCAAGATATGCATCTACTCCTCCAGCTCCCCAGAATTGGAAAGATTGTTTTACTCCTTCCTCATAATGTGCATGTGCGGAAAGTGGTGTCGACCATCCTCTCAAATTAGCTTCTGCTAGCATCAAGTGAACTTCAGCAGCATCTAATACTTTTCTGTTTGTTGCTGATTTAAAACTCTCTGCAATGGTAGAGTAAGGTAAATGAAGGTCTTTAGAAGCTAAGAAAGCACCATTTCTAATTCCTTTAAAAGGAAAACTTGGATGATCACTAACTAAAGATAGATCGCTCACAGGAGACCAATATTTTTCAGCTCTAGGATCTTCATAACCTCCCAAGATTGATTCCATTGAAGCACTCATACGTGTGTCATTCCAAGAAAAGGCAATTGTTGATTCTTGGAAGGGCTTACCGTATAAAGAAAGCATGAAGTTTTCTGCATTTGTAGTAATTAAACCACCTGCATCATTAATAGCTTTCTCGCCTTGAGTCTTTGCTAAAGATGGATTTGCCTTAGAAATTCTAATGGCAAGTTGTAAACGTAATGAATTTGCCAACTTAATCCAGTGAGGAATACTTCCTCCATAGCTTGCATCAAAGTTTTTGAAACCTGTATAATTCGTGTTTGCAGAGAACGTTGAAACGATTGCATCTAATTCACTAAACCAGATGTTGTACAATTCTTGTTCACTATCATACATTACATCACCTGAAGATCCATAATTAGAATAAATAATTGGTCCGTGAACTGCTGAAAGTCGTGAACCAGCAATAATCTTAATCAACGTTGCCCATTGAACAAACATATCGTACCCGTCTGCTTGTGCAATTTCGATAACCTGACGTGCAGGTGCCATAATCTTACTGTAAACATTTCTCCAATAGAAGTCATTCCATCTAATGTAGTAAGTCGTATTATTTACCCCTCCCACAAAAGGTGTAGGAGTAGCAAAATGTCTCACATATGAATCATTAATTAAATTGTGCTCTACTTGATGCCCAATAATGGGATCCAACATTGAAGGAAAATAAGCACCAATGTGATTGAAATTTTGTTTTAAAGATTCATTAGTAATTTGATAAGGATTCGTATTTAGCTCCGCAAAATCCTCAGTACAAGAATTCAGAACTAAAAATCCTACTAATAATGTAAAATAAAGTTTTTTCATTTGATTTATGATTTAGAAAGTTAGTCTTAAGTTCATACCTATAGATCTAGTCGAAGGAAGATTGAAATTGTCTAGTCCTTGAGCGTTTCTATTTGTACTCATCGCCAATTCTGGATCGAATGGTGCTTTAGCAGAATAGATTAAGTTATTACCAATTAGGGATAAGGTTGCATCCTCAATTCCAAGTGATTTTGCATTTAAAGCATATCCAATAGACATTTGAGTTAATCTCACATTGGTTCTATCATAAACATAGGCTTCTCCAATTCCGTTTCTGTCACCAATAGCTCTATACCATAATTGTGCATCAACTTTAGAAACTGCAGTTCCATTTTCATCAACAGCATTTACTGTTACTCCACCGTTGTCTCTAGCCAATCCGGTTCTTAAGGAAACCCCTGCACCGTCTAACATAGATTCTGTTTGAGAGAAAACCTCTCCTCCGAACTTACCATTAATAATAAATCCTGCAGAAAGTCTGTCACCAAAAGTGAAGTTATTTGACCAACCAATACTAAAGTCTGGTTCTGCATTTCCTGCGTATTCATAATCTGCAGTTCTCAAAGGAGCGCCATTTTCCATCATAATTCTTCCTTGAGCATCTCTTCTAAACATATAAGTGTAAAAATCTCCAATAGATCCTCCTTCTTTAATTTGAGATCGGAAACCTTCACTGGCACCAGTATTCAAATTATTAAGGTCTGGGTGGATGGAAATAATCTCATTATTATTCTTTGTAAAGTTGGCTGTTGAAGTCCAAGAAACATTATCCTTTTCAACAATATTTCCTCTTAAACTAATTTCAACTCCCTTATTAACAATCTCTCCCGCATTAACAAAATAAGTAGTATATCCTGATCCAGATGGAGCTGCTAGCTGTAAAAACTGATCTGTACTTGTAATGTTGTAAAGTGCAAGATCAAGACCAATTTTATTATTTAAAAATCTTAAATCAAGACCAAATTCTGTAGTTTCAATTAGCTCAGGCTTGAGATCTGTAAAAGGTTTTTGTGTGTTTCTATTCACTCCACCCGCAGCGGTAATTGTGTTTGCAGGATTAATTCTATTATAAGGAACTTCATTTCCAACTGTTGCGGAAGAGGCTCTTATTTTAGCAAAGCTGATTACTTCTGGTAATGTTAATACTTGTGACAAAATAGCAGACACACCAAAAGAGGGATAGAAATAGGACTCATTTCCAGTACCTGCTAGTGTGGATGCCCAATCATTTCTACCTGAAACATCTAAGAAAAGATAGTCTTTCAGACCAAACACAAAGTTTGCAAAAACTCCTTGCTTTTCAACTCTACTACCTAGTGTTGACGCCACCTGTACGTTTGTAGGAAGGTTTTGGAAATTAAACTCGTTTGCGTAAAATAACACACCATCATTTCCAGAGCTTACACTAACTCCATCACCAAAATTCGTTCTTTGCATACTTGCTCCTGCAATAGCAGTTAAACTTATAGCATCAGTAAGTTGATCGTTAAAGGTTAAAAGAGCATCGGAATAGAATAATTCATCATTGAATCTTTTATAATCCCATCTTCCATTTGAACCTGTATTTGTTGCGTTGGAAGTTGCTGCGTGTTGCTGTTCATAAGATTTGTTTGAAAAATCATAACTTACCCTAGCTTGAAAAGCCAACTTTTCTGTAATCTGATAATCCAACTTCATACTAGAAATTGCTCTGCGAATACGATCTTCTTTTGGTTGTTTGTTCAAAATCCAGAAAGGATTTGATTGGTGGTGATCATTCACAAACCAATTTTGCACATACATATTGGTAGCAGAATCAAAAAGCTCATAATTTGACTTATAAGAATCAAAGTCTTTCTCTCTAGGGAAGAAATACAATCCAGTTAGGGGGTTCAGATAGTAACCTGAAGGTCCTCTATTATCCGTTTGCTCGTCTGTCAAAATAATATTAGAAGAAATAGTCATCTTATCATCTAAAAACTTTGTAGTCTGCTTGAAAGAGACATTGTTTTTCTGATATTTAAAGTTAGGAATGATTCCATCTGAAGTAGAATTGTAATAAGAAAAATAAGCAGTTGATTTTTTACCTCCACCACTTATCGAAACTGAGTTTATGTAGTTCGCTCCTGTTTGGAAGAAATCTTCAACAAAACCACTGTTGTAATTTCCACTTGTGGGAGACCAGCTTTCTTTTGCTCCATTGATAGCTCCGTAATTGTACTGTAATTCTGGTAGTTTAATTACATTTTCAAATGTAACACCGGAGTTTATTGTAACCTTAGCCTGACCTTCTTGACCAGATTTAGTTGTAATTAAAACAACACCATTTGCACCTTGACTACCATATAGAATTGAAGCATTTGCTCCTTTTAATATGTTAATGCTTTCAATATCGTCTGGATTGATTTGAGAGAGACCATCTCCTTCATCTATCCCTCCCCACATACCAGGCTGAGAACCTTTGTTATTTACAATAGGTACACCATCGATAACAATTAATGGCTCACTATTTCCGTTAAGAGATTTGTTCCCTCTTAGAACTATTCTTGTTGACCCACCGGCTCCAGAACTACTTTTTCTGATTTCTACACCTGCAGCTCTACCTGTTAAACTGTTTGCAAAACTCATATCTCTCGCTTGAGTTAACTCTTCAGATTTAACAGTCTGACTTGCATAAGAAAGTGTTTTTTCTTCTCTCCTAATTCCTAAAGCGGTAACTACTATTTCATCGAGCGCATTTGCTGATTCCAAACTAACATCGTAAGTGGAAGAAGCTCCTACTTGAATTTCTTGGGTTGAGTAACCCACGAAACTGATTGCTAATGTTTGACCCTCGTTTACAGTAATCGAATAATTTCCGTCGAAATCTGTTGTTGTACCCGAATTTGTTTCAACTACAAGTACCGTCGCTCCAGGCAGAGGAACACCAGCATCATCAGTAACGGTTCCACTTATAGATTTTTGCGCAAATAAAATTCCTCCACATAAAAGGAAGAAACTTAGAAGAACGCTTTTAGTAAAACTTTGTTTCATAATTAAAATATTAGGTTAGTTAATTTAAATTCTACCATTTATTATGTTAAATGTTAGTTCATTCGAACATAAAATTATAAACAAAAAGTTAAAATAGTTTCATTTTTGAATAATTTATTTATTTAATGACCAAATTATTGCGTTATTTTAATCAAAAAGAATATTTTGTTTAACTTTTATCTTCTTTTTAATAAACATAATCAATGGCACTCATGTTGAAAAAAATCTGTAAAACTCAAATTTTTCTATTTTTTATTGGATTCACTTCTTTAATCTATGGACAAGAAGCACATTTAAAGGAACGTATTGAATCGTTTCCAACTTATTCTTTTGGTGACCCAAATCCACTTCCAGCGTTTTTATTCAATCCTAAAATCTATCCCTATCACAAATTCCAAGGGTACGCATTTGAAAAGACCAATATTCCTCTTAAAAAAATTACAATGGAAAACCCCTGGATTGAGGTTCAAGTATTTCCAGAAGTTGGTGGTAAAGTGTGGGGTGCTACAGATAAAAGTAATGGCAATGAGTTTATCTATAAAAACGAGGTGGCAAAATTTAGAAACATAGCCATGCGAGGTCCGTGGACCTCAGGGGGTATAGAATTTAACTTTGGTATCATAGGGCATCATCCTGGAACGGGTACCCCTACTGACTATAAAATTCAAAAACTGCCAAACGGTGATCTTATGAGCACTGTAGGAGGGATTGACTTGCCTTCCAGAACACAATGGCGTGTGAAGATTATACTACCCAAAGATCAAAGTGCTTTCACAACAAAAGCGGTATGGTATAACCCAACTGATATCGAACAAGCTTACTACAACTGGATGACTGCCGCCGCTGCAGCAAAAGACGATTTAGTTTTTTATACACCAGGTGATCAATACCTCACTCATGGAGGACAAGCGATGTCCTGGCCTCTAGATCCTTTAAAAAGAGATTTGTCCAAGTACAATCAAAACAACTTTGGCCCCAGTAAATCTTACCATGTAGTGGGGGAATACAATGACTTTTTTGGGGGATATTACGAACAAAGTAACATTGGTTTTGGACATTGGGGTAGGTACGATGAAATTCCTGGGCAAAAGTTGTGGCTTTGGAATCTTTCTAGAGCGGGAGGCATATGGGAAGACCTACTTACTGATACAGACGGACAATATGTGGAATATCAGGCTGGAAGACTTTATGTTCAATATTTCCCAGGTGAAGAAAATCCTATCAGTCAGGCTACCTTTGATCCCCACTTAACAGATCAATGGACCGAGGTCTGGTTTCCAGTAAAAAAAATTGGAGGCATAAAAGAAGCCTCTCAATGGGGCGCAATGAATGTTGTGGAAAAGGACTCAATGCTAACCGTTAAAATAAATGCTTTTAAAGAATCAAAATCTTATGTAACGCTCCAGAGTAATGAAGGCAGTACAGAGCAGAAAAGTATTCAAACGATACCTAATGGGGTTTATGATATTAGCTTTAAAAAACCTAAAAAACCTTATAAGATAGAAGTTCCAGGACTAAAATTGTACTATGCTTCAAGCCCAAAAAACATTAAAAGAAGTTTTGACCCTCCTAAAATTAAAACTGTTGCTTCTGAAGAAAAAAACTTCATGGCAGCCAAAGATGCTCAACGATACAGAGACTATCCTTTAGCTGAAAAACTCCTTGTAAGGGTTTTAGAAAAAGACCCATATCATCTAGAAGCCCGAAAAGAACTTGCTTTTCTATATTTCAGAATGGGTGTCTATGAAAAATCGATCGAAGTGGGCAATACAGGTCTACAAATGGATGCCTATCACAATGGTCTAAATTACGTTGTAGGGATAAGCTACATGGCCCTCAAAGAATGGACAAATGCCAAGGAGCATTTAGGCTGGGCTGCACGATCATCAGCCTATCGCTCTCAAGCCAATAGTTTGCTCGCTCAAATTCAAATCATTGAGGAAAATTTTGAAGAGGCCATGCACTACAATACCATTGCACTCAAATTTAATTCAGAAAACATCAATGCACTCTCACAAAAAGCTTTGCTTTACAGAATTCAAGGCAATCAAAAAATGGCGCAACAAACACTTTCAGAAATAGAGTCTATTGATCCTTTAAATCACTTGGTGTACTTCGAAAGGTATTTGTGGAATGAACTCACAAGGGATGAAGTGCTCGGTACCCATCAATCTGAATTTCCTGAACAAACTATTCTTGAATTAGCCCTTTTTTACCATAATCGCAACAGAAATAAGGAAGCCATAGCGTTACTTGAATTAGGACCAAAAAATCTCATTAATTCGCTCTGGAGTGCTTATTTAAATAAAGACAGTAGCAATTTGGACTTTTTAGAAAAGTCATCTATTGCCTTTTCTTTTCCATTTAGAAATGAAAGTTTAAAAATGCTCAAGTGGGTTTCAAATAACAGGGATTCTTGGAAAGCAAAATACTTGTTAGCTTTAAACCATTTAGGTCTCTCCCAATGGGAAAAAGGAATATCCGATTTCAAAAACCTGGGTAACACACCAGACGATCCCTTATTCTTTTTTATAAGAGGTATGCTATTAAAAAATAGAGGAGTTCAAAATTATCGAAAAGACCTTGAAAGCGCTTATAATACAGATCCTAAAAATTGGAGATATGCATTTGCATTAGCAGAAGATTTTTTTGAATCAGGAAAATCAAAGGAGGCACTATCAATTATTAAAAAGACTTACAAACAACAGCCTCAAAATTATTTTGCAGGGATGTTGATGGCTCAAACACTTAATGCCCTTCAAGAGTTTGACGAAGCTATTGAATTGCTTAAAAACCTTCGGATACTTCCCTATGAACACGCTACCGAAGGACGAAACATCTACACTTCAGCCTACATAGGAAGTGCTTTGCAAAAAATAAATAAAAATGAATTTGATACAGCAAAAGAAAGATTAAAAAATGCTCTTCTTTGGCCAGAACATTTGGGGGTTGGAAAACCTTTTGATCCGGAAGAGCGGTGGGAACGTTTTCTTTTAGCATTTATATACGAAAAAAAAGGAGAAAATCAAGCTTTTGATGCGGAGTTAAAACAAATCATTGCCCATTCTGAACAGCAACTTTATAACCCTTCAAAAAAACATCTATTAGGAATTTATGCTCTACTTCTAACAGAGGGTAAAAATGCAGCTCAGGAATTTATTGCTCAACTTTTAGAATCAAAACACGGTGCTACAAAGACTACAGAAAATTTAGTTCAATTTTATTACGATAATTCAGCTTTTGAGTGGAACAGCACATTCCTAAATAAGTTAGCGGCTTATATGAACAATTGATTAATTGTTTCTTACTTTTCTTTCTCCCTGATGGTTGATACCCTTTGATCGTTCCAACTCAATCATTGCCTTGGGTCGAAAATTAAGAATAAGGGCTCTCCGATGTGAGTTTGTTGAATTTCCTTTACTAAAATGAGGAGTAAACCCGTCATGAAAAGTGGCTCCACCTGCCTTTAATGGAATACATATTGCATTTTCTTTATTCATCTCACAGCTTAACGCCGCTCCAGGAATATCAGAATGATGAGGTTCAACTTCAAACTTTTCTCTAGGTATAAACCACATACAGCCGTTTTCTTCCACAGCTGGGTCAATTGCTATCCAACAACTTACGGCACGCTTATCTGGCATTTTGATCCAATATGCAGCATCTTGATGAAGGGGTGTTGGGGTGTCTGTAAAAGGAGGTTTGTTAATTAACATATCAAAATCCAAAGCCATATCCTCACCAAGAAGATTTTTTGCTTGTTTCAGCGCTTGTTTGTACGTTTTGGTTTTCTTTAAGCCTTCAAAAATTATACTAGGACACATGATTTGGGTG
>Ga0181581_10000037_pt1 | contig 75715 bp, 55 predicted proteins | sample 071ome_22_FD_132433 | JGI IMG/M metagenome (GOLD analysis project Ga0181581, IMG submission 132433) | Coastal salt marsh microbial communities from the Groves Creek Marsh, Skidaway Island, Georgia - 071404AT metaG (megahit assembly) | ecosystem: Environmental > Aquatic > Marine > Intertidal... | reverse complement strand
GATCCAGATATAACCCCCGAAGCACTTGAGGTAATGCGAGAAGAAGTTTACGACCGCATTATTATTGCACGAGTAGGCTTACTACTTCGTCATCCTTTCTTTGGTAACATGGCTACACGTTTGCGCATTTTAGCAGCAGATGATTGGTTGCCTACAGCCGCAGTAGACGGACGTAATTTATACTATAACACACAATTCTTTAATGCAATGTCAAACAAAGAAATCGAGTTTGTTATTGCACACGAAATTTTACACTGTGTTTACGATCATTTAGAACGTAGAGGTGATCGTATTCCTATGCTATACAATATTGCCGCTGACTATAAAGTAAACAACCTGCTTGTAAGAGATCGCATTGGTGAAAAGCCAAAGATTGTAGATTGTTTCCAAGACTTTAAATATGAAGAATATTCATCAGAAGAAATTTACGAAGAACTGTTTAAAGAAGCAGAAGAGCGTGGCAAAGAATATTTAGAACAACTAGGTGAATTGTTAGACGAACACTTAGATCCAGAATCAGGAGAAGGCGAAGCTGACGGTGATGCAGGCGAAGAAAAAGATTCAAAAGGTAATGCTGTAAGTAAAAAGAAACCTAAATATTCTAAAGAAGAAGTTAAAAAGATTAAAGACGAAATTAAAGAATCTATGATTAATTCTGCGCAAAGTGCAGGTGCAGGAAATGTTCCTGCAGGTGTACAGCGCATGATTAAAGAACTTACAGAACCTAAAATGAATTGGCGTCAGATTTTACGCCAGCAAATTCAATCTACAATTAAAGACGATTATACATTTGCTCGTCCATCACGTAAAGGTTGGCAAAGCGGTGCTATACTTCCTGGTATGAATTTTGCAGAAACTATTGATCTTTGTATTTGTTTAGATATGTCAGGTTCAATTGGCGATGCACAAGGTCGCGACTTCTTAAGTGAAGTTAAAGGTATTATGGAAGAATACAAAGACTACAAAATTAAATTGTGGTGCTTTGATACTGCTGTTTACAACGAAGATGATTTTAGTGCAGACGATGGACGTGATTTATTAGACTACGAAATTATGGGCGGTGGTGGCACTGACTTCATGGTAAATTGGGAATACATGAAAGAAAATGACATTACGCCTAAAAAGTTTATTATGTTTACAGACGGTTATGCTTGGGATAGCTGGGGTGACCCAGACTACTGTGATACAGTGTTTATTATTCACAGCAACCGTGATAAAGGGTTACAAGCGCCATTTGGTGTTACAGCCCATTACGAAGAAGCTGCATGATACTAAACAAAGAACCAAATCCACTTAACGTATTCAAGGCTAGGAGAGTAAATCATCCACTGCCGCATTTTGAATACGTTAATGTTCCTATAAAATACAATCTTGAAGGTAGTCTAGATAAATGGATTGATCGAAATCTAAAGAACAGATATTTTATAGGTAAAAACGTATCTTTAGATAAAAATAATTCGTTATCTAGTGTACTTACAGTTGGATTTGAAGAAAAGAAAGATATGAGTTATTTCATGTTAGCTTGTCCACATTTGAAGTACACATAAATAAAGTGCGCATATATATTACTATAGGAGAAAACAAATATGAGCGATGATAAAAACGCAGCACCAGAAGCAGAAGTAAAAGAAACTACTACAGCATCTGCTCAAGAGCAACAAAGTCCTGATTTAACAGTTCAAGATCTACAAGCTCTTAAGAGTATTATCGATGTTGCTAGTCAGCGTGGTGCATTTAAACCAAATGAAATGATGGCTGTTGGACAAACTTACAATAAACTAGAAGTATTTTTAGCCGCAGTTACTCAACAACAACCTGCACAAGGAGCATAATATGTTGAAACATGTAGGCCGTATGGTCAGAAACAAAAGAAAGGTTGTAGTAGCATATAGAGTTGTCCCAGGAGAAGCAGACAGTGCTATTGTAATTACTACAGAAAATTTAGAAGCTGCGGATCACGATACACTAATGAAAACCGTAGAATCTCCAGCTGGACAAGATGCAGATGAATTTGCACTAGTTATGGCTAGAACTAGATTATCAGATGGAAGTAATATGCTTTCTAGATTCCATACAACTGGAAAGATGGTTAAAGTAAAACAATCTGATATTGAAATGATTCCAAATTCAAACACTACTATTAATCTTGCAGAACTTAATAAAGTTATTGCAGAACAAAAAGGGGTTAGTATCGAAGATTTGGCTATTCAACCAGAAGGCGGCACTGTTGCAACAGTAAAAAAAGAAGATAGTCCTGTAGCAGAAACTGCTGCACCTAGTGACGGTGTATTATCTGATGAAGATTTAGCTGCACAATATAGATCACAAGCAGATTCATTATTTAAAGAAGCAAAACGACTTCGTGAGCAGGCAGAAGAGCTAGTGCCTACTAAAAAGAGAGCCAAATCAGAGAAATCAACAGAAAGTGTCTGAAGCATCTAAACTTCCACCCGAAGTTGTTGATCATTGGCCCGAAATATTCAAAGACGTTGAAATTAAAGCAGTACCACTCGAATATATTCATAGCGTCCATGTTCATTTTCACGATGGAAATATATGGGAAATTGATATGGACAGTCAGGAAGTTTCAGGCAGTGATCAATTAACTGAAATAGAAGATTCGTTAGAAGCATTTTTTGCAGAATACGACGAATCAATATCACATGTCGATTTTCGTTTAAATACCTCAAAAGTAGTTAAAGATGTCAAAGCTAGAACTCAAAAGTTCATGAAAAAGAGAAGATAGAATTAGGTAATCTTAGAAATTTGTATAAATACATATAATAAGATATTCCAGGAGTATAAACATGGCATTACGTCTAAGACGAGGAACAGACGCAGAACGTCAACTAATAACACCATTAGAAGGTGAATTAATCTATACAACAGATACCAAACTACTTTGGATTGGTGACGGAGGTACTGTCGGCGGCAATCTAGTAACAGGCGGCGCAGGCACACCTTTTGCACTTGCAGATGCAACTGATGTTGATACAACCGGAGTACAAGATCAACAAGTATTACAATATAATGCGTTGTCAGGTAACTGGGAACCTGGAATTACTCAACAAGTTACAAGCGAATTAGACGACTTAACAAACGTAGTAGCAGCAAATCCAAACCTTAATGATGTATTATCTTGGGATGGATTAAATTGGACTGCAACTGCAAGTAATGTTACTTTAGACAGTTTAACTGATGTTGTATCTGGACCAGCCGTACTAGGAGACTTTTTAGTATATGACGGTGCTAACTGGATACCACAAAGTAGTGCAGAAGTAGGACTTACAAATCTTACAGCAGATATTAAAGGTAGTGTGTTTGCAGACGATTCTACTTTACTAGTAGATGGTATAAATGGTACTTTGTCAAACGGTTCATTAGTATTTGAAAACAATACTATTTCAGCAGTAATTGATGATAATATTACTATCAAAACAGAAATTTTAGCACAACAGTTTTATGGTGTAGAAAACACTACTGACGGAACATTGTACACTCTAGAAGCATTTAGAGGAACTGAGACATCCCCTGCGGTTGTACAAGCAGGAGATCCTGTTGGTACACTAGCATTTGCAGGATATGACGGAACTTCCACAGTAACACAAGGTGCTATTAACGTATCTATAGATACTGTTACTGGAACCAATCAGTTACCAGGTAAAATGTCTGTTTATTTACACGACTATGATGGAAACTATTTTATAGCTATAGGAGCTGACTCTAGAGGTACTGTTACAGTTCCTACACTTAAAGTAACACCATATGCAGATGCTGCGGCTAGAGATGCAGCAATTCCATCTCCTGAAGCAGGAATGATGGTGTATATCACATCAACAAATAAACATCAAGGATACGATGGTACTACTTGGAACGATTTCTATTAATCCAAATACATAATTATATTAGTAATCCTCTGATATATAATATGTCAGGGGATTTTTTATGAAGGTATTATTAACAGGATCATCAGGATTTATTGGTCAACACTTAACTCCACGTTTAGAAAACGATCACACATTATATCACTTAAAGAGCGATCTATTAGATTTTGACAGTGTTCAACAAGAAGTTGATGCTATTAAACCAGACATCATTGTTCACTTAGCAGCTCGTACAGAAGTTGAAAATAGTTTTTACGAACAAATTACATTTAGTCAAATTAACTATGTAGGCACTGTGAATCTTATCGAAGCTGCAAGCAAAGTTAAGAATTTAAAAAACTTTGTATTTGCCAGCACTATGGAAGTATACGGATGGCAACCTATAAGTGACGAAGTACGTGACAACATTACACCTAAAAAGTTTATAGCATTTGACGAAAATACTACCCCTAATCCAAATGCTCCGTATGCTGTTGCAAAGTACGGTTGTGAAAAGTATCTAGAATATGCACATAGAAGTTTAGGATTACCGTTTACTGCAATACGTCAAACTAATAGTTACGGACGCAAGGACAACGACTTCTTTGTAACAGAACAAATTATTACACAAATGATTAAAAATCCTAATCGTATTGAACTAGGATATGCAGAACCATATCGTAACTTTATCTTTATTGACGATTTATTAGATGCTTGGTGTACAGTTATTAACAACCCTAGCAAAGTAAACAATGGTTATATTTTTACGATCGGTCCTGACAATCCTATTAAGATTAAAGATTATGTTGATATGATTGCCAATAAAATTGGTTGGACAGGTGAAGTTGTTTGGGATACCAAACCAATAAGACCTGGTGAAATTTATTGGCTAAACAGTAACCATAGGTTAATAACTAGTATCACTGGATGGGAACCTAAAGTAAGTTTAAGTGACGGTTTAGATTATACTATAAATGTATGGAAGAATTTATTAGGACAACAACCAATCAATAAGGTTATTCGTCTTAACTAAGTAATTAGACTTTAGTGTTGTATTATTCCACACAACGTTAGACAGATCTAAATACCCAGATTTGTTAATATTACTTTCTATAAAATCTGCTAGAATTTTATTGTTTTCATTTGTCATATGACAGTGTCTTAAATCAATATATTTTTTATAATCTTGGCTTTGTTTTTGTGTTGTATTCCAAGATTCTAACTCTAAATCATATACATGTTTTAAATCTGGATATGCATTTACAAAAATTGTATCCGGTCTAGCTAACTTAATACTATCAATTATTGCTTGTTTTAAAAGATTTTCTCGTTCTTCGTCTTTATGATAAACGTCTTTAAAAAAATTAGTTAAAGATTTAAAGTATTGTTTATCAGAATAATCTTTTGCAAATTCTATCTTTTCTACAGCATCTTCATAAGAAGCACAATGTACCCAACCATTAAAGTTTGTACTATAACGAAACGGGCTTGTTATAGTAAAGATACACTTTTCATATTTTTTATGATTATTAATAAATTGATTATAACTATAATATAAGTCACTACCACTTTGTCCATAAACATCTGCATCTAAATGTCTATGCCAGCCTATATATTTTTCTCCCCACTTAGATAAAACCATAGAGGAATCTTCTTTAGAATACTTACGTTTACAAACTTTATAAACTTCTCTTATAAATCCTTCAGCAGTAATGTGCCACTCTAAATGCGGATTTGCTGCAAAGCTGTCACCAAATATTGCTATTTTATTCACTAGGGTTTCCAATTAAGTTTATTATCAATATATTTTCTTATAAATGCATCTGTATTAACTCTACCTTCAGGTCCGTCAAAAATTGCAACTGGTGTAGTTAGTCTTTCTTCAACTTCTTTGCCATGCATCGCATTAGTAGCAAGCATCCATATATCTGTCATTAAGGGCTTATCTTCAAGACGTACAGACTTTGCAATGTCTAAAGCTTCGTCCATTGTCATATAGTCATTTTCCCAATTCACAGCATTTCTAGACGGATCTCTATCAATAGATTCTTGATAAGCTGATCCGTTTTCTACTTGGCGTTCTCTATATCCATACTTTTCCCAATTTAACGTAAACTCAGAAGTATTTCCATAACTATGTCTATTAATTATTAACGGGTGTATAGATACATAAATTTCAGGAGGCAATGCATTAATCCATTTTATAGTTGATGCTATAGTTTCTTTTGTTTCATAAGGAAGACCAACTATAAAAGAAAGAGTTGCTGCATATAACTCACGACCATTATTATTAAAATAATTATAGATATCATAAAATCCTTGCTTAACTTTTTCAGGGTCCATTCCTTTTCCGATTGTTTTTCCGCTTTCGCGGTTAAGAGTTTCAATCCCATATGCATGACCTAGAAATCCCATTTGTAGTAAAAGTTCTTTATCTTGAGGTCTGCTTATAAGCAAGTCTCCTCGAATAAACCCGGCAAAAAAGGGATCAAAGTTTAGCTCTTGTACACCTTCTGCATACGTCCTTATTTTCTCTGTTGTTTCGTTAAATGTACTATCTGCAACAATATAATTTTTTACACCAAATCTGTCATAATTTTCTTTCATTTGAGTTACAAAGTCTTCCTTTGCAGCAATATAGTTTCCTTTAGCTTTTAAATAAGGAAAGTCACAAAATGAACATTTAAATTTACACCCTCTAGAAAATTCCATAGTAAGCCATTCGCCTTCTTGTATAAAATCTCTATCTTGATACTGTACTTCTAAATCTGTCATATAGCCTGCATGATGAGGACTATCTGTACTGTTAGCTAGTATAACTTTTTTATCTGTCCAGGGAAACTCTGTTTTTATTAAAGGCAATCCGTTGTTAAACAAATAGTCTAACAATTTTAGTATAGCATTTTCAGCATGTCCTACTATATAATAATCAATGTAGTTTGCATCATAAGTAGGAAATCCTTGCATACCTGCTAAAAGGTATAGATGCGGATATGTGTCTTTAATCCATTTAGTAAATGCTTCTAGCTTTGGTGTCCAAAAAGTAAAAACTTGTCCAAAACCTATAAATTTAGTATTTGAATTGACTCTAGATCTAACTAATTCTTTTAGTTCTTCAAGTTCCCAACTAATAGTATAATCAATAACTTCAACATCCCAGTTATGATTTCTAAGGTGATGTGCAATCCTATAACAACCAAAACCTCTTATAATGTCGTCACTTGAAATGTTAAAAATTAAAGTATGATTCATGTATTATCTCTTTTATTAATCAAAGTAGTTTTCTAAACTACCTTTACGTTTAACATCTAATGTATTACAGTGAAAACCACCACTCATACTACGTGCTTGTCTAGCAGGACAAGGGACACTTTCAATACCATACTTTTCTAGTATACGCATTAACGGTTCTTGATCCTTGTCAATTACTACACAATTTTCATTAATACTTAGCAGATTCATCCCAATCCAAGGTGAGCAAGGGCTTACACCATTTGGCAAATTGCAATTGGGTGCAACTAGGTCGTCCATACCTACAAAAATCTTATCCCATTTTTCAAAAATCTTTGGATAATGATCTGGACTACAACGTTCTGCATTAAACATAACTAAGCCCGGACGTAGTGGAATAACTGTACTGTCAAAGTGTGCAAAGAAATAAAAGTCTTCTGCAAGATGCAAACGATATCCTCTAGGTTCTACAATAGTTTTTAACCATTCGTATCCTAGTATACTTCCTGTGTTACTGTGTTGGTACAACAAGTCTCTACCTAGTCTTACTACGTTAGGTGCTTCCCAAACAATTTCATTGTTACGCACCGTAGGGACACTTAAATCGTCAAATTGATATAAGTCGTCCTTTAGTATAGGTGAAGGACTTTTAATCCACTGTGTGCCTTCTTTCATTTGCTGATACAAATAATCATAGTACACTCTAGTTTCATACTGCCTTGCTCTCATAGGACTGCTACATTCAATAATCATGTTATCTAACGGTAATAACAAATCTCTTGGGCAAAAGCTATACCAGCCAGTAGTAGTCCAGTCAGGTGAACTAAATTCTTTACTGTGATCAGTAGGAGTAGGACGATGTACTTTAATGCCTAACTTAGTTAGTGTGTCGGCCAAGATATCTAAATCTTCTTCTGCCTCTTCCATAATTTGTTTGTCATGTGGTCCTTCTAAGCCTACAAGTTCTTCTTCACTATAAGTAGCATAAGAAAAACTACGAACACTCGGGTCCATTGTAGGTAGTACTGCACCCTTTGCTGTACCAACAAAAATCTCTTCTAATGGATCCCAATCATTGTTCGATTGTACTGCCATCTAAAACTCCTTTGTCTAAATAATTGTGGAAGCTAAGTCTGTTAGTGATACCTCCACGATTGTAATCGTTCCAAATTCCATTACCTAATCCAAAAAGGACAGTAGAACTTGGTTCAGTATTTGTAAGATTACAAAATTTTATTTGTGTATCTTTATACTTGTTTACTATATAATCTGGTTCAAAATTTTTAATTAATTCTAAACCTAGTATTGCACCTAGTCTATTTTGATAGTTTGCTTTTTCATAAACAAATAATGTATCGTCATCATCTTTTCGTGTTAAACGCATACCAATTCGTGCGTGTGCAACAGGAAACATTTTACTCAAACTAAAAGTTATATCAGTAATACACTTATGAGTAAAATCAAATTCAAGTCCTGAACTAATTGTATAATATGCACAGTCTATTAGTACAGGAATACCTAATGCATCACAATTATGTAATATAAAATCCATTTGTTCATGTTTGTTTCCTGTGTCAGCAAAAGGATAACTTATAATTACTGCATCGTTTTTATCAAGTTTAGTATCCTCAATATATGCCCAATCTAAATTGCTGTTTCGCCATGCAAGCTGATGGTACAAATATTCCGATTTAAAAATTCTAAACCGTCTGTTTAAATTTTTTAAATAAAATTTATCAAATGCTTCACTTGTGCCGTGCGAATAAACAGCATATTTGAATTCGTCTAGTCCTTTAAATGTATTAGGATGACGTTTAATCCATTCTAAATATTCTTTACAAAAAGTTCTGTTAATATCAACATCACCAAAGTTTTCTAAACTTATAGTTTTTATAACATCTAGTACTGTGCTATCGTTTACAGCAGTAGAGTGTCCAAAAGGCAAATGTTTTTTATCATAAGTATAGCTCATTCGTCTAACCACGTAATTTGCATTACTACAAAATCTGTAAAACCAAAGTTACCAACACCGTGCCAAGCGTATGCACTCCAAGAATATGTGTCTCCTACACTCCATTTAGTATGTGTATCATTTTTTATTTGTAGTACTTGTCCGGGTTCCCAGTCTGTGAGCATTACAATAGTTCTATTGATATTTTCTGATTGTACTTCTGTAATGTTGTTATAACGCACAAAAGTAGAATAGCTATCATAATGCATCCAAAGATTGTAACCAGGGGTAAGTTTTAAAAAGTTATAATGATGTTTTTTATCTTTGAAAGGTTCTATGTAAGAAGTTAATGTATCATCTAGTGTTGGAGAGAACGCCATAAAATGTTTAGAACATTCTTTTGGCATGTTAAGATTACGATAGTGCGATTCTAAGTTTAATTTTTTTACCGTAGCAAAATTTTCCCAAACATCATCTGCAGGGACTTCGTCTATCATATATGTCTCTTGCCAGTCAAAGACTGAATAATCTATACTCATTTATAACTCTAAATTTTTTATTTGCTGCTTATTATATATCAGCAACGATTGCATGTCTTGCTGGATCCTGGCTAGTTCTTCATTGCTATATGCTGCAATAGTATCTATAACATCAAAAATTTTATACATACGTTTTGTATGATCAAATTCATCATCATAGGATTCGTCCCAATAATTACCAAAAGTTTTGAAGCCCATATCTTTTGCAGTTTGCAGAGACTTTGGCGGTCCAACAATTACAAAAGGCATATGGTTAAAAATTGCAGATAAAGTTTTATCGCTTATGTAACTAGTAATATCTAAAAAACTTGATTCATTTACAATACTACAGAATGCATCAGAATATATTGTGTTTGGCATATCTGGCACATTATCAAATTCTGGTAACTTAAATCTATCTAAAATGTTGCCTTCTAATACTGTAGGATTTTTAACATTAACATCTAACGACAAAGGAACTGTTTCATTTAATTTTTTAAAACCATTCAGTAGCTTGTTATTAGGTTCGAACCAAATATTTCTTTTAAAGTTTTCTTGTGTAGATTTATAACTCCAACTAATTTTAGAGTTATAATTTTTAAGATATGCTGCTATGATATGTCTATAAGGTTCATATCTCCAATTTGAATTAACAAACGTATATTTTATTTTTTGTTTTTGTACAACAGATTTATCAATATTTTGTTTTATGTACTGCTGTAAAAATAAATCTTTCCATGCAAACTTTAAATTTTTATATCTCAAAAATGCTTTTGAAACACCGTGTTCAGAAGTATAAACTGTTACGTTATTTAAATTGTTGTTATTAACAAAATCTTGTATACTATCTAATTGTCCGCAGCGTGGATTATTAAAAATTCCTGCGTTTATGCCATTATCATTATTAAGTTGCAAAAAGTTTTGTTTTGCCCTTCTTGAATGATATACTCTATCACTATCGTATTTCATTAGATTTTCAGTTAAAAAAATGTGCAAACCTTGTTTGTTTAAAAAATCAACTGTTGAGCTATCGTATTTTAGAGTGTTGAATTGCACTGACTCAAACGTATTGTTAAACATCATATAAGGAACATTTATATTTCCTAATAACTCTATATAATTTTTAAAGTCTTGTATCTTAGGAGAATAGAAATGTTCTTCGCCGCTATCGTAATCAGCTAATAACACACGACTACAGTCTTCCAATATTAAACATGAGGTTCCATTGAAATTTTCTAATAAAATTATTCTATCAGATTTCATTAACAATGCCTGTAACTTGTAAAGTATATCTATTGTGCATACCTAAATTTATAGCACTGTGAGGTGTTTCACCTTGCCAAGATTTAACGTTGCCCGATTTCCAATTTGTAAAACAGTCGTTGTTTACAACTAGCATATGCCCTGGTACACTATCTTCTAAAAATATGACGTAGCGTTTTATGTTGTTTAAATCTGTAACATTATATTTTTTAGAATAAAATCCATATTTGTCTTGATGTACTGGAAGATAGTTACCAGGAACTAATCGATGTATTGCAATGCCAATATGTTTAAGATTAGGAAAATAAGATTTAACTGTTTCTGTAAATTCATTGGTATACGACAATTGATATACATCAATTGTTAATTTTTCTAAATCGTGTCCACTGTTTTTCCAATGTTCAACTTGATTAGGATCTTTGAAATGTTCAGTAGTATAGTTGAGTTTTTTATAGAAATCATTCCAAAAAGGTTCAATATGCACAGTCATAACGTATTTATAACCCTACTTTATATCATAAATATGTTATGATTGAAAGAATTTCACTTGTTGTTTCAAACAAATTAATGGATGAAGCACGTAACTCCTTACCCAATATTGATTTTAAATTAAGTTTAAATCAACCTACTGGTGATTTCTTTTACGATCCTTGGGAAATTAAAGACGAATTTAAAAATACTGTTTGGGAAGAAATTATTGATAGTTTGCCTAGCGATCGAGGCGAAGCTAGAATTATAAAACTAGACATTAAAACGTGTTATGCTATGCATTCTGACATTGATGATAGATGGCATTTGGCATTACAAAAAGGTGAAAGCTATCTAGTAGACTTAGACAAAAAAGACATGCACCAAACACTGCCAGGTATTTGGTATATTATGGATGCCGGAAGACTACATAGTGCAGTAAATTTTGGAGATGCTAGTAGATATCAATTGGTTGTTAGAAAACTACTGAATAAAAATACACTAACTGCTCCAGTAGGAGTAAATTTATCTATTAACAATCCTCCTGAAAATTATAGATATGTTGTAGATCAATTTATTAGTCCAAAGTTAAATTACTGGAACAAAAATAATAAATTATCAAATTTCAAACAAAATAACGACAAATCAATTTCTTTTATGTTAGAAAAAGATTCAATATCTGAATTAGAAAAAGCAGTAGACAAACTTAACTTAGACACAAGAGTAATTTATGACTCCATTTAAAAAATATATAGATGGCAACTTATGTCAAGCAACACCTATATATGACGGGCTTTATGACGATGACACATTTGTAATGAAATTTAAAGATTCGTTTTGGTTTAACCAAGAAATAAGAGGCATAGGATTAATATCTCACAAATGGTATGCTCCTGAGATTACTTCTGTTAACTCTTTAGAAAAAGAAATTAAATTTAAGTGGTATGATACTAATCTAAATCATTTATTTCATTTTAACAAAAATTTACCAAATGACTGGAGAGAACAAATTAAGTATATTCTACAAGACTTAAAGGATGCAGGATTATATAAACTTAATATATATCCACATACTTTTTTTGTAAAAAACGATAAAATTTGTATAATGGATTTACATGCCTGTCTATGTCACGATGACGAAATAAAACAAGATGCTATTGGAGATGTTATAAACGACAAAAATAGATTTCAATTTGAAAACGGCATTTTAAATATCAAAGATACATATGAATATACAATAAAACAAAACATAGGAAACTGGCCTGGGAATTTTTTAAATGGTTAAATTTATAGGAAACTGTAATAACATAATAGACTGGAATGCAGTTATTGAATGTGTAAACAATTCTACACCTGCGTACATAGGTCCAAGACACGATGTAGGACATCATGTAGAAGGTGTTCAGGAAGTTGCAGCACCGTTGCGTGATGCAGGTTATAAATTTAAAGCAGAAGGCGGTAATGCTAGTTGGGAAATGCATTTTCCGGGCGAACAATTCCCCAAAGAAATAGTTACAACATTTATGGATTTTGTCGGAATGAAATCGTATATAAATTGTTGGATTAGTAAAGTATTACCAGGCGATGTTGCACCGTGGCATTGGGATATTACAGATGACGAAAAAACGTTAGATGCTAGTGGAGATCTTAAAAGATTTCATTGTCATATAGATATTCCTAGACCTGGACATATTTTTATTTTAGACGATACTTGTTTATATAATGAAGCACAAGGAAATGTATATCAATGGCCAGATAGAAAAAGCTGGCATGCTGGTGCAAATGCAGGACTAACTCCAAAGTATCTTTTTAATATATGGGGTTAATAAAATTCTAAAGTATTTATACCAAGTACTTTTCTAAACTCTGGTGTAAACTTACAATCAACTCGCATACCGTATTCAATTTCTTTAGATTCTTCACCTCCATGCCAATCTTGGTCATTCCAAAAACCTGCATGACAATTTAGATAGTGCTTGTTTTGTGTTTCTGGATCCCATATATAAAATCCTCTTTTTGTACGATAGCGTATGTGTATAAATTCGTTGTTGTGCGGACTATATTGTTTATCGTCCATGACGCCATTGTTTGCATCTAAATCTCTGTGTTCAAATGCTCTTCCGTTATGATCACAATGAAAAAATATCACACGTCCTATTTGATCAATAACACCTTCTGTAACTAAATTTTCTACCCATTTAACTGCTCCTGGAAAATATGAGCTTTCTTCTGTTTTTTGACGTTCGGCATTGCGTTCGTTCCAATCGCCTTCATTCCATAAAAAATAATATATGTAAGGATCGTTAGCATCTAGAGTAGCTTTTAAATAACGTGTAAAAATATTTCGTTGTTTATAGTCACCAAAATTAGTAGGTAATATTTTATTGCCTTCTATCTTAATAGGATTATCGTCTGGTAATGCTTGATATTCTTCCCATGCCTTGTATATAGGCTTCCAATTAATAGTGTAACTACAATCTTTCCAATCAAACCCGGGTGCCATCCACGTGCCTTCTTTTGCATAATCTCGTGCTAGTGCAAATCCTCGACATATTTCAGGATGCAAATTTTTGAATCCTTCTATGTCTAAGTAAGGATCTAAGTTAATATACGGTTTTCCGCCAATTCCTCTTATCATATAACTACTTATGCGGTAAGTAGTAGTATGAATACTAAGTTTGAGTATTATTTTAACGACATACCCGGAACTGGACTCTGTAGAAACAATTTAATTTATACAAGTCTTGTTGATTCTAATTTGACTACATTTGTACAATGGTATTATAATGACGGAGAATACCATAAAGGACAAAATCAAGTAGTTGATCCTAGTCTAATGCAAGAAAAATTTGATAGAGAAGTAAAATACTTAACTCTAATGACTGAAAATTTTCCCGAGCTTGTTCCTAAAATAAAAGAGATTGATACTACAAACCGTAAAATTTATTTAGAAATTGACGGAAAAGATTTTTGGAATCGTGCAGGTTGCTTAACAGAAAATTATGATAATGTGTTACCGGACTGGCAAGATCAAATGATCGAAATAATTAATGCACATAAAAGTTTAGGCCTTCACAAATATTCAATGCATCCTTCAAGTTATTTTGTAATAGATGGAAAACTAAAAAGTATTAATTACTTTTTTACATACCATAACACCGAACCTAACTTTAGTATTGCAGATGTAGAAAGTCACATATACAGTACACGTCAAGATAAAATGCGAGAGCATTTAGAAACTTTAGGTATTGAGTGGAATACTCCGCAGACATTCGAAACTATGGATAAATTATGCTGGAATAGTTTTAGAAATAATTATCCTATAGAGTTTATAGAAAGAGTTTTACAAAAAATATGAATTTATACTTAAATCCGAAATGGCAGAGAATTGGAATTAGTCTTAGTGGAGGAGCAGATAGTGCTTTATTAGCATACCTTATCTTAAAACAAACTAATGCCGAAATATTTTTTACTACACAAATACGTATGTGGAAGTCGAGACCTTGGCAAGGATATATTGCAAGACAAGTAGTACGTTGGTTTAAATTTAATTTTCCGCACACAATACATCACATTGAAGGATTTATTCCTCCAGAAATGGAAGAACCGCATACTACAAATATAAAAGACGAATACGGTAAAATTAAACCTGGTAATAGAATTATACTTAGGGCGCATAATGAATATATTGCACACGAACACAAATTAGATGCTTGGTTTGCAGGAGTAAATAAAAATCCAGACATAGAAATACCCGGAGCATTATCTGAAAGAGACGAAGGTACGTTACCTGTACATATGGAACATATGGGAGTTGACATTTATCATCCTTTCGTGTATACTAGTAAAGACTGGATTATAAAACAGTACTATGAAAATAAAATAGAAGATTTATTAAATTTAACTCGAAGTTGCGAAGGCGAGTTTGAAGGATTAGATTATACTACATGGACTCCGGGTAAAAATGTACCCACTTGCGGAGAATGTTTTTGGTGTAAAGAAAGAGAATGGGCTATTAACAAATGTCAAGATTAATTACCTTCGGTTGTTCTTACACTTGGGGAGCCGGGTTACCTGGAGATGGTCTTTTTCCAAGCAAATTATCATGGCCAGTTTTAGTAGCTGAAGAATTAAACTTAGAGTTAATAAACAAAGGAGAACCTTCTGCTAGTAACACAGAAATATTATATGAGATTTTAACATTTGATTATAAACCAACAGATATTATTGTAATTATGTGGACACATACACATAGAGATTTAATTTTTAGTAAATGGGGTGCTAGATTTAAGTCATTAAGAAAAAGATTTAATGCTTCAAAAAAAGATAAATCTTGGCAAAAAATGATGAACAAAACAGATTATAATACAAAAAGTTGGTTGTGTATTCATCATGCAGATCTTTTTTTAAGATCAAAAAATTTAAAATATTTACACTATCCATTTTCTATACACGAGTTGTCTAAATGCACAATTAAAGGATTAGAAATTTCAAATTTTTGCAAAGATGGTATGGTTTTGTTAGACAAAGGGACAGATAATTTACATCCTGGTATACGATCTCATAAAGCTACTAGTAAGAATATAGTTAAGGTATTAAATGAAAAATAAATCGTGTACATTTTGTATGCACCCGTTTACAGGGCTTGCTACACGAGAAGACGGAGCAATTAAGGTTTGTTGCCGTAGTGCTCCTATTGGATTTATACAAAATGAAACTCTAGAAGAAGCATGGAACAACGATACCATGCGAGAAGTACGCAGGCAAGTATTAAATAACGAGCGTCCAGAAGTTTGTAAGCCGTGCTTTGACCTAGAAGATCAGGGCGTACAGAGCTTACGACAGCGTCATATAGCAGGGGTTATACCAGAAGCACGTATAAACTTGTATCCAGATGCACTAGACGCACTAGACGACAATTATACAATGCCATTTGAGCTTCCTACTATGGAAATTAAGCTCAATAATCTCTGTAACCTCAAATGTCGTATGTGCAATCCTTTAGATAGTACACAATGGAAAGACTGGAGTGAGGTAAAACCTTTTTACGAAAAAGAGAATAATATTCTTATTCCAATTATAGACAAACTTACAGACACACCTGGAAAATATATTGGACCGTTTGACAACAGTGAAAACTGGTGGGCATCCTTTACTAAACTATTGCCGCACTTCCGCAGAGTAGAATTTGCAGGTGGGGAACCTTTGATGGATCCTTATCATTACAAGATACTTGACATGTTAGCACCTTACGGCGAAAACATAGAACTAAAGTATGCTACAAACGGTACTACGCTAGGTATAAAAGGGGGACGCACTATACACGATTATTGGCCTAAGTTTAAATCAATCGCTGTAAACGTAAGTATAGACGGTATACACGATGTCTACGAGTACATTAGAGGCAATGGTAAGTTTAGCGAAATAGAAGAAAACATCAAAGTGTTTAAGTCATTTCCTAATGTAAGTCGTGTAGTAGGTGCGTTTACTGTACAAGCAAACAATATTATGCAGATTGACAAAGTAATAGAATACTTTTTAGAAGAAATGGGTATTGTTTTTTACTCGCATCGTGTAAACTATCCCATGGCACTATCTGCTCAAGTTATTCCAAACTTTTTAAAAACAATTGTAATTAATAATCTTGAACAAATGAAACACAAAGTATTAGGCTATAGTTTAGTTAAAGAGTATGATATAATAAAGCAAGTTACACTACAACAAATACAAGATAATATAAATTTCTTAGAAGCAAAAGACATGCATCCTACCCATTGGCAAGATTGTGTAAATTTTAATCGTGCGCTAGATAAAACACGTAATCAAGATTTTCTTACTGTAAACCCGGAGTTTGCTCCGTATGTATAGAATAGAAAGTAGATGGGGTCATCAAGATAGTATACATGTTGAATGGAATATTGGTAAACGCTGTAACCTAGACTGTGCGTATTGTCCTGCTGAAATACACGACAATTTTTCACCACACACTGACTTAGATGTTATGGTTAACACAATATACGAATTAGAAAAAATAAACAAACCTATACGTTTAAGTTTAACTGGCGGTGAACCTACTGTGCATCCTAAAATTAATGATATATTAGAATGTGCTAGTGCTAGACTACAATGGCTAAGTGTTACAACTAATGCATTACGTTCCCCCGAATGGTATATTAAACAGCCTGTGGACCAATGGGTGTTTAGTTTACATTTTGACAATGAACATTCTATAAGAGCAACAGAAAATGTTGTTAGATATACACAGTTGCTTGATATGGAGAGTAAGGATACTAAATTTCAAGTAAACTTAATGTGTCATCATGAATATATGGAAGATGTAAAGGCTGCTGCTATTTTGTTAGATTCTCATCATGTTCCGTATGTAACTAGACGTATACGCTGGACTAAAGCAGATGACAGAGATTACTTTGACGATATGCGTTATAAAGAAAAAGACCTAGAATGGATACTTAGTAAAACTTCAACTGTTAAAGCAAATTGTGTTATCGACGGGGAACACAAAGTACATGCTAATGATATTATTAAGTACAAATGGAATCAATTTGAAAATTGGACTTGTAATGCAGGGCTAGAAAGTCTAATGATTAACTGGGACGGTGAAGTACATCGTGCTACATGTAGAGTAGGTGGGAGCTTAGGCAATATTTACGACGGTAGTTTTGAAATACCAAAAGAACCAATTGTTTGTACACGTAAATGGTGTACCTGTGCAGCAGACATTCCGTTGACTAAAGTAAACGTTGTTTCCTAGCATTTGTTTCTGGTTGACAATCACACACTCCTTGTTTCCTGCAAATAGTAGGTATTATTGTTGGAGCAAACTTGTTAATAAAATCTTCATCATAAATGTTATAGCATGTATCTAAATTATAAATTGGTTGTCCACAGCCTCCTCTAATATCACCAGTTTTATCAATAAAGAAAGTATCTATTCCAATATTACATTCCCAACCTGTAAAAATATTTTTATTGTTTAGCGATAGCCAGTTACGTGGAACTTCTTGTTCTGTTTTATCAGAAAAAATTACTGTAGGATTATTTCTAGGTAACTTCTCAGCACCGAGCCAATATTCTTTGTTAGGCCAACGCTTTAAAGAATTGCTAAGATAGTCTTTTTGTTCTTGTGTATATTTTTGTTTATCATTGTGTACTTCAAGTGCAGTAATTGGCCATTCATATTTGCTTTTCTTAAGTGCTTCAACTATAGAAACGCATTTGTCCCAAACAGTTGGATCCATTAATACCATTCCATTCACAGTTTTATTTTTAGTGTATAAAATATCACCAACTTCTGCAATGTGTGCAGGATCAACTCTTTCGTGATGACAACTTAACATAGTATGGTCAACATAATCGCCATACTCGTTCCACCATCGTATAGTTCTACTTCCATTAGAACTCATACTAATAACACACTTATGTTCTTCGCTAAAATATTTTACAAAAGTGCCAAACTCTCTCCATAATGTAGGTTCACCGCCGATTATATGCAGATGTATTTCACGTTTATTTCCATTACTTTTATAATAATCAATAATATGACTAAGATTATCTTTTATTCTTTCAAACTTAGGCCATGGTGTATCACCTTCGTGATATCCTGGAAAACAATACCAGCAATTATAGTTACAAATATTACTTAAAAATAATTCTATCCTTAAAATATCTTTAGGTATATTTGATTCTATTCTAATTATGTCTTTCATAGCAAATGCTCTAACTCTGGAAAAATACTTGAAGCTGATAAACCTCGTATATTGTCTAGTTTGTTTACATATTCTTTAAAACCTGATAACAACCGGCTGTTGTCATATTTGTGCATATAATTTAAAATGCCTTCCCACTGATTCCAACCTTTTGGATTTTTAACCCAAAAATCATCATCTTGAGTATAATTGTCCCACAACCATTGTTTTAGTTCATCAAATTTTTGTTGTACTTCTTGTTTATCCTTTTCTGGAAGTATTGAAATATTAAGAAATGTTGGAATATGTACTAGGTGTGCATTAACTAGTCCGCCGCCCATTACGTGTCCGTCAATAGTTCCTATATTCATTTTTTTAAAATTACTGTTTACTTTCCATTTTATAAAATCAGGTATATGTTTTATATTAAAAATTTGTATAGCTGTTGCTATGCTAACATGAATATTATCAGGCGTATTATCAAGTAAGTGCAGTGTGCGTTCTACATCTTTAAAACTTGTTGGATATCTTATATACTCGTCTCTTTCAAAACAAGCATCTATACTTACAGCAAATTTTACCTTTTTGAATTTACTCCAAATATTAATTAATTCTTCATCAACAAGTATACCATTTGAGTTATATCGAAGTAATATGTTTTGCGCATAGCCTTGACGTATGATTTCTTCTAAAAAAGTTTTATGTTCTTTAATCATTAACGGTTCGCCGCCTGCAAAGTACACTTGCTTTAGATTAGGTATTTGTTCATACAACTCGTCCCAAAATTTTCCTTCTTCATACCATTTGTTGTTAAACCCCTTTTTGTCCCAAGTCATTTGATTTTTAACTTCGGGGTCTTGGAGCACTGGTATAAGTTTTTTCCAATCACCTACCCATTTGCTACTATCATGAGGTGAACACATTACACACTTAATATTACAAGTATGTCCTAAGCGTAAATCTAAATATTGTAAACGACTAGGAACAGTACCATCTTCTTCTGTTTGTTGTATTAATTCTTCAACATCTAAACCTTCATCTTGTATCCAAAAGCCTGTTTCCCAAATACGTTTACTTACAATTCCTTGATCTTCTTCTTTAAAACATCCTGTACAACTTGCTGGTATATTACCTTCTAGCATAGTTTTACGAACACTACACATATACTTGTTATTAAATGCTTCTAACGGAGCAGTGTGTGCAAAGTTAGCAGGTTCTCCGTCCTCATTTTTAACCAATCCAATTTTATGATCAAAACCTGCTCCACTAGCATTTGATGTACAACACAATCTCATATCGCCGTTAGGGCGAGTGGCTAAATGTATCCACGGCAAAATACAAAATGTTGGTGAGCCTGTTATATCTTCAAGCTGTTTTTTATATTTTTCTATTGCCATTAGCTGCTTCTTTTTCCAATTATCATGTATCTATTATACAAAGGCAAAGATAATGTATCTTTGTATATAGGATTTATTTTACTCATTCTTACAAAATCATCAATATCAAACGCACATCTAATGTGTTCTTCAATATCAGTAAAATTATTACTTTGTAATACAATCAACGAATCTGCTGGTACTAAATCTAACCATGCTTCATACTGTTCTTGCGTTAAATGTTCGCAACTTGTATTAATAATAATATCCGCACCATAGTAATATTTAGACATGTCAGCAGTAATAGCTTGAAACTTACCATCAATGTGATATCTTTTGTTTATAGTATTTGCAACTTCTTCACATTCAGGGTCTATATCAATACTACTGATTGTAGTGATAGGAATGTTACTATTAAAAAGTAAACTAGCAAGTACACCATTCCAACCTGCACATATTTCAATAGAATTATCATCAAGTTCTATATGTTCTTGTAATTTTTCTATAAGCCATATTTTTGAATTTATTTGACCTTTCCAAAAACTTTCTAAGGTACGGTATCTGTCTTCGCTGTTTCGAATTGCGTCCATCCAAAATAATATGTCCTGTATGTCAACTTTCATTTTTTACCTTTGGCAATTTTGAATCTGCACTACTAACACATGTTGGAGTAATACATTTACGCGGTTCTTTAAATATTTCAAATCCTTCACTAAGTGTTCCAATTGGCTCATCATGGCAACTATAGCTACGTTTAACTTCATTTTCACGTATTACAATACCTTGATAGCCTGCATTACAAGTCCATCCTTGAAACTTATTAAATCCAAACGCATTAAATCTTTCTGCTTGATCTATATAATATGTATTTCCTTTACTGTCTAAGAGTTCAACTTGTAACAAAGGAATTAACTTTTTGTATCTATCTGGGATTTGTTGTGGGAATCCTGTTTGCATTCTTCCAATTTGTTCAGTTGTGTATCCAGATACAACATAGGATGCAGTAGGATCGGACTGGGGTTTAAGTGTGACATTGATACCTCTATCGGCAAACCGCTCACAGCGTTCGTATAATTCGTCAAACATTTCTGGAACCATAACTTGATTGATTGTGACAAACGTTTCATCGTTCATTAACTGGAGGCACTTGTCTCCAAACTCCTGTTCTTTTGCAAACTCTGCGTGGTAACTTGCTGTTATACTCCTACGCTCTAGAGTTTTAGTATTGTCTAACCATCTACTCCACCATTTGCTTCCTGGCGAAAGATTTGTAGTCATGTGTATACTCTGATACCCGGGTGCTGTATCACTACAGTAATGATCTATGATCTCCCCAAAGTATTTATAGGCTGTTGGTTCACCACCGCTAAAACTGAAGTGGAAATCTGTAAAACCATTTGCACGAGCCTGTGCTTTGATGCTGTCAAGGGTGTTTAAGTAAATTTTTAAATCTTGGTGGTCTGGGGTACTAGATCTAGCGTATGGCCAGCAATATGAGCAGTTATAATTACAAAATCTAGCCAGAATCCACGAAACTGTAAAAAGATGGCTCTTTAGGAGGGTTTTCTGCCCAAACTCTGTAATATTATCCCACGGTATGTCTTGAAAATTATTGTTCATTTTCTTTGATCGTATACACTTTTTGAACACGACTTAACACAAGTCATGCACTTATCTTTTCCTTGCCAGTACTCTGGTAATAACTTAAATAATATTTTATCAGTATGCAAAACACCGTCTTGACAATTTGGTAAACCAACTCGTTGTATTATTTCCTTTGTATTGTCTACTGCTAAATTACGCAAAGTATGTATTGGTAATTTTTCTTCAATATGGTTTTCTAGATAATCACTTCCTAACCAACAACACGGAAAAATATTTCCGTAAGGATCTATATAAACACTTTGGTCTGTCTGACATAACGGGTTAATTGTTGCATTAGATAAAACGTTTTCTCTAATATTTTTATCAACTAGTTTATCTAACTCTAAATTAGGAGTTTTTTTAAATTTTGAACGCTGTGCAGGTTCTAAATAATATATTACTTCACCATTATCGTTGTGTACTTCAAATTTATCTATATTATAAAATCTCGAAGTACTAATAAAATTAATTTTTTCAACACCTAAATTTAATATATATTTTTCAAGTTCTTCTACGTCATGTTCGTTATGTGCAAACACAAGACTATCTACTCTTGCTTTTCCTCCTGCATCAACAAATGCACGTAAATTTTCAATTACTTTATCAAACTTTGTATTTTTACGATATAGTTCATGCTTACCCTTAAAGCCGTCTACAGCAAATATAACTTCGACATTTTGTTTTGCAAGTTTGCGCCACCATTCTGTATTACGCATACCTCCGTTAGTATGTATTGCAAGTCTAGCAGTTGGATTGCACTCTCGAACATAAGAATAAATTTCTAAACAATCTTTTGCAAATGCAGGATCACCGTAGTTGCCGCAACTGTAAAAATTATCTAGTTGTGCTAAAAAGTGTTTAGGAAACCATTCTTTAAATTGTTCAATACTAATATCGCCATTACGTATAAAAGGACGAGTTTTGCCACCATTAAAATTTCTAGCACACATTGGACATTGTGCTTGACACTTATCTGTTAGTTCAATGTGAACTTGTTTTATCTTATATACTGGCTGCATTAAATTGTTCCTCTAGCCAGTCAAAGTCATTTATAAGTTTTAACGCAGCATCATTATTAGAATTTACTGTACCGTATTCTTTTCCAGCTAGTGCTCCGCTAATTGCCCATTTACCATTTTTACGTTCTTCGCCTACACTACACCAAATTTTTAATCTAGATTCTGTTTCTTCGCTTACTTGTCCTTCAATTACTTTTGACGACAATTTAACACATTCTCTAAATGCACTACGCCAAGAACTATAAGGGTCTGTATTAAAGGAGGTATAATTTGATATTTGTTCAACTACTTTAAACTTATCGCTTATACTAGTTGTCATATCAGTTTTACTAGTATCCATATTAATTGTTAATTTACGAGGTAATAACTTTACTCCGCCATAGCCGTAAATTAAATCGTTAACAGGATTTTGACTGCGCCATACGTGTACAGTATCTAAATCCCAGTCTGGAACTACATAATCAAAATTAAAGTTGTCTACAATGAGAGCATCAGCGTCTACTATCCAAACCATTTTTGTTAGGCATTTTTTAGCAGCAGCAATATGGGCTTGGTGTATTCCTTTTACTCCGTTAATACGTTTAGCAACAGGAAACCGTTTTTTTAGTTTTTCGTAATTTGTGTCTGCATAACGTTCATTATAACTTATAAAGACTATATCGTACATGTTTATGTTTTTCTAGTGTTGCCATAATGAACAACTTCTATACCTTCTAGTTTTGGCATAGTCCTCCAAGGATCAACAATTACACTACCTGTTGTAGGAGTGAAGTACATTTCATCATCAGTAACACTAACTCCTGTGCCTGAATAAGTTACTTTAGCATTATGTGCCATTAATACTACAGCAGGTTCATCATCAACAGTTGTATCTCCTGTAAGAGGATCTGCATATGTTAATTTTACGCCTGCGGCTTCTACAAAGTGTCCGACTAATTCACTATAACTTCCTATAGTGTACGGTACGTAAGGCTTATATGCTCTGCCATGAATTACTACAGGCAGATTCTTTTCTTGTGCGATAGATATTAATTTTTCAGCCATGTTTTTTGCTTGCATATCTCTACTATGCATAATAGCATGGAATAAATCATAACCTAAATCTAGTTTTTCTGCTAGATATCTTAGTGCAATGTTGTCTCTAGGATGACATGCACCTGCATCACCTAAACCAGCAGTTAAATAACGAGGACCTGTAATACGTTGTGTTGCTTTTTTAAGTGCATCTGTAACTACATCAACGTTTATATTACCATTACGTTCAGCAACGTCTTGAATCATATTAACTAAACCAATTTTAGCACTAATAAATGTATTATAAAAAACTTTAATTGCTTCTGCTTCGTCCCATGTTCCAATATTTACAATTGGATTGTTTTCCATTAGCGGCTGATAAAAATCTGTAAGTATTTTTGCATCGCCTGTTTCTGAACCATCATCCGTTCCAATAATTAAACATTCAGGATTTACCATATCCCATTTGACTGATCCCATAGCAATTAAATAAGGATTATAGATAAATCTTGCATTTGTAATACAAGGACGTAAATGTTCTCTAACTGTGCCTGGTAAAACTGTACTAATAAGAACAACCAATTGCTGTTGTGTTACATATTTGTTAATTTCAGTTAGAACATCTTGGACAATACTGTAATCAAAATCTTTTGTAGGTAAGTTAGCAATAGGTTTACTTCCACCGTATTCTTCACTGTGCGGAGTTGGCACAGCTACAAAAATTAAATCTGCATTTTGAACTGCTTCTTCAACGGTATTTAATAACGGAATTTTTGCACTAGGATCCTTTACAACATCATATCCAACAACATTGTAATGATGACTCATAACCTCTGCACAAGGTAATCCTAATTTTCCGCATCCTATCATTGCTACGTTCATATTTTTTCCTCTTATATTCTTATAGTTATCTAAGTATTTTTAATTTATTTTAGATTGTGAAGAATTTGTTGTGTCCAAAGATCAATACCTTTCCTAGAAGGATGGTTATCTGTATCATATCCAAATACATCTCCTTGAAATTTGCGTTGTAATCTTAGTTTTTGTCCAGAACCTGTGATTACTACACTATTATCTTGGCTGTACGTTGGTATTGATTTTTCGTAATCATAAGTTGCTGAAAAAATACTGCTCTTATAACTAGGATCTCTTAGTAGGTTATAAAACGACTCACACAAAACATTCAAATAAGGATATTGTTTTGTTAAACTTAAATCAATGTCGCTACATCCGCCAATTAAATTTATTTTAGTTTTATATGTTTTTCCGATTTCGTTTAAGTTATAGTAAAAAAGATCTATTAAAGTTTTATTAAATTCTTTATAATTGCCATTTTTAAATATGTGACTAAAATTAGCTGTATTATGATTTATCTTAGATATAACACTTCTCATTGGTTCTGTTTGTATTACTAATATACAAGTTTTAGGTTTTCTAAAAGATTTTACAGTGTAAGATTCTAATACACCTCTTAAGGATTCTAATATAAATTCATTACTTACGCCGCCTTGAGAAAAATTTTCAATTTCTGAAAAATATTCTAATAGTTTTTCGCTGAAATAATTGTCGCCATTGTCGATAAAAGATCCGTCAGGCGTTGTCCAAGCGCCTCTACCCCAGCTGTCTCCAAAAATTAAAGCTCTGTGATACTTTGATGCTTTCCACATTATATTAACTCATAAATTTCTGGAAATTTAACAGGACGCATATTGTCTAAGGTTTTTAAATAATCAAGTGTTTGGTCTAACTTATCACTCCAGTCTTCACTATTCATAAAATCTATTAATCCGCTCCATTGTTGTACTTCGCTGTTGTCTGGATATTTTGCCATAAAGTTTCTTAACTTTTCTTCTACTCGTTTTTTTGATTCAGCAGATAAAACCTTTGTACAAAGATATTGAGGCCAATGTAGTGTAGCAGCGTGAAATAGTCCGTTACGTCTTGTTCTTTTTCCTATTTTTTTAAAGTTTTGCGACCAAAGCCATTCAGCAAATTCTGGTAGCCAATAGATGTTAAGTGCCTGAACAGTAGTGTTAATGTCTACAATAATGTCGCCGCCAGTAGTATTATCAAATGTTTTTAAATTCTTTACTACTTCATCCCACTTTGAAGGATATCTAATATAAGAATTTAAATCTTCGTGCGCATCTAAACTTACCATAATGTGTGTTTTCTTAAAGTGAGTCCAAAGCTCTAACAATTCTTCGTCTACAACAGTGGCATTTGTATGATAACGTATTTCTACATTTTTAGCATGATCAATTTCTACAAGATATTTTATTAAGTCTTTGTGTTGTTTAATTAGTAGAGGCTCTCCTCCTGCAAAAATAAGATCTCTAATATTATGTACATCTTTATAAAAGCTATCCCAAAACGCTTGGTTTCTATACCATTCGAACTGTTCAACAACAATATTACTTTTATGTTCCCAATCCCACTTAGCTTCACTAGTTAAATTTTTTGCAAGTATTTTAGAATGATTAAGCCATTTACTGCTATCATGTGGTCTACACATTATACACTGTAAATTACAAGTATTGCCTAATCTAAAATCAACACTAACAATGCCGCTATCTATAGAACCGTCTTCATTTGTTTCTGCAACAATTTGTCTTAGTTCATTTATTTTTATAGGGCTCCATTGATTTGCCCAAACATCGTTTTCGTTCTGTCTATGACTTCTGACTCCAGCAGCTTCTTCTTTATAACAACTATTACAGTACTTGACAGGTTCATTGTTGAGCATCTTTTTGCGAACTTCTTTGTATTGCGGACTATTCCAAATTTCTTCCCAAGTCATATTATTAAGATTTAATTCGTGTATAGGAGAAGCAACACAACATAGTTGCACTGCGCCGTTTGTTTGTGTTGCACAATGTATCCACGGCATTATACAAAATTTTTCTGTGGATTTTAATCTATCAAAAAGTGGTTTTGTCATTATCTATTCCATAAGTGCATTCATTAAATCTTCTTTGAGATTTTTATATATTGTAACATCGTGTCTTTCTTTTAGCAATCTATAATTATGTTCAAATATAGGTTTCATTTCTATCATAAGTTTGTTTAATTCTTCATGAGTCCTGCTTATAAAAGTGTTTATACTAGTAATAGCCATTTTTAGTCTTGTTTTATCGTCTAGTACATCGTCGTAGGATTCGTCTATATAGTCTCCAAATGTTTTATAGCCTAACTCTTTAAGTAATTTTACTGTTCCAGGGCGAGCAATTGCAACAAAAGGTTGCATAAAAACAATAGGCTTAAACATTTTTTCACTTAAAAATAAAGTATCTTGTCCTTGAGCTTTGTTTTCAAAAAATGTTTCTGTTACAATATACAAATAACTATCATAATATTTTCTTATTTTTCCCCATTCGTTTGATGCAGGATTTTGAACTTCAGGATTTATTCCATCATTGTATGTTAACGGAATTAACGGCTTTACTTCGTTGATATATTTTTCTTTTAGATCTGGATAGTCTTGGTAAAAACAATCTTCAACCCAATCAGTATAATCTTTGCCGTATCCTGCAGACTTAGCACAGGTTAAAATTCCTTGTTTTTTTACATCAAATAAACTCGTTACTGTTGCATATCTATGTATCGAAGGTCTTCTATTTAAACATATAAATTTATGTGTTCGAGGACGCTCTACAGCATTCATAAATGTGTTATAGTGTGTATCTCCGTTATAGTTTCCGTATATTTGCCGTTCCCAAGTATTAAAAGTTACTGTTTTTACAGTAGGATGAGGATTATAATTTCCTGATAAAAAAACAACATGTTTTTCTTTTAGGTCATATTTAGATTTTAATATGTCTAAAAGACTATCCCACCAAGTCCATGTCCATCCTTCAAATGGACAAAGAAGCAATATTTTACAATTACCTTTTTTAATTTGTTCAATAATTTCAGGTTCTATCTCAACTTGATCAAATACAGTTTCTATTGACCAAAGACTAAGTGGTATTGGATAATAAAATTTTGGTGCTTTTTTTGTAAACTTATTACGCTTGGGTATTTTAGAAATAGGTTTATAAACAAGTTCAAAATCATTACCAAACACTGCATAAAGATGTGTTGTGTCTACTAAATCCACTTGAGGATTAGCTGTATGCTTCCGGTATAACTTTTTAGTAAATCCGTTAACATAAGGAAGTTTATTTTTTCGAGGTTTTATGTCTACATAAATTGGAATCATATTACAACTTTTCTATAAATCTTTGATGGTCTGTTCTAGCAGGATGTTCATATACTTCTTTAAAAAATTTACTTTGATCTTTATCAAGTGGTGCTGCTGCTATAGGTAATTTGAGTTCACTTACTAGTTGCTGTCCTAATACTACAGTTTCTTCTAATAATGTATCATTGGTGATTTTCTTTGAAACAGTATTATCCCAATAATTATTAAGATATTCAAAGTCACGAACATTAACATAATCCCAGTCTGTACACATAGTTTTATATAACCCTTCTCTAGCACCATATATAGCCCAAAGCCCGTTAGTAACATCAGAACCTACCATACTCCAAATGTACAGCCAATGTAGGCAACGCCAATGATTATTTTTAAATTCTTCTTTAGCAATTCTTACACCACGATCAGTGGCAAGTTTTACTCCTTCTCTAAATCCTGCTCTCCAAGCCTGTGCAGGTGTTTCATTATTATATACATCAGAATATGTACTGTTCATTTGTATGTAATGAGCGTCCCAACAAAAGTCTACTTGGGCATGAGCATTATTTGGATCTGCATTTTCATGAGTACGCATACGTAAAACATATTGTTTAGGCCAACATTTAAGTCCACCATTGCCATAACGCAACCCGTTGATTTCGTTTCTGCCGCACCAACTTATTACAGCATTTTCTAAATCCATGTGTTCGTTAAAATCAATTTCTTGGTTTAAAAAATCTTCCCTAATCCTATTGTCGCCGTCAACAGTAATAAACCGCTCAGTTTCTGATAATTCAGCACAAGCCTTGTGTGCAGCATCTGAACCTTTTACTCCGTGTACACGCTTTGCCCAGGGCACTTTTGAACACAAGTCTGCGTAATTTTTTTCTGCATTTGGTTCATCATAACTTAGATAAATTATGTCGTAGTCAATAGGTTTAAAAATTTTTGACATTACTCAAGTACCTCATGTGTATAATGATTAAAATACTTTGATGTATATACGCTTACTTCATCAGTTTCATAGTCTGATTCAAAATCAAAAGAAACTGTAGATTCCAATATTTCTTTTAGTTTAAAAGACAAACTTCTATACAAAACATTAGGATTGCTAGGAGAAGTTACACTAAAATAAAGCATAGAATTAGAATTAGCAAATGAAGTTTTTAAAAACTTTTTAGTTAATGGATGAAGTGCAATGTTCCACTTTTTGTTTATTTTATTTTGTGTTAGTACAATATCTACATCTATAGCCGACTGTATTCTATATAATTGTCTTTCTAATAAAACTAAACTTCCGTTTTTAAGTTCTTCAATGTTTGTAAATTTAACATTATCTTTTAAATTTTCCCCGTGTACAATATTGTTGTTAGAGGTATAATAAAATTGTGTTATTCTATCAGTTGAGTAATTTTCAAATTCAGTAGTGCTATCTTTTTCGACAAACATATAAAGACTATTATTATCTAAAAATAGTTCATAATTATCAACATTTTCAAATTCTAAGTCTTTGTTTTCGTCATCATATAACTTTACATTTTTTTCGACTAAAGTAGCATTGTTTGTTCTAAACTTACTACCTTTGCGTTGATTCTTTTTAATTTTATAAACTTTGTTGTTTATAAAAATATGCTGACCTTCGTAGTGTTCAACATCGTCGTACCAAACATCAACATTTACTCCTACATACTGCTGTTCTTTAACAATCATTTTACCAGTATTAATTTCGTGCGTAGGTGTAGGTACGTCTGGAATATATACATCTTTAATATATATTCTACTGATATTTTCTAAACTAGAAGCAGCCTTTACATCTACATTTAAAATGTAAACATTATTGTCAAACCATACAAAATTACCTTTGTTATATTTTTCTCCTTGTTTCCAAATAAAAACATCAATACCTTTATACTCTTTTATAAACTTGTATAACGGATTTATATTTGAAAACTCAATCTTAGGAAGTTCGTAACAAAAATTACCAAGAGAATTTGCTGCTAGTTCAGCATTTATTTTTTTCAAACGAGTTTGCTTTTCGACTATGTCGTAAATTACTGTATATTCGTCAATATTTGACTCACCATTTAAAATAGGTTTAGCATCATATATAGGAACAGCTAGTACATCATATTCGCTATCTTCTTTTGTGCCACTAACTTTGTGTATTTTTCCAGTTGCTTGGTCATAATACACATATGCATCATTTGATGCTGCTTTTACTTTTAAATTAGTTATTAGTTCAGCTAGATTAGACGCCATTATAACTCCTATAACTTTTTAAAACCGGTGTTTTTTCAATAAAACTATTTTCTGTATAATGAAAAATTCCTGATTGTATATAGTTGCCTATTTGTAATTCGCAGTTTTCTGTCGTATATACTGGTATCTTATCTTGCCAACTTGATTTAACTTGTTCCCATCCTTGACAATATGGTTTCATATGTACAAATGTTGGAAAACTAGTTTTAGAATTTGTGATTTCAGTTTCACAGTCTAAAATTTTAGTAACAATTGCTGCACAAACATCGATACTTACATGTTTGGGTCTAGTTTCTGGTGTAAGATTTTTTTCGTAAAATGCTTCCCAGTTTTGTATTACAAGTTCTAGCCATGTATAAAATTCTTGTGCAAAATCTGATTTTTTAAAGTAATGAAATCCTGCAAACAAATTAGGCAAATTATTATCAATAAATGTTTTTCTATAATAACTAGTGTTTGCAGTGTTTCCTCTATAGTCTAGTACTTTGTTTGTAAAAAATAGCTCATAGTTCGATAAGAAGTCCCACCATCTATCAATGTTTTGTAAAACTAGCATATCAGTATCCATTACAATAGTTTCATCATATGGACTAGCATGATAGATTTTCCAACGATTTTCTACTTTCCATTCACTTTCTTCAGCAGCGTCTCCAAAAGGGATCGGAATAATGTTATCAAAAAACTTTTGGTAATTTAAAGGAACATCGTCATCAGTAATAACTGAAATTTTAGTTTCTTTATTGTGTGTTTGTAAACTCATTGCTAACAAACATGCTTGCATTACATAATCTGTTTCGCCATTTTGTGCTAGAACAACTATACCTTTACTCATAGAGGTACCTCATCAATAATTCTACCTAAACTAAATTTATTCATTACATGAATGTTTTGTCCTTTGGTTTTGATTGCAGTGTATTCTCCTAAATAATCTTTCTTTTCAACTAAAAACATCATTTCGTCATCTTGTAGTTTCCAAAGGATGTCTTTGTCGGTTGTGTAAAGCATAGAACCCGGTAACTGAGATGCAAAACTTCCTGATTCAAAACCATTCATAATATGAATAGCAATACTAAATGCAAAGTCATTTCTAAAAAGTGAAGAATTAATTTGGTATGTTCGTTTGTAATGTGTCCATTCTTGCTCTATGTGTTGTACTAAATCAAAGAATATTTTATTAGTTGGTGTTTTTCTAAAAAACACAACAGTTGCCCAATAAAAATCTACACTAGAATCAGTAATGTATTTGAATTCATTTTCATTTCTAACTTTTGCTATATCATTAGAATTTTTATAAAGAGCAAAATCTACATCTAGATCAAATACATTTGATAACATATTGTTAGACACAACATAATCAGTGTCCATTATAATAGTTTCGTCATAAGGAGAAAGTTCGTAGACACTTGCACGATTACTATTCTTAAAACTTGCAGTTCTTTGAGACATAGCACCATCATGGAACAGCCTAGAGTTTGTTCCATCTGTCCAATCTAGTTCAATTACAGTATCAAATATACTAGAATCAAAAGAACCTTTTAAATAGTCAACGCAATCTGTTGCTACTGTAGTAGGTAAATTTAAATATTTTTTTATTCTTTTTGCTAAAAAAACAGCCTGCTTAACATAGTCAATTTGTGAATTATTTTTGGCTATTAAAAATACACCTTTAGTCTTGCTCATATCCTACTAATTTTTCCACTTTTCTATTTTTCTTAAGATTACTATATTCTGAATAATAATCGTTAGATGCACTAGAATACTTTTCAACAATTTCTTCTAAAAAATCTTCTAAGTTATCAATAGAAGCAGGCAAGCCGTTGTCGTCAATTAATACCGTTGTATCTTGTCCTAGATTCAACATTGTACTACAAAAGGTTATAAGTTCTCTAGTTATGGTAAATTGACAGCCGCTAAAAAAATGTATCAAATCGTCATTGTATTTTTCTTTGAGGAGACGCTTTTGATTGTTGAGTGTAGTCATATAGTTGGAAAAGTCAAGTGCTTTTTCTAAACGTTCATCCATAGATTTCTCCTGTGTGTATTATATATTGTGTGGAGCAGATTTTTAAAGTCAATCTGACTTTGCCATTTATATTATAATAACACAGGATTTAAGAAATGTCAAGGATTAAGAAGCCCAATAAATTATGGTACTTGCACTTACTGAATTTCCATCGTTGTGTGTATAAGTAACTGTTAAATTTTCGTAAAAGCCTTGAGATTTTGTACCGGCAGTCCAAGTTCCAGTTACAGTGCCGTCAGTAACTTGAGATCCATTAACGCTAGTAAGTGTAGTATTTGCGCCGCTTTCGCTCCACGTTCCTACTCCATTAGGTAATGCACTACCACCTGTGTCGTAGGCTGTGAGAGTAATACTAAAGCTACTTCCGCTAGTTACTATAATATAACCAACACCAGGCAAGCCGCCGATACTACCAATTGTTGGTCCTGTTGCTGCATCAATTGTTGCATTATCTGTATCTAATGTGTCAGTACCGTGTGCTAGTACTGCTGTAAGTGAACTGCCTGGGTAACCTGCTGTATCAAATACTAATTGACCTGATGTACCATTACCCGATACAACCAATGTATTAAGATCACGATACATATATGCTGTTACTGTAGTAGTTGTATTTGATGTTGACCAAATTGCAACTGCTGAATCACCTTCTTGATAAGAACTAGCATCAAAGTATATCTGTCCGCTGACTGTAGGCGGTGGTGTTGCTGTAACTAGAACACTATCAGTTGCTAAAGTTCCGCTATCATCTATTAATGAAAAACTCCAAGTACCTGCAGAACTAAGTGTTTGTGATAAACTTGACGGATTTAGCGTTGGGCTGAAGCTACCTTGAGATACTCCGTCTTTGAAATATTCAATATAAACATTGTTAGCATTTGAATAACTCCATGCTACTGTAAACGTGGTAGAATTCGCAACACCAGAACTTGGCGAAACTTGAATCGATCCGCTTGGTGGAGGATATCTCACTTGTAGTGTGTTTGATGTTGTAGAGCCGCCAATTGAACTAGTTCCTGATAAAGTTATATAATAGTCAATCTCACCGGTATGGACTTGATTAGATACGGTATAGTTTCCGCTCGAGTCAGCATTAAAAGTTACGCTAGTACCTGAAGTACTCCATGGCTGTCCACCTGGATACAATGTGCCATATACAGTAAGGATGTATGTTCCGTTTGGTTCAGCGTTTGTTAATGATACTGTATATGGCTCGTTAACTTCTACAGAGCTAGGACTTATAGTTAGACTAGGAGCATATGTAACTGTTGTAGAAGCCGAATCACTGCCTGCACTGTCAGATATAGATGCTGACCATGTACCGACAACATTCAACGGTCCAACAACCGAACCGGTGGCGTCTGTAGATTGTGCATGGAGGATGCCGTTTGGTTTATATAATGATGCAACAGTACCAGTACCATAAGAATTCCATGTAAGTGTAAAGTTATCTGAATTAATTGCGCCGCTGCTTGGTGATAAACTAATAGTCGGCGGGTCTGCTGCAGGTGGATTAATTGTTTGTACAACTGTTATTGAACTAGGAGATCCAACTCCAAACGTAAATACATATGTAAACGTTCCCCAGTCAGTGTGTACTCCAGATCCAGAAGCTTCTCCATTTGAGTCTAAAATAACGTTATTGTTTCCAGTGAATGGGCCTCTATCGTAAGTCCAACTTATATTTACAGTATCTCCTGGAGTTCCCGAAACTGCTATAGTATATGTATCAGACTGCCCTGTTCCTGCTGCACCTGTGAATCCAATAGGATTTGGTGTGATTGAAGCTGAGTTTGGTCTATATCCGATAGTTGTTTCAACAGTATTTGCTGCTACAGTTCCGCCTGCGCCAGTAGCAGTACCGGATATTGCTACCGTACCTACAGAATTTTGCGCAGGAATTGTTTGGGTTCCTGACGTAGCTGTTCCTGGAGAGGTTATTGAATTTCCGAGTACACCAACTATTACTCTAGTTGTAGATGTTGCATTTGTTGCCGACCAACTAAAATCAAATGGGTCACCTATATATGCCGATGACGGTGCTGTAATAGTCATAGTCGGTGATGGTGCTGCTGAGCCAACATTAACAGTTTGTGAAGTTGTTACACTTCCTGCTCCGTTAGTTGCAGTAAGCGTATATGTAGTATTTGTTGTAGGAGATATTGTTGTAGCACCACTTGAAGCATTAACTGATCCAATTCCTTGGTCAATAGTAACAGTATCAGCATATTGTACAACCCAGCTTAGTGTTGTACTATCTCCTGATGTGATAGAACTTGATCCTGCTGTAAAATATACTATTGAGGGAATATCAATAACAGTAGCACTATCGTTTATATTAACTCCGTCATAACTAGCTGCTCCTGCAATGGAGCCTCTGCCTGAGACTGTAATCGATACACTATTAGATCCTGTTTTAGAACCAGATGTATTGTTGATAGGACTACCTACTAAAGAATATCCGACTGATGCATTTGTATCGTTTGGATCAAGTGTCCAATTAAATGTTGCTGTGTCACCTGAATTATATTGTGCTTGATCCCAACTAGCGGCAGTTAATACAGAAGCCTGAGATGTTACTACTATTGTGTCTTCTACGTATGTTGCACCTTTTACTGACGTTAGTCCATTAGGATATCCATTTGGTGAAATTCTAACAGTCCATGTGCCTGTGAGTGCCGGAGTTGACGTAGCCGATCCTATTAAATCAGTACCATTTGGTACTCCGTACGTAATGCCATTAGAACCAATTATACTAACTATTGAACTAGTATATCCTCCAGCATTCCACGAATAGGTAACACTATTGTTAACTTCTACTGTACTTGCAGCATATGATATTGACGGTGCTTGAACTCCTTCAAAAGTAGTCGAATACGATCCGTTGCCCCAAGAGTTAGACGTTGTAATATTTGCTGTGTATGTTCCTGTTCCTGTTGGTGTAATTGTTTCGTTGCCGGATGTAAGGTTACTACTAAAAATAGTAGTTCCGTTATGGTTAGTTACTGTAACTGTAGTTGTTGTGCCGCCGCCGGAAGTCCAAGAAAGTAACGTTGAACTTCTTGTGTCAACACCACTATCATTAAAACTAATACTAGGCGTTGGAGGATCTTGTGTTGCTGCAACGTAGTGAGTTGCACTTACAGTGCCTGCCGCGTTTGATGCTGTTAGTGTATATGTAATGTTGTTTGAAATAGTTACATTTTCAGTACCTGTTGCGCCTGTAACTGTAACTGATGGCGATCCGTCATCTGCAGAAAGTATCAAAGTTGTTGCATTACTAACATTCCACGATAATCCTATACTACTTCCAATTGTAGCAGAGCTTGCGCCGCCAAACGAATTAATAACAGGGGGTTGTACAACACTAACTGTTGCTGTTGCTGAGTCTGTTCCGTCACTGTTTGTAGCTGTTAGAGTGTATGTTGTTGATGATGTAGGACCAACAACTGTACTTCCACTAGAAGAATTAACCGTTCCGATGCCTCTGTTGATACTTGCACTTGTTCCATTTAATATAGTCCAAGATAATGTAGAACTGCTTCCACTTGAAATGCTGCTAGGTAATGCTGTAAAACTTGTAATAGTTGGCGGAACTGGAATTGTATTACCTAAAGGAGTAAGTAATGATCCAACCGGCGGAGTTGAAATAACCACAGTGTCATAATCAGTTCCATTAATGTTAACTTGTCCATTTGGTAGTGCAACTTCTGCTATACTACTAAAGTCTCCTAGTACAGTTTCGTCAATTCCCCATGTTGTATTATTTGGTGCATCGTCTGTAAATGATGCTTTAAATTGTATTGTAGTTGCATTAACTTCTCTAGCAAATAATTCATAATCATTTCTAGTATAAACTGAGCCGCCTGTTTGACGGTATACTTTTTGATATGCAGAGCCAAGTTGATAGTTTCCTATACTATAACCTGTTCCTGCGCCTGTACTACTAGAAGTTGCATTTGCTTTAAACGAAATAGCACCCATAGCACTTAGTCTAGTTTGCCAGTCAACTGTTTTAGCTTGAGATCCTGTATATGCAACATTTGCACTACATCTAATTTGTCCGCCGGCATTAAAAAATTCTTGTCTTGCAATTGCACTTGCAAAAGTAACTTGGAAAATATGGTTAATTGTTCCATTCCAGTTACCACTTACTGTATTATATCTTGTACTAGTTATTACTGCATTTTGAGAATCTAGTAGTGCAGAAACACTTAGTTGTGTTGTTGCATCAACTAAAAATTTATCAGTATCAATGTCTGTTGCAAGAGACTCTAAACCTTGCATATAAATTTCTTCAACTTTATCAGTATCTTCAAGATTTATATCGTAGTCGCCCACAACAAAGGGATTTATAGTTACACTAGAAGCACCTAATTGGTGTGCTCTAATACGGATTAAATCAATATAAAGATTTTCGTAATCTTCTGCTGAAATTTTATCAGCATCTAAAGGATCAGTTACTGATCCTGTACCAGTAACACTTTGAGTAGTAAATGATTGTCCATAACCGTATGTAGGCGTAACAGATGTTGAACTACCAAGAATCAAATTAACTTGATCTCTAAGAGTATTATATCTATTAGCTAGAATTACAGTTGGCATCTACATCTCTCTTTTTTAATTATAGTATTTATTTAGAAAAAAATTCTAATAAATTACTATAGGATTATGCCAACTCGTGGTCGTTAAAATAAGTAGGAGCAGGAACAACTACGTCTGAGTCAGCTCTATAATGCTGAACAAAACTTTCAAGTCTTCCGTCTACATTGTTGTCAATATTATTATCAAATACAGTATCGTTAAATTCAACTCTAAAAATAATTCTATTTGCTATATCACTTCTAGCTTTAATAGTGTATAAGTTGCCTGCATATATACCACTGTATGTTCCTGCGCCAACTTTTTGGTAGATTGTTTGATAAGCACTAGTTAAACCATAATTACCAATTGCTTGTGTTACCGTATCTGCATTTGAACCAATTTTTTGATAAGTTTCGTTTGCTTTAAATTTAATAATTCCAACTTGCGAAGTTAGCTGCGTCCAATCTAACCCTTTTGGCGTTGCTGCGTTAGTTACATTTGCTGTAAATCTAATTTCTCCGCCTGTGTTAAAAAAGAATCTTCTGTGATTTTCTGACGAAAAAGTAACTGTAAATTCATGATATAATAGACCGTTCCAATTTGAAGCTCTAGCAGTAGCAATACCATATTCTAAAGATGCTTGTGTGCTATCCATTAACCTCTTATCAGCTTCTACTTGAGTCATTAAACGTTCAAAATCAGCAATACCTTTTTTATCACCGTCTGGATCTGTACTTGATACACCATCATCATTTACAAAAAAGCTAGTTTCTTCTGCAACTACGTTTAAATTTTGTATTACTTCAGCAATACCAGTATCGCCAGGTCCAACTTGGTGAACTCTTGCTTTAATAATATCAGTATAGATGTTGTTTAAATCTTCGGCAGTGATAACATTATTATTATCACCCGGCGCACTAGATACTTGATTACTTGACAGTGTTTGTCCATAACCGTTTTGTCCCGAGCCTGTTCCTAAAATTAGTTCTACTCGAGATTGTAAGTTATTAATTCGTGCTGCTGTAATATCTGCCATGACGATTCCTTATACCTTTAGCACACATTCTACTAACTTTTCACCCTCGTCATGATTGCTTTCTAGTGCAATTCCAACCATTGATCCGCCATTAATTGCAGTACTTGCACAACCATTTTCGTCTACATATACTGCATCACCTTTGCTTACTGGACCAATTACTCTAACCGGTAAGCGTCCTTTTAAGCCAATGTATTGTCCTTCTGCATCACTGTTCATCATTACAGCAGGCTGAGTTGACACTACACCAATTGCTATACAACCTCTGCCAGCTGCTTCAACTTCATGATCATCATGTCTGCACACACATACTACTGTACCTGGTGCTAATTCTTCGCCTGTGCTGTATTTTTCTGCTAAGTCAGCATAACGTGCTGTTGTTGCTGTACCGTCAAATAAATTTGCTGCAATAGTTCCTGTCGCATCTCTAACTGCAACTGTATCTGGATTTGCACTTGTACTTGCACTACGGAAATTTGTTCCTACTCTAAGTGTATTTGCCTTAGTAGCTTCACCAACAAATGATGTAGCGTATACATTTGCCCATGTTGCAGAACCTGAACCTAAATTAAATGTTGCATCTGCTCCAGGAATAAGCGATGTAGAGTTTATTGTTGCAACGTGGGTTAATGTGCCGCCGCTGTCTGTAGTTTTAAACTTAATTACACCATTATTTGTAACGTTTTGAATTACGCCATCAAATCCATTAGTATCAATTTTTATGTGTAAATCATTACTATCTCCAACAAAGGCACCAGAGTCAGGTATTTCAATTGATTCTGTAAAGACAGTATTTTGTCCTTGTGAAATTTGTACAAAATCACTAGCAGGAATACCTCCTAATTTTGCTGCGTTAGACGCTGTACCCCAGAAATAGTGATCAGTACTTGTTACACCATTAGTTGCTGCCTTTGTATTTTTAAGGGTAATACCTTTTTTGATTCTATCAAATCCTTGAGCTCTTAAGTTAACTTCGCTTACATTTAAGTCAAATTCATTTGGGCTAGTTATAAATAGATATTCATCTTCAATAATGGCTACAATAATGCCTCTTGGAGTACTAGTAGTATCTAAAACTTCCATACTTTGCATTTGGGTTACGCCTTCGCCTGCATTCTGCGGGCCAATTAGTATGAAGCTAGTTCCGTTGTATACATAAAGCTGATCGTTTGCACTATCCCACCAAAAATCTCCTACTGCAAGTCCGCTTGGCTCGCCTGTTGAAATTTCTGCGCCGCCTGTTGTTCGCCATTGTGCGCCGTCATAAAATTTTAATTTGCTATTTCCAGTATCAAACCAAATCTGTCCGCTGATTGGTCTTGCTGGCTGATTTGCTCCAGCAAAATTTTCTAGCAAAAACAGGAAGTTTTCATTCTGGATCTCACCGTAACCTGCATAGTTTTTACCTATAAATTTTAGGTCAGTGGTTTGATCAACAGTTCCGTCTTCGACTGTTGTTAATAATGTATTGTTATATCTGTCTATTTGATAAGCCATTCGTGTAACCCCTAAGCATTTATATTATTTATCGTTTTTATGGATATGCGGTTGTTGATACCCACTGCCAATTTGTTCCGTCACTTTCAAATGTCATTACAGATCTTACTGGCGATAGTACAACACTACCAGATGCACCAGCTGGATCAAATACTACATCTTGCGTAACAGTTTCGTTTAATGTTCCTCCTGCATCAACAGCAATATAACTTATTTGTTTTATTGATTCAATATCAACACCCGATACAGTTGCGCCTGAATATGATGTTGCATGTATTCTAGCTACCTTTCTGTTATGTGTTGTTGTTAAAGGATACAAATCATCTAAATATCCTGCTACAGCATTTTGTAATGCTGTACCAGAACCTAAACCTGTAATGTCCATAGAAAATACTATAGTTTCTGTTGCAATTTCTTCGTCTACATAGCCTTTGTTTGCAACTGTATCATCTGAATCTTCGCTAACTGATAAAATTGCTGCTTGTTTTTCACTAATTGCTTTGCCTGCACCAGTAATTTTTTGATTATCTGTTATATTAATGTCACCTAATGCAGTAATATTGATACCATTAGTACCAATAAGATTCATTGCTAACAGATTGTCAGATGCATCGCCTAGTGATATAGCTGCACCTACTTTAATAGTAGTTCCGTCAAGTCTTATATTATCAACAGATAATGCTGATAGTGTACCAAGACTTGTTAATTGTGGAGCACTTGTAACATTAACTAAACTGTTGTTTGTTAGTTTGTCTACGCCACCAATTTTATAAGTTAAATTTGTATTCAATAAGTCTATGTTTACGTTAGATGTGAAGGCATTTGTTGCAAATCTCCAAAGCAAATCTTTACTTCCACTTAGACTATTAACTCTTAATCCTGATTCGTCTGCTAATCCATCAGTTAAAGCAGTACTATCATTAAGTATACCAATCTCTATGAGTTTATCTTCTACTCTAAGTGTTTGTACATCAAGTGCTACACGGTCACCTTCAACAATTAAATCTCCGGTTACTCTCAAGTCACCTTCTACATCTAGTGTATACTCTGGTAATCTATCAGTTGTAAAGATACCAACTCTTGCTGTACTTGCATCTACATAAACAGCATCAACTGTAACAGCACCAAAAACCGACGACTTAACACGTAAACTTAAATCATGGTCTGTTAGCTGATTTTCAATGTAAAAACGTGGTCCTACAACTCTTTGAACATTGTTTTGAGATAATCCAATAGTTAAACCACCTGAGTTTTGTATAGTTAATGTTCCGGTTGTAACACCATTAGCAGTTGACGGGAGGAAACTATCAGCAGTTCTTACAACTCCTGAAGCAGTTACTAGTGCGTTTGCAGAATCAGCAGTTCCTCTATATTTAAAATTGCTTTTATCGATTATGTTATAGCCTTGATAGATAATACCGTCTGGATTAGTATCTGTAACAAGACTTAAAATTCTTTGACTGTATATCGGTGTAAATTCAATATTACTAATAACAGCAGACATTGTACCGCCTATATACAAATAAACAACTGTTCGAGAACGACTTTGTGTATCTAATATACTTCCAACTTCAAAACCACTTTTTCCTTGTGCTTCTGTATATTGAGGACCAACAAGTATTAAATCAACACCATCAAAAGCATAAAGTTGATTTGCTAAATTATCAATCCATAAGTCTCCAGCAACCATCTGCGGTCTTGTATCTGTTACGCTAGGTCCGCCACTTGCTTTCCATTGCGTTCCATCATAAACTTTTAAACGTTGCTCTGATGTATCCCACCATATTTGACCAATAATAGGATTGCTAGGAGCAGCAGTATTTGCAAAATTTTCTAAAAGTTTTACAAAGTTCTCGTTAAAGTATTCACCATATCCGCTATAGTTTCTACCAACAAGAGTAAGATTGGTGCTATTAGTGTCTAATTGCCCGTCTATAAGATCTATTAGTAAAGTTCCATCTGTCTTGTTTATTTGGTAGCTCATGTTATTGTCCTGTATAAATTATGTAATTAACGGCTAAGTATGGGTTCATTACATTTAATGCTTCGCCTATTGATGTATCAGTCTTAATACCTCCACTTGTCGCCAATCCTTGTGTTCCGCCGCCGCCTGGTTCAATAGGCAACGTAATAGCATTACTGTCTGAAGCTTCTCCAGCAGCAACTCTAATACCATAGAATTGACCGTTAGTAACATCGCCTTTTAAATCGTGTTCGTGTTCTGGTAAATTGTCTAATTCAATATTTACACCTTCAGAGCCTCCAGTGCCGCCCATTGAATCTGCTGCAATATCAGTTACTCTATTTGCGGTTGGGCCTCCCATGTTATCTAAGCCCATTGCAAATCTACCACGTAAGTCAGGTAGTGTAAATCTGTTAACTCCGTTGTCAGAAACTAGTGTCGGATCTTTAAAATTATGTTGGATTGCTAGCCACAACTCATTATAATCTGTTTTAAGAACTTCCGAACCATCGCACAATAACCATCCTTCTGGTGCTTCTTCGCCACCATATGGCATAATTGCTCCTGCAGGAACTAATGGTATTGATTTTAAGAAGTTACGTTTTGTAATTCTGTAAACACCTGTTGTTCCAGTTGTTCTATTTAAAAGGATTTCGTCTGCATTACCTGCATCATATGTAACATCTTTACTACTAATAAATCCATTGGAAATACTCACATTAAAAGTTTTGCTTGTTCCGCCAGTTTGTCCGTCGAATTCAAAACTATTATTTTCTACATCACCTGTAATATTAAATGTAGTTGAGCTTGCAAGTCTATCTGCTGAGCCTGCTCTCCCTGATACTGTACCGCTTACGTTACCTTGTAGGTTACCAAAAAATGTTGTAGCATAAACTTCATCATATTTGTTGTTAGTTGTACCAATATTTCTAGCTGCATTTTCGTCTGGAACTACATTTCCAGTATATAAAATTCCGCCAATATCTACATCGCCTCCGATGTAAGCGTTTAGTGAAACACCTAAGCCCCCTGTTGTTGTAATACTTCCTGTTCCTATCGATGTAGATTGTTCAGTACTAGCAACTTGAATTACTCCTGTTCCGGGTTCTCCAGTTTTTGGTGCAACTTTAATATTACCTTTAACATCTAATGCTTCTTCTGGAGCACCATTGTTAATACCTACTGAACCTTCACTATTAATAGTTACTATTGTAGGAGACAAGTTACCATTACGCATTCTTACATCAATACTAGAACCATTTGTATTGTGTTGTATTACACCTGTTTCACCGTCAATACCAATAGTTAATTGTCCGCCAGTACCAATGCTAATTCCGTCATTTGATTTTACACTAAGTTGGTAGTTGGTTGTACTTGCTGCATTGCCTTGTAAAAAATTACTTGCAGATACAACTTCACCGCCTACAACTAATGCTTCAGCTTTTTCAGCAATACCATAATACTTTAATGTTTGTGTGCCAACTATTGCCTCATTAGCAATGTTCATTCCTGCACTAATACCTTGTCTAAATCCTTTGATAGATGTTTTAGGTATAAATGATTGGCTACTAATAATAATTGCAGGTTTGTCTTCAACTTTAATAGTAAGAACACTATACGTAACATCATCTGTTCCTACTATTGATTCTGCTTGTGCTCCAGTTAAAAGGCCGTCGCTGAAACTTGGGCCAACTAGCACCCAGCCTGCGCCAGTAAACAAATAAAGCTGTTGACTTTCTGTGTTTACCCAAAGATCACCGGCTGTTGAATTTGCTACAGCAGGTTGCGAAGTTGCTTTTTTAAGTCCGCCACTAGCAACCCAATTAGTACCATCATATACCTTTAATTGATCAATTCCTGCTGAAGTATCGTACCATAATTGTCCTTCTACTGGACGAGCAGGTGCTGTATTATTTGCAAAGTTTTCTAATAGATGTAACAGGTCTTCTGCAATTGCTTGTCCGTAACCAGTAGTAAATCTACCAGGAATACTTAAACTAGTTTCTTGGTTGAGAGTATTGTCTTCAACGGTAATTGTACCTTTGTTTACAGTATCGGTATAGTTTATTGTGTATGCCATTTATATACCCCTTACCCTGCTAAACTCTGAACTCTTACAGTATAGTCAATTTGTATTAAGCGGTTTAACGATTTTTGCACAGGGTGGAAAATTACATGAGTGATTAATTTACCTTCTCCGTCCTGTGAATAACTACGTAACCCTAACTCGTCAAATACATATGGACTATCAGTTGCAGATGCAGTATCAAACGCCTCTTGACCGTTTGGCTCGCCATAATCAAGCAAACAACTTACAACAATATCAGTATAATTTGTACCTGCAACGTGTCTTGTTTCTAACTTATTACGTGCAGGGTCTGTATTGTTTACGCTTCTGTCGTCTACAACTTTAGTGTAAGTTTGATTGTACAAACTTGCGTTTGTGCCAGTTGAATTTGGTGTTAGGTATGTAATAATACCAGTTGGATCGACGTTTGTACCGCCGTTACCAAAACTCATCTGGTAAATGAATCCTTGTCCTTCGTTTGCCAAACTTTCTGCAAGCGCAATACTCATATTTTCATAATGAATTGCGTTGCGTTTGTCAACGTAGACTTTTTGAGATTCAGGGTCATATATTTTTATATGTCCTTGAACTAGTACTCCGTTTGTATCTTGCATAATGTCACTCATCTATTTTTCCTATACTGTATTTATTCTGGTAGCTCAGATGTTCCTGCACGTAAGAATCTTGCAATTGAATTTTCTGTATTTCCTAGTGTAGTTCCTTGTGTTGTCCACGCTCGACCTACTTTTTTAACAACTGTAATTCTAGAATTTTCTGCAGGAGTGTTTAATAAAGTAATACTATTTGTATCTGCATCAAAACTAAAATCTGCACTAATTGTTACATCGCCTTCTGGACTATCTAACGCAAGCGTTGGATCAAAAACTTCAATTGTAGTTTTACGCTGTCTTGTGCCGCCAACAAATACTTCAATTTCATTTATAGAATTAACATCGTAATCTATTTCAAAATTGTTTGTATTTCCGTCAGCTATTGTGTTATAAGCTAAAGTTGTATCTCTGTATGGAACGGTTTTACTTATGTTTTGATCAAATACATTTGTTCCCGCTGAGTGTACTTCTTTAACTCCTGTTCCTAGTGTACCTCTACGTAATTGACGTAATGTATTATCTTCTTTTACAAAGTACTCTATACGTTCGCCATTTATAAAAATTACACCCGGTAAATTTAAATCTTTGTTAGGGGTTGATAGCGTAGATCCGTCAACAACTTCTATACGTAAATCATAATAATTTAAATCTTGTGCAAGTGTAGTTGCTGCACTATCAAGTCGTTTAAAGTGTGTTCTGTTAAGCATATCTTTAAACTGTCTAAACGCAAATTTAGGAACACTTACATTAGCAGCAAAATGTAATATATCTATTACATCGTTTGCTTGTGGTGTAACTGTTAATCTAACTTTTTGTTTATCATCTGTTATATAATAATCTACACTCGGAGTTAACAATTCTCCATTTAAAGATACCCAAACATACTGTGCATCTACAGCAGGTTTACGTAGTTTTATTTCACCTAGTGTTAATCTGTTGTATGTTACATACTCTACTTCGCCTGCATATGTAGTAGTTCTTTCAACAACATCATAATTTATTCTTTCTAATTTTAGAATGTCATGATTTGTCATTTGAATAATTTCAACAGTTTCTTGATCAGCTGGCGGTGTATCTAATATTACTGTTGATCCAATAACACGATATTCACCATCTGTTATAACATAGATATCTAATAAATCTCCAGGGGTACCAATATCATCTGGAAGTACAATACTACTGTTTGCAATATCAAATCTCCATTGTACCGGAGTTTCAATTAATTTTCCATTTAAATAAACACTAACATCAGAAACATCTAAACTTCCTTGTGGTTGTTGGAAAATTTCTAAAGCATATTCTCTTTGATTGTTTTCTGGAATTTCAAACTTTGTATTATAACCAGCGTTTAAAATTCTGTTTCCAACTTTTACAAGTATGTTATGTTGAGTTGGAGCAGCATAAAGAGGTGTTGACTGAATATCATACTCTATACTAACACCATCACCTACAAACATACTTGACGACATTTGACTATAATTTACAACATCGCTGTTTCCAAATAGCGTAAAATTAATTACACTATTAAGATTTGGTGGTGTGTCAAAACGTATAAACGCTCTTGTTGAATCATTAGTGTTATAAACTGTTACGTCTTGCTGTACTCCATTAATATTAGCATAGCCAGACATTCCTTCTACAAATTCAACATTAGTTTCAAAGTCTGTTTGTTCTCCGTCTCCAGTAAATTTACCATAATCAAGTATACTTTGAACACCTTGTGCAACTGCAACTATGTTAAGTTCCTCACCTCCAATTAAAGACGGAATAGTTATAATATTTGAACTCCAGTTAATTGTAAACTCAGAATCTGCAAGTATTACATTGTCAACTTTTACAATTACTGCTGATATATTGTTAGGAATAACTCCTAGATTATAGTTAAGTGTTCCTGGAACTGCACGATAACTTTGAGAATATATTACGCCTTGTCCGTCGCTGTCTCTTGTATAAACTTTAATATCAAGTGTATCAAGAATTTGTCCAGGTACTAATTCTTCAGGACCACCACTAGTTGTTGGCGTAACAAATCCATCGCCGTCAACAATTATATCCTCAGCATTAAGTCCTGTTGCTGTTGAATATTGTAAGTCGCCGCCTTCTAATTGCGTATCATAACTATCAGGGTCAATTTTAACACTGCCATCACTAGTAATTTTTCGAATAGCAAGTACGTCTCCGTCTAACATCAAAATATCTCTTGATGCTAGATCAATTGTATCAGTTACTCCGTCGCCTGTAATGCTATTTGTAATAGCGTGTACATTTGTCGGTGTGCCTGCATCGTAGTCAGGATCATCAATTCTTACACCATTTTTATATAAGTTGTAAACAACTCCGTCTTCTAATGGTGCAGAAAGTTGAACCGAAACTGTTGAACCATCTGCTGTAAAAATTTCATCTTCAAATGTATTAACAAAAGAATCCCAATTATCAGTATACCAAGGTTGACTATCCCATCCTGCAGAACTTGTAAAGTCAAAACTTGTTACTTCAACTCCACCATAGTCAATACCTGTCATTAGCTGCGCTAAATCTTTACCATACATTCCTGCTGTTGGTGCATATGCTAAATTAATTCTGTCTTGTGCAGTTAGCATACTTAATGGTTTATAATATTCTACACGAATACTTGCTCCAAGTGCAGGAGGTGTAGTAAATATAATTTTTCCTTGATGTCTAGTATATGTCTTACTATTGTCAATAATATTTTCGTATGAATATTTGCTTCTTAATTGTAATACATCATCAACATAAATTTTAACTTTCTTTTTATCAAGGTCCATTGGCCATTCTAAGAAGAAACGTGTTTCAGAATTTGTTCCTACAAAAGTCTCGGTTTCTGCTAACGACTCTATAGTAAATGTTTTAGAAACACGGTCAAACTTAACTTTAACTCTTGTAGATCTTACAGATCCGTTGCCTAATACCGCAGTTGCTTTAGCAGGAGTTCCGGTATCTAGTTGTGAACCTTCAATTACTACTGTTGGTGCGCTTGTATAGCCTGTTCCAGGATTGGTGATTTCAATCTTTGTAATTTTTCCGTAACCTAAGTATGCCTTAGCTGTTGCGCCTGTACCATTGCCGCCTACAAATTTAATTATAGGTTCATAAGTATATCCGCTTCCTGTATCACCTATATCAACTTTGGTTATTTGATAACCTAAATTATTCTTCCAGTTGTTTCTTGGTGGAGTTTCTAAATCAAAGTTTACATCTTGCAAACTGCCATCAACAATAATAGCTTTACTCGGTTCTATTTTTCCAGTCAAACTATTATACTTAGGCGGTAAATCAAAATCAGTTACTACACTGTTGGTTTCTTCAGTTACAGTATATTGACTTACAAATTCTCTTAATTTAGTTTTATAAGGTTTAAATTCTTCTACAAAATCTTGATAGCTTTGTAAATTATCATTATTGAATGTAAGATCTTTTTGTCCTAGATCGCCTCGATTGTGTTTTGCTTTTACAAAACTAGTTTTAAATACCCAATCTGCTGCTGGCTGTTCAGCCAATACATAACGTAGTGTAGAAGCAAAAAGTTTATTATATTCTACTTCTAAATCACCAACAAATAATTTATCACGTATAGTGTTAAGAATTATTCTTAGTTCAAATGCAGGATTGCTATCATAAAAATAATTGTCAAAACTTCTATTACTATAACCTATAGTATTTTTACTAAAATTATACAATGACTCATTAAATTCTATGGTACCATTTTGTCTACCAATAGTTTTATAATTAACAGTATAATCTTCTGTATCTTGAGTATCTATTTTTTCAAGTAATAACCAGCCGCCTGAGCCAATATTATTAATTTTAATAACATCGCCAATGCTATCAGATAGCGTAGGTAACTGATAAGAACCATCAATGTTATGTTTAATGTTTGTAAACTGATTATAACCAGTAGCGTACCAATCTTTATAATCCCAATAAAGTTCTACGTTATATCCTTGAACTGATATTCTATTCCATGATTGGCTTTCTATATTCCAGCTATGTAGTGCCCATTTATCCTGAACTTCACTATCTGCTGTTACAAGTGCAGTAAATGGTCTAACTGTTATAGTAGTGTTATTATCATATCCATAACCGTCATTAGTTATTTTAACATTTGTTATTTGTCCTAAATTATTAAGAGTAATATCAAAATCTGCATCAAACCCTTTGCCGTTTATTTTAAATGAAGGTGCTACTTTGTAACCTCTTCCAGAATTAATAATATTAATTCTTGTAATTCTTCCATTTACTATCACAGGCTCTAAAATTGCTTGTGTAATTTTACTTGTACTAATATATTGTAATTCGCTAATAGAGTCAACTGATATATCGTATTTTTTACTAATTAGCGTTGGCGCTTCGTCTTTTGCTGTTAAATCAGATATGTCATACTCATCAGTAATTAGACTATTGCCTAATACAAAATTAACTCTTTCAATTGTTTGTTTAAGAGCTTCGATTCTATTAACAAACATACTTTGTCTAGGACGACTTTGTACACCATAACGATTTTTTACTGTTATATCAGGATCTGGAACTAATCTAGAATTTTCATCAAAGCCAATTAAACTATCAAACCATTTGCGCTCAATATCAGCATCAGGTTTAGACGACTTGTCGTTTTCTGAAAGCAATTTATATTGACTATGTAGATTTTGATTTTCTTTTGGACCAGTTGAATATTTAATGTTAAGAACAACATCATCACCTTCAATAACATCGTCGCAGTTGTTTAAAACAAATTTGTTATTTGTTAGTAATGATAAAAACTTATAACCTTGTGTTCTAGGATTTGCAATAAGTGCTGCAATATCAAATATTGATAAGAATCTGTCTTCCATTACTGGAACTGTTCGTTTTGATTCTACCCAGTAGTAGTACTTGTTTTTAAAAGTTTTAGAAACATCATCATATATAATTCTTGTAGAGAATTTTTCATCTCCATACAAAGATGTACCACTTATATCTTGTGATGCACCTTCTGGAGTATCTGCAAGAGTATCCCAAGAACTTGGTAGGTAGTCACTTTCAACCCATTCATATATGTTAATAGTTGCGTTAGGTAATAATTTATTCCAGTTATTTTTTTGGAATGTAGTTGAACCTTGGTGTGCATTAGCAAATTTAGCTGTAGAAATATCCCACCAAACTTTACCAACATATTCGTCTGTCCACACTCTGTCAGGATCAACATTATTATCTGTAAGCTCTCCTGTGTTATAAAGCGCAGGATCGTATGGTGCTTTAAATGCTATTTCTTGATCAGCTACTCCTGGGATTTTTCCTTGTACAGGGTCTACATAATCAACATAAGTGATAATTTCATTCTTTCTTTTATTGTAAAGAAATGCTCCTCTAATTTTAGAAACATCTACAGGAATAACATTTTGACTTATTGCTTCCCAAGCAAATACACCATTACCTTTTCTAAAGTCTAACATAATGCCTTTGTAGTCGCCACTGTATTGTTGCGGCATTCCTACATAAACATGATTGTTATTTGAATATACATTTTCGCCAAACATACGTTGTGACAACGAATATCTAAACTGTTCAGAATATATTAGTGTATCTTCTAAATTTTCGTAAACATAAACAACACCTTTATCAAGTATAATATTATTAAATGTAGTAAACTCAGCATCAAATGTTGTAGCAGTTCTTTCTTTAGATGTAGTATCTAATGTATAAGAGTTTTCATCTACTCTATCTGTATATGTGTCGAAACGTGTTGGAATTTTTTGATCGCCATTTAAACTTGATATAACAAGATTGTCTTCACCAAAGTTTAAACTGTAACCAAACCCTTCGCTTTCTTCATTATTTGGCGGCGTTAATGTTTGTGTTTGTACAAATTTTCCGTTAACTTGACTATAGATATAAACAATACCTTGATTAATCTTTTTGTCGTCATTATACGGTGCGCCTATAGCAATTTTTCTGCCATCTGGACTTAGACTAACAACATCTGCAAATCCTTCAGTATTATTAGGAGAAGGTATAACTTGATCTACCATATACTTGTCATCTACTTCCCTGTAAACTACAATAGATTTGTGTATAGTACTGTCTGTTTCCATTTGCTTACTAGTAACAATTAAAACATTACCATCGTCACTAATATCGAACGCCTCACTAAATTGTTCAATATTTTGTATAGGATCAAATACTTCTTCATTATAAAAATGTGTTGATGTAAGATTCGGCAAGTAACCTAAGTAATCAATCTTAGTGCTTATTTCACTCCATGATGCATTTGAATTTGAAGGTACAGGTGCATTAACATCAATATTAGTATTAGCAGACCAAAGTTTGTTATCGTAAACAACTATATTACCAGATTTATAAGTATAAGAATTATCAAAATCTCCTCGATAATTTGTATCTTGGCCGTAACGCCAACTAATGTTAGTCCAATATATAGAATCTTGTATTACATTTTGTGTTTCAAGAATTGCTTTGTTTGCACGGTAGTAATTATCTTTATAAATTACAATATCGCCTATGTCATATGCTGTTAACTGGTACTCTCCTTTGAAATTATCTGACGGTTTTGTACCGTGTCTAACTATTTCAATAGTTCCTGGATATGTGCGTCTGCCTATTGAATCGTCTAATAATTCTTCTGTTGTGTCAACGCCCTTAGAGCCAATCATTAATGTATAATAATTATTATTTTGAGTAATTTTTACTAAATTACCAAACTGTCTACCAGCATGTCTATATTCTGATACAAATATATTTTGTAAACGATATTCACCTGCAACTCTTCTAAAAATAGCAACTGCGCCTTCGTTTTCTAGTCCAGTTTTTGCAACTCCGTATTTGTCTGCAGGAATATTGTAAACTTGAGTATAATCTTTGTTTAGACTGTAAGGAGGATTAGCTAGACGTTGTATTCCAGATTCAGTATTTTCGTTGAAGAACCAATATTCTTCGTCAACAACTTCTGGTTGCGTAACAATATTTAAATTGCTATCATTTGCAAATACTAATAATTTACCTACTAAATTTGTACCTAGTACAATATCATTATTAATATCTTCAACTGTACCAATTACTCTGTCAACATCGTTAACACCTCTAATGTTTGGATTAACTGTGTTGTTAGTTCCTGCTTTTCTACGGATTTCGTATCTTCCAATATTTGATAATTCATTCCAATTTCCTGACAACACTTTTACATAAACTCTAATACTATTAAAGTTTCTTCTCATAAACACAACTTCGGCACTACTTGTTGTAGTTGAAGTTAGTGCTAGTCCGCCTTGTCCGTCTCTTGGAATTTGTACATCTTCTAAAATATCACCAATTTGTGGTTCATATGGGAAGCCTTGGAAGTCAAATTCTGTAAGTTCAAAATCTATGTATCCATCCCAAATATCAGTTATTGTATGTTTTTTGTTTAAAAATTCGTATGTGAAAGCAGTATTACTTAAATCAATATTTCTATTATCTAAATCATACAATCTAAATTCGTATTCTTCTCCAACTTGTACTATGTTACTAAATTCTTTTCCTACTCGAGCAATCCATCTATTATCAAGTTGCGGAGAACTAACTCCGCTAGTTCCGTCTGCGCCAGCCGGGTCACCAGTATACGAAAGACTTGACAAGAAGCTCGCTTGGTTTTTATTAGTAATGTATGGGCCAACGGCTGCAATTGTATTTTGAATATTGTAATAATAGTTTACTGGACGTTGCGAGTCAGCAGGTCTAACATCTGCATAAACTAGACCTTTACCTGAATCATAATATCTTCCATTGTTTGAATATGTAAATCCAGTTTCAATATACCAGTAACCTGCAACAGCATCTGTTATAGAGTACGTTGATTCTTCTGTATAATCACCAATTAAATCGCCTTCGGCATTGTAAGCAGTACCAGAAATATCAAATACACCATTTGTGTTTGAAACATAAATTACTGCACTATCACGCCTTGTTCCAACATATACAATTTCCGCTGCGCCGGTGTCTGTAGTAAATGTATCGCCTACGTTAGGCAATGTAACAAATGTCTCAAGGAAAAATACATGATCTACTTTTTTAGCAATAGTATGTTCTTGATTTAACCAATTAACAGTTATTTCAGCAATTTCATTATCAAACGGATATTGAATGTCTGAAGTATTGAATGCATAACTTACTGTATTCCAATATAAGTTTACTAAATCGCCCACTGCTGTACCAAGGTACATATCTTTAGGAGCTCTTACTAGAATGTGATCAACAGTATTGTTAGGTAATCCAGGATCGCCTGCAACTAATAAATTTAAACTGGTACTATCAGCATCTTGCTGTGATGCAATATTAATATATGTATCAAATGTAGTAAACGGTTGATTGCCTATTTGTGGTAATATTTCTCTATTAGCTTTCCATAGTGTTTCTCTATAACGAACAATATCACCTTTTACATAAGTCTTATCAGATTGAAAGTCAAAAGTTTGTTCATTTGTATTTGAATCTGTTTTATAAGCCAATTTAGTTTTAATATTACTTGCATTAGGAACACCTACTACTAAGTATTCACCATCTGGAGAAACATCTATACTTCTACTAAAGTCTAAATTATCTAATGCAAAATAATCATCATTGTCAAGTTCAATTTCTTGAGACAAGTTTAAATTAGATGCTTCTCTACTTCTACGGTAGAAATAGACTTTTCCGTTTACATCATTTGGAGAAGCTACAAATACATTGTTGTTATCTTTAGTTACAGCAAGACTATCTGTAAATCCATGAGTGGTACTATCGTACTCGCTAGGATTGACTATTGTTTGCTCATTATTGTAAACAGAATTATTTTCTAATACTGCCCAAGTGCTATTATAGTCATCTATCCATATTTTTTGATCTTGGTAAAATTCTTGGTTTGTTAAAGAATTAACTCCGTTAAGAGAATCTGTTCTAACAGTCCTTAACTTAACAACTGAAAAGTTTTCTTCTTCAAAATCTAAAACATCATCAGTTAGTTCATTACCAGCAAACGGAACTTCAATTTTTATTTTATTAAGTTCTGCAGAAATAACTTTGTAAAATCCATTAAGTAAATATTCTTCTGCATGTTGTAATCCAATATAGTCTCCTTCAGTAACAATAGAAGCAGACCATCTATCTAGTGTAAGTTCTCCAATTCCGTAACCTGGATCTGCATCTTCAATCAAAGAAACTGTAAATTCAGATGCATATGCTCCTGAACGAACTACTTGCATTACTGTCCAGTCATTAGACTCTGTGTTAGTAATCCAAATATTATCTCCTAAATTTAGTCCATTTACATTAACTAAAATTAAATTTGAAATATTACCTATAGTTGTTGCAACATCACTTTCTTTAACATATCCGCCTGTTTTAATATATTCAGATTCAATATTTTTTACAGGAAGAGGTGCATGATCGTAATCTTCCGGTTTGTCATAAACTTCGTTTGGTAAAATTCTATATATCTTGTCATAGTTAGTAGCAGGTAATGTATTCAGCAATTCAAATGCTTGAGGCGATTCTTGAACTTTTTCTTCTTGAATAATGTATTCTACTTGTTTAATATCATCAACAGAACCATATCTTCCAACTTGTAATGCCCACTCTTCATAAAATTCTAAATTATCTGTAGTCTTACCTAGAGCATCAAACAATTTAGTAAAGACATTCATAGTTCCTTTTTCTGCTATAGCTCCGCGATAAAACTTAAACTGACTTACATCGTCGTTAATAATGTTTGCAAGATACTGACGCTTTTGGTAACCAATTAGATGCTGAGCCATTCTTTGTTGTTCAATATCAAAACTATCGCTATCTAAATCATAAAAGTCTGTAAACTGAGTAGTTCTGTAATCAAAGTTTGTTAACAACTGAGATTCTGGTTTCTCTGAAAGCAAGTACCAATCATTAGAATTAAAATTTTGTGATCCCGAAATATTTTTTGATGCAACATAATAATATTGTTTGTATTTTACTATGTCGCCAATTGTATAATCTTTCCATTGTGTCCAGTCAGTAAATGTTCCGTCGTCATACAAGAATCCCGGAATGTTTAATCCGCCATTCCAGTTATCTGATCTATAGCCACTAACTTTAATTCTTTCTTGTCTATAACCAGTTGATGGTCTATATATGATATCGTTAAACACTGTAGTATTATCTAATAACACAACATGTTCTTTTTGAATCAAAGGTAATGATGCATGGAATAAACCCTCGTCGGTATTTGTAACTTCAACACCAAAACTGTTTTCGTTTCTAAGTAAACTATTAAATTCTGAATCTAAAAATAAACCGTCTGCTTTCAATATTGAATATCCATAAAACGGATCTTTAATATCGTCAACAACATAAAAATCTTTTTGGAATTCTAATATATTTGCAGCAGGACTTAGTGTAATAATACCTCCAGAAGCCCAACCTTGGGTTGTCCAGAACATAAATTCTTTTGCGCTTTGATTCCAATTGTTTACTTCTCCAAAGCCTTCACTCACATCGTCAAATATAAATCCAATATCTGTTAGTCTTTCGTTATACCCTAAAATAAAATCTACAACTTCTTGTACTGTTTTTAATCTAGTACCATATTCTAAAGTTTTTACAGATGTTTTATCAAAATTCTTTTTAAACTGTGCAACTCTGCCGCCTTCAATTGGCAAGGTTGGTAACTTAGAAAGATTTTCTAAAGTAAAACTTACTCCAGTTTCGAAAGATTTTGTAACTCTATAATACGAATTATTGTGTATTATAATTTCGCCTGCTGTATAAAGTGTATTAGAATCCCAAGGAACAACTGCTTCGTTTATTCCTCCTACCGTTACAGTAGAAGAAGATGAACCTTCTCTAGCTTCATAATATTCAAAATAAGGTTTTTCTAAATTGTAACCTCTAAGTACATAACCAACTTCGGCTTTTTCTACAATTAATCCACTGTATATTGCTAGTTGCGAAGGACTACTTGTGTTTAAGAAAATTTGGTAATTTTCTTGTGGTACAAAAATTCCATCTTGTGTAAGATTTTGTGTAGGTGATCTGCTATCAAGTATAAGATTGAATTTTGGTTTACTAGTAAAGCCTCCAATTTTTATACCAATTTGATTTGATATATTTTTAAGATTAGTTTCATAACTTGAATAAAGTGTTAAAATATTACTTGCTACTAGATTGTAAACATAATTTACTAAACCAGAAGTTAACACTCTTGAATCTGAGTTGTAAGTATTTGGTAATAATAAATTTTTTGTTTCGATAGGTTTATTTGTTTCTTTATAAACCCATTGATTAGCTTTGTTTTTATTAATTCTAGATATATCAAAACCTAAGCCCATTACTTTTGCAGGCTTGTTTAATAGATAAGATGTTAATAGTGCAAACGGATATTCTGAACTTCTTCTCCATGCATTTTCTGTAGGAGAATAATCTCCAAAACTAAAGTTTCTAGACGTCTGCTGGATGTTAAATCCGTTAGCATATCCTATTCTAGTAGGAGTTACTAATTTTCCATCACTACCAACAGGAATATGATTAGTTAGCCCAGGACGAGCATAATCTAAATTTATTCTAACGTTGCCGGGTTCTGCAATCTTACCGGCTTCTAAATCTTTCCACAACACCAAGTTATCACCAGTATACGGCGCAGGACCATATACTTCATCCCACCAACTTGGTTTTATTGTGATGCCTAACATTTCCCATGGGCATGTGTGCGGACGATCTGTATCAAACGCATAAACAAACAATGATCTCCAAAATCCTGGATTTTTATTTCCGTTTGGTGTTTTAGTATCGGAGTAATTAAATGTCCAAGCATTATTTCTATCGTAGAATGTATTGTTTGTATAACTTGTATTAGTTAAACTAGTAGTCAGCCATTGTTGGAAATCTCCAAGTAATGTTCTATTAATTTCATTTCTACTAAATTCAGTTTCTCTATGATCTCCTGGAATAAAATTATGAATGTCTAATCTATCTGTCGAATAATCAGCTTTAATGTTATTGAATATTCTTTTTTCTAATTCCAGTAATAGTTCGTCTCTGTAATCTTTGTATGCTTTAATAAAGCTACCGTCATGTCCTTTAACAAAAGCAACGCCTAAAGGATACTCGTTAATTTCAACATTATCATAATGTCCGTAAAAAGAACCGGTTGCAGGCATATAGAAAATTTTGTTTAAACCAACAAATGTAATTGTGTTAGCAGTATCATTTGCATCTGCATCTTTAGCAGCTTTTCTAGTTGTATATATAGGATAAAACCAGCCTCTAGTTCCTTTGTTGCTGCCTGATTCAGCTTGTCCGTAAATTTTAAATGGACCAGTTTCTGAAGGTTCATCTACTATAACTGTATCATCAATGTATAGTTCTGGTTCATATTTAGGATAAAGTCCTAACTTTGTAGGTGTTGGAGGAACAAATGATCCGTCAGTATTATCATACTCATAAATTTCTATCTTGTCATCTTCGACTTGTCCTGCATCAATACTTACATAACCTGTAGAGTCAAAATTATAATCTCTGCCATGTATTAATTGTTCTCCGTTCAAGTATACTAAAACACTTTTTACAGACAAACTAGATAGATTAAAAGGAGAACTTAAAGGATATTCTTTTGTTCTAGGATCTAAAACTGTATATTCTATAATATTAGTGTTGCTATATGATAGCATATCACTAAAGTAAAACGGCTGAGTTTTTACTTTATCTTTATTAATTTCTTCTAATAATTTATCAACATGTACTTTAGTAGTTCCGTCATACCCTAAACTTAGAGCACTTTCTAAAAATACTTTTTTAAATCTTGAATATTCATTTTTAGAATATTTTAAGGCTTTTATAATATTAGTTTCTTTATTTGTTATATGATATAAAGATAAATTTATCGGTCCGCTGTGTTTTACAAAACGCTTACCAAATCTATCTAAGTTTCCTAAATCACGCAAATTACTTGAGCCTAAAAACACACCTTTAAAGTTTGGTAATTCTTCAAGCATAGTGTCAACATGATCAACTACTTCACCTAAGGTAAACTCACTTACATCCTCGTTTAGTGGATTGCGTTCTAGGTTATGTGGGAACTCATAATGTCCATTACTATTTTTAGATGTTTTAGATCTTGTTTTTATTTTAACAATATCTCCAGAATTTAAATTATCATAAAATCTAACATATGCAATTTTGTTTATTCTGTCAAGTTCATAATCTGTTAATTTAATTTGTATTTTATTATTAACATAAACTACAACATATAAATCATTTAAATCTCCAGAATTATTATAAACATCTATTGCAAAATTATTATTTTTTATGTCTGTTACATCGTATTGTCTAACAACATATTGTTTACTTTCTGTAGGAATGTTACTGAAAGCATTTACATAAGTAAAGTCCGAAAGTGTTTTGTATTTTTTTAGGTAGCCAGAACTAATATCTTGAGATATAATTTCTGTTCCTTCTTGATATTCAAATGTATCGTTTAATAAATCAAAGTTAAAAAGTATATCACTCGAATTTTCAATAGTTCTGTAATTTAAAGGAAATCCTAGCTCTAAATCATTAGTACCTTCACCTAACTTATATGAAAATAATTTAGTTCCTTTAAAGGTAGTAGATTCATAATAAGTTTCGTCAGCAAAACTATTATCGTTTACATCACAAACTTCAAATAACGGAGACTGGTTTCTTTGAGTTTTTTCTTGTGCTTCTAGCCAGCTTCCGCCGTGATAGTGATAACTTTTTCCTGCATTTTTTACACCACTAGTTACTAGTATAGTTTCTAAATCTTGCGGTTCAGTATCATCAGTTTCAATTAATGCAATTTGTTTATTATTACCAATTTCAATAAATTTAACTTGATAAATTTTTCCAGATACTAAAATATCAGTATCTGCTACAAAAAGAATGCGCATGCCTTCTGCTAAATCAATACCGTCGATATTATACCCTAATGCTCCTTCAATTGTACTAAAAACATCTTTTGTAAAAGTATCAATTAAATCAACATCTTTTTTAGCAAAACTACCAAAGTTGTTTAATTTTAGTCCTGCTTCAAATTCAATAATCGGACGTTTAGCTCTTTTGCTTTCGTCAATATTTTCAGGTAAATTATTAAATTTAAAACTATCTTTTAAAACATCTTTATGGAACCATTTATTATAACGACTCCATGCGTTTCTATCTTTACTTGCTCTATTAATAATAATATAATCTGGTTCAGTTGCTGAAGCAGTAGCATCAGAAAAAGGTAATGTATCAAATTCTTCACTATCAAATGGAACATAACGTGCTTCTGTATATGCAGCAGGAATAATTAAATCTTGATCTTTGATTAATTTAATATTTTCTCCTACACCTTCAACATACCAATTATTTTGAGCATAATAAGCAGGTTCAACATCGCCTTGGAACTTAATCTTCATACCGTTGGACAATTCAACTCCGTTTGCACTTAGATATGTTTTCTTTCCTAAGATTTCGTCAGTAACATTTAAGAAAGCATTTTCTTCAATGTCATAAATTTTAATTAATCCGCTAGTGTCAATTGAATTCTTGCTAACATAGTATAATCTATTAGGTGCGTTAAATGGAATTGTAAATTCAATTGTACCTTTTTCAACATATGCAACTGCAACTTCTTCACCTTCTTCACCTAATTTGCGTATTCCGTCAGGATAAAGTGTTGAAACGTTTTCATCATCTTCAAAAGTAACACTGCCGCCGGAAGGAAGAACAATAAAGTCTCCTTGATCATATTCATTGCCATATAGATCTGCTCCAAATAGTCCGTCAGCTCTTATTCCTTCTGTTCCTGCTGTTAATATTGCACTACCTGGAGTAAAACTTCTAGTAATTGCAAATGCTATTGGATGTCCTGGAGTGTCAATATCAAAACGATAAGTTTGTCCTCTATAAAGTTTTAACGATGGATTTCTAGTCAATCCGTCATTAAAGACATATGCTTTATTATCTCCTTGATCTTCAATAGTTACAGAATACGTACTAACAACTTCTCTACTTTGTCCTCTAACAGGAATGCTAATAGGACCGTGCGGTAACCAATAATACTCACGGAAGTTTACAAACTTATCCCAATCTATACTTGGGTTCCAACTATAAGTTTCTTGATTATTTAATCTACTATGGTTTTCTATATTTGCACCAAAAACATTTAGTTGTCCAAGATAGTCATTATAGTCTTTATAAAAAGTAACATTATCATACAGATCTTTAACTACTACGCTAGGTTCTAGTTGATAATCTTCTCTTGTTTTATTAACATCAGCAACATAATTGTCAGTTGACTGATGTGCTTTTGCTGTCCTTCTACCATAATATCCATTTAATTTTTCAGCAACACCCGGTTGGATCATTTGATCCATTGTAGCTTGTAAAAACTTTTGGTTTGCCGTACTCCTAAAAAATCTAGGTAAAAAATCTGCAGAACTAATTTTATTATTTCCGCCTGGAATTGGCAAAGCCGAATCTTGTTGAGTTTTCTTAGCCATTAGTAACTATAACCTCCGCCTGTAGAGCTTGATGTAGATGATGCACTACTTGTTATTTGATTAGATGTTGTGCTTGTTGAACTTGTAATTACATTGCCGCTTGCTTGTAAATTAGTTGCTGTAATTTCGTCTATTGTTTCTATGTCAGATACTTTTGCGCCGCTGGCAAAAATTTCATCTGCTTCAGATTTTATTTCAAATAAACTACCAAAACTTTGTGTAGTTTGTCTAGGTACAATTAATATACTAACTAATTTTGGCGATAACTGACTCATAATATAAGAACTTAGCTCTTGGAAATAAAATGTTTCACCAAAATCCCAATTTTCAATATCAAAGAAACGATTTATTGATTCAATAATATCAGATTTAAGTTCATTATCATTAATTACTAAGTTAGGATTTTTTACAATTTTAAATTTAACTTGTAAATCTGCAGGTGCTTTGTCGCCAAATAAAATTTTATATTTTACTGGATGATATATAATTTCATCACTTATACTTTTAATTTCATTAATTGAACTTCCATAAGATCTAAAAAGCTCATCATTACTTGGCGGCTTTGGTTTTACAGAAAGTGTTCCATCAATATATTGTTTGACTTGATCGTCATATGTTTTTGATAAAATATATGTATCAATAATATTTGATGCACTAGGATCTATTCTGTATCCACTGTCTGCAACATGAACATAATGAAGTTTTAATCCTGCTCTACCATAGTATGCTTTGTAGTTTACATCAAGTGTAGTATTGTTTAATGTTTTATTAAGTTTCTTAAAAACACCTTCGTCTATCAAGTAAAAAATTTGTCCGTTATTGTCCCATTGGGTATACGGAGCAATACTAGATTCATTTTGCACTAAAACAACTTCACTTGTTGAATTATCAAGATATTTAAAATCTTCGACGCCATCTGTAGTAGTATATTTCTTTTGGAATATAATTTTTTCTTCTGTAGAAATTGAAGTATCTTCTTCTCCAACTATTTGTTCAAAGATATCCGGATCATCAACTACCCCGTCATCATCTAAATCAATAAATTGTACTTGTATTTTACGACTATCTAAGTAACCTTCAGAATCTTTATAAGCATCAGTTATGGTCCAAGTAAAATCTTTTGTAAATGGTGTTAATTGTCCAGGTTGAGTATTGATGTTTAGCACATCAATTCTATCTCTAACAACTTGTCCAGTTGACGGATCGTAAATTTTATCAGCACTATCAAAGAAAAATCTTATTTCGTCTGCACTTTCAAAAACATATCTTAACTGTCTATATGTTATTGTGTATTTTTCACCGTCTGTTTTAAAATACAACATCCAACTAGAATCTAAGTTTTCTCCAGTTGTGTCTCCTGCTTTACCAGTTGCAAAATCGCTAATAGTATTAATATCTTCTGCTAATACTATTTTCCAAATTCTGTCTGTTATATCGTATCTTAAAGCAAAATCTTTATATTCAAATGTTTGATCAATGATTTCTGTTTTAAGATCGTCTACTAATGATTTAGAATAGTTAGGAATAACTTGTGAAATTAATGCACCGTCAGGAATAATATCATTTAATATAACCGGACCAGTTCCGTCATCTTCAACATCAACACCTGTGTTAGAAACTGCAATAACTTTTGCCCATTTATATGTAGATTGACCTTTTTTAATAGTTCCTGTTTCGTTCCATGTGCCGTTTGGCATGAAGGTTTTTGTATCCGGAGACGTAAATTTAATTAAGGATCCAGGTTCTACAAAACGGAGTGCATTAACTGTAAAGTCACCTAAAGGATATGTTTGATTTGAAGAATCTTTAAACAAGCCTGTACAAATATTTGTGCCTTTAGTTGACTGTGTCCACGTTGCATTAAGGTCACTTACTATTGTTTTAGGATATTTTGCTAAAAAGAAATTTTTAGAATTTATATTACCAATAATACGCTCAACTGTATTGTAAATAATACCTTCAATGTCAGTTTGAGTTGTAAATGTAAAAGATTGTTTTTCTACAAATTCTTCTTTGTATAATATTCCGTCATCTGCAAACAAACTTGTATTTGAATATTTTCCACTAGCATCTTTTAAATCAAAAAATCTGCTTATTCCGCTTGATATTCTATTTGAACTTTTTGTTTTAATAATATCTTGGCTTATAGCAAGAGGTCCAACATTGTAATCTTCGCCTGTAACTAGTCTATTTTGTGTATAATAAGTTGCTGGAGCATTTGCTTTTATTTCTTCATTAGATTCTGTTGCAGTTCCATTTGTTACTGTGTAATTTAATTTTAATCCAATTGTAAGTGTTTGCTTAGTACCATTTCTAGCTTGGTAAGGAATATCAATACTAACTGTATTAATTGCTCCAGGAGTTATAACACTTTTTAAACCATTACTAGTTCTATAATATACTTTAAAATCTCCTGCTGGTAAATTACCAAAAACACCATCACTAAAAACTAAATTAATTCTATCACCTATTCTTGTAGTGACTGCAAAAACATCTCTTGTTTGATTAAACAAACTATTATAGATAACATTATTTCCTTCTGTAGAAGAAACTTTTGTCCACTGTTTATTTTCTATTCCTAAACTATTAACTTCATATAACCAAACATCGGTATCATTAATATTTCTTGAATCGATTGCCACTGATTGGTTTGGTATCGGATTTGACATGTTAAACGAGCCGTTTTCAAGACGTCCTTGACGGAAGTGCATAAAAAATCCTGTATTATTAGATCCTGCGCCTTGTCCATCATCACGGAAAAGAAATGCTGGACTATTGCCAGGCAACGGTGGTTCTTCTACAATACTTCCAGAAGAAATGTCTGAACTTACAATTTCAAATCTAGTTGTAACACCTTCTATTTGTTTTGTAAACGGATATACTGCACTACCTGTGTTTAGTGCGTTTATACGATATTTTTGAGTTTGTACATCTGCAACCTGTTCTGATTTTAGTGGATTTCCAATTGAGTTTGCAAGCGGCATTGCAGAATTTAAAATTTTAACAAATTGTTCAAAATAGTTTGTATTTGCTTGGTCATTCCATTTTACAGTAATGCCAGCTAGATTTAACCCGTTACTATCTATAATACTCTCAGTTGTTGATAATGTATCAATTTTTAATAATCCGTTGGCTGCTTGATTTCTGCGTGGATTATAAGAAAGCATACGTGCAAGACGTAGTACACTTTCTCTACGTTCTGCTGTTTCAAGGAAGTTTTCACGAGCATTTAGATCTACACGGAATGATAAGTTTTGCCCAAGGAAAGCAATCATATCAATCAGTGCAAGATATTCGCTTGACTCAATGTAATCGTTAAAATCTTCTGGATAGTTTTGACGCAGATAATTAATCATTGTTCTGCGTAGGTTATCAAAATCATAGCTTTGGAAATCTGCGTTCCTAAAGCTCTGGTAAATTCTTTTCCAATCTTCGGCTACAAGTAGCCTAGACTGTCTATCGGTTGCAGCCATATTAGTATTCCTTGTTTACTATGATATTTATCTGATATTGAAAAGTGCGTGTTTAATTGTTTACGAAAGTAAACCGTTTTCTTTGTCAAATTTAAATCGTAATTGGTCTACAATTTGATATGGTAAAAATGTTATTGTACACTCTACTTGTAATCCTTGCTCATACGTGTCAACGATAATTTCTTCTGCACGTACTCTTGGATCATAGTTGATAATTGTAGTTACATCTTCAATTACAAGTTCTTGTACTTCGTTTGTAAATGGCTCATATAATATATCCCATATTATTGTGCCAAATGTAGGATCACTAAGTTTTTCAGTTTGTCTAATATGAAAGTGGTTGATTATATCTTGTTTTATTAGATCGAAATCATATAAACTAAAACTTTTAGCGTCTGAGATCGTAGAAAAACCTCTATAAGCTCTGCCTGAAGAAGCATCACGCATTGTTTGTTTAACAGTTACACGTTTATATAAATTTTTTTCTAATTCGCTCATACTATATTTACCCTATTGTACTGTACGTGGAACTTCTTCAACTGTTGAAACACTGTCTTTACCACTAATTGTTGGTGGTGTAGTTGTTTTTGACAATTCTTGTTCTAAACTTTTTAGAGCGTCAGCTTTTTCATTTTTAAATCTATTTACAACACCAGCTCTAACATTTGGTTTACTTTTTCCAAAATATCGTTGTCCATTGTTTGCACCACGTTCATCATATACTGCACGAATTAATGCATCGTCGCTTGGATTAGAACTACCAGTACGCTCTACTGCTTTCTTAAATATTTTAGATGCTCCTCCGTTGCCGTGTTGAATAGCTGTGGACCATAAAACATCTTGTACAGTTTTAGATCTAGTAGTTACATCAATACCTGTATTACGTTTAACTTTAGCTGCTGCTGGAGTAAAATAAAGTTGTACACCAAATCCGTGTTGTGCTTTATTTCCTGCTGCGGTACCCATTACACTTTTCCAAGTTTGCTTAAATGTATCAGTTCCTTGTTTAGCGGCTGCTGCGCCGCCTGCTGCTTGTAATTTACTGTGTATATCAGGATGTGCAGATTTAGCATAGTTCATAAAGTCGTCCATTGCACCTGTTTTTGCTGCAATTTGGTACGTACCGTAACTCCAACCGCCTGTAGTATCATAACCAATAGCACCTGGATTTCCTCTAGACTCGTACTTTGAACTTAGCGATCCAAGTTCATCACTAAATTTAAAATTACTATTTTTTGGAGTAACATTTGGATCTGGTACTGCGCCTGTTCCTGTTGATGTTCCTCCTCCAGAGTTTATAACACCAGAATTTATTCCGCCGCCTGATCCTCCTACAAATGCGCTAGATTTCCTTCCTCCTAGATTTTTAAAGAAAGTATCAGGTGTTAACACTCTGTCTGCACTAGTTAATGCTCCTGGAGATTCTCTATCAGTTTCACCTTTTTTAAATGCTAAAGGATCTAAGTTTTCATGATGTAACCAAGGTTCGTGCTGTGGTGCTCTTCCAAGTATAGTTTCAAACGGTTGAACTACGTTTCCTGGTTTTGTTTGAGGTAATGTAATTGTACTCAAAGGTGTAACTTCAGTTGCAGGATTTGCTAATGCTGCACCAGGTCCATTCATATGTATGTATTTTGCAGTTTCTCTATGCTCTGCTCCACTGTTAATGTGTGTATATTGTTTAGCAGTTAAAAAGTTATTTTGTCCTGTATTAACATGTAGAGATTTTGCTGTTTCAATATATTGTGATTCGTTAACTTTTGTATGTTGATTTTTTGCTACTGTAATTTTGCTATCTTTGCCAACATTTAAATTATAATTAAAAGCAGATTCAAATTGAATTCTACCAGATTCTAAACCTTCTTCGTCTGTTGCACCACCACTACTATAACGTGCTGATGCTTTCATATTAATATTACGCCCGGCTTCTACATTAAAGTCTCTATCAGCAGTAAAATTAATGTCAGCTTCAGATCTAACACTTATACTATCGTATCCATAAATGTCAATTTTTCCATCAGACGATAGTTCTACCCAAGCAGTACCTCTTGAGTTGCTAATATAAATTAAATCTTCACTATTGTGTAAAAGTATCTGATGCCCGGTTCTAGTTCTAAGCCTCATTAATTCATTTTGAGGAATAGTGTTATCGCCTGTTTCACCTTCTTTTATATTTTTATAAATTGGTGGACCGTCTTCTGCATGGGTTGATCTAACAAATCTATCATCACCGTCGTCCATTACAAAACTAGAACCACCTAAACGGTTACTTGGAACATTTATTTTTTGACCTGCTGTACCGATCGGTGCTTGCGGTGCACCAGATCTGTAATCTTTTGGACCAGGTGTACTAATACCAAATACCATACTTGGTATTTCTCTTCTAGCACTCGAAGTTGTTGTTCCTCTAGCTTCGTCTCTTAAAAGTCCTTGGACTTCTAAAACTTCTGTAAAATCTTTATTGTAAGGTTTGTTAAACAACGTAGGATCAACTAACGAACCATCTTCAACAGTTTTGTTATATTCTCCTACAGGAAGTTTATAACCTTTTAAGTTTTCCGGAGTATGGTCTGTTGTTTTTTCTGTTGATGCTCTACCATCTGGTACCATAAAATTCATATAATCTGCAGGTACGCAACCTATCCAATATCCAAAGTTTGGATTTCCTTCAGCAAAAATTACAAGTACACGAGTTCCTATATCTGGAGGTACCATCCACATTCCATATGATTTTTGTGTATGTTCAAAACCGTCATTTGCTGTAAGAGCAGTTTGCGGTGTTATTCCATAAAATGGACTTAAATATCTTACATTTAATAATTGTCCTGTACGCTCCGGAGTGCCGCCTGCGCTAGTATATTTTAACAATTCTACCGTTAAGCCGCCCATATAACGTGTGTCTAAATTATTAACAACAATTGCTTCGTTGGGTCCCGAATCTTTAATGTTAGTAAGTGCGTCTCTAGTTCTAGTATAGTTTGCCATTTTGACTCCTTACTGTGGTCCTACTCGATTTGGATCTCTTTCGCGATCTTGACGTTGTCTTAATAAACTAGGCCCTCCAGTTGTTGTACCAACAGCAATGCCGCCGTCAATTGCAGTTTTATTTGATTCTGCTACTTTTGCAGGAGGAGTAGGCTCATTGCTTCCTGCATATGTTTGCAAACTGCCGCCTGTGTCTGGTGTAAAAACTTTTTTACCTAAATTAAAATCGTATCTATCAAACCCAGGACGTATAGGTTCGTATACATATGCGTTACCTGTTGATTTAGTTGCAACTGGGTCTGTTCTAGATACAGTTTTTGGAGATACTTTGCTATCAGTTTTTGTTTTACTAATAACATCCTTGTCTGTTTTTGTAGAAGTGTTTTCTGTGTCTGTTGTACTTTCTGTTTTAGTTGTAGTTGAGTTCGATTTACTAGTTGTAGTTGTAGTTGTAACTCCGGTTGATTTGCTAACAGTTTTTCCTGTATTTGTACCTGGCTTTTCATTGCTACTTTTTGGATCAGCTTGAAAAATTGGAACTCCTTGTAGTTCATCAATTTGAACTGCTCCTGGTGGAACAAAAGGTTTGCCGCCTGCTTCAATTCTTTGTTTGTTAGTAGCTGCTAAAGATTTAAAAGTAGTTTCACCTTCTGCTTCTGATGGACTGAATACTACCCAAAAGAAATTACTATCTGCATAATTTGGAGCACCATCAACTACTCTCACTAACTGTCCTGTAGGTGCCGGTTTACCTATATTATCTTTATCAGCTTCAAATTCTCCAAATGTTTCGTAAGTAAGAATTCCGTTTTCGTCTCGCCACGGTTTACCGTCTTCAACAATTTCAGCAGACTGATCTGCGCCTCCTTGAGAGGCGCCAACTGAATCGTCTTCTATATCGTTGTCATCAAGTTTTGGATCTAAATCTTGAAATGGCATATTTTAAAATCCTTTATCCAAATAAACTGTTTATTTTTGAACTTGCAGTTTTAGTAATGCTATCTATTTGCGCGGAAGCATCTGCTACTGCTGTATTTAATTGTGTTTTTGCTCCAGCAAGATCACTTTCGAATTGTTTAACTGCACTTGCTGCTTGAGCATTAATTTTTGTAAGATCAGGCAATTTTGCTAGTCCTATATCAACTCCAGGTATAGAAAGTTTTATATCAGCTACTGCTGTATCAATAATATCTGGAATAATATTATCTACAGCAGGTAACAAATTTGTAATATCATCTTTAACTGTTTTTTCTAATGAGTTTGCATAATCTTTCCATTTAGAAGACATAGTATTCTTTGCTTGAGCTGCTGTTTGATTTGACGATCCGCTACCAACTGTTCCTTTTGAACTTTCTTGTTGTTTGTTAATTTTTGAATCTTCGTCTACCTTAATAAATGCATTTGAGTTTGTAGTTGGCGGATCATCTTGCCCTCTACGCCTGGTCATTTTTAATCTTTGAACAAACTGACCGTTTGAAAAAGAATTAGTAACTGCCCAGACACTATACAATCCACTAAAGCCTCTAACAATTGACGGCATCTCCATTGTTGCTCCTTTAACTTGATAATCAAAAGGAGTTAAAAAGTTTACAACAATTAAAACTTGCGATTGTTGATATGTCATTGTTCCGTCAGCAGTAATTGTAGGCGTTGCTCCTCTTTTTGCAGCGTAGTTTCCTGTTTCTTGTGGTAAGAAATAAGGATCGCCAATTATTTCCATTTCTGCTGTAATCATATCAATGGGTAAATTAGTAATTCTATCATGAAACTGCTCAGCAATTCTTACTCTAATGTCTGAACTTCTAGATCCCGAAGAAACAAGATTATCTGTTTTAAAATCTAGTGTTCCACCAGGTTCGCTCTTGTTAGCTAAATCATTAGTATCATCTGCTTTAGCACCTTGTGCTTGATTTTCAATTGCTGTTGCAGTTTTTTGCCCATCTAGTCCTGCTGCTTGACCACCGCTGTTCATACCAAAATTTGAAAGAGCTGTTGTTAAAAACGCTTGATTAAAATTAATATTAAAATCTAATACATCTTCATTTTTTCCAGTATAAATGTAATTGTATTCTTTTACGGCAGCGGCTTTTAATCCTTTCGTATTTCCTGCTTTTTGATTTGTACCTAGTGTTACTGCTTCATCTACTTCATACGGTACAACACTATACACATAAACTTTTGGAGGTCGTCCAGTTTGTGCTTCTGTTCCAGGATTTGGTTCTATAAAAACTTGAGTATCAATTCTAAACCATTTGTTAAGTCCGTTTTTTGGACCTTCAGTAGATTTTTCAGCAGCATATTGACTTTCTAAAATAACTTTTTCAATTATTCTAGTAATTTTTTCTTTTTGTGAAAATTGATAATCTCTAGCCTTTTCTGTTTGTTGAGTTTGTTTTGCTGTTGCATCAACTTTTCCTGTTCTTGGATCTATAACAGAAGAAGGTTCTGCTTCTGATGCATTACCGCCCGAATTCGTATCTACGTTAATTGCACTTAGTCCAATAGGATTCATTAAATTTTCATTTTCTGCAAAAGATTTTAGTACAGCATAAGTTGCAAACGTAGGCTTAACTACAACTTCTTTTACAGTTGTACCAAAGTCATAAACTTCTCCTGTTTTTCTAGCACCTTTTTGAATAATTATTTCTTTGTCTGCTTCTGTTGTAAGTGCTTCATCAGTAACTACACCCGATTCAAGTGCTTCAACTAACGCTGTTCTTGATTTAGGAAAAGCAATTACATATCTATCGTAAGGTGCCAGCGATCCACTTTCTTCTAGTTTTTCTATTTGCGAATTTACTCCTGCTGTAACCGAAGTTGCAGCAGTTTCAAGAACTTCATGAACTATAGTTCCTGTTGCTTTTATAGGTGTTTTTATTTTATTCACGTTATCCGCTAATCCTGATTCGCTCATAGGTATTGCTTTAACCTGATACTCGCTTCCGCCAGCGTTAACTTCAAATTCCATATTAATAAATTTAATTGGAATAAAAATTGGACGTTTAATAAAGTTTGCATTATATTGACCGTCTTCGTTCCATCCTTTAAAATCTATTCTTAAACAAAATGGTGCTTCAACATAATTTTTATATCCAGCAGTAGATGCTGCGCCAATTACTGCCTGTACAAAGTTTCCCATGCTGTAAGGTTCAATCACTCTAAAACTAAGTGTAGTTCCTAGTGTAACTCCTGTATTTTTATTAGGAGCAATTACTGCATCTAAGTCAAGATCTTCAATATAATATTCTGCATCGCCGCCGCCAAAGCCGGTGCTTGAAGCTCCCATTTCATCAAGTGTTCTATACCTTTTAGCATATTCTCCGCCGCCACTGCGAATTATATAATTTTTAAAACCGCCTGCGGCTCTATAAACTGCTGGATTGTTATATTCTTCAGGACTTAATACTCCAAGAGTAATAATATAGTTGTAACTGTTATGGTTTCTTAAAGGATTAGGGATTTTACTCGATGATTTTCCAGCATGTTTTACAGTTCCAAAACTTGGGTATAAAACTGCGCCTGGTTGAAGCCAATCATCAAATGCACTATCTGCTGTTCTGTCTCTGTAGAGCTGTGTTACTTGAGAAAATTCTTCATCTGCTAGACCAAATAATTCAGCCGCTCCTTTTTCAATTAAACGTAAAGGTTGATTAATTAAGCCTTGGATTTCTTCTGAGTTAGCTATTAATGCTCCAAGAGGTCCTAAACCTCTTATTTTGTTCGTAATCGAATATCTTAAAGAACCAGTAATTCCTGCTGTAATATTACCTAGTGCTCCTTGAGCTGCACTTCCTAACAATTGCGAATTAAATTTTCCTGAAGATAGTTGTTTAGAAGCATCGTTTATAAATGAATTTGTTTCAGCTGAAACTTGTTTAAAAGTAGCCGTTGCCTGTGATGCTACAGATGACACTGCTTTTTTAAAGTTAAATGGCATTTTATGTTCCTAGCTGCTCTCGTAAATACTTTTCTTGCGGCAGATATATTTTTGTACCTGCAATAAAATCAAATACAGGATCTTTAAGTATATCCATATTCCTTTGTGCAAAAACCCACCATAACTCTCTGTTTCCATACATAATATGTGCTAACAAATCTGGTCTATATGTATATTCTGGTGTTATTTCAAAAAGTATATCGTCTTTTGCAACTGGAATAGGACGAGGTTTTAGAATATCTAAATATCCTGCATTAGTAATTTGTGTATTTGCATAAGGACTTGAAATTGAAATTGACATTAGATAAATCCTTCATCACCGCCTACGTGATTTCCTTTTGCAAAATCATTAAGACTAAATCTTGATTGTGAACGTCTTGCATACTGCGGTTGTACTGTAACTGTAATTGTACTTTGTACTGGTACCATGTTAGTTTGTCCGTCTACTATACATTCTATGTAATCAACATCTGCCGGCATGTCTGTTGTAAAGTTTGTTATAATAACTGGAACATTATTAATTACATGAGGACCATAACCATTTAACCGGCAAACAGGTGGCGGATTTCCTAACGGATCACTGTAACCATAAAACATTTTAGTAGCAGTTCTTAAAAAATGAATTGCTGCTATCCAATATTGTGCATCTCTATAGTTTTCTTGGAAGAATTCGCCAGTAATTGTCATTGCATCCACAACACTGTTTTGGTAAGCATAATATGGATAATTAGTATGTGTAGGTTGTACAGAATTATAATTTGCACTATGACTAAAAAGTATTGTAGGGTTAAAAGGAAATACTAATCTATTTCCAGTGTTAAATGCTGCACTTGATCCTTCTCTTAATGGATCTAATACAGGACCATTTAACAAAATTTCAGGAATGCTAATACTGACTCTCCAATCACTTGCATCTGATACGCTAATATCTTTAGATATTATTGCTCTTGTGATTGTTCTGTCATTAATAGCAGTAGTGCTAATAAATTTTGAAGCAAGTTTTCCAAGAGGACCTAAGCCGCCAAGTTTTTGTTGCACTACATCAAGTGCAGCATTCTTTAAGGCCTTCTTTCCGTCGTTTACTATGCTTTCTACAAAACTAGAAGCGTTAAATTTAAATGGCATAAATGTTTCTCCTACACTACTATTTAGTTGACAAAATTATGTATGTATATTATAATAAATACAATTAACTGGAGCAATAGATGAGACCTAAGAACTATCTTAACAACAAAGACATTTTAAAAGAAATTCACAAATCAAAAAATACGTTTAATAGCTATGTTGAACAAGATTACGCAAATTATGATATCATACTAGATAGCGTAGAAAAAATCAATATAAGAACTATTGCAGATGCAAAAAGAAATAAAGCAAAAAAACTAAGTCAACAAGATTACGAACAAAGAAAACTTGCAGGCGAACGGGTAAAACAAGCAGACTGCGAAGTTGACTACAAAAAAATCACAAAAGAAGAACTAATCTTTCGTATTATGACGTTTGATCATATTCCAGACGAACCCGGACGCAAGAAAAATCCAAAAACAGTAGCAGATAAAAAAACTAAACTAAATTTTCCTCCTTTCCAACACTACAAGTTTAACGAAAACGACGAATTAGTTTGTGTAGGTAAAAGTCACTGGCAAGGTGGCATGGAAAATGGGTATTTTTCAAAAGATCACGGAAAGGCTACTAATAAATTAGCAATGATGTGGCTAAAATTGGTAGATCGCTATGCAACTCGTGGAAATGTGAGAGGATATACTTACAATGACGAAATGAAAGGACAAGCAATACTGCAACTTGCTCAAATTGGTTTACAGTTTGATGAATCGAAGAGCGACAACCCGTTTGCTTACTACACAGCGGCAGTTACAAACTCATTTGTACGTGTTATCAACCTTGAAAAACGCAATCAAAACATTAGAGACGACATCCTTGAAATGAATGACTTAACACCAAGTTATACAAGACAACATCAAGGGGAATGGGAAGCTGCTATTAGACGCAACGAGGAAGCCTCACAGTCACCTTATTCAAAATAACGGTTGACTAGTGTATATTTTTAGTATATACTTGTACAAGTAACTATGAGGTAACTAGACTTGTTTAAAAAAGCTGCCGTATTTACGGACATACACTTTGGCCTTAAAGGCAACAGTCGTGTACACAACGACGACTGTGAAGAATTTATAGATTGGTTTATTAATACTGCAAAAGAAAACGGTTGTGAAACTGCTATCTTTTGTGGAGACTGGCATCACAACCGAAATTCGCTCAATCTTACCACAATGGACGCAACTATCCGCAGTTTAGAAAAACTAGGTAAAGCGTTTGACAAATTTTATATGTTTGTAGGCAATCACGACTTGTATTACAAAGACAAGCGAGAAGTAAGTTCTACAATATTTGGTAAACATATTCCAGGTGTAACATTTGTTGACGAAATATATGAAGAAGAAGATGTAGCACTTGTTCCGTGGCTAGTAGGCGACGAATGGAAAAAAATGGGCAGTGTTAAGTCTAAATATTTGTTTGGTCACTTTGAACTTCCTAGTTTTTACATGAATGCTATGGTACAAATGCCAGATCATGGTGATTTAAAACCTGAACACTTTAAAAATCAAGAGTATGTATTCTCAGGACATTTCCATAAACGCCAAGTACAAGGTAAAATTCATTATATTGGTAATGCGTTTCCGCACAACTATGCAGATGCTTGGGACGACGAACGTGGTATGATGATTCTTGACAAAGAAAACAATGCGGAACCAGAGTATATCAACTGGTGGAACTGTCCTAAATATCGAACAGTTAAACTTTCTGAACTTTTAGACAAGACTGACGAACTTATTAAACCAAAAATGTATCTAAGAGTTACATTAGATTTGCCTATTTCATACGAAGAAGCAAATTTTATCAAAGAAACATTTATTACACAATATGGTTGTAGAGAAATTACACTAATTCCGCAAAAACAAATTGAAGAAATTACAACAGATTTAGATATTGCACAATTTGAAAGTGTAGATCAAATTGTAGCCAGTGAAATTGCAGAATTAGACACAGAAAACTATAATAAAAAAACATTACTAGACATTTATAACGGGTTAGAACATCACACATGATAAAAATTAAAGATTTAACCGTAAAAAACTTTATGAGTGTGGGCAATCAAACCCAAGCTGTTGACTTTAACCGTGAACAGCTTACTTTAGTGCTTGGCGAAAACTTAGACCAAGGAGGTGACGATTCTGGATCACGCAACGGTACAGGCAAAACTACGATAATCAATGCATTATCCTACGCTCTGTACGGTCAAGCACTGACCAACATTAAGAGAAACAATCTTATCAACAAGACAAACTCTAAAGGAATGTTGGTCACCCTACATTTTGAAAAAGACGGACAGGATTATAGGATCGAGCGTGGAAGATCTCCTAATATACTCAAGTTTTTTATCAATGATCACGAGCAAGAACTAACAGACGAAAGCCAAGGCGATAGTCGTAAGACACAAGAAAGCATTAGTGACTTACTTGGTATGAGTCATGATATGTTTAAGCATGTTGTTGCACTTAATACATACTCAGAACCTTTTTTAAGTATGCGAGCAAACGATCAACGTGCTATTATTGAACAGTTATTAGGTATAACACTTCTAACTGAAAAAGCGGAATTACTGAAAGAACAAGTTCGTGTTACTAAAGATTCTATTACAGAAGAAACATTAAAAATAGAAGCAATAAAAACTGCAAATAGTAAAATTGAAGAAAGCATTACTAGTTTAGAAAGTAGACAACGTGCATGGCATGCTAAAAAAGAGCAAGATTGTGCTAAATTACAGCACGGTATTACAGAATTAGAACATTTAAACATTGATGAAGAACTAGAAAAACACGAAGCGTTGTCTAATTGGACTGAAATGAACAATGCTATTTTGGCTCTTAATAAAGAAAAAAGTACACTAGAAGCAGCACTATTACGTGCTACTAAATCTGTTGAAAAGGCTGAAAAAGACATCGCAAATCTCGAAGATGCTACTTGTTATACTTGTGGTCAAGCACTACATGACGATAAAAAAGCAGAAATCGAAGCACGAAAAACTAAAGAATTAAATGATGCATTAGCATATCAGACTGAAGTTGCTGGAAAATTACAAGACGTTCTTGAAGGAATTGACGGAATTGGTAACATCAACGGTAAACCTAATACATTTTATGAAACTGCTAAAGAAGCATACGATCATAGAAACAATGTAGATAATTTAAAGCAAGCATTGCTAAGTAAAGAGCAAGAAGATGATCCATACCAAGCACAAATTGACGATTTAAAAACTACAGCATTACAAGAAATTGATTGGGAGCCAGTAAACGAACTTACTAGCTTAAAAGAACATCAAGAGTTTTTGTTAAAACTGCTAACAAACAAAGATTCGTTTATTCGTAAGAAGATTATTGATCAGAATCTTGCATATTTGAACAACAGGCTCACATATTACCTTGATAAACTAGGCTTACCACACCAAGTAGTATTCCAAAACGACCTAAATGTAGAAATTACCCAACTAGGACAGGACTTAGACTTTGACAACTTGTCAAGAGGTGAACGCAACCGCTTGATACTTGGACTAAGTTTTGCATTCCGTGATGTTTGGGAAAGCCTATACCAAAATATCAACTTATTATTCATTGACGAATTGATTGATAGTGGTATGGACACTGCCGGTGTTGAAAATTCACTAGGCATTCTTAAGAAAATGGGTAGAGAACGTAATAAAAACATTTATTTGATTAGTCACAAAGATGAATTAGTAGGTAGAGTTAATCATGTTCTTAAAGTTGTTAAAGAAAATGGCTTTACGAGCTATGCAAATGATATAGATGTGGTAGATTAATGGAAAGTGACGTACACGATCAGTTAGTTCAAGCATATTTAGAATATTTTAAGGCTAACGAAAAATTTGAAAGGCAAAATAGCGTTCGTACTCATAGGTATGTACGCAAATGTTTACGAGATATTAGGCAACTAGCAAAAGATAGAGCTGACGAAATACATATTCATCATAACACAACAAGAACAACCAGAAAAGATAAAAAATAATATAGGCACCGGTAAGTAAGTTCATGCAATGGACTTATGATGGGAAACAAATTGATACTATACCAGACGAGTATGAAGGATTTGTTTATCTCATAACCAATCTAAAGACTGGACAAAAGTATATAGGCAAGAAACTAGCAAAGTTTAAAACTACAAAGCCACCTCTCAAAGGCAAAAAGAACAAACGCAGAGGCTACAAAGAAAGCGATTGGAAAGACTATTGGGGAGCATCTGATAGACTAAACGCAGACGTTGAAGCACTAGGCCCAGAAAACTTCACAAGAGAAATACTATACCTATGCAAAGGCCGTGGAGAAATGTCCTATATAGAGGCACGAGAACAGTTTGACCGCCGTGTATTAGAGAGAGATGATTATTACAACGGTATTATTAATGTTAGAGTTGGCGGTTCAGACAAACTACGACAGGCATTGCTAGAACATAGCATCAAG